>Ga0114898_1000386_pt1 | contig 34992 bp, 37 predicted proteins | sample Malvired_Geostar_FD_83496 | JGI IMG/M metagenome (GOLD analysis project Ga0114898, IMG submission 83496) | Marine viral communities from the Global Malaspina Expedition - Malaspina viral metaG DeepMed_Geostar | ecosystem: Environmental > Aquatic > Marine > Oceanic | place: Mediterranean Sea...
CGTGCAGGCCGCTCAAGACCAGGCGATCGCCGCCCGCGCGTCGGGTCCCTTCTTCGGCGGGGCCCCTCCGCAAGCCCAGGCCTCAGCGCCGGGTGTCACGCTTGCCGCCACGGCGCCCGCAGCCGGCGCCGGTGGCGCGGCCGCGCCGGGTGAAGTGCAGCCCGGGAACGGCCAGGCCGCCAAGGTGCAGTTCGCGCAGGGCTCCCGAGCCGAGGACTATCTGCTCAACCCCCTTCGGCCGGCGGCCAGTCCCTGGGAGGTGAAGGCCGGGACGATCATCCCGGCGGCGCTGATCACCGCCTTGAACTCCGACCTGCCGGGCGAGGTCATCGCCCAGGTCACCGAGCCGGTCTACGATCACCGCACCGGACGCACGGTCCTGATCCCACAGGGGTCGCGGCTGATCGGCCAGTACGACAGCCAGGTCGCCTACGGGCAGAACCGGCTGATGGTGGCGTGGAACCGGATCATCATGCCCGACGGGCGCTCGATCAACATCGGCTCAATGACCGGCGCGGACCTCAGCGGAGCCACCGGCCTGCAGGACCGCCGTGACGGCCACTTCGGCCAGCTCGCTCGCGGAATTCTGCTCTCGACCCTGTTCAGCGTCGGGGCGGCCGCCGCCCAGGACGCCGGCACCCGCAGTTCGGGCGGCCTGGTCATCAACAGCGCCGGGAGCGGCGTGGCCAACTCCGCCCAGATGGTGGGCCAACAGATCACCGGCCGCGATCTCAATCGCCAGCCGACCCTGATGGTGCGCGCCGGCTGGCCGCTGCGGGTGATCGTGAGCAAGGACATGATCCTCGCGCCCTACCCATAAGGCGGCCGCGACGCCCTTCCCTACCCCTCTAGCCCTGGAGACCGACATGGCGCGCGAAGCCAAGACCAGCCTGGCCCTGCCGAAGATCGACACCGAGGAGAAGGCGGTCGATCTGCGGCTCAAGCTGAAGGGCAAAGCGGCTGTCGACCTCGCCGAATATCAGGCTGCCTATGCCGAGGAAAATGGCGCTATCGAGCTCGACATCCTCGCCGCCCACATCCTCGCCACGTTCATCGAGGGCGATAAGGGCTTTCAGACTTGGCGGCGCGCTCGTGGCGGGGACCGCCGCTCCTAGGGCTGAACATCCCTGTTCTTGACTCCCGCTAATCACCGATCCGAATCGACCGCTCACTTGCGGTCTTTGGCATCGTCGGGGTCCCGGTTTCGAAAGTGTCGGGGTCGCTTGTGGCTGATCTTGCCTGATTCGGCGTCCTCACCCGCGATTCTGTTCTTTGGACAATCCCAACAATACCGATTCGGTCGCCCTATTTCGGACGATTCACGCCCTTCGGTCTCTAGGGGCGGCGCCCAGACTCATCGGACCTTCGACGGGTTCGCCCGAGGCGCCCTTTTGCGTCGGTCGAGCGCCGGAGATCACCGATGACCTAGCGACGAGACCCTGAAACGGCGAGAGCCCCCCGTTGGCGCGGGAGGCTCTCGGAGATCGCAGATGCTGTTGTGGAAGGCGGCGAATTGACTGGTCCAAGTTATGGGGCGTCGTAAGACGCGTCAAGGACCAGACGGGGAAGCTTTGCCCTGAATTCGGCGATCTGAACCCGGTCCAGCGGCTTCGTCCCAATGAAGGGACCACCATGCAGACCGCACATTCCGAGGAATGGCGGCCGGGCTTCGCCAAGCGCGCAGACAACTTCGAGCAGGTCTGCGCCCAGGCCGAGGCCTGGCGCTGGCGCCCGGGCGAGAGCATCGCCCGTGTCGCCGCCGCCGTGCTGAAGGGCACGCCGATGCTCAGCGCGCCCCAGCGCCTGACCCTGCTGCTTTACGTCGAGCACCTGAACCAGGACCGCCTGGAGCAGGACATCGCCTGCGTCTGGCCATCGACCAGCCTGGTGGCCGAATACCTGGGCTGTAGCGAGAGCCAGGCCCGCGCCAACCGGCGCGCCTTGGAGGCCGCCGGCTTCATGGTTCGCGACTACACCCGCGCCAATCGGCCGGCCGGGCTCGAGGCTTACGACCTCCGCCCGCTGATGGCCCGCCTCGACGAACTGGAGGCGGTGGACGTGGCGATCCGAGAGGCCGCGGCCGCCCGCAGGGCGATGTATTCGGAAGCGGTCGCCTTCCCGATGAAAGATAGCGCCCGGGCGCCGGAATCCCGGCGCCTAGAACAGTCCCATGAGAACCTTAGTTCATCTGTACGAGGAAAGGACGCGGCTACGCCGCGACATGGTTCTCCAGGTCGGCCCGCTACGCGGCCCGAGATCGGCAAGGCCGGAGACGACTCGAACACACGCCAGCGCACCGGACCGGCCAGCGCCATTGGCTCTCCGGGGGGAGCCAGCGGTTTCGTCAGCGGAAAGTCGGACCCGTCAGTGTACGCGGAAATGGTCCGTGCCGAGCTTCGGACGGCCGCCCTGGTCTGTCCGTCCTTGGCGCCGCTGGTCACCCCTGCCCTGCTCGCCAACCCGGCCGGCGCCACGCCAGAGGACGCCGCGCGCGTGGCGGCCGCCGCGGCCGAACTGCTCCCCCAGCCGGAGCGGAACAATGACCAGACCGCCCTGTGGGGCTGGCGCAAGCATGGGATCCGCGTGCTGGTGATGCTGGCCATCGCCGTCGAGGACCCGGAGGTCCGCTCGCCTTGCGGCTATTTCGGCAAGCTGACCGGCCAGGATCGCGGCGCGGCCGACCTTCGGCTGAACCTGGCGCGGATCCTCAAGTCCAAGGGCGAGGCGCCACCGCCGGAGGTCGCCCCCACGCCGGTTGTCGAGGAGCCGCCGCCGCTGATCTTCAGTCCCGGGGTCGAGGACCATCCGTGGCCGGACATCGCCGGCCACCTTCGGGCGATCGTGCGCGAAGGCGCCTGGGGCAGCTGGTTTGGCCAGATCGGTTTCCACGGCGTGGTCGATGGGGTCCTGACCCTGTCTTGCCGCACCGAGATCGCCGCCGACCGGATCAAACGCGACTTCATCCCCGCGATCCTGCAGGCGGCCGAGGCCGCCGAGGTGTTCGTCGACCGGGTCGTTCTGACGGTTCGAAAGCGGTGAGGCGGACCTATATCTGCTCGGCGGGTGGCCTGGCGCGGCGGGAGACGCAGGGGGTGTGACGATGGAATGTTTCCGGATCGACGAGAGCGGCTACACCGGCTTTGACCTGCTGAATCCTGAGCAGCGGTTCCAGGGCGCGGCGGCGATCGCCATCAGCGACGACGACGCCGCGCGGCTGATCAAGGCGCACTTCCCGCGCCTTCAGGCCCCGGAGCTGAAATATCGCGTCCTGTCGCGCCGGCCCGGCAGCCGGCCGCATCTGCTGGCGCTGCTGCGGGATCTGCTGCAGGGGTACAAGTGCGTCACCCACGTCATGGACAAGCGCTTCATGCTGGTCCTGAAGTTCTGCGACTACGCGGTGGAGCCGTGGTACTTCGAGCGCGGCGCGGATTTTTACGCCGACGGCCAGAACTACGCGATGGGATCGCTGCTCACGATCCTCGGGCCGCAGATACTCGGCGCCGGGCCGTTCGAGGCCATGCTCGCCGCCTTCCAGCGGGCGATGAAGGACAAGACGCCCGCAAGCCTCGGCGCCCTGGTGGCGGCGGCGCGGCGCACCCACTGGCAGGCGCTTCCAGAGGCGATCGGCCCGCTGGCCCGGGATGCGTGCCCCGACTGTCTGGAGGCGATCGCCACGCCAGGCGTCACGACCGACCTGGCCATGGTGACGATCCAGGCCCTGATCAGCCGGATGGAGGTCATGGCCGACGGCCCCTACCGGGTGGAGCACGACGAGTCGAAGAACCTGACGACCTACCATGAGCTGCTGCAGGCGTTCATCGACCACACCGGCGAGGTCGAGCTTCGGCAGTCCGCGATCGCCAGCTTCAAATTCCCCCTGAAGCTGACCGAGCTGACCCAGGTCGATTCCAAGACCAGCCCCGCCATCCAACTGGCGGACTTGATGATCGGCGCGGCGCTCGAAGCCGGCAATATCATGACCGGCCACCGCACGAACGGCCTCGACCCCGAGGCGTTCCTGCCGCTGTTCAGGGACGATCAGCTGATCCACATGCTCCCGAGCCTGGACTTCGAGGCGCAGAAGGCGTTCCGCAAGGGCGCCCAGGCGTCGCAGGTGATCGACTACTTCGCCGCCAACTTCGGCGGCAAGGGTCTTTGACGAGTTTGACAGACCTGATGAGCTTGACGAGTTTGGCGCGAAAGCCCATCTTCGAGGCCGGGAGAGACCATGGCTCGGGTTCGTGAACAGGATCGTCAGGCGACCGCGAAGCGGTCCCGCAGCGCCAAGGCGGGCGCGCGCTCGGCCTCGAGCGGCCAGTTCCTGCGGGTTCACGCCGACGACGACGTCACCGAGGTTCCGATCTCGAAGGTGCGCTACGGCCGGATCGCCAACAAGTCCCGCGTGCTCGGCAAGGTGATCGCCGGCTACGCCGACGCCGCCGCCAAAGCCAGGCGGACGGGCAAGGCCTATGTGATCACCTATGTGGTGACCCCGGACGGCAAGGCGCAGGCCATGGCCGAGACCCCGGCCGAGCAGTCGCCGGAAGGCTCGCTCGACGCCGCCGTCGCCCGGGCCAAGGCCCGCGGTGCGACCAAGGCCGCCGAGATCCTGAAGGGTCCGGACATGCTGACCGCGCGCGCCTTCGGGCCGCTGATCGGCGCCTCGCACGAGACCGTCAACACCAAGCGCAAGCGCCACGAGGTCCTGGGCCTGGAGGGCGCCACGCGCGGCGTGAAATACCCGCGCTGGCAGGTGACCGACACCGGCCTGCCGCTGCCGGGCCTGCCCAGGCTGTTCGAGATCCTCGGCGAGCGGCCCTGGACCGTCTTCCGCTTCCTGAAGACGCCGCACGCCGAGTTGGGCGGCAAGACCGCCCTCGACGTGCTGAAGACCGGGCGCGTGGACGCCGTCGACACGGTCGTGAACGTCGCCGAGAACCAGGCCGCCGGCGCCTTCAGCTAGATGGCGGCCGTTCCCGCAATGCCGGGCCCGGCGTTCGCGGGACGCGCGCTGGTCTTGAAGACCGTTCCCGCGGGCGAGGTCTGGCGACGGATGTACGAGACCCGTTTCCCCGACCCCTTGGGCTGGGGCCCGGGGCTCAACCGCTTCAGCGATCCAACCGGCCACGCCTATGGCGTGGTCTATCTCGGCTCCAGCGCCAAGGTCGCCTTCGTCGAGACCATCCTGCGCGACGCGGCTGACGGCCGAGGCGGCGACTTCCTTGTCGATATGGCGGAGATCGAGAAGCGATCCCTCGCCAGCCTGCGGGTGATCCAAGACCTCCGCTTAATCGATCTGACGGACGACGGCTGCCTGCGGATGGGCGTCCCCTCCGATGTGGTCGGCGCCAAGGACCAGGCGTTGGCGCGCATCTGGTCGGCCGCGATCCATACGCACCCGGATCAACCGGACGGAATCTATTTCGCCTCGCGGCTCAACGGTCAGGGCTGCATCGCGCTCTACGACCGGGCGCTTGCGAAACTGGCGGCTGTCTCCACGCCTCGCCTGCTCGACTGCGACGTCGAGCTGGCCCAGATCCTCGACGACCTGGGCATCGCAATCGCTTAGAGCGCGACGATGGGTTGTCGGGACCGCCGTTCGCGGGGCCTGGTGCGCAAGCGGTGAGCCTGCGCCGGCAGGCCTCACTGGGTCGGCGCGGCCTCCGCGACCAGCGCCTTGAACCGGACCCGCTCCTCGGCGGCGATCAGGAATCCCATGCTCGGATAGTCGGGCTGGATGACCTTGCGCACGCGGCCGTCGTGGACCAGCGTCAGCAAGAGCGCGAAGGCCGGGTTGAACCGGCGCCGTGGCCAGCCGAGGTGGCTTTCCAACTCGCGTGCGTCTCCGCTGTCGAGCTCCAGCGCCGCCTGGGCGATGGCGACGGCGTCGGCGTGAGGTTTTCAGGGTCACCGGGTCGAATAACGCATAGAGAGCGTAAGTCGGGGTGATGGCCCGCACCGGGAAGCCCAGCGCCTTCGTCACCGTCGCCAGGCCCAACATCTCCAGCTCGGCGGCCGCATCCTGCAGGTCGCGAGCCGTCGCTCCGGGGAAGGCCGCGGTCAGGGCGTCGTATTCGATCAGGTCGTCCAGGCCGGCTTCCGACCGAAGCGACAGCCAGGTGGCCAAGGCCATGGCGTCGGCGCTGAGGGCGAGCTTCGGCCGTTTGGCCTCAAGCGTCGTCAGGCGCGCCTCGTGGTCGTTGGCCGCGTCCGTCACCTCCTGGCGCCATTCGCTGAGATCCTGCGCGAACTGGGTCGGGTGCGTGACCTGATAGAGCCGGGCCAAGGCGGCCGTGACCGGGGTGAAGCCGGCGCCGGCCTCGAGCGCGGCGCGCCACAGGGCGCGGTTGACGTCTTCAGTGGGCGGCTTGATCACGGGTCAGCTTTCCAGCTTGGAGGCGCCGACGTGGACCGGCGCTCCGGTCTGCACCACCTCGAGGTAGTCGATCTTCGGGTCGATGGCGTGGGCGAGCGCGGCAAGCACGATTTCCCGCGTCGAATGGTAGGTCAGCATCGACCAGGCCGAGGTTGAGACGTGGTGCGCGCCGCCGTTCAGCGCCTTGATGCACGCGATCAGGTGTTCGCGCCGCTCGGCGTAGGTCCCTCTGGTCGGCGAGGTCTGTTCTTTCAACCGGCAGGTGGCGAGGAAGCGTTTGGGTTTGGCGCCTGGGACCTTCAGCAGGGCCTCGGCCTCGGTCAGTTCCTTCGTCGCCTTGGCCACGCGCTGGGCGTGGGTGGGCGCGACCTTGTCGCCCATCGTCGTCAGGATGATCGTCTTCAGCGCGTCCGCGCGGGTTTCGTTCGCCATGTCCAGTCCTTCGAGTTTGCGCCGAAGCGCATCGGCCTGGCCAAGCTCAGATATGTACCGCGTACTATTTTGTTAAGGCAAAATTATGCATTAGAGCGCATAAAATATGGGTGGCAAATAGCCCACACTCTATATAAAGGGTGGAGTCCTATAGCCCACAAGGTATAGAGATGAACCGCAGGCAGTCAGCAGCCCTTGGTCGCCGATCCTTGGATCGGGTTCTTACACCCTACCGCAAGGCCGCCACGCGGCGGCCTCCGAAGGGCTGGATTCGCGCCATCCGCGATGCGCTCGGCATGACCGCCGAGCAACTCGCCGACCGGATGCACATCACCCAGCCCTCGGTCCAGCGCCTGGAGATGTCCGAGGCCGAGGACACCATCCAGCTGAAGACCCTGAAACGCGCCGCCGAAGCGCTCGGCTGCGAGCTGGTCTATGCTCTGGTGCCGCGCCAGACCCTGGGTGAGACCTACGACCTGGCGGCGCGCAAGGTGGCGCTGCGCGAGCTTGGCCGGATCAGCCACTCCATGGCCCTGGAAGACCAGGCGGTCGATGACGAGGATGACGATGAGCGGCTGCGCCGCTTCATCGCCGAGGAGCTCGACCCGCGCGACATCTGGGCCCGCCGTCCGTGACCGACGACGACGACCTCTACGCACACGATGGCGATGCGACCGACCTGACGGCCGAGGAGCGGGTCGGGCTGATCCCGACCTGGATCGTCACCCGTGACGACCTCAATCGGGCCGAACGCGCCAACATCACCGACGGGCTCCGCTGGGCGCGCCGGGGCCGGTTCGACGTGCTCAACCCCGAAGCGCTCATGACCTTGCACAAGCGGATGTACGGCGACGTCTGGCGCTGGGCGGGCGAGGCGCGCCGTTCGGAACGCAACATCGGCCGCGACGATTGGTGGGCGCTGCGCGAGCATCTGGTCCAGCTGCTTGGAAACATCGGCGCCCAGGTCGACGCCGGCGCGCGCGATCCGGACGAGATCGCCATCGATTTCCACCACCAGTTGGTCGCCATCCATGTCTTCCCAAACGGCAATGGCCGACACGCGCGCCTGGCGGCGGACCTGTTGGCCGAACGCCTTGGCCGACCACCCTTCACTTGGGGCCGGTCCGACCTTGTCGATGTCGGCGACGCACGGGTCGCCTATGTGGCGGCGCTGAAGGCGGCGGACGCCGGGGATCTCGCGCCGCTGCTGGCCTTTGCGCGATCCTGATCGACCCATCAGGCCTTCGGCTCGGGGTCCTTGGCCCCGCCGGTGTCGGCGGTAAGCTCGGTGATCAGCGTCACCGGCCCATAATAGCCGAAGTCGTCACGGACGCAGGCCAGGGCCAGGTCGACGTCACGGTAGGTCTTGGGCTTGTCCGACTTGAACATGTTGACCCGGTGCTCGCCGGCCCGGCTGCTCAGGCGGACGAAGATCGTCCAGCGGCGGTCTTCTCCTTGCACCAGGCGAACGTCCTTCAGACCGCCGCCGTTCTGCAGATAGGCTGTGAGGCTGCGCACACGAATGGCGTGTTCGGGATTGTGGGCGGCGATCCACACCTCGTCATCATGCCCCGCTGGCGTCGCCCGCTTCTCGTCCTTCTTCGGCAATGGATGGAGCCCCGTTAAGCATCGCGAATCCCGTAAATGCGTATCAGGAAACCGGGCAGGGCGCCGTACAGATATGATTGTAGGTCCTCTCTCTTATTGCAGCGCTTAGAGAAATAATCGGCTAAGTAGAATAAATACGGGAGCGCACTTCTTACGCGAGTAAGTATGGAGGATACGCGTGGGAGCAAAGACAATTACGTTGAAGAAACGAGCGCCTGCTACTCTTGAACGTGGCGTTAGGTCACGGCTGCACGTTCAGTTCGCACAGCAGCTGGGAGCGTCTCCGCTAGGCAATTCACAATTGGGGGGAGCGCCCTCCCCCTGCGCCGCAGCCCCGAGGGTCTGCGGCGACCCCTCCAGCGGGGAGGTCCCCGCAACGCCCCCTAAGGAAGGCGGCGCCGGCCGCGACCCGACCGGCGCCATGACCCGTCAGGACCGGGTCCAGATCAGGCTGAAGCGATCGCCGCCGGCGTCTTCGACCAGGGTCGCGAACAGCGGGGCGGCGAAGGCCGGATCGTCGATCTTCACCGACAGATAGTCCCGCTGCTGGGCGCTGGTCTTGCGCCAGGCGGCGCTGAGCTCGGCGTCCGTCCCCTCCGGTCCCGGGCCCGTGCCGGTGGCGAAGATGCGGTAGTCCGGCGCGTTGTCGCTGGCCTTGTCCGCCTTGCGGATATCCAGCTCCACGTCGAGGCTGAGGGTGCGAATCGCGCCGTGGAAGGTGTCGCCGCGGCGGGTGAAGGTTCCGATGATGGCCATGGTCTTGCTCCTGTCTGATCTCGACCGCGCCGATCGCGGTCTCGATGGCGCTCAGGAGGCCGGCGCGGAGCGGCGCCGCACCCGTCAGGGCGTCAGACGCCGGCGGCGGCTTTGTTGCTGCGCGAGGAGGCGCTTGCCGCCGGGGAAGAAAGCCTAGCCGCCGCGTGTTGCGGCGCCGGTCGAGGCTGCAAGCCGTCGCCGGCCAGAACGCCAGACGAGAGACCGCTTGTCGGCCGGCCTTCAGATTGGAGCCGGCCCATTGCCCATCGCAGACGCCTCCGCCCGGATTTCCCTGGCGCGGTGGGTGACTTTTTAACCGAAAAGGGCCATGCTGGCTCAGGTGCTGCGGCACGCCATGACGATGGGTCGCCTATTCCGGCCTGCCCGAACGCCGGTCCTTGCCCGGACCCGACGCTTCAGGAGGCATCATGAATGGAGACTGGCGTGCTGGCTGGCTCGCGCGCACGGGCTTGCGCCGGCGCGACCTGCTGCTGGCGGTCCCCATGGGGGTGATCATCGCCGTGATGGCGGACATGCTCCGCCATCCCGATCAGGTCGGGGTGGTGAGCTGGGTGGGCCTGACCGTTTCGGGGGGCGCTATCGCGCTCTATCTTGGCCTGCTGGTCTGGGATCGGCGGTAGGTCTCCTGGGTGCGAAAGGCTGGAGCAAGGGAGCCGGGGGGCATCGGAAGCGTCGAAGGAGGCAGAGTTCCATGTCTACGCAGCACATCAGGGGCTCCTCACCCGTGGGGGCCGCGCCATGTCCCTAAGGGCGATCGTCGAGGTCCTTGGCGGCGACCTCTATGACGGCGGCCGGCGCGCCAATATCCCAGCGCCCGGCCATAGCCGCGCCGACCGTTCGGTGTCGCTGCTGCTGAAGGACGACCGGGTGATCGTCCACACCTTCGGCGACGGCGACTGGCAGGCTGTGCTCGACGACCTACGCGCCAAGCGCCTGATCGACGCCCACAACGCGCTACGCTCGGTCACTTTCGGCGCCGGCGTCGCCCAGGCGGTCGCGCCGAAGCCCGACTACCGCAGGCTCGACGCCGCGCGGCGCCTCTGGGAGGCCGGTCGACCGGTCGCCGGCGCCCTGGCAGAGCGGCATTGCCGGCTTCGCCACATCCACCGGGCGCTGCCGGGGCCGCAGGTCCTGCGGCATGGCGGGGAGACCCCCGTCTCGGCCTATGCGGAAAGCCGCTATCGCCGCCCTGCCCTGCTGGTGGCGATCAGCGCCGCCGATGGGGCGTTCAGCGCTGTGGAGGTGACCTACCTGGCCGCCAACGGCCAGCGGGCGCTGGACCTGCGGCTGCCGCGCAAGACCGTGGGCCTGGTCCCGCCCGGCAGCGCCGTGCGGCTCGATCCGGCCGCCCCGGAGATGCTGGTGGCCGAAGGGGTGTTCACCACCTTGTCGGCCACCGAACGCTTCGGCCTGCCCGGCTGGGCCCTGCAGTCGACGCGGAACCTGAAGAGCTGGTCCGCGCCGCAGGGCGTGCGGTCCGTGCTGATCGCGGCGGACCGGGGCAAGGACGGCGAGGCCTCGGCCGAGATCCTGGCGGCGCGGCTGCGCCGGCAGGGCGTGGCGGCGACCATCGCCTTGCCGTCTGAGCCGCATGGGGACTGGAACGAGGCGGCGCGGCCTGCCTGAGGGGCCGGCGCCTTCCACTCAGCCGCTAAAGGCCGGAGGAAGGGCCGGGTTGGGCGCGCCCAGGGGCAGGATGACCCTCGCCCAGGCGCTGGAGCCTGACCCCCATGACCGACATCCAGACCGCTTCCGTCACCCCGATGGACGAGATCACCGTCCGCCTCGGCGACCTCGGCCTTGCGCCGGAGAACCTACGCTTCCAGGAACCGGCCGACGACGGCGTGCCGCAACTCGCCGAGACCGTGCTCGCCGCCGGCGTCCTGATCCCGCCGATCGTGCGGGCCGGTCGCAAGGGCGAGCAGCCCTTCATGGCCCTCGACGGCCGCCGCCGGCGCTTCGCCCTGCTGGCCCTGCGCGATCGCGGCGACATCGACGACGACTATCCGGTCGTCTGCAAGCTGGCGGTGAGCCGGGGCCAACAGGCCGCCGCCATCGTCCTGCCCAACGCCGAGGTGGCGCCGGTGCATATCGCCGACATCATCGGCGCCATCGGCAAGCTGCGCAAAGCCAAGATGGACACCGCCGGCATCGCCCGGGCCCTGGGCTACGCCGAGCTGGAGATCAAGCGGCTGGAGGCCCTGGCCGCCGTCCATCCCAGCGTGCTGAAGGCCCTGCGCCAGGGTCGGCTGACCCTGAAGCAGGTGCGGCTGTTCGCGCGCCTGCCCGACAAGAAGCAGCAGGCCGAGATCGCCCAGACCGCGCTCGACGGCCATTTCCACGACTACCAGCTGCGCCACGTCGTCGAGGGCGACCGCGCCACGGTCCAGGACGACCGCTTCGTCCTGGTCGGCATGGACCGCTACGTGGCGGCCGGCGGTCGCGTGTCGACCGACCTGTTCGGCGAGCTTCCCGACAGCCTGCTCGATCCCGAGATCCTGCAGGCCGCCTGGCGGGCGCGCATCGAGCCGATCGTGGAGCATCTGATGGCGGCGGGCCTGGCCGTCTATGTCGGCCGTGAGGGCGGCTACCGCGCGCCGGACGGCTTCTTCAACCTGCCCTATGTCTACGGCCGCGACCTGACCGAAGCCCAGGCCGGGGCGCTGGCGGCGGCCCGGGCGGAGGTGGCGCGCGTCGCCGGCGAGCTGCAGGACGTCGACGCCCTCTCCGAGGCGGCGCCGGCGGCGCTCTGCCCGCTGTTCGCCGCCCAGATGGCGGTCGATGCGGCGCCCCTGACCCGCAGCCGGCTGGGGGCGGTGCTATTGACCCCCGCCGACGGCTATGGCGTGTCGGCGACCTTCTATTCGGTCCCGATCCCGGCGGAGGAGCTGCCCGATGAGATCGAGGGCGAGGAGGACGAGGACGACGACGGCGCGCCCTCGGGTGGCTATGGCCGCGCTTCCAACGATGTCGAGGTCCCGCGCGCCGACGTGGAAGTCGAAGGCTCCAGCCACGTCTTCCATGAGACCCGGACCGACGTCGCCACCCGCGGCCTGATCCGCGATCTGGCCGATGATCCGGGGGCGGCCTTGACCGTGCTGGTGGCGCAGCTGTTCAAGAACCTGGCGCTGCACAGCTCGGGCAGCGTCGAGGAGTCGGCGGCGGCGATCAACGCCACAGGCTATCGCCGCGGTTCGACGCCGGCGATCCCCGCCCTGGACGGCGAGGTCCGCGCCCGGCTGGAGGCGCGCCGCGCCGCCTACAAGGCCAGCGGCCTGCGGCCGATCCCCTGGGTCGAGACCCTGGCCCACGGGGACAAGATGGCGCTGATGGCCGAACTAACGGCCATTTCGCTGAACGTCCGGGAGGGCCGCACGACCTCGCTGCGGCATGCGGCCCGCGCCGAGGCCGCCGAGATCGCCGCCCTCTGCGGCGCCGTCATCTCGGCCCACTGGACCCCGGACGAGGCCTATCTCGCCGTCCACTCCAAGAAGCAGCTCCTGGGGCTGCTGGACGAGATGGAGTTCGAGGACGATCGGGCCAAGAGCCTGAAGAAGGACGAGCTGGTGACCTTCGTCGCCGAGGCGGCGGCCGAACGCCAGTGGGCGCCGGCGGCCCTGGCCTGGGACCGTCTGCCCGATGAGGCGGTCGACGGCGACGAAGCCGAAGAGGGTGGCGACGCCGAGGCGAGCCCTGCCCCGGTGACGTCGGACGCGACGGCCGATCAGATCGCGGCCTGACCTCAGGAGCCCTCGCCCCTGGGCGGGGGCTCTTGCTCTGTCGCCGTCGGACGCTACGGATATCGAGGAGAGGCCAGGAGGACGCCATGGACGAGGGCGACAAGAACGATCGACGGAAGCGTCGTGATCGTCAGGTCTTTCGGGCCGAGGATCTTCCGGACGAAGCGCTCGAGCTGATCGCCAGGTCCGAATACCCTGCGGACTTTGCGTACCTCGACGATGAGCTCAAAGACTGGAAGCCATGAGCTGGCCCATCGGCCTTTGTCATGCGCTCAGGGCTCGCGCGAAAGCGCCTCAGGTCTCCACAGGCGCACCAGGTCCTCGAACTCGGACCTGAAGCTGTAGGCGCTGGGGTAGATCTTGTTACGGGCGATGAAGCCGAACAGCGTCACCAGATCCTCCCGCAAGGCCTCGTCCAATCCCCAAGCATCGGTCAGGTCGAAGCCCCCCAGCTCGCCGGCGTTCCACCAGGCCAGGAGGAAGTTGGCCGCATAGCGCGCCTGATGGGTGTCGGCGCGGGCGACCTCCAGCAGCCGTTCCAAGGCGGCCCAGGTCGCGGGCGGCATCATCGGTGTCAGCTCGCCCATCTCGGCTTCTCCTTCATGCCCCGATCAGTTGGCGGACGGTGGCCAGCGGCAGGAACAGCCGCAGCGGCCGCGACGGCAGCGCCTGGAACCCATAGGCCTCATAGAGCGCCTTGCGACGGGCGACCTGCTCGGCGTCGCCGTCGTCGAGCACGTCCAGGATCACCACGGCGATCCCGATTGCGTCCGCCGCCTGGGCGATGCGGGTGAGCGCATCGACCAGCAGGTCGCCGCCATAGCCATGGCCCTGGTGGCGGGCCCCGATCATCGAGATGAACGCCGCCGGGATGGCCGCGTGTCCGGGTCTGGTGCGCGCGTATCGGGCCGGCAGTTCGGTGTAGTCGATCGCGTGGGCGTTGACGGCGTAGAAGCCGATCATCGCGCCTGAAGCATCGCTCATCACGAAGAGGCGAAGGTTGTCGGCGCGCGCCAGTTTCCCTGCGGTCTTCCGCAGGAAATTGTCGACCGCCTCGACGCCGGAGGTGAAGGCGGCACGGTCGTGCCGCTCGGGGTCGAAGGCCTCGATCCGGGTTGAGACCTGCCGCGCCGCTCTCACCGGGACTCGACGGTCTTCCGGTGACGCGCGAACGCCGCCTTGAGCTTGTCCGTCGGCGCCGGCGGTCGATCCAGCGCCGTGAAGAACGCCGCGTGATCGACGGGCTGCAACACCGTGCGCTCATGCGCCGCGATCGTCTCGAGCGCGGAGCGATAGGCCGCGTTCATCGTGAAGACGGAATCATCCACTCCAGACAGCGCCGCCGCCCGCTGGATCACCTGCTTGATCCGCGGCTTGATGCGGAAATTCATCCGCTCGGTGCTGGGTTCGTCGACCGCTTTGATGCGGTCCTGGAAAGCCGACATGGGCGCTGCTCCTGTGCGCTACATGTACGTTTCTAAGACGTACAGGTCAAGGGACCGCCGGCGCGGCGCCTCCGGCGAAAGGCAAAAGAGAGGGGGCGGACGGGCGAGCCCGTCGGGACAGGAGGGAGGCGCCCTCCGCCGCGGGTGATCCGGACCTGCTCCATGAACGCCCTGCTTCCCCTGTTCGCCGCCGCGACCGACGACGCCGACCAAAAGGCCGCCAACATCCTGGCCGCCGCCCGGGCGCTTTGCCCGCAGCTCAACCGCTCGCGGTCCCTGGACCGGCGCCTGGTGGCGAGCGTGATGACCACGACCTTCGGGGGATCGGACACCGAAGGCGCCTGGATCTGGCGCGACGCCTATGACGCCGTCGAGGCGGCGCTAGTGCTGCAGATCCGACGCCTCGGCCCGCAGATCGGCCGGCTCGAGGACGCGCCCGCCGAGATAGCCGCCCTGCTCGCCAACCTCGCCGACCTCGGCCTCACCCACACCCGCCGCAGCGAGGAGCAGGTGGCGCTCGATCAGTTCTCCACCCCGCCGCAGCTGGGCGCCCTGGCCGTGCTGGCCGCCCAAGTCCGCGGTGGCGACCAGGTGCTGGAGCCCTCGGCCGGCACGGGCCTGCTGGCGGTCCTGGCTGAGGCCTGCGGCGCGGCCCTGACCCTCAACGAGCTGGCCGCGGGACGGGCGGGCCTGCTCGAGGGCCTGTTCCCGGCCGCCGCGCGGTCCGCCCATGATGCGCAGCATCTGCGCGACATCCTGCCGGGCTCGGGCGGATTCCACGCCGTCATCGCCAACCCGCCGTTCCAGCGGCTGGAGGCGCACCTGCACGCCGCCCTCGACTGCCTGGCCGAGGGTGGGCGTCTGTCGGCGATCGTCCCGGCCCGCCTGTTCGAGGACGCGCCGGCTCTGCGCCGCCTCGCCGAGCGCGGGCAGGTCGTCCAGCGGCTGGCCTTTCCCACCCGGGCCTACGCCAAGCACGGAACCTCGGTCGAGACCGGACTGCTGGTTATTGATCGCGGACTCGCAGAGCCGACCCTCGCGCCGGTGATTGCGGCGGAGACCCTGGCCGACGCGGCGCGAGCGGCCGCCGGCGTCGTCGCCCGGCCGACGGCTCAGCCGCGCCAGTTCCGGGCGCTGTCGCTGGTCGCCGTGCTCGCACCGCGGGCCCGTTCCCTGGCCTCGCCGTCGACGCGGCTGGCCTTCCTCAACACCGCCGCCCCGCTCGCCTATGAGACCAAGCCCTGGTCGGGCGAGGGCCATGACGTCGGCCTCTACCAGGCCTATGCGCTCGGCCGCATCGCCTTCCCGCAGGTCCAGCCCCACCCTTCCCCGCTCGTGGAATCCGGCCCCATGGCCTCGGTCTCGCCGCCGGCGCCGACCTACCGGCCGCAGCTGCCGCCGAAGGTCGCCGCCGAGGGCTTGGTGTCGGACGCGCAGATGGAGACGGTGATCTACGCCGGCGAGGCCCACGCCCAGATCCTGCCGGGCGCGTGGATCCTCGGCGCGGCGCCGCACCAGGTGGTGCTGGTCAAGGACGACCATCCTGGCGCCGTGTCGTTCCGCAAGGGCTTCTTCCTCGGCGACGGGACCGGCTGCGGCAAGGGCCGGGAGATCGCCGGGGTGATCGCCGACAATATCGCGCAAGGGCGGCAGCGGGCGGTCTGGCTGTCGAAGAACGACGCGCTGCTTGAAGACGCCCGCCGTGACTGGAGCGCCATCGGCGGCGCCAATGGCGACATCACCCCGCAATCGGCGTGGAAACAGGCCGACGCCATCCGGCTCGACCGGGGCATCCTCTACACCACCTACGCCACCTTGCGGCAGCCGGCCCGCGGCGAGCGTCCGTCGCGGCTGGACCAGATCGTCGCTTGGCTCGGCGCCGACTTTGACGGCGTCATCGTCTTCGACGAAGCCCACGCGATGGCCAACGCCGCCGGCGGCGGCAAGGGCGCGCGTGGGACGAAGAAGGCCTCGCAGCAGGGCATGGCGGGCCTCGCCCTGCAGAACCGCCTGCCCAACGCCCGCATCCTCTATGTCTCGGCGACGGGCGCCACCACGCCGGAGAACCTGGCCTACGCCGCCCGCCTGGGCCTGTGGGGCGGGCCGGAAGCCCCCTTCCCCACCCGGGAGGCCTTCATGGATGCGGTCGAGACCGGCGGCGTGGCGGTGATGGAGCTGATCGCGCGCGAGCTGAAGGCCATGGGCCTCTATATCGCCCGCTCGCTGTCGTTCGACGGCGTCGAATACGAGGCGCTGCGCCATCCGCTCACGGACGACGACATCGCCATCTGGGACGCCTGGGCCGACGCCTACCAGCTGATCCATCAGAACCTGCGCGCCGCTCTGGAGGCCGTCGGGATCAGCGAAGATGGCAAGCCCAAGTCCGGTCAGGCCGCTTCCGCCGTCATGTCGGCCTTCGAGGGCTCCAAGCTGCGGTTCTTCGGCCACCTCCTGGCCGGTCTGAAGTCCCCGTCCCTCGTGGCCTCGATCCGAGGTGATCTCGGCGAGGGGCGCAGCGCCGTGGTGCAGGTGGTCTCGACCAATGAGGCGGTGATGGAGCGCCGCCTGGCGGAGATTCCCGCCGAGGAGTGGAACAACCTCGCCGTCGACCTGACGCCGAAGGACCAGGTGCTCGACTACCTGATGGGCGCCTTCCCGATCATGGCCATGGACGCCGTCGAGGACGAGGACGGCAATGTGACCATGGTCCCGGTCATGGTCGACGGCGCCCCCGTGATCAGCCAGGAGGCCCTGCGGCTGCGCGAGGAGCTGGTCACCCACCTCGCCTGCCTGCCCGCCGTCCCGGGCGTGCTGGACGCCGTGCTCGACGCCCTGGGGACCGAGATGGTGGCGGAGATCACCGGCCGGAGCCGTCGGGTGGTGCGGCGCGACGGCCGGCGCGTGGTCGAACGGCGCAGCGCCTCGGCGGCCAAGGCCGAGACCGACGCCTGCATGGCCGGCAAGAAGCGCGTGCTGGTGTTCTCCGACGCCGGCGGCACCGGCCGCAGCTACCACGCCGACCTCAGCGCGGCGAACCAGCAGCGTCGGGTCCACTACCTGGTCGAGCCCGGCTGGCGGGCCGACGCGGCGATCCAGGGCCTGGGCCGCTCGCACCGCACCAACCAGGCCGTGGCGCCGCTGTTTCGGCCGGTGACCACGGACATCCACGGCGAGAAGCGGTTCACCTCGACGATCGCCCGCCGGCTCGACAGCCTGGGCGCCCTGACCCGCGGGGAGCGGCGCACGGCCGGCAACGGCCTCTTCCGCGCCGAGGACAACCTGGAGAGCCCCTGGGCCCACCGGGCGCTGCAGGCCTTCTACGTCGCCCTGCACTTCGGCAACGTCGAGGCCATGGACCGCGAGACCTTCGAAGCCAAGACTGGCCTGCGGCTCGTCGATCATGACGGCGACCTGAAGAAGTCGGACGACCTGCCGCCGATGAACACCTTCCTCAACCGGCTGCTGGCCCTACGGATCGCCGATCAGAACGCGCTGTTCGCGGCCTTCGACGAGATCCTCTCCAGCATCCTGGAGCGGGCGGCGGTCGCCGGCGCGCTGGACCGCGGCATGGAGGACATCGAGGCCGACGACCTGGTGGTCAAGGGCGAGGAGGTGATCCGCACCGACGCCGCCACCGGGGCGGAGACCAGGCTGCTCACCTTCCAGGTCCGCAGCCGCCGGTCGCTGCTCGCCGCCGACGACGCCCTGGCTGGGATCGATCCGGAGGCGACGGTGTTCGCCGTCAACACCAAGTCCGGACGGGCGGCCCTGGTCGTCCAGGGCCTGACCACCACCAACGACGACGATCGGCTGATTCCGGCCGTGCGCCTGATCCGCCCGGAGAAGCGCACCATCGCCTCGCTGAAGGGCTTCGAGGAATCGGCCTGGGAGGCCTGCGAGGAGGCGGCCTGGCGCGCTGGCTGGGACGCCGAGATCGCCCAGGCCGATCCCTGGGTCACCCGCGAGCTCGTGTTGGTCACCGGCCTGTTGCTGCCGATCTGGGCGAGCCTGCCGCATAAGGGGACTTCGGTGCGCCGGCTCAAGGCGCCGGACGGGCGACGCTGGCTCGGGCGAGTGCTCGACCCCGCCCAGGTCGTCCCCTTGAAGATCGCCTTGGGGCTGACGGATACGGCCAGCGCGGTCGGCGATGGCGACGCCGCCAGCCGCCTCGTGCTCGGCGAAGGCGCATCGGTCGCCCTGGCCGGCGGCATCTGGCTGCGGCGCGCCAAGGTGATGGACCGCCAGCGGCTGGAGATCGTCGGCGCGGCCTCGCAGCGCTCGGTCTTCACGGCGCTGGGCTGCTTCGTGGAGATCATCAGCTACACGCCGCGGGTGTTCGTGCCGACCGACCGGCCGGACGTGCTGACCGCCATCCTGGCCAAGTGGCCGGCGCAGAACATCCTGCCAGCGGCGGCGTAGAGCGATCGACAGCGCGAGGAGCCGCCGGCCCGAGCCGGCGGCTCTTTTCGTGCTGGCGGGGCCGGCGCCATCGGAGGGGAAAGGAAGGGACGGAGCGGGCAAGCGCTCCGGAATGGGTCCGGGGCCACGATCCCGAGGTTCCCATGTCAACGCCCCTAGACGACCTGATGGCCGACATCATCGCCCGCATCGAGGCGGGCACGCCGCCGTGGCGGCAGGCCTGGAGCCAGGCCGGCGCCGACCCCACCCTCCCCCTGCGGGCCAACGGCGAGCCCTTCACCGGCAGCAATTCGTGGCTGCTGTCGTTCGCCGGCGCGCTGCGCGGCTACGGCTCCCCCTACTGGTTCACCTTCCGCCAGGCCCTGGCGATCGGCGCGCCGGTGGCCAAGGGCGCCAAGGGCTCGCTCGCCATCCTCTACAAGACACGCGTTGTCGAGGGGGAAGGCCGTCCCGGCGAGACCGGCGACGCGAGCGCCGAGGAGGCCGATCCCAAGGTCCTGCGGTATCTGAAGACCTACGCCGTCTTCAACGCCAAGCAGCTGACCGACTGCCCGGACCGCTACCGCGCCGGCCCGCCGGTCGACCCGGCCGTGCGCGCCGCGGCCCGCAACGCCATCCTCGACGCCGTCCCGGCCCAGATCGAGTCTGGCGGCGCCCAGCCCTGCTATATCCCCTCGCGGGACCTGATCCGCTTGCCGACGCCGGAAGCCTTCCATTCGGTCGACGATTTCCTGGCGACCAAGGCCCACGAGCAACTGCATTGGTCGGGCGCCGCGCACCGGCTGAACCGCGAGTTCGGCCGCCGCTTCGGCGACGCGGCCTACGCGTTCGAGGAGCTCTGCGCCGAGATCGGCGCCGCGGCGCTGGGCCTGCGCATCGGCCTCAGACCGCAGCTGCTCGACAGTCACGCCGCCTACCTCGCACACTGGGCGAAGATCCTGAAGGATCGGCCGGGCGCGCTCCTGGAAGCGTCGGGCCATGCCCAGCGCGCGGTCGATTTCCTGCTGGCCTTCAGCCAGCCGGCCGACGACGCGGCCGCCCGGGCCGCCTGACCCACCCTCGAACCTTTCAACGACAAGGAGGACGCCGCCATGGGCTGGCTGTTCATGCGATCGCTCGAGGGGCATGCGACCCCGAAGGCCTATCTCGACGCCCAGTACAGCTATGTGCAGCCCGAGGGCCGCTCCCGTGTCCTGGCCTCGCGGCTGGTGGCGCTGCGGACCTACTACGCCGCCGTCGAGCACGTGGCGGCCGGGACCGGCGCCAGGGAGGTCTGGGGGCTGGTCTGCCTGGTCCGCTACAACCCGCGCGACCGGGAGGGCTACGTCTTCGGCTACAAGGACATGTCGGAATCGATGGGGCCGGTGGAGGATGCCTGCCCGGCCGACGTCCTCGACCTCCTCACCCCGACCGACAACACCTTCGCCCTGGAGTGGCGCGCCCGCTGCCGGGCCCGCCTGGCCGCGCGGCGAACGATCCAGGCCAAGCCGGCGCCCCGTCCCGGCCAGCTGGTGGTGTTCGCCGCGCCGATCCATTTCCGCAATGGACGCAGTTTCACCCAGCTGCGGGCGGTCCGGCTCCCGGGCCGCCGAGGCTTGGTGTTCCAGGCCGAGGATGGCGGGTTCTACCGCATCCCCGGGTTCAAGGCGCTGGACTACGCCATTGCGCCGGCCTCGCCGCCCGTTGCGGCGTGAGGTGCGTTGCGGCACCGCGTGTGGGAGGAGAAAGGCAGGGAGGGGCCGGGTGCGCTCGAAGGGAGCGCGTCTGGAGGATTTTCCCCATGTCCCAGCTCGGTTGGAGTGAAGACCGCGTCGAGCGCCTGAAGGCCCTGTGGGCCGATGGGCTCAGCGCCTCCCAGGTCGCCAAGCAGCTCGGCGGCGTCACCCGCAATGCGGTGATCGGCAAGGTCCATCGGCTGGGGCTGTCGGGCCGGGCCGCCGGCGGCCGCATCGCCCGGCCTCGTCCGGCGTCTCCGCCGCGTCCTCGCCCTCTCGCACCGCCCAGGGCCGCGCCGCGCGCGCCGATGATCGCCGCGCCGGTCGCCGCCGTGCCCCCGGCCCCGGAGGGTCCGGGGCTCATCGCATCGATGGCCGATCTCTGCGGCCCCGCCTGCAAATGGCCGATCGGCGATCCCAAGGCGGCGGACTTCAGCTTCTGCGGCCGACCGACGGAGGGCGCCCATCCCTACTGCGCCGGCCACGGCGCGGCGGCGTTCCGGCCCGGCAAACGCACCCTGCTGGCCAAGGACCCTGTCATCCGGCGCGTGCTCGCCGGCCTGGCGGCGTGAGGGAGGCGACCATGAGAACCTTTGACGTCGTGGCAGCCCAGGATGTCCCGACCTACGGATCATTCACGGTGCAGGCCGACGATCCCGCCGCGGCCTTGGCGGCCGCCACCGCCCGGCTCGGGGCCGACGCGAGTCTCCTCGGCGACGCCCAGCCCGACGGCGCCCACAGCCTACGGATCGTCGCCCTGCAGGAGGACGACCAGGATCCGCTGTTCGCCGATGTCAGCCTCGATCCTGACGCGCCGCTGTGGCCGGGGGCGGCCATTCGCGGCGCCTTGATGGAGACCACCTCGATGCTGGCCCAGCTGGTGGTCTCCCTCGGCGAAGCCGGGGAATACCCCGATGAGCTCGATCGGCTGGCGGCCAACCTACGTCTGCTCGGCGAGCGCGACGCCGCCGCCATGCGCCTGGCCGCCGCCCGCCATACGACCCCGCCCGAGGCCTGGGCGGAGCAGGTGATGGTGTGGAGCTTCGAGCAGCCGCCGGCGCCGGAGGCGGCCCGATGAACCCGGCGGCGTCACGGAGTGCGCGCCGGGAGGTGCGCAATCCGGTTCTGGGCCTGCCGGCCGTGGCGGCGCTGCGCCGCCTCGATCCGGCGGCGACGGCGGCTCTGGCGGCGGTGCTGGGCGACCTCGCCGCCGACGCGCGGCGCCGCGCCCAGATCAGCTGGGCCCAGAACAAGGGGTGATGGCGGCCTACTGGAAGGCCGTGGGCGCCTACGCCAGCCACATCCGCCGCGCCTTGCGCGTCTAGCCCTCGTCTCCGCAGCGAAAAGCGACCCGCGGGCCCCCGCCGGCGGGTCATTTCGCGCGGACCCACGGCCGCGCCCGGCTGGGAGGAGAAAGGCGGGGCGGCGTGGGGCCGGGGATCGGTCCCTCAAGGAGGAACCCATGCAGCTCGATCTTCCCTTCGTCGCCCTGCGCTGGCGCGAGCGCCGGCAATCCTACCGCCCGCAACGCGAACCCCTGGACCCCGGGCGCTACGGCGTGGTGCGCTTGAGCGGCGCGGCCGAGGCGCGCGGCTTCATCGTCCGGCACCACTATTCCGGCTCCTATCCCGTGGCGATCGCCGCCTATGGCCTGATGGAAGCGCGACGTAACCGCGCGGCCGAGCTGGTCGGGGTGGCCGTGTTCAGCGTGCCTGTGCAGCCCCGCGCCGCCGACGCCTATGGCGCGTCCGGCGCGCGGTCCTGCGATCTGGGCCGGTTCCTGCTGCTCGACCATGTGCCGGGCAACGCCGAGACCTGGTTCCTGCGCCGCGCCCTGGCGGGCCTCGGACAGGACAAGACCGGCGATGACGGCCGCCCGCTCTACTCGGTCTGCCTGGCCTACTCGGACCCGGTCCCGCGCTTGGATCGGGCCGGCCAGGTGACCTTCGCGGGCCACTACGGCGGCATCTACGCGGCCTCGTCGGCGCTCTATCTCGGCCGCGCGACGGCCCGCACCCTGTGGCTGGCCGACGACGCCACGGTGATCAGCTCGCGGGCGCTGATGAAGCTCAAGCACGGTGACACCGGCGCCCGTTACGCCTACGAGACCCTCCGCCGGCACGGCGCCCCGCCTCTGGCGGCCGGGGAATCCGGCGCGGCCTACATCGAACGCGCGCTGCGCGAGGGCCCGTTCCGGCGCGTGCGCCACTGTGGCAACCACGTCTACGCCTTCCCCTGCGGATCCACGACCACTCGGCGCGCGGTGCGGAGCCGCATGGGGACCGCCCTGCCCTACCCGGTCCGGACCGACGCGCCACGGCCGTGAGCCAGGCGGCTGGAGGTTGGAGGGAGGGTGGGCCCCGGGCGAGCCGGGCGCAGGCAGGGGCCTTCGCCGGCGCAGTCCTGGAGCCCGCCATGAACCATCCCCTCACCGACGTTCCGGTGATCGTCGCCTGGGGCGCCGGCGTGGATTCCACGGCCATGCTCATCGAGGTGATCGGGCGCGGCGAGCGCATCGACATGGTGCTGTTCGCCGACACGGGCGCCGAGAAGCCCGAGACCTATCTGTTCATCCCGATCTTTCGGGCCTGGCTGGCCGATCGCGGGGTGCCCTCCGAAATCGTCCGCTATGTCCCGCGCCGCTTCAAGAACTGGCCCGCCTACCGAACCCTGACCGAGAACCTGGTCACCAACGGCACCTTGCCGAGCATCGCCTTCGGCCGCGGAACCTGCTCGCTCAAATGGAAGGTCGCGCCGCAGCACGCCTGGGCCCGAACCTGGCCGCCGGCCATCGCGGCCTGGGCGCGCGGCGACAAGGTCGTCAAGCTGATCGGCTATGATTGCGGCCCCGCCGATGATCGCCGCTACGCCGAGGTGCGTGACCTCGACGATCCGCTCTACCTGCATCGCTATCCCCTGCGGGAGTGGGGCTGGACTCGCGCGGACTGCATCGCCCGCATCGCGCGCGCCGGCCTGCCGGGCCCGCCGAAGTCAGCCTGCTTCTTCTGCACGGCGGCCAAGCCGGACGAGGTCCGATCGTTGCCGCGCGCCCAGCTGCGGGAGATTGTGCTGATCGAGGCCCGCGCCGGTCCGCGGCTTCGCACGGTCGAAGGCCTGTGGCGCAAGACCGTTCTCGGCCGCCGCGGCGCCGAGCCGCGACCCGGCTCGATGACCGCCTTCATCCGCGCCGAAGGTCTGCTGGATTCGGCCGAGATCGACGCCATCATCGCCGCGGCCCCGCGCAGCCTCACCCGCTGGCAGGCGGCCGTTTCCGAGGGGGTGGCCGCAGACGCGGCCCGGCCGGAGATGGCGCGCTGGATGACCGTCTTCGACGCCTTCGCCGGCACGCCCGACCGGATCGATGGCGCGCCCGGCCTCTACGCTGGCCTTCGCCGGCCCCACTGAGCGCCGCACGGCGGTGCATCTCGACCCCCAACCCTAGGAGACCCCGGTGTTGATCAAGATCGATGCGCGCCACCTCGGTGCGCTGCTCGCGGGCCTGCGCCTGCTGCAAGACCACGCCGCCGACGGCTACGAGAGCCCTGAAATCGGCGATGTGTTCGCGGATGGCCGCGCCGCCGAGCCGGTGGAAGTCGAAGCACTCTGCGACGGCCTCGACGGCGGCGGCCTCGTGATCGACGAGGGCGACGTCTCGGCGATCGAGGCGCGTTGGCGCGATCGCGCGGCCGTCCAGGGCTACGCTGGGAAGCGACGCCAGGACCTCGCCGTCGAGTTCTTCACCGGCGCGATGACCGCCCGCCACGTCGCCGGCATGGAGACTTGGTGCCCTCCGGCCTGGTGCGTCGCCATGCTTTGCGGCGAGGCGATCGGCGAGCGGGGCGATGCATAGGGCGTCCGACGAGCGTGCCGGTCGCGCCCCCGACCTGGCGGCTTACGACCGCATCTTGCTGGCCTTCAGTGGCGGCAAGGATTCGCTCGCCTGTCTCCTGCACCTCTTGGAGGCGGGCGTCCCCGCATCGCGCATCGAGCTGCATCACCATGATGTCGATGGCGACCAGCCGTTCATCGACTGGCCCTGCACCCTCCCCTACTGCCGCGCGGTCGCCACCTATTTCGGCGTGCCGCTCTACCGGTCGTGGCGGGTCGGCGGCTTCCTCGGCGAGATGGACCGACAGGGAGATCCGACCGGCGCGGTCGTCTTCGAGCTGCCGGGCGGCGGCCTCGGCCGCGCCGGCGGCGCCGGGCCGCCCGGCTGGCGCGGCCGCTTTCCCCAGGTCAGCGCCGACCTGCGGGTGAGATGGTGTTCGGGCGTGCTGAAGATCGAGGTCCTCGCCGCCGCGATCCGCGGCCAGGCCCGGTTCCTTAAGGGCCGCACCCTGGTGGTGACCGGCGAGCGCGCCGAGGAAAGCCCGGGGCGGGCGCGCTACGCGACCTTCGAGCCGCATCGCACCGCCACCGGCGGCGGTCGCGCGCCGCCGCGGCGGGTGGATCACTGGCGGGCGCTCCACGGCTGGCCGGAAGCCGAGGTCTGGCGGATCATCGAGCGCTTCGGGGTCACGCCGCATCTCGCCTACCAGCTGGGCTGGGGCCGGCTCAGCTGCCGCGCCTGCATCTTCGGCTCACCCAATCAGTGGGCGACGATCCGCGCGGTCTTCCCGGCGCAGTTCCAGCGCATCGCCGCGCGTGAGCTGGCGTCGGGCTTCACGATCCAGCGGTGCGCCAGCGTGGTCGCCCTGGCCGACCGGGGCCGCCCCTACCCGGCCGCCCTCACCCGGCCCGACCTGGTCGTCCAGGCGGAGACGGCGGACTGGCGGGCGCCGGTGATCAGCCGGCCCTGGAGCCTGCCGGCGGGGGCCTTCGGCGAGGCCGCGGGCCCGGTCTGAAGCCCAGGGAAAGGGCGAAGGGAGGGCGGATCGGGGCGTACCCGAACCAGGAGGCTCCCATGGCCGACCACTACACCAAGCTCAGTTTCGAGCTCGACTGCACAGCGGCGGAGGCGGAGCGCTTGATCGCCGCCTTCGGCCTGACCGGCGGCGAGGCGGCCTTGCCGGCCGACCTTGCGCCGTACTTCCCTTCGACCGACCCCGACGACCCGCTCTCCGGGGTGGCCGCCCTCTACGACGACGCCGATGCGTTCGATGTCGGCGTCCGTATCGATCGCCGCCCCGGCGGCGTGTGGATCCATGGCGATGGCGACCCGCAGGTCATCGCCATCGCCGAGTTCATCCGTCGCCTCGCGCCGTCGGCCCTGCCGACCGGCTTCACCTGGGCAAACGACTGCTCGCGCAGCCGGCCCGGCGCGTTCGGCGGCGGCTATGTGCTGATCACCCACGCCGACTACGACGTCGCCGACCTCATGGCGCTCCTCGATGAAGCACTGGAGGCTGCCCGTGGGTAATCGCGTCAGCGCCAGCATCGTCATCGGCGGACAGGCGCCCGCCCACCTGCTCGACGCCCTGTGCGAGGCGATAGAGGACGAACGGCTCGGCCCCGACTGGGGCGACAGCTTCGAGAGCCGCGACGAGCTCGTCGCCTATCTGCGCGCCGGGATCGACGGCGTCGATCTCTACGGGACCGAGGTGAACAGCGGCGAGTTTGGGACGTTGCAGGCGTTCTGCGCCGAGCATGGCCTGGCCTACCGCCTCACCTATGACGGCTATGGCGGAGAGTGGGGCCCGGCCACCCGGCTGCATCACCCCGACGGGACCGAGGAGACCTGCAGCCTCGATAGCGACGGCGGCGGCGCCTGCGTCAGCCGTGACGATCTCGCGATCCTGGCCTTCACCACCCTGCCAGAGGTGCAGGCCTATCTCGAGCGGTTCGACCGCTTCAGGCCTGGGCCCCTGGTGATCGGCGCCGCTGCGCCGGCGTCGGCTTAGAACGATGTGCTTCTTCGTCGGTGTGCATCGCCCGCGCATGGGATGGCCGCTCAGCTTGCGCGGCCATCCCGTCTGCATTTCGGCCAACGTCCTGGCCGGACGGACGGGGAACGTCGCCTTCGTCGGCCAGGGCGAAGGCTGGATGCTCGACTCCGGAGCCTTCACCCAGATCGCCCTGCGAGGCCGGTTCGACCGGTCGCCGCAGGACTACGCCGCCCTGGTGCGTCAGTTCGGAGACTGGCCAGGCTCCGGCCTGGAGGTCGCCGTCTCCCAGGATTGGATGTGCGAGCCCGACGTGATCGCCGCGACGGGGGTTGTCGGTGCGGGAACATCAGCAGCTGACCCTTGACCGCTTCGACGCCATCGCCGCGGCGGGGACGGGCCGCACCCCGCTGATGGCGGTCCTGCAGGGCTGGCGCCCGGCCGACTACCGCCGACACCTCGACGCCTACGGTGACCGTCTGGGCAAGGGCGCATGGGTCGGGGTGGGCTCGGTCTGCAAACGCCAGGGCGATCCGCGGGCGATCGGCGTCATCTTGGAGACGATCCTGCGGGTCCGGCCGGACCTGCGGCTGCACGGGTTCGGCGTGAAACTCACCGCTCTACGGAGCCCGGCCGTCCGCTCGATGCTCTTCTCCGCCGACTCCATGGCCTGGTCCTACGCCGCCCGTCGAGGCGGGCGCGACCAGAACGACTGGATGGAGGCCTATCTGTTCGCCGAGCGGATCGCGGGCCGGAGCCGGCCAGTGGCCGACGAGTCACAGCCCTCCTTGTTCTAGCCGCCTTCGCGCGCATTGCGATCTGACGAGGTTGCGGCGGGGTCCACGAGAGCCCCAGAGCGGCGGAGAGCCGATCAGGGCGGGGTGGTCCGGCCGCAGGCGTGCGTGCGGCAGTCCCCAGGGGCGGCCGTCAAATCCCTTTGGCTCCTGTGACCTCGCCACCGTCCGTCGCCCCCCACAAGGGACGCTGCGCTCAAAGCCCTTGTGGAGGCCGCCGGGCCGTCGGCGCGGGGCGGTCACGAGCCGACGGGCTCCGACATCCACTCCAGACAGGGACTTCATCCCATGCAGCTTCACGCCCTTCCCCCCACTTCCGATCATCTGACACCCTTCGAAGCCCAGGCGCTGGTCCTCGAAGACCCAAGGCCCTACCCGCCCGAGGACGCCCTCCACCAGCTCGGCCAGGGCCTAATGAACGAGGTGCTCGATGTGATCAGCGACACCGCCCTCGAGGACGTCCAGGCGATCATCACCGAGACCCTGATCGGCGCCTTTCACTCGGCCGCGCAGCGGATCGAGCGCGATGCGGACAAGGCCAGGGACACCCTGAACGGCTTGGTCCGAGACTTTGACGGTTCGGAGATCCTCGACGTCGAGATCCAGGAGGCCACCCGCAAGGCCCGCGCCGCCGATGTCGCCACCTTGGCGATGGAGATCGTCCGGGACGCCGCCGCGGCCAGCTACACCACGGCGACCGGCGAGGTCTGGAGCCCCTGGAAGGGCACGGTGCGCGCCTCCCGCACGACGGCCGCCCAGATCGAGGCGCGTGACGCGATCAGGGCCAGCAAGGCTCGCAAGCACGCCGCCGTCAGCCCGGGGGCCACGGTCGTCGCCTTCCGCGCAGCGCCGCAGGCGGACACGGCTGATGACGCCAACCGCATCTTCGACGCCCTGAACTGGGCGCTGTCGCAATGGCCGGACATGGCGCTGGCCACCACAGGCGCCAAGGGTGGCGAAAAGATCGCCATCAAGTGGGCCAAGCAGAAGTCGGTGACCTTGGTGCTGGCCAAGGCCGATTTCGACAGGAACGGCCGCGCTGCCCCGTTCCGGGCCAATGATGACCTGATCGCGCTTGAGCCGGTGTGCGTGCTGACGCTGTCCAACACGCTCAACCTCGAACGGGGTGCGCAGCTGCAGCCCTTCGGTCCGGCGCTCAATCTCGGTCAGAAGGCGGCCGAACGCGGCATCCGCCACCAGCCGGTGAAGTCGCGGGCGTGATTCGCATAGCGCGGCGGCTTCGGCCGCCGCGCCTATCCTTTGCGTCAGCTCCTTGTCGGCGTGGCGATGACCGACGACAAGCCCGCAAAGCCGGTCGGCGCCGAAAGGGCGGCCGCCTTTTGATCGACATAGGAAGCGGCATGAGCGTAGGCGGCGGTCAGTCCGGCCGTCGCCGCCGCCGCCGTGACCTGACCCGCCGGGGCTCCTCGGCTTCAGCGCCGAGAGCAGCAGGTTCGAAGCCTGGAAGCGCTCCGGAAGGCCCAGGGTGCGCGTCCGTTCGCGGTTCCTCGGGGCGTTCCCGTGCGCGTCGGAGCCGGTGGGTAAGAGCGCGGCTGACGCAGGATACCCGGGGTCATTTCCTGTCGTGAAAGGATGTGGTGACCGCGAGCGATCGCATGCGTCGGACCGTCTCCCAGATGGAAAGCTGCCGAAGCGGAGCTCGTCCGCGATCGAATTCACGACCCTAGGACGGGTCGGTCATGAACCAAGGCGACCTCGCCGATGGCGAGGCGTCGCCGACGGACCCTCACGGCCTTCGCTGCGCTGCAGGCCGGTTTCCATCGGCGCCGACCTTGGCCCCTGCCCTTTCCCCGCCCTTGCCGGGCGCGAGATCGCGGGAACGAGCCCGCCGATCCGGCAGCAAAGCGGGAGACGACAATGACGACGATGGCGATGGCGCAAGCGGTTTTCCAACATGCCCACGACTTCTACGACACAGGCAGCTGGTATGTGGTCGCCGAGTGCTGGGACGTCCTGGCGATCGCCGAGGAGCTCGACCGCCACGAAGAACGCACGGCCACGGCCTTCGAGCTGGAGGCGGCCGCCATCGCTCACTTCCATGCCCTGCTGCACAAAGGGCAGACCACTCGGCACTAAGCCAGGGGCGCGGCGCCCAACGGCGCCGCGCCGCGGCGTCAGGTGTGGTGGTGACGCTGGGCTCGTCCGGGGCGACGAACCCCGCGGCGTCGAGGCATGCACCATCCGCGTCACCCGCACATAGGCCGTCGGCGCGAGCCCTATGGCCAGGTCGGAAAGGGTCGTCGGATCAAGCCTCACTGATCAAAGTTCGCGCGCACCGCGTTCATCACCTCGGCGAGCGCGCCGCGCTTCAATCGCGCCAGCGGCGGCGCGCCGTCCAATAGAGGATGGGGTTCCTTCAGCCACATCCAAGTCGTGTTCGGCTCCCCGATCACTTCGAGCACGTCGGCGATACCGGCCACCGGCTTCGACTCGACGAACTGCTCAAGGGGAAAGACAGGCTTTCGAACGCCATCGATCAGCCGGACCACCAGGCCCTTGGCTTGCCACAAGTGCAAGGTCGATCGTGGAACACCCAGCTGGCGCTCGATCTCGACCGGACCTGCCGTGGGCCCGGCCCAGGTCTTGAAATCGCCACCCGTGGCGAGCGCGTAGGCCTGGAGGCGCTTCGCGCCCTCCTCCGCACTCAGGAGGTCGCCAATCCCGGCGCCTTGACTGACCTCAACGGGGCCTTGCGGCGTGATCTCCATTCGCTTGGCGTCCGCCGGCGCATCGAGTTGTGCGAGCACTTTGGCCATGACGTCTGGCAGCCTGGCTTGGTATCGCACCACCAGTCGCTGCTGATCGGCCGACAGCTTCGCCGCCGTGACGCTGAGCGCGGCGGCCGCCCGTCCCAGGGTCTTCACGGACGAAGCGCGAGCCGGAGCGCGGCTATCAGGCTGTTTGCGCGCGGGGTTCGCGGCCCTTCGGGTCTCCATGACCCCCAATATGGCTCCGATCTAAAGAAATGTCCATATCTGTGCAGCATTGTGCAGGTCTGCGCAGCTATGCTTTCGGCGGGCGGAAGGAGGCGGACGTCTCGCCACGGCGCCGCCAGTTCGGCGAAATGGCAGAAAGCCATATATTTTCTATCGCTTTCTCCGGGTTAGACGAACTAGGCGGGCTTGGCGTCCCCGGCGGTCTGCAGCCAGAACCGCGCGAGCAGCTCGGAGAACGCTCGCTCGGCGTCGGCTCGGCTTCCCCCTGCCTGGAGCAGGAGGGTGACATTGACCTCCTTCTTGTTCTTGGGCTCGACACGGAACAGCGGCTTGCCCGTCGGCGAGGAAACGACCTCGGCGGAACCCTTGCCGGAAGACTTGGTGGATCCTGACTTCTTGGGGGCGTCGGCTGCGGCCGCGAGGCGGCGAATGACGTCCTGCGGCTTCAGAGCGGTCCCCTCCCCCTTCTGTTGCGCGATTGCGCCCGCTTCGGCCAGCACCCGCCGCGCGCGCTCGTCGGGCTTGAGCAGCGGCTTCAGCTGCGTGACGTGCTTGATCTTGAGCTCATGGGGATCATCAAACGCGGCCACGAGATCGATGGGGAGCCGCGCGAGGTCGAGATAGCGGCTGAGCCAAGCCTCCGACACATTGAGCCGGCCTGCCATGTCCTTCTGGCGGCCGGCGTAGTGGCGGTCCAGGGCCTTCAGATAGTCGCGCGCCCGCTCGATGTCGCTCAGGTCTTCGCGCGCCCGGTTCTCCAGGTCGGAAATCCGGAACGCCTCTTCGTCGTTGAGGTCGCGGACCTCCACCAGAAAGCGGAAATCGGTGTAGTTGTGGGCGCGCAGCCAGGTCACGGTCCAATGCCGGCGCGCGCCACAGATGACTTCAAAGTCGATGTCAGCCACGCCGCGCACCCGGCGGACGATCGCCGGGACCTCCTGACGGCCCTGAGCCTTGAAGCTTTCGATCAGGTCCGCGCAACGCGTCTCGTCCAGCGCGGCGTAGTCACGGTTGTGCTCGCTCCAGAGCCGGCAGCGAGCCGGATCGACCTGCTCGATCACGCGTCCCACAACCGCGCCGGAAGCCAACTCGGCCATGCGGTTCTCCCGGCTGGCCAGGATGCCGACCGGCATGCGGGTCGGGGCTTCGGGCTGAGGCGCGGCCTCATCGAGAGAGCCGATCAATCCGGCGGCGAAGGAACGGTTCTTGGAGCTCATGAGCGCGCCTTTCCTGCTCGAATTGCACCGGTGCAATTTCCATTTTTCCGGGTCACGCGTGGCCCTCCTTACGCAGGCGCTCGACATGGCTCGGCCATGTCTGGCGCACGTCGAGGAGGATCTCCTCGTTGACCCCGTTGAGGTAGGTGAGGCACCGGTCGCGCACTGACTTGCTCGTCATCGGGCTGTTCATTTCGTAGACGGTCATCAAGCGCGCCGTGACGTTATCGATCTCGGCCGAGTCCTTCATCGGCGTGCGGATCATGGCCAAGCCGAACACTTGACGCATCAGGCCCAGCAATTCCTTCTGCATCGACTTGTTCTCGTCGACCTTCGAGGCGACGATCCGCACGAAGTTGAGGTCCGGCGCGAGGTCGCGCGACGCCAGCTGGTTGAGCGTTTCGTCGAGCATGGTGAGGAAGGCGGCGGTCGAGGAGAAGTCCATCACCGTCGGCGGCACCGGTATGACCAGGGCGTTCGCCGCGCGCAACACCGAGAGCGAGATCGCTCCCAGGGCCGGCGGCGGGTCGAGGATGACCACGTCGAACTGGTCGGCGATCGAGGCGATGCCCTGGGCAAGCCGATCGAGCAACCGGCCGCTGCCGCGCGCCATCCGCGCGGCCAGTTCGTACTCGGATTGGAACAGGTGCAGGTTGGCGGGAATGAGCTTCAACCCATCGAAATGGGTGTCGAGCAGCGCGTAGTCGAGCGAGCGCTTGTCGTCCTCGCGCAGGAACGGATAGAGCGTCTGGTCCTCGGTCAGATCGAGGTCCGGCACATAGCCGAACAGGGTAGTGCTTGAGGCCTGACTGTCGCAGTCGATCAACGCTACCCGGTAGCCCCGGATCGCCATGTACTGCGCCAGGTGCACCGATAGCGTCGACTTGCCGACCCCGCCCTTGAAGTTCTGGACGGCGATGACCGCGCACGGATCGTCCGGCTTACGCCATGGGCGAGTGCCGAACACTCCGCGCATATCGTTGACCTGGGCCAGGGTGTAGCCGACGCGGCGATTGGTTTCGGTTCGCGGCGGCTCAGGCAGCCGCCCATCCTTCTCCGCATCGCGAATCGCCGCGGGTGTGCGGCCAACCAGCTCGGCCGCCTCGCCGATGGAGAACAAGGGCTCGCGACGCTCGCCCGACCGCGCCGCCCGCGCACTGTCTCGCAGATTCTCAATGACCGCCGAGGCCCGCCGCGCCAGTTGCGAGACCGGTCCAGCAAGCGAGGGGGAGGGCGCTTCGGCGATATTCGACATGGGACCTCACAGCTCCGGCAGGTTTCGAAAAACCGGCGCCGACCGCCGCAAAAGCGAAAGTAGGCCATCCGGACGCTATAAGCGCATTGTTAAGGGCGTGTTAACGCTGATTGCGTCAGCTAAAGCGCGATTCCAGATTTCTGGCCAGGGTTATCCTGTCCGTTTGGGGGCCGGCCGGCTCGTCGGGGCGCCGCCGATCGCAATAAATTGCACCGGTGCATTTGGCTGCGCCCACCTCGTTCCAGCAGACTCCTTTGGCGTCTCGTCGAGGGCCGTTGGCCGCCCCCGAAAATGCGGTGTCCGCGCTTCGCCGTGGCCCGCATCCTGACCGCGCGGGGGCGGGAGCAATGATGGCGTGCGGCTCTTCGCGGCCCCCTTGCCGTGCCGAAGCGCCGTCCATTCGCTCGGCGGCTGAAGGTCACGACCCCTTGGCGCCCTGGGCCCAAATTGCACGGGTGCTATTCAGTCCTAGCCCGATCGCGCGAACGGTCCGAACTGCGGGGTTGCTCCGTTGAAGAATTCCGCGCCCAACCACTCGCTGCAGGTTGACTGCCACAGTCTCCGGCTTGGGAATTGCACCGGTGCAATTTGTGCTCACGGATGCCCGTAGAGCCCTTTCAGGGGCGACCGCGGCGGGATGCGAAGGCCTGGCAGAAGCCGGTCCACGATTTCACAAGCTTCGCGCCGGTCAGGTTGGCCAGCCGGCTACCCATCTGTTCGCGGTAAGCGTCAGCGATGATGTCGCGCGCCCAGCCGCCGCCGTGAACCCGGGCGATCTCGCCGAAGGGCTCGGCCGCGTACATCAGGCTGCCGACCGGAAACCGCACCACAGTCTCGGCCGACCTCTCGGGCTTGGCCATCGCCGCCGTAGACCTCGGCCCGCGCACTGGCGCGGGGAGGGGAGGGGGCGTGGCCTCCGCGGCCCCCCGCTGTTGGTGGTCGCTGTTGTCGATCGCCACCAGCTGGGCCGGCGCGCTCTTGGGGTGGAAGGTGAACTCTATCTCGACGATCGCCCGACCACGGCGGATCTCGCGCCACTCGACCGTGAAGTGGGTAAGGTTGTCGATCTCCGCCTTGGCCTTATCCAGCACCTTGCGGCGCAGCTGGGCGAAGTCCTTGTAGAGCTCCGGCGCAATTCCGAACGCAGCCCGGATGGCGGTCATGTCGCCGCGCCAGACGGACTGACGTCGGTGCAGGCGCAGCGCGCCCATCTCGTAAAGCCGCAGCGCATAGCTCGAACGAAATCCCAGCACAGCCTGTCGATTGAGGACGGCGTAGGTCTCCGACTCGCGAATAAGTCGCCGAGCGTCCGGCGTGAATTCCCATTCGATCCAACCGGCCTCAGCGCCGTCGTCCTCGACCTCCTCGCGCGACGACTGGATCAGGGAGAAGCGCTTAGTGGCCTTACGACCCCGCCACGAGAGGTCGTCGATTGCGAATAGGGTGCGGTGCAGCTCCTCGAGCATTTCGCTGATCCGCTCGTTGCCCTTGTGACCACGGCGGATGTCAGCCTTGCGCATCCTGTGCGCCACCGGCTCCCAGGCGTCGCCTCCCGCGGTGAGGATCATCAAGGCCAGCAGGCGCGCGGCGGTGAGACTTAGGGACTGACCTTTGACGAAGCGCACTTCGACCAGGTTGCCGGGTTTTGCGAACTCTTCACCGTCACGCGCGGCCAGGGCATGCGCGACGCGCATGGCGCGTCCCGGCGTCAGCTCGCCTCCGTTCCCGGGGTCAACGATGTGCTTCGCGTCGGCCAACCTAAACGCCCGTAGTCGCAACGCGGGCCAGCATTCCTGACCTCGAATCAACTCACAAGACAGGATACAACACGGACTACGACCGGCGCCCCCAAGCGGTCAGGATAACCCCGCCGGGTCAGGATGAAGCCCCCATCCGGTCAGGATAACCCCCCCATCCGGTCAGGAAGTCGCCCCCAATGGGTCAGGCAACGCGCGCTAACCCATTGTGAAGTCGACGTTTATCACGCGCCGAATTAGAACTCTTAGAATCTAGAAATCCCGCTGCTGGCCGCAGCGGGCGTTCTTCTAAAGTCGAGATGACAAGACCTGCGACGCCTTCGCCGCCCGGGCGTTCAGACCTGCGGCCAGGAGCCTCATAGCTGCGGCGGCGGCTCCAAGCCTCATCGGCTCGCGGATGCCCGCCAGTGGCGAGGGGCGTCAGCGCCGAGCGGTGCGCCAACTCGTCCGGTCGTCGATTCGGCCTCACGAAACCGCCTGTTCACCGCCCATGGGGTCTCGCTCGAGAATCTCAGGGCCCTGACTGGCCTTTGTCGTCGCCAGTAGCGCGGGGCCGGGTCCCTAGGCCTTTGTGGTGCGGGTTATGGCCCGCTAGGCGCCGCGGGGTGGACTGTCCGGCGTCGCGGGCGGCGTCTGAGGCCTTCTGGGGGCGCGGTTGGGCTTGGTGTCGGGTGGGCC
>Ga0114898_1000387_pt1 | contig 34945 bp, 35 predicted proteins | sample Malvired_Geostar_FD_83496 | JGI IMG/M metagenome (GOLD analysis project Ga0114898, IMG submission 83496) | Marine viral communities from the Global Malaspina Expedition - Malaspina viral metaG DeepMed_Geostar | ecosystem: Environmental > Aquatic > Marine > Oceanic | place: Mediterranean Sea...
CAGGCGGCGGGATCGCGGGCCAGCGCCTCGGCGCGCAGTACCAGAACGCCGCCATCATTCGCCTGGTGCAGGGCGCCGGGCCGGATCAGGGTGAAATCGGTCTCCAGGCTGCCGGCAGCCTGGCGGTATTCGATCCGGCCGAACAGGTTCTCGTAGGTCGGGTTGGGTTCCAGCACGACCTTCGGGTGGGTTTCGTTGCCGTGATCAACGAACAGGTTCACGGCATAGCGCTGCGCCGGCGGCATCACGCCGGGCTTGCCCTCGCCCTCCATCGCCATCTGGAAAGTGTCCAGCTGCTCGGTCATGTCGGTGCGCATCTCGGTCAGCCAGCGCCCGAGTTGCGGGATATGGCCGAAGTCGGCAATGATGGAATCGACCGGCCCGGCAATGGCATGGTCGGCGATACGCTGGTTCAGTTCCTTGATCCAGCCGATCATCTCCATCTGCCGTTGGCCGGCCCAGCGGTTGATCTCTGCCAGCTCTTCCAGAAGGCGCTTCGCGGTTGCCTCGGTCTCCGGCGAAGGGGGCTGCGGGTCGGTGTCGGGCTTGCCGTCGCCATCCTTGTCCTCGGGCGGCGGCACCATGACGGTGAGGCCCGTCTCGGTACGCAGGATTGCCAGCCCGGCCGCACGGGCGCGGCTGTCCACCTCCTCCAGCCGGGCGTTAATCTCCTCCTGCAGCTTTTCCTGCCTGGTGCGCACCTGCTTCTGGTAATCCTCGCCGGTGAAGGCGCGCTTCAGCGCTTCCGTCACCTCGCCGACCAGCGCCGTCATCCGGCTGCGGAATCGCCGTCCGGTGCCGACCGGCAGGCGGAAGGGCAGCGGCTGGTGCGGGTGGCGGAAATTGTTCAGGATGATCCAGTCGCTGGGGGCGGGGCGGGCCTGCATCGCCTGTTCGAGATAGCGCATCGTGGCGGTCATGCGGCCGCTGCGCTCCTCGCCCAGCACGAAGACGTTGTAGCCCAGATCCTCGATGCCCAGCGCGAATTCCAGCGCCTCGCGGGCGCGGCGGTGGCTGGTGAAATCGAAGACGGTGCTGTCGCTGTCCGCTGCCGGCGTGAAGACAGGAAGCGCAACCTCCGCGGCGGTCAGTTTTCTGGCGGCAGCGGCTTTGTGATCTGAGGCAGGCACGGCGCGCGGACTCCTTTTTGCGGGCGGCGTCGATCTTGACGCTTCACGAGCCGCTTGTCAGCCTGTGGGCCGTGCGCACCAGATCCGCGATGTCGAGCAGCCGCGCGACATAGAGATCGCGGATTTCATAGGCCTTGTCCGTGTCGCCGCGCAGATTGGCTTCCAGATGATCGACCAGCCGCACCAGCCGGCGCTGGTGCAGGCCCAGCCGGCGCTGCACCGGATCGGTCACGATGCCGGCGAAGGCGGCCATGATGGCACCGGCGCCGAGCAGCCCGCCGGTCACCCCCGCGACCAGCAGCGGCGAGGCGGCGGCCTGGCCGTACCACAGCCCGCCCAGCAGACCGGCCACCGGCCCGGCGGAGGCGGCGGCCTTCTGCGCCATCAGATTGGCGACGGCGGGACCGAGCGACAGCATGCCGGGCGTGAACCCCTTCACGCCGACCGCGCCGGCCCCGACCGCGAACAGCGATGTGGTGATGTCTGCGGCGGCCGTCCGGCTGCCCATATAGTTGGCCAGCGCCTGTTCCAGCCGCTGCCGGAAGGCGGGATCGTCGGCATGGCGCGCCAGTTCCATTAGCGGCAGGCGGAAGGCGGCGATGACGCGCTGATCGCTCATCAGTGTCTCGCCCAGCGCATCGCGGGTGTTCTCGCGCTCCGGCTGGTTGTAGGGCAGCTGAAGAAGATCGGTATAGAGCAGCCAGGACAGTTCCCGGCCGACATCGGTTTCCAGGAACAGCCTGCGACTGTTCAGCCAGTCCGCGGTCTGCCGCCAGCCGAGGCGCTGCGCCGTTGCGGCGGCGGCCTTCACGCCGACCGCCGGCAGGCCCATGGCCAGATTGGCCGGTGCGCGCAGCATGTCCCAGCCAAGCGCGCGGCGATGCAGGCGCCAGGCGCCGGCAAAGCCGAAATGCCGGTCCACGAAATCGGGTACCGCTGCCCTGCGAGACTCGCAGTAGCGGGCGATGGCGGTATCGACCAGCCGGCCCGCCCCCTCCCGGTCGAAGGCGAGCGGCAAGGATGGCGCGGCGGCGGGCGGTGCCGTGAGATGGTCGAGGCTGTCAGTCATGCTGTCCGATAGATGGGGTAGCGGCGCCGGTTCCGCCAGAGTGCCATTGCCGGTGGCCATCGAAGAGTGGCCATCGGCAGAGCAGGCAGCCATGCGCCTTGCGGACTTGTGCGGTGTGCCGCCTCACCGCTTAATAGCCGGCATCGACGAAGGGAGGGGAAAGTCATGAGCCTTTACGCGCCGCCGCAGGATGTGCAGACCGAGGTGCTGTTCCGGCTGCCGGACGAATTCCGCGACAAGCGCCGCACCGACTGGTCGATCTTCAACAAGGGCGGCGAGGCGGCGGACTGTTTCCTGGAAGGCCCGTCCTTTGACCGCGCCGGCAATCTCTATCTCGTGGATATCCCCTTCGGGCGCATCTTCCGCGTCTCCCCCGCCGGCGACTGGACGCTGGTGAAGCAGTATGACGGCTGGCCGAACGGGCTGAAAATCCACAAGGATGGCAGCATCTGGATCGCCGACTACCGACACGGCATCCTGAAGCTGGACCCGGAGAGCGGGGCGATGGAGACCATCGTCGGCCATGTCCATTCCGAGGGGTTGAAGGGCTGCAACGACCTCGTCTTCGCATCCAATGGCGATCTCTATTTCACCGATCAGGGACAGACCGGCCTGCACGACCCGACCGGCCGGGTGTTCCGGCGAACGGCAGACGGGCGGCTGGAGTGTCTGATCGACACGGTGCCGAGCCCGAACGGGCTGGTGCTGAACGCCGCCGAAACCCATCTGCTGGTCGGCGTCACCCGCGCCAACGCGGTCTGGCGCCTGCCGCTGCACGCCAGTGGCGGCACCTCGAAGGTCGGGCTGTTCGTGCAGCTGTCCGGCGGCACCGGGCCTGACGGGCTGGCGATGGGCAGTGGCGACGAGCTGGCGGTGTGCCATGTCGGGCTTGGCAGCGTGTGGGTGTTCAACCGGCTAGGCGAGCCGATGTACCGGGTGCGCAGCTGCCAGGGGCTGCTGACCACCAACCTTGCCTTTGGCGGGCCGGACGGGCAAACCCTGCATATCGTGGAATCGGATACGGGCTGTGTGCTGGGCGCAAGGCTGCCCCTCGCGGGACAGCAATTATTCGGCCAATCCTGACGGTATCCGGGTAAACGCGACAGATCGTCGCAGATTCCTTGGCTCACCAGCCTTGAAAGCGTGACGGTTTCACTTTATGTAAAGCGCGAGTTCAATCCCCGCGCATTCTCGCCGCAGATGACTGAGGTCCTTACTGGGCCGGTTTTTCTGTCCGCATATGGCGAGCCAGACCGCAAGCAGGGTTCTGCACGGCAGTCCAACGGACTGCCCGGACCGGCTGTTTTTCTCTGCGAAGGGCGCGGCGTATAACCAGAAGGAGTTCCATATGACCGATACCAGCCTTGCCGGCCGCAAGATCGCCATCCTCGTCGCCAGCGGTTTCGAGGAAGTTCAGATGACGGACGCCCAGAAGGCGCTCATCGCGTCGGGCGCGCAGACCCGCATTGTGTCGCGTGAGAACGGGCTGGTGAATGGCTGGCACGATAATTCCTGGGGCCACTTCTTCCCGATTGACGCCGACCTGACCCAGACGCTGGCCATCGACTATGATGCGCTGCTGATCCCGGGCGGCGCGCGCAGCATCGCCAAGCTGCTGGACGATCCGCACGGCAAGCGCATCGTGAAGGCCTTCCTGAAGGGCAACCAGCCGGTTGCGGCCTTCGGTGACGCCATCACCCTGCTGGCCGCCTCCGAGGAACTGGCCGGCCGCACCGTGACCGGCGAGGAGAGCACGAAGGAAGCCGCCGAGAAGGCCGGTGCGACCTGGAGCGAGGAAGACATCGTGGTCGAGGGCATGCTGGTCACCGCCAAGGGCGATGCGCAGATTGCCGCCGCGCTGGAAGCGCTGATGGCCAATGTCACCGAGTACGCCGCGACTCTGACGGACGAAGCGGCGTAACGCCAGCTTCCGGCTGATATCTTTGGCGCCGGTCCCGGAAACGGGGCCGGCGTTTTTGTTTGTCACGGCAGGTTGCGCCGGTACACCAATTCCGGATGCGCGCCTCCCCCGTCAGGAACCGGGCCGGCCTCGCGGAAGCCGCACTGTGCGTAGAAGCGGCGCGCCTTGGCGTTCTCGGCAAAAACATGCAGCGTTTCGACGGGCGGCGTGCGCTCCAGGGCGGCGCGCATCAGGCCACTGCCGATACCCTGGCCCTGATGGCGGGGATGCACGAACAGCTGGTCGAGATGCGTGCCCATGCCGGCCGAGTAGCCGGCTGCTTCGCCGTCCACGACAGCGATCATTCCCCAGTCCCACTCAGGCAGCTTTCCGGCATACCAGTCCCGGCATTCCTGCCAGCTGTAGCTCCAGCCCATGAACGCATAGGCGATGAGACAAGCCTCGCGATGGATGGTGGCAATGCTATCCAGATCGCTGCCAGTAGCGCTGCCGGGATCGCTGAGGGCGAGGGGGCGGTATGTCGTCGGCATGGGGCGACGCTCTGCTGGCTTTCCAATTGTCCCGACACGCTAGCAGCAGATTCCAGGGGTCGAAAGCTGCGCCTGCACACCGCTTACTGTTCGTTTCTTACAGAACAATGATTTTACAAGAAAAACTGCCATTTTTTCTTGATTTTCCAGCCCCTCTTCTCCCATATGCCCGGCTTGTTCCAGATATCTGGGTCATCTGCTGGGAGGAGGGCGACAATGGCGAAAAGCGCGCTGATCCGCTCGGGGATGGACTTGGAAGACATGCCAAGCGAAACCCCGATCATGGCCGACACGGCCGCTACAGTTCCGTACACCGTGATCGGGGAATCCGACGCGGATAAGGATCATTTTGTCGTGCGCGATGGCGTGGCCTTCGCGGGCACGCATCTGATCATCGATCTGTGGGAGGCATCGCGGCTCGACGAGATCGATCATATCGAGGAGACGCTGAAGGAAGCGGTGGAGGCGGCGGGTGCCACTCTGCTGCATATCCATCTGCATCACTTCACGCCGAATGGCGGCGTGTCGGGCGTGGCGGTGCTGGCGGAATCGCACATCAGCATCCACACCTGGCCGGAACGGGGCTATGCCGCGCTGGACGTGTTCATGTGCGGCGATGCGCGCCCGCACGAGACGCTGGAGGTGCTGCGCCGTGCCTTCGAGCCCGGACAGGTCGGGCTTGGCGAGCATCGAAGGGGGCTGACCCTGTGAGCGACCCTGTGATCCGTGAGGAATGGCTGGAGGAGCGGCTGCGTCCCAGCCTTGCCCAGAAGCTGCGCATCGACAAGCAGCTCTACCGCGACAAGACCGAACATCAGGATCTCATCGTCTTCGAGCATCAGCTCTATGGCCGCGTCATGGCGCTGGACGGCATCGTCCAGACCACCGAGGCCGATGAGTTCGTCTATCACGAGATGATGACCCATGTGCCGATCCTGGCGCATGGGGCGGCGAAGCGCGTGCTGATCGTCGGCGGCGGCGATGGCGGCATGGCGGAAGAGGCGCTGAAGCACCCGCTGGAGCGGCTTGTGCAAGTGGAGATCGACCGCACCGTGGTCGATATCGCGCGCGCCCATCTGCCCAGCATCAGTGGCGGTGCCTATGACGATCCGCGGATGGAACTGCTGATCGCCGACGGCGCGCGCTATGTGCAGGAAACCGACGAGCGGTTCGATGTCGTCATCGTCGATTCGACCGATCCGGTGGGGCCGGGCGAGATCCTGTTCTCCCGGGAATTCTATGCCGGCTGCAAGCGCTGCCTGACGCCCGGCGGCATCATCGTCACCCAGAATGGCATCCCGTTCTTCGAGCGTTATGCGGTGGAGAACACCTATCGCCGGCTGGGGATGCTGTTCAGTGATGTCAGCTTCTTCCTGGCGCCGGTGCCGGCCTATATCGGCGGCTTCATGGCCTTCGGCTGGGGCACCGACAATGTGGCGCTGCGCAGCCAGCCGGTCGAACTCATTGCCGAGCGGTTCAAGGTGCTGGGCACCAAGCTGCGCTATTACAATCCGGCCATTCATCAGGCCGCCTTCGCGCATCCGCAATTTCTGGTCGATATTCTGGAAGCGCTGGACCGAGACGCCGGCTGAGCCGGCAGCCTCCTGATCCGGCGAACAGGGAAAACGGGCGGTCCCTGGTGAAATCCGGTGTCTGCCTGCCGCGCGGTAGGGGGGACATCGGGAGGGGGACCGATGCCGCGAGGCTTGCTTACACCAGCGTTCCGGTCAGGACCGCCCGTCATCGGTGTACGCAAGGCCATGTTGCGTGAAGTTCTGACGTAAATCAATAGTCAATCGATGGTCTATGTGCACATGCTTGCCGGGGACGGTTTCAGCATGGTATGAGCCGCCGCCGAGCATGAAGATCGACCGCCAGCCGGAAGGGCCGCTTTCCATGGACATCGTCAGCCTGGACATCCCGGATGTGAAGCTGATCACGCCGCGCCGCTTCGGCGATAATCGCGGTTTCTTCTCCGAGACCTGGAACCGCGCCGCCTTCTCCGAAGCCGGTATCGAGGCGGATTTCGTACAGGATAATCATTCGCTGTCGGCCACGGCGGGCACGCTGCGCGGCCTGCATTTCCAGATTCCGCCCTTCGCCCAGGCCAAGCTGGTGCGGGTCAGCCGGGGTGCCATCTTCGACGTGGCGGTGGATCTCCGCAAAGGCTCCCCCACCTATGGCCACTGGGTGGGTGCTGAACTGAGTGCGGAGAACTGGTCACAGATGTATGTGCCCAAGGGCTTCGCGCACGGGTTCGTGACGCTGCTGCCCGATACCGAGGTGCAGTACAAGGTCGATGCGCCCTACGCGCCGGCGCATGACCGCGGCATCGCCTGGGACGACTCCGATATCGCCGTGGCCTGGCCGCTGGAGGGCCGCGCCCCGGTCCTCTCCGGCAAGGATGCCACCCTGCCGAAGCTTGCCGATATTCCGGCCCCTTTCACGATGGAGACTGCATGAGCCAGCCGACGCTTCTGGTTACCGGCGGGGCCGGCTTCATTGGCTCCGCCGTGGTGCGGCAGGCGGTGGCCGAGGGCAAGTGGCGCGTCCTCAATATCGACAAGCTGACCTATGCCGCCAACCTCGCCTCGCTCGATCCCGTCGCCGGCGCGAACAATTACATCTTCGAGCAGGCCGATATCTGCGACCGCGCGGCGATGGCACGGATCTTCGAGACCTACCGTCCGCAGGCGGTCATGCATCTGGCGGCGGAAAGCCATGTCGATCGCTCGATCGACGGACCGGCCGCCTTCATCGAGACCAACATCGTCGGCACCTATGCGCTGCTCGACGCGGCGCTGACCCACTGGCGCGGACTGGACGAGGCGGGCAAGCGGGATTTCCGCTTCCATCACGTCTCCACCGACGAGGTGTTCGGCAGCCTCGGCTCCGAGGGGCTGTTCACCGAGACCTCGCGCTACCAGCCGAACTCGCCCTATTCCGCCAGCAAGGCCTCGGCGGATCATCTGGTGCGCGCCTGGCACGAGACCTATGGCCTGCCCATTGTCATGAGCAACTGCTCGAACAATTACGGCCCCTACCAGTTTCCCGAGAAGCTGATCCCGCTGATGATCCTGAAGGCGATGCGGGGCGAGAAGCTGCCGATCTACGGCAAGGGCGACAATGTGCGCGACTGGCTCTATGTCGAGGATCACGCGACTGCCCTGCGCCTGGTGCTGGAGCGCGGTGCGGTCGGCGAGAGCTACAATATCGGCGGCAAGTGCGAGCGCACGAACCTTGAGGTGGTGGACGCGCTCTGCGCGCTGCTGGACGAGCGGCTGCAGGAGTCGCCGCACCGCCCGCATAACGGGCTGAAGAGTTTCGTCGCCGACCGACCGGGGCACGACAAGCGCTACGCCATCGATTGCACGAAGATCGAGCGCGACCTCGGCTGGACGCCGGCCGAGACCTTCGAAAGCGGCCTCGCCCGCACCGTGGACTGGTACCTCGCCAATGAGGGCTGGTGGCGGCCGGTGCTGGAAGGCACCTATCAGGGCCAGCGCCTGGGCCAGACTTCGGGAGCCGGCTGATGGCGCGGATCGTCGTCACCGGTGCGAATGGCCAGCTTGGCACGGAGATGCTGCGGCTGGCGCTGCCGGAGGGCTGGACGATCCAGGGTTATACCCGGGCCGAGGCCGATATCCGCGATCCCGCCGCCATCCAGCGCCTTGTCGAGGGCGCCGATCTGCTGGTGAATGCGGCGGCCTATACCGCTGTGGACAAGGCCGAGGAAGAGCCGGACATCGCCTACCAGATCAATGCCGAGGCGCCGGGCCTGCTGGCCGCTGCCTGCCGGGAGGCCGGCATTCCGATGATCCATGTCTCCACCGACTATGTGTTCGACGGCAGCAAGGCAGGCGCCTATGTCGAGACCGACCCGGTCGCACCGCTGGGCGTCTATGGGGCCAGCAAGGAGCTGGGCGAGCGTGCCGTCCGCAAGGAGCTGGAGCGCCACGTCATCCTGCGTACCAGCTGGGTCTATGCCGCGCAGGGCCGCAATTTCGTGAACACCATGCTGCGCCTGGGGGCGGAGCGCGATGCCCTGCGTGTGGTGGCCGACCAGCATGGCGCGCCGACAGCGGCGGGCGACATCGCGGCGGCGATCCTGGCGATATCCGAAAAGCTGCTGGGCGGTTCCACGGCCTATGGCACCTATCACTACACCGCCGAGGGTGTGACGAGCTGGCATGGCTTCGCCGAGGCGATCTTCGACCTGGCGGAACCGGCGCTGGGCAAGCGCCCGACAGTCGAGGCGATCCCGACCAGCGCCTACCCGACACCGGCGCAGCGCCCGGCCAATTCCGTGCTGGACTGCACGAAGGTGATGGCGGCCTTCGCGCCGCCACGCCGGCCCTGGCGCACCGCGCTGGAAGAGGTGCTGCGGGAGATATTGGCCTAATCCAAACTTTGACAAAGTCTGGCGCCACTTTCATGCTCAGTTGAAGTGAAGGAGGGTGCACACATGCATGTGTCTTTGACTGCGAAGCTTGAAAGCATGGTCCGCGAGAAGGTGGAGAGCGGGCTGTACAACAATGCCAGCGAAGTTATCCGCGAAGCCCTGCGTCTGATGCAGCAGCAGGATGAGGTCCGGCACCTGAAACTGGACAGGCTGCGCGAGGAAATCGCAAAGGGTGAGGCCGACCTGGAAGCTGGGCGGTTTACCACCCTGGACGATGCGGAATCGCTGGACGCCTATTTCGCGGCGCGCTGATGCGGCTGCACCTGTCACGGGAGGCCGAGCGCGACATTGATGAGATCGCGCGCTATACCGAACAACGATGGGGAAAGCCGGCCCGGCAGCGTTATCTCAGGCAGATCACTGAACGGTTGAAGGCCTTGCTGGCAAATCCGGAGTTGGGTCCGGTGCGTGACGATATCCGGCCCGGCAAGCGTAGTTTGACGGCAGGCCGTCATATCGTTTTCTATCGGCTGGCGCCGGATGCGGTGGAGATTATCCGTATCCTGCACCACGCCATGGATGTTCAACGCCGGATCGAACCGGCAGAGGAAGAAGAAAAACCATGAAGGGCATCATTCTGGCCGGCGGGTCGGGCACCCGGCTCTATCCGCTCACCCAGACCGTCTCCAAGCAGCTGCTGCCGGTCTATGACAAGCCGATGATCTATTACCCGCTGTCGGCGCTGATGCTGGCCGGCATCCGGGATATCCTCATCATCACCACGCCGCAGGACCAGCCGTTGTTCCAGGCACAGCTTGGCGACGGGGCGCAATGGGGGCTGAACCTCTCCTATGTTGTGCAGCCTTCGCCGGACGGGCTGGCGCAGGCCTTCATCCTGGGCGAGGATTTCATCGGCGGCGATGCCTGCGCGCTGGTGCTGGGTGACAACATCTTCTATGGCGACGGGCTGACCGACCGGCTGCGCCGCGCCGCCGCGCGCGACAGCGGGGCGACCGTCTTTGCCTATCTGGTCAGCGACCCGGAACGCTATGGCGTGGTCGAGTTCGATGCCGGCAACAAGGCGCTGACCATCGAGGAAAAGCCGAAGCAGCCGCGCTCGCGCTGGGCGGTGACGGGCCTCTATTTCTACGATAATGACGTGGTCGAGATCGCCAAATCGATCAAACCCTCGGCGCGCGGCGAGCTGGAGATCACCGATGTGAACCGCGTCTATCTGGAACGCGGCGATCTGAATGTCGAGCAGATGGGACGCGGCTTCGCCTGGCTGGACACCGGCACCCACGATTCCCTCATCCAGGCCGGCGAGTTCGTACGCACGGTGGAAGCCCGCCAGAGCCTGAAGATTGCCTGCCCGGAGGAGATCGCCTACCGCCTCGGCTTCATCGACGCGGCGCAGCTGGAAAGGCTGGCCGAGCCGCTGGCCAAGAGCGGTTATGGCGAATATCTGCGGCGGGTGCTGACGGATTAGGGCCCGAACAGCTCCGGCAGGTCGCTGGCACCATGCAGCATGCGCAGGATGAGTGCCGGGCTGGCCTGCGCATCATAGACCAGCACATAGGCAAAGCCGGTCAGGGCCAGGAAGCGGATCGGCGCATCGGCCAGGGACGGGTTTAGAAGTCCTGAGTCCAGATCGGTGCCGATCCGGCGCCCCGCCGTCTTGATGCCGTTTCGTAAGGCCCGGGCGGTGGCGGGGCTCTCGGCGGAAATGCCGGCGATGGCGGCACGGACGTCCCGGGCGGCGGCCGGTGTGAAGCAGGCTTCCGCCATCAGCGTCTTCCGTCGATGATGGAGTCGGCGTCGCGCAGCACGAGGTCGAGTTCACGCGGCACACCGGCCCGCGCCTCCTTAAGGGCGGACAGTAAGGAGGCCTTGCGCCCTTCCTGTTCCTGCATCAGCCGCAGCGCGTGCCGGACGACTTCGCTGACGCTTGCATAACGGCCGTTTTCGACGCACAGCCGGGTGAAATCCTCCAGCTCCGGCGTGAGGCTTACATTGGTCGTCACGTCTTTCTCCTGCCATGTCAATTTTTGACATATCGATAATATGACGGCTTTCGGATAATTTGCAAACAGCCGTGTTCGTGCGGTTGACGCTGCCCTCCCGTGCCCCGACATGGATATGATCATGCGCTTTATGCCCGCCCTCTTTCTGTGTCTCCTGTCAGCGCCCGTTGCGGCGCAGGACATCTCCCTGTCGCTGCCCATCGGCTGCGACCCTGGCAAGGATTGCTGGGCCTTCCAGCTGCCCGATGTCGATCCCGGCCCGGATCGCATGGATTACGCCTGCGGCAAGCTGGCCTATGACGGGCATGATGGCACCGATATCGGCCTCGCCAGCCTGGGCGATATTCAGCGCGGCGTGCCGGTCTTCGCCGCCGCCCCCGGCACGGTGAGGGGCGTGCGCGATGGCATGCAGGACGCGCTGGTCTCCGAGATCGGCAAGGAGGCGGTGAAGGACCGCGAATGCGGCAATGGCGTGCTGATCGAGCATGCGGGCGGCTGGCAGACGCAATATTGCCATATGCGCAAGGGGTCGGTTTCGGTGCGTGCCGGCCAGACTATCGAGGCCGGGGCCCTGCTGGGTCAGGTCGGCCTGTCCGGCTCCACCGATTTCGCGCATCTCGAATTCATCGTCCGCAAGGACGGCAAGACCATCGATCCGTTCCGGGGGCTGGAAGGCGGCCCGGAATGCGGGCCGGGTGTGAAACCACTCTGGAATGCCGCCGCGCTGCAGGCACTGGCCTATGGTCCGGCGCCCTACCGCATCGGCGTGGCACCGCGCGCCCCGAAATATGACGAGGTGCTGAAAGACCGGTTTCCCGGCGATGTCCTGTCCGGCACGGCCGAGGCCATCGTGCTGTGGGCGGAGTTCAACGGGCTGGCACCCGGCGACATACTGCACATGACGCTAACCGGCCCGGATGGCCGGCAGATGGCCAGTCATGCCGAGACGATGGCGGCGGCGAAGGTGCGCCAGTTCCTGTTCATCGGCAAAAAGCGCACCGAGCCGGCCTGGCCGAAGGGCGATTATGATGGCCGCGCCAGTGTCGAGCGCAAGGACGGTCCGGGTGCCGGCACGCGCGAGATACGCTACAGCTTCACGGTGCGGTAGTTCCTCCGCCCACTTCACTGTTGATTAGCGGCGGGCGAAGTGCATACTCCCGGCGCTTTCAGGCTGGCCCGGAATGGTCTAGGGTCCGCCCTTCGGACACCGCACGCCCCGGAAGACGCCATGCATCGCTATCGTACCCATACCTGCGCCCAGCTTCGTGCCGAGAATGTCGGCGACACCATCCGCCTGTCCGGCTGGGTGCACCGAAAGCGCGATCACGGGCAACTCGTCTTCGTCGATCTGCGCGACCATTACGGCATCACCCAATGCGTCATCGACACCGATTCGCCGGTGTTTCAGACGGTCGAAACGGTGCGTCCGGAAAGCGTGGTGATCGTCACCGGCCGTGTCGTGAAGCGCGATGCCGAGACGATCAACCCCAAGCTGCCGACCGGCGATATCGAGGTGCGCGTCGATAGTTTCGAGGTGGAATCGGCCGCCGACGTGCTGCCGCTGCAGGTGGCGGGCGACGAGGATGCCGGCGAGGAAACCCGCCTGCGCTACCGCTTCCTCGATCTGCGGCGCGAGCGCATCCACCAGAACATCCTGCTGCGCTCCCGGGTCATCGCCTCGATCCGCAACCGCATGGTCGATCAGGGCTTCGTCGAGTTCCAGACGCCGATCCTGACTGCCTCCTCACCGGAGGGCGCGCGCGACTTCCTGGTGCCCAGCCGCCTGCATCCGGGCAAGTTCTACGCCCTGCCGCAGGCGCCGCAGCAGTTCAAGCAGCTGGTGATGATCTCCGGCTTCGACCGCTATTTCCAGATCGCCCCCTGTTTCCGCGACGAGGACAGCCGCGCCGACCGCAGCCCGGGCGAGTTCTACCAGCTCGACCTCGAGATGAGCTTCGTCGAGCAGGAAGATGTGTTCGCCGCCGTCGAACCGGTGCTGGCGGGCGTGTTCCGCGAATTCTCCGACTGGAGCGTGCCGGACCAGTTCCCGCGCATTCCGTTCGCCGAGGCGCTGCTGAAATATGGCAGCGACAAGCCGGACCTGCGCAATCCGCTGATCATCAGCGACGTCACCGACATTTTCGCCGACACCGATTTTGCCGTGTTCCGCAAGAACATCGAGAAGGGTGCCGTCGTGCGCGCCATTCCCGGGCCGAACTGCGGCAGCCGCGCGGTCTGTGACCGCATGAACAGCTGGGCGCAAAGCATGGGCGCGCCGGGCATGGGCTACATCATGTTCGCGGAAGGCGAGGGGCGCGGCCCGATCGCCAAGTTCCTGTCACCGGAAAAGCTGGCCGACCTGAAGCAGCGCACCGGCCTGGGCGATGGCGACGCGGTTTTCTTCGCATGCGACAAGCCGCTGAAGGCCGCCCAGCTCGCCGGCCAGGCCCGCACCAAGCTGGGCCAGGATCTCGACCTGCTGGAAAAGAACGTGTTCCGGCTGTGCTGGATCGTCGATTTCCCGATGTTCGAGATGGACGAGCAGACCGGCAAGATCGAGTTCTCGCATAACCCCTTCTCCATGCCGCAGGGCGGCAAGGAGGCGCTGGAAACCATGGACCCGCTGGATATCCTGGCCTTCCAGTATGACGTGGTGTGTAACGGCGTGGAGCTGTCCAGCGGCGCGATCCGGAACCATCGCCCGGACATCATGAAGAAGGCGTTCGAGATCGCCGGCTATTCCGAGGCGGTGGTGGAAGCCAAGTTCCCCGCCCTTTGGAATGCCTTCCATTACGGCGCCCCGCCGCATGGTGGCATCGCACCGGGCATCGACCGCATCGTCATGCTGCTGGCCGACGAGCCGAACATCCGCGAGGTCATCCTGTTCCCGATGAACCAGAAGGCGGAAGATCTGCTGATGGGTGCGCCCAGCGAGGTGACGCCGGAGCAGCTGCGCGAGCTGCACATCCGCCCGGCGCTGCCGCCTGAAAAGAAGAACTGAGGCGAATGGCGGAACCGGAGGAAGCTGGATACGCGCTGGAAGTCCAGGTGGGGCATCTGCTCCGCCGCGCGCATCAGCGGGCCACGGCGATCTTCCTTGCCGCCATGCAGGACCATCAGGTGACGCCGACGCAATGGGCGGCGCTGTCCATGCTGCGTGCCGAGGGCAGCCTGTCGCAGAACCATCTGGGCCGGCTGACGGCGATGGACCCGGCGACCATCCAGGGGGTCGCGCGCCGGCTGATCGCCCGCAAGCTGATCTGCCGGCAGGCCGACCTCGACGATCGCCGCCGCGCCGTGTTGCGGCTGACCGAGGCCGGCGAGAAACTGGTGGACGGGCTCTATGAGACCGCCTTCGGCATCAGTCGTGACACGCTGGCGCCGCTCGCCGAGGATGAGCGCGAGATTTTCCTGTCGCTGCTGCGCCGGCTGAGCTGACGCTGCTTTCCGCTATTTCGTCAGGGAAATGGCGTAGCGCACCATGGTGGCGGGGCCGGCCACCCGGTCATACAGTAGCCGCGCGGTCGCATTATCCTCGTCCGTATGCCAGTAAAGCCGGAACCAGCCCTCCTCGCGGCCTTTCCCGGCCAGCCATTCGATCAGCGACCGGCCGACGCCCTGGCCGCGTGCCGCCTCGGTGACGAACAGATCCTCCAGATAGCAGACGGTCTTCAGGCTCCAGGTATGCGGATGCAGCACATAATGCATCAGCCCCAGCGCGTCGCCGGTGTCAGGGTTCTGCGCCAGCATGCCGTGGATCGCCGGATCGCCGCCGGTCAGCTTGTCCCACAGCCCGTCGATCACGCTTGCCGGCAGTGCCACCTTGTAGAAGGCGCAATAGCTGTCCCAGAGCGGCTGCCAGATGCTGCGGTCATCCGGGGTCAGGGGGCGGAGAATTGTCCGCGCGGTCATAAATCTGTCCTCACCAGCGGTCACACCCTCTAATCATCCCAACCCCCAAGCCGGAGCATCTCATCCGAGTTACGGGGAAACAGCTCGTCGACGAGCTGCCGCGCATAGGCGCGAAAGGCAGGATCGTCGACACCTCCAAAACTCTCGGCATAACCGCTGACGGATGCGTAAAGCCGGTCGCGGTGGCAGAACACGGCCAGCGAGTTCATGCTGGGTTTTCCTGTGTTCTGCCGCACCTCGCCGGCGCAGACCTCGTCGCCGCGGATGTTCAGCGCATTGTTGAACAGGAAGATGATGCGCCAGTTCGGCTCCCGGACCGCCGTGCGGTCGGCGGTGAACTGCGTCGTCATGCCGAAGACCGATCCGCTGATCATGTCGGCGACGCGCGGTGCCAGCTGCCGCCCCGTCAGCCCCATGGCACCGGCCGGAACCTCGACCAGCACCGGACCTTCCCGGCCGGCATATTGCAGATAATCGCGGACGAAATTGCCCGGATCGCTCATCCCGCCGCGCACGGTGCGGTAGCTGCCGGGGCCGGTACAGGCGGCAAGTATGAAAGCCGCCAGCAGTACCGTCAGGGCTGGAAGGGCGAAGCGGCGGCGGGAACGCCGGAGAGCAAGCATGGGTCTAACGCCTTGATCATCAATACTCGAAAGGATATGGGGACGGAGTCTGGCGAGGCCAAGCGTGAGCAGGGTCAGCGTCCGGCTGCCGCCACGGCCTTGCGCGCCAGATCGCTGATCCCCTTCCAGTCGCCGGCCTTGACCAGCGCGTCGGGCGCCACCCACGAACCGCCGACACAGAACACATTGGGCAGCGCGAGATAGTCTGTGAGGTTGACGGCCGTCACGCCACCGGTCGGGCAGAAGGCGAGGTCGGGCATCACCGGGGCGATTGCCTTCAGTGCGGCCGGCCCGCCCATCGGCCCGGCCGGGAAGAATTTTAGCGAGCGATAGCCCAGCTCGCGCGCCAGCATCATCTCGGAAACAGTGGCGACACCGGGCAGCAGCGGGATGCCGCTGTAGCGCCCGGCATCGGCCAGTTTCTTGGTGAGGCCCGGACTGACGGCGAAGCTGGCCCCGGCATTGGCCGCGCGGTCCATATCTTCGGGCTGCAGGACGGTGCCGACGCCCAGCGTGATGTCCGGCAGCGCATCGCGGATGAGGCGCAGCGCCTCCAGCGCCACCGGCGTGCGCAGGGTCACTTCGAGAATGGTCAGCCCGCCTTCCGCCAGGGCACGCGCCAGCGGCACCGCATGATCGGGATCGTGAATGGCCAGAACGGGGATCACCGGCACCTGGCCGAGAATTTTTTGCAGCGACATGGGGGCATCCTTCCGCGACGGCGATTGTGATCTCCGCTATAACTCGAAGCATATTGTCATACGTCCGAACAAGCGGAGGAAATCTCGTGAGCGACAAACCCGACGTATTGCTGACCCGCGCCGTCTATGCCGGCACCATCGAAACGATGGAGCGCGAATTCACTTTGCACAAGCTCTGGCTGGCGCCGGACCCGGACAAAATGATCGCCGAGCTGGCGCCGCACTTGCGCGCAATCGCCGGCGGCTATGGCTGCAATGCCGAGTTCCTGGCCAAGTTCCCGAAGCTGGAGATCGTCGCCAATTTCGGCGTCGGCTACGACACGATCGATGTGCAGTACTGCAAGCAGCATGGCATCCGCGCCACCAATTCGCCGGATGTGCTTAATGACGAGGTGGCGGACACCGCCATGGGGCTGCTGCTGTGCACCGCGCGCCAGCTGGTCGCCGGCGACCGTTACGTGCGTGAGGGCAAGTGGCTGAAGGGGGCGATGCCGCTGACCACCAACATCACCGGCAAGACCATGGGCATCGTCGGGCTGGGCCGGATCGGCGAGGCGGTCGCCAGCCGTGCCGTCGCGCACAAGATGAACATCGTCTATCACAACCGCTCGAAGAAGGATGTGCCCTACAAGTACTATCCGAACCTGGTAGAGATGGCGCGCGACGTCGATATGCTGATGGTCATCATTCCCGGTGGCGCCGAGACATCGAAGCTGATTAGCCGCGAGGTGATGGAGGCGCTGGGGCCGAAGGGCATCCTCATCAATGTCGCGCGCGGCACCGTGGTGGATGAGCCGGCGATGATTGAGCTGTTGCAGCAGGGCAAGCTGGGCGGCGCCGGCCTCGACGTGTTCGAGAAGGAGCCGCAGGTACCGCAGGCGCTGATCGAGATGACGGAGAATGTCGTGCTGCAGCCGCATGTCGGCAGCGCCACCCACGCCACCCGCACGGCGATGGGCCAGCTGATGATCGACAATATCAAGGCGTATTTCGCCGGCAAGCCGCTGCTGACCGAGGTGCCCGAGACCAAGGGCTGAGCGATTTCCCGCTAGACCTGAAAGTGAAACCCCCGCCGATGAGGCGGGGGTTTTTCTTTGTCTTTCGTTCAGGCGACCAGTGTTGGCTGCGAGCTGAGCGCCTCCATGGCCTGCTTTACCGGCTCCGGCACGGCGATGGTCTTGCGGGTCTCCAGGTCGAAGGCGATGACGGCGGCCAGCGAGCGGGCGACGCAGCGCCCCTCCACGAACAGGCCCTGGCCCATCGTCACCGACTTGGTGCCGATCTTCACCGCGCGCGTGCCGATGCGCATCACGGCGGGGAAGGTCACTTCCGCGCCATAATCGATGGTCAGCCGGCCCAGCACCCAGGCGTTCTTCACGCCGCAGCGCGCCGCGACCTCGCGGATCATGTGCACACGGCCCGATTCGCAATAGGCGGCGTAGCTGACATTGTTCACATGGCCCAGCATATCGACGTCGGAGAAGCGGACATTCTCCTCGTTCCAAAAGGCGAAAGAAGCCGCGTCGGCGAGATCGATGCCGAATTCGGCGAACGGGTCGGTCATGGCTGGCAGTCCGTGCAATCTTGAAAGACAAAGGCTCTAACGCGAAACCGGCCGGGCTGTCGAGCGCCGGCCGGTTCCTTGTGGCGGTTTATCCGCGGCGTCAGCTGGCGTCGCCGCGCTTCTGTGCCGGAACGGGTTCCGGCTCCGACGGCCGCAGCAGGATCTGGCTGGCGATGGTCAGCCCCACCAGCCCGGCCCCGATAAGGTCCGTCGTCAGCCCCGGCTTGATCAGCACGAAGGCCGCAGAGATCAGCATCAGGCTTTCCCACCAGCGGGCCGTCCCGAAGAAGAAATAGCGGTGCAGACCGCCTGCCAGACAGATCACGCCGATGGTCGAGGTGACGATGGTCAGCATGATCCGGTCCAGGTCGCCGATCAGCAGCAGGGACGGGCCGAAGACGAACATGAACGGGATGATATAGCCCGTCAGGCCCAGCTTCACCGCCGCCCAGCTGCTTTCGACAAGACCAGCCCGCGAGATGCCGTTGGCGGCATAGACCGCCATCGCCACCGGCGGGGTGATCGCCGACAGCACGGCGAAGTACAGCACGAACAGATGCGCCGCCTCCACCTGCACGCCGAGCTTCACCAGCGCTGGCACCAGAAGGGCCACCTGGACGATATAGGCTGGCGTGGTCGGCAGGCCCATGCCCAGGATGATGCCGGCGACCATGGTCAGGACAAGGGCCAGGATCAGCGAGTTCTGCGACAAGGCCAGCACGACGCCGGTGAAGTCGAGGCCGAGGCCGGTCAGGGTGATGGTGCCGATTACGATGCCGGCACAGGCACAGGCCAGGGCCACCACAAGAGTATTGCGGGCGCCGGCTTCCAGCGCGTCAACGACGACCATCGGCGTGAAGGTCTTGCGGGTGCTGGCGCGCAGCCAGGTGGTCGGGATTACCGAGCCGATGCCGCACAGCGCGGCGAAGGCGGCACTGTAGCCGGCCAGCAGCACACCGACGATGATGAACAGCGGCAGGAACAGATGCCCGCGTTCGCGCAGGACTTGGCCAAGACGCGGCAGGTCCGGCTTCGGCAGACCGACCAGGCCGACGCGCTTGGCCTCGAAATGCACGGCTGCGAAGACGGCGACATAGTAAAGCACCGCCGGCATGATCGCGAAGGCGGCAACGGCGAGATAGCTGGTGCCCAGGAACTCCGCCATCACGAAGGCGGCGGCACCCATGATCGGCGGCATGAGCTGGCCGCCGGTGGAGGCCACGGCCTCGACCGCGCCGGAGAAGGCGGGCCGGTAGCCGGTGCGCTTCATCAGCGGGATGGTGAAGGTACCGGTGGTCATGACGTTGGCCACGGCGCTGCCCGAGACAGTGCCGAACAGGCTGCTGGTGATGACCGCCACCTTGGCGGGGCCGCCCGAGGTATGGCCTGCTAGCGCCAGTGCGAAATCCATGAAGAGCTGGCCGGCACCGCTGCGCTCCACGAAGGAGCCGAACAGGATGAACAGCATCACGTAGGTCGCCGAGACGTAGAGCGGGATGCCGAAAATGCCCTCGGTCGTGAGGTACAGCTGGTCCAGCATGATGCCGAAGGACTGGTTGCCGATGGTCAGCCCGTAGAGCAGGAAGCAGGCCGCGGTGATCGGCAAGGCCCAGCCGGTGGCACGCCGTGTCGCTTCCATGATCAGGGCGATCAGCCCGATGCCGAAGATGTAGTCCAGCAGAACCGGATCATCGACATAGTACATCCGGTTGACGATGTAGTTCAGGTTCGCCATCGGATAGAGCGCGCAGGCGGCTGCGGCCACCAGCAGGGCGATGTCGAACAGGCTTGGCCGGTCCGCGGTCCCCTTTAAGCCAGGCAGGACAAGGAAGGAGAGGACAAGCGCGAAGGCCACGTGCAGGCCGCGCATGACATAGGCGTCCGGCGGTCCGAAAAAGGCGACGTAGAGATGAAATACAGACATGGCGACGGCCACGAAGGTAACGGACCATCGAGTCAGGGATGCAGAAAGGTACATCGGATGTCTCTCCCCCAGGACGCCACACTTACGTCGTCAAGGGCTCTGCTGTGCACGGTTTGGGCGTTTTTTCCGGGCCTTGTCGCCGGCACGGTTGGGGCTATAGGCAAAACCCGCCACCCCCTGAGGGATGGCGGGCTTTTTTGCCAAAAGGGCGAGGCTTACATCACGCCCTTTTCCTTGTAGAACTTCACCGCACCCTTGTGCATCGGCACGCCGGTGTCGGTCGCCATCACCTTCAGGTCGGTGTCCTTCATCACGCGGACGATGGAGGTCAGGTCGGCGTTGTTATCGGCCAGGCCCTTGGCCATCTTGTAGACGGTTTCCTCGTCCAGATCGCAGCGCGCGATCACATGGGTGGCATAGCCGACAGCCTGCACGTCCTTGTCCTGCTTCGGATAGGAACCGGCCTTGATGGTCAGCTTGGTGTAGCCCGGGTTCAGCTTGCGCATTTCCGCGAACTTGTCGTCGCCGACGCTGACCAGCTTGATGTCACGGGCCGAAGCCAGGTCCATGATCGCCGAGGCCGGGACCGTGGTGCCCAGCGTGAAGAGCTGCGCGTTGTTGTCCTTCATCAGCGAGACGGCATCGGTATAGGACACATAGCTGACCTTGCCCATGTCCTCATACTTCAGACCATAGACCCCCAGGATCTGCTGGCTGATGAACTCGGCGGTGTTGCCCTTCGGCTGCACGGCGATCGACTTGCCCTTCGTATCGGCGAGCGTCTCGATGCCGGCATCGGCGTTGGCGACGATCTGGAAATACTGCGGATAGAGCGTCGCGACGTTGCAGACGTTGGTTGCCTTCTCGGTGAACGGCGCGCGGCCGGCGACACCGTCAACGGTCGAGATCGAGTTGGCGAAGCCCATGTCGGCCTTGCCGGCCTGCACGGCCTTCACATTGGCGATGCCGGCGCCCGGCAGAACCTGCACCTTCATGCCGTCTTTGCCGGCGAAATTGGCGATGGCGCCGCCCAGCGGATACCAGGAACCGCCCTGCGGGCCGGTCATCAGCTTTACGGTCTGTGCGTGCGCGCCAGCCGAGGCCAGCAGGGCAACGCCCATGCCCGCAGCAAGAAGAGACGTCTTCACTTTAAAAGTCATTAGTTATCCTCCCGATTGAAGTAGTGTTCTTAAAATATCATGCGTGCACATGATATCCCTAATCAATTGTCGCACAAACAGATCAGGCCGCCAACCGCCCAAGCGTGAAGGGTACGCCCGCCCGTTCTGCGATGCCTGCCAGCATCTCCACCATCGGTCCGGCGATGGGGATGCCGTCGCGTTCGCGCTTGGCCCGGCGATCAAATTCCGGATCGCCCGGCACCAGCACGGGTTCCGCCGGATCGACCGGGCGCGCGTTATGCAGCCGGTCGATCATGGCGTCGAGTTCGTCCTCGAAATCCGTATCGTCGCGGAAGGCGTGCGGATCGAGGGCGAAGAAGAAATGGCCGATATCGTAGTGCCCTTCCGGGCGGTTGCGCAGCGGCGCATAGGTGGCGCCGGCCAGCATGGTGGACAGGATCTCCACCATGGCGGCCAGGCCGTAGCCCTTGTGGCTGCTCATCGTGCCGGAGCCTCCCAGCGGGGTCATCAGCCGGGATGCCATCGCCTGTTCGGCGTTCAGCTCCGGCTTGCCGTCCGGGGTCAGTGCCCAGCCTTCGGGCAGCGTCTTGCCGGCCAGCCAGGCCAGCTTCAGCTTGCCGATGGCGACCGTGCTGGTCGCCATGTCCAGCAGGAAGGGGCGGTTCTTGCGCGTCGGGGCAGAGAAGGCGAAGGGGTTGGTGCCGAACATCGGTTCCGATGCGCGGGTCGGCACGATGGCCGGGTTCCAGACCGACGATGTCGATATGCCGATCAGCCCGTGCCTTGCCGCGCGCAGCGCATAGACGCCGGCGGCACCGTAATGGTTGGAGTGGCGCACCGTGACGGCGGCCATGCCGACCTTCTTCGCCTTCTCGATGGCGAGGTCCATGGCGATGCTGGACGGGTAGTGGCCAAGGCTGCCGCCGCCGTCGATCATCGCCATGACCGGCGTTTCCTTCACCACCGTGACCTTGGGGTTCATCTCCAGCCGGCCGTCCTTGAACAGCTGCTCGTAGGTCGGCAGCATGGTGACGCCGTGCGAATCGATGCCCATCAGATCGGCTTCCAGCATGATCTCCACGCTTTTGCCGATGGCTTCTTCCGCCATGCCCCAGCCGCGGAAGATCGCGGCCATCTGCTCGGCCAGTATGTCCGCCTGGACGGTGATTCCCGCACTCATGCTCATTTCTCCTTGAAACGGGCGCACAGCGCCTCTGCCTGGCGCGCCAGCAGCGCCGCGTCATTGCCCAGCGCGACAAAGCCGAAGCCCTGTTCGATCCAGAATTTCGCGTCTTCCTCGACCGGTGTCAGGATGCCGGCCGGCTTGCCGGCCTGCTTCAGCCGGGCGAGCGCGCCGAGAATGGCCTCGCGCACCGCCGGGTTGCGGTTGTCGCCGAGATAGCCCAGCGCTGCCGACAAATCGGCCGGGCCGATGAATACCCCGTCCACGCCTTCCACCGCCGCAATCTCGTCCAGCGCGTCGAGGCCAGGCTTGGTCTCGATCTGCAGCAGCAGGCAGATCTCGGCATTGGCCTTTTTGTGATAATCCTTGATCCGGCCATAGCGGCTGGCGCGCACCGATCCGGCGACGCCGCGCATGCCTTCAGGCGGATAGCGGCAGGCGGCCACGGCGGCGCGGGCCTGCTCGGCACTCTCGATCATCGGCACCAGCAGGGTTCGCGCGCCGACATCCAGCACGCGCTTGATGAAGACCTGGTCGTTCCAGGGCACGCGCACCACCGGCATGGTCACCGACTGGTGTTCCATCGCCATCAGCTGGTGCATCAGATCGACGGGGTCGTTCGGCGAATGCTCGGCATCCAGCACCAGCCAGTCATAGCCGGCCTCGGACAGGATGTCGGCCACCATCGGGCTGCACAGCGCCGACCAGAAGCCCAGCTGCAGCTTGCCTTCGGCAAGGTTCTTCTTGAACGCGTTGCGGGGCATTTCCATCAGTGGATCTCCGGTTCGGGCGTCGGCTCGCCGGCTTCGAGGATGTCGAAGTCGCAGCCCTTGTCCGCCTGGGTGATGTGATTCTGGAAGATCGCGCCATAGCCGCGCTGGTAATGTTCCTTGGGCGGCGTCCAGGCGGCCTTGCGCTTCGCCATCTCGGCCTCGGGGACCAGCAGGTTCAGCTTGCGTTCGGCCACGTCCAGCTCGATCAGATCGCCATCCTGTACGAAGGCCAGCGGCCCGCCGACATGGCTCTCGGGGGCCACATGCAGCACGCAGGTGCCATAGCTGGTGCCGCTCATCCGTGCGTCGGAGATGCGCACCATGTCGCGCACACCCTCCTTCAGCAGCTTCTGCGGGATCGGCAGCATGCCCCATTCCGGGATGCCCGGCCCGCCCTTCGGCCCGGCGCTCTGGAGGACCAGCACGGAATCGGCAGTGACGTTCAGGTTCACATCGTCGATCCGCCGCGCCATGTCGTTGTAATCCTTGAACACCACGGCGGGGCCGGTGTGCTTCCAGAATTTCGGGTCGGCGGCGGAATGCTTGATGACCGCGCCGTCCGGCGCCAGGCTACCGCGCAGGATCGCGAGGCCACCTTCCTTGCTGAGGGCGTTGACCTGCGGGCGGATCACATCGTCATTGACGATGCGCGCCCCCTCCAGATTGTCGCCCAGCGTACGGCCATTGGCGGTCATGCAGTCGCGATGCAGCAGGTCGCCCAGCTCCGCCAGCAGCGCGCGGATGCCGCCGGCATAATGGAAATCTTCCATGATGTATTTGCCGGACGGGCGGATATTGGCGAGGAACGGCGTGCGGCGCGAGATCGCATCGAAGGTGTCGAGGTTCAGATTGACGCCGGCGCGCCGGGCCATCGCCACCAGATGCACCACCGCATTGGTCGAACCGCCCATGGCGACGACCGTGGTGATGGCGTTCTCCACCGCTTTTTCAGTGACGATGTCGGACGGCTTCAGATCCTCCCACACCATATCGACGATGCGCCGGCCGCAGGCGGTCGCCATGCGGGCATGGTTGGAATCGGCGGCGGGGATCGAGGCCGCACCCGGCAGGGTCAGGCCCAGCGCCTCGGCGGCGCACATCATGGTCGGCGCGGTGCCCATGGTCATGCAAGTGCCGGGTGTGCGGGCGATGCCGTCCTCAACCCCTTCCCAGTCTTCCTGGGTGATGTTGCCGGCGCGCAGTTCCGCCCAGTATTTCCAGCTGTCCGAGCCGCTGCCCAGTACGGTGCCGTTCCAGTAGCCGCGCAGCATCGGCCCGGCCGGCATGAAGACCGCCGGGATGTTCATGGACAGGGCGCCCATGATCAGGCCCGGCGTGGTCTTGTCGCAGCCGCCCATCAGCACGACGCCGTCGGCCGGATAGCTGCGCAGCAGCTCCTCCGCCTCCATCGCCAGCAGGTTGCGGTAGAGCATGGTGGTCGGCTTCTGGAACGGTTCCGACAGCGAGATGGCGGGCATCTCGACCGGGAAACCGCCGGCCTGCCAGATGCCGCGCTTCACCTCTTCCGCGCGCACCCGGAAATGGCTGTGGCAGGGGTTGATGTCGCTCCAGGTGTTCAGGATGGCGATCACCGGCTTGCCGGCCCAATCCTCCTTCGCATAGCCCATCTGCTTGGCGCGCGAGCGATGCCCGAAGGACCGCAGATCATCGGCGCCGTACCAGCGGTGGCTGCGAAGCTCTTCCGGCTTCTTTCTGGCTTTGCTGCTCATGAGATCCCGTCAGCCTTTCTTTGCCGACGCTTTCAGCGCCGTGATGGTGGTGCGGGTGCTGATCTGTTCCGGGTCGGTCTGCAGTTCGATGATCGCTGCCGTGCCGGATTTCAGCGCCCGCTCGAAGGCCGGCATGAAGTCCTCGGTCTTGGTGACGGTCTCGCCATAGGCGCCATGCGCCTTGGCCAGCATCGCATAATCCGGGTTGGTCAGATTGGTGGCGCTGATCCGGTCGGGATAGCGCTTTTCCTGATGCATCCGGATGGTGCCGTACATGTTGTTGTTGAACACCAGGATGATCGGCTTGGCGCCATGATGCATCGCCGTCGCCAGTTCCTGGCCGGTCATGCCGAAACCGCCATCGCCGACACAGGAGACCACGATGCGGTCCGGATGGGTGATCGAGGCGGCGACACCCGCCGGCACGCTGTAGCCCATGGCGCCGCTGGTCGGGCCGAGCAGATGGCCGGGGCGGCCGAAATGCAGGAAGCGCTGCGGCCAGCCGCTGAAATTGCCGGCATCGACGGTGACGATGGCGTTCTCCGGCAGCTTCTCGCGCAAGGCCAGCATGCATTTGCCGGTATCGAGATGGTTGCCCTTATAGGGTTCGGGCTGGAACCACTCCAGGAATTCGGCGCGGGCACCCTTGGTCCAGTCGGCCCAGGCCTTGCCATCCACCGGCTTCATCGCCTTCAGCGCGGCGGCCAGTTCCGGCATGCCGGACACGATGCCCAGCTCCGGCCGGAAGGTGCGGCCGATCTCGATGGGATCGACATGGGCATGCACCATCGTCTTGGCCGGTTCCGGCAGGCCCATCAGCGTGTAGCCCTGGGTCGTCATCTCGCCAAGGCGCGCGCCGGCGACGATCAGCAGGTCGGCCTCCTTCACGCGGGCCAGCAGCTTCGGCCCGGTGCCGGTGCCCAGATCGCCGACGAAACCCGGATGTTTGGTGCTGACGACGTCCTGGCGACGGAAGGAACAGCAGACCGGCAGATTGTTCGCTTCGGCGAAGGCGCTGATATCACGCGCCGCCTCGTCGCTCCAGCCGCTGCCGCCGACCAGCAGGAGCGGCTTTTTCGCCTTGGCCAGCATGCCGCGCAGCGCCTCGATCTCGCTGGCGCCGGGATGCGGGCGGGAGGTCTGGTAGGGCCGTGCCGTTGGCGCGGAAACATGGTCGCGCAGCATGTCTTCCGGCAGCGCCACGATCACGGGGCCCGGACGGCCGGAACTGGCGATGTGGAAGGCGCGGTGCATGATCTCGGGGATGCGCTCGGCATCGTCGATCTGCTCCACCCATTTCGCGATGGGGGCGAAGAAGCGGCGATAATCGATCTCCTGGAACGCCTCGCGGCCGAACTGGTCGCGCGCCACCTGGCCGATCAGCACGACCATCGGTGTCGAATCCTGCTGGGCGGTGTGGATACCGATGGAGGCGTTGGTGGCGCCGGGGCCGCGCGTGACCATGCACACGCCGGGCTTGCCGGTCAGCTTGCCGTAGGCTTCCGCCATGTTGGCCGCGCCGCCTTCCTGGCGGCAGGTGATGTATTTGATGGAAGGCACATCCACCAGCGCGTCGAGCACTTCGAGATAGCTCTCGCCGGCAACGCCAAAGGCGTATTCGACGCCGTGCAGTTTCAGGGCATCGACAATAAGCTGCCCGCCCGTGCGGGTGTTCTGCTGGCCGGTCACGGACCGTTCCTCCCTAGTTTGCGGCTGTACGCGGTTAAATCCGCCGTCTTTTATAGACGCGGGGAAACCGCGCGCGAAGATACCCCAAGTTTTCGAGGAACCCTCTCTGGTTGTCAACAGAACTGACAGCCGCCGGGTGCGGCGTTTCGCCCGGCAGTTTGCGTCAAATGCCCATGATTCACCTTGGCGCCGTCACTTTTGCGCCAAGAAGTGGCGGCATCAATCGATGCTGTCATGGTAGATTTTACGAGGCATACCACGCTCCTGCCGTCGCCTTTGGCGCGTCATTTGGCCAAAGGCTTGCGGCTGGCAGCGGCTTTCGTGGCGGCAGCGGGCCTGCTGGTTGGCGGCTGGCTGCTCTGGCTGTCGCAGCAGGATGCGCTCGATGCCTTGCCGCAGGCCGATGGGCGTCTGGTTTTCGAACGGGAACGCCAAGTCCTTTCTGACGCGCGGATCGAACGGCACATGATTTTCCGGGACGCCCGGCTCGGCAGGGTCGGCGTGACCATCAGCGTGCCGCAGGCGATCACCGGGGCGGCGATGCCGGTGGTCGTCGTGCTGGGCGGCTTCCGGGAAGGACGGGACAATATCGCCCCGTTCAGCGATATGGGCCGGACGGTGCTGATCGGCTATGACTGGCCGTTTTCCCGCAAGGCATTCGACGGCGATGCGCTGGCGGCGCTGTCGCCGGACATGCGCCGCCGCGCTCTCGGCGTGCCGGGCCAGGTGCGCGCCGTCCTCGACTGGCTGGACGGCCAGAGCTGGGCCGACACCAGCCGCGTCAGCCTGGTTGGCTATTCACTGGGCGCCGTCATCGCCCCCAGCGTGCAGCGCGTGCTGCAGGAAGGCGGCCACAGCGTCGGCTGGACCGTGCTGGCCAATGGCGGCGCCGGTTTCGGCACGATGATCGCCGATACGCCCGCCCTGCACCCGGCCTGGGCGCGCCCCGTTCTCGGCATGGCGGCGGCCCGGCTGCTGGCGCCGCTGGAGCCGGCCGCGCATCTGCCGCATCTTGATGGCCGCTTCCTGATGCTGTCCTGGTCAGGCGGTGCTATGCCGGCGCAGTCGGTTGCGGATTTTCAGGCCCTGATACCGGCCAATAAGAGCCTTGCCGTCCGGGCGCTTGAAGCGCGGGGCGATGCCCGTCCGGCCGTCAGCCTGCTGGCGCAGTCGGTCGAGGCGGCGCGGGACTGGCTGACGGCGGAGCAGGCGATCTCTCCCGGTGATGCCTTGCAGCCTTTCCCATCCCAGCAGCTCAGGCCGATACGGCCGGAACTTGCCTCCTCTGGCGGCGGCAAACCCGCCGAGGTTGTTCCGGCGGCGGCGCGGGAGTAGAAAGGCGCGCATACCAGCTTGAGAGACGCCTTGAATCTGCTGTTCATCACTTCCAACCGGGTCGGCGATGCAATCCTGTCCATGGGATTGCTGTCGGCCCTGGCCGCCCGACACCCGAAGGCGCGGATCACCGTCGCCTGCGGCCCGCTGCCGGCACCCTTGTTCGCCCATCACCCAAGTGTCGTGCGCGTGCTGCCGCTGGTGAAGCGCCGCCATGGGCTGCACTGGTTCGATCTGTGGCGGCAGGTCGCCGGCCGCTTCTGGTACATGGTCGTGGATCTGCGGAATTCCCTGACAGGCTACGCCTTGCCGCGCCTTTGGCTGATCCGGCTGGGACGCCACCGTCCCGACCGCCATGTGGTGGAGGAGGAGGCGGCGCTGATCGGCGAATCGGTGCCGACGCCGCCGCGCCTCTATCTCTCCGAGGCGCAGAAGGAAGCGGCGGCCGCCGCCGTCCCGGTGGATCGCCCGGTCTTGGCGCTGGGGCCGGCGGCCAACTGGCTTGGCAAGCAATGGCCGGTCGAGCGTTTCATCGATCTCGCACAGCGGCTGACCGCGCCGGGCGCGGCGCTGGAGGGTGCTGCCATCCTGGTGACCGCCGCCGCGCATGAGCGGGATGTCGCCCAGCCGGTGCTGGATGCCTTTGCGGGCCAACAGACCATGGGGCAACAGACCATTGATTTCATCGGCGCCGACCTGCCGTCCACCGCTGCAGCCCTGGCGCGCTGCCGGCTCTATATCGGCAATGATTCCGGCCTGATGCATATGGCCGCCGCCGTCGGCACGCCGACGCTGGGGCTGTTCGGCCCGACCGACGACAGCCGCTACCGCCCCTGGGGCGAGCAGTGCGATTTTGTGCGCGCGCCGCAGGGCTGGCGCGAGCTGATCGCCGCCGTGGACAGCGGTGCCGTGCCCGGCGACCGGCTGATGGACGGGGTGACGGTGGAGATGGCGCAGGAAGCCGCCGAGGCGCTGCTGGCACGGACGGAGAAGGCGGATGGCTGACGTGGTGGCAGCCGACGGGAAGGTCGCCATCATCCAGCCGCTGCCCGGTGTCGGCGACATGGTGTGGCACCTGCCGCACATCCACGCGCTGGCCGAGGCGCAGCCCGAAGGCGCGGTCGCCGTCATCACCAAGCCGCGTTCCCGCGCCGACCAGCTGTTCGCCGCCGATCCTGCCGTGTCGGAGGTGGTCTGGCTCGACCGGGCGCAGGATGGCAAGGGCGGGTCGCATGACGGTGTGCTGGGCGTATTGAAACTCGCGCGCCTGCTGCGCAGCCACCATTTCCGGCGGGTCTATGTGCTGCATCACAGCTGGCGCTATGCCTGCGCCGCCTGGCTGGCCGGCATTCCGGAGCGGTTCGGCTATGGCATGGGGCGGCAGCGCCGTTTCCTCAATCGCGGACCGTACCTGCCGGAGTCGATGCGCCGCGATCATCCGCTCGATCTCGCTACCGCCTGGCTGAAGGCGGCGGGTATCGCGCAGCCGGAGAAAGAGCCGCAGTTGCGCCTCGACTCGGCTTCGGTGGCTGCGGCCCGCGCCGCCTATGCCGACCGGCCCCGTCCCTGGATCGCGCTCGGTCTCGGCAGTTCCGAGCCTTACAAGCAATGGGGCGCCGAGCGCTACGCCGCGCTGGCCGCCGCGCTCTCCGAGGATGGCTGGGGCAGCTTCTTTCTGCTGGGCGGACCGGAGGCAAAACCCTTCCTGCCGGCGATCCGCGCGGCGCTGGGCGATGATCCCGGCCGGCTGGTCGAGAGTTTCGACATGAAGATGGGGGAGATCCTCGCCTTCCTGGGCGCGATGGACCTCTATGTCGGCAACGACACCAGTTTCCTCAATCTCGCGGCGGCGTCCGGCGTGCCCGCCATCGGCCTGTTCGGCGCGACACCGCCGCTGACCCACAGCGATGCCATCGCCGCCATCCTGCCGCCCGATGGCGTGCCCGACAAATCGGGTGGCATGGCGCGCATCACGGTCGAGGCGGTGATGGAGGCCGTGGCCGCCCATAAGGCCAAGGCAAATGGCTGACGTAGGCCGCTATCGCCGCATCGCCGTCTATAGCGGCGGGGAGATCATCGGCGACGGCGTGTATAAGCTGCCTTTCCTGCGCGCGCTGCGCAGCGCCTTTCCCGATGCCGAGATCGACTGGGTCTGTCCCGGCCCCACCGTTTATGCCGACCGCATCGCGCCGCTGACGGCGGGGCTGCTGGACCATGTGCATGCAAACGTCGCGGTCGGCCAGCACAAGAGCGATTTGTTCCTGCCGCTGCCCATAGAAGGCGGCTACGACCTCGTCATCGACACGCAGCAGGTGGTGTGGCGCAGCCTGTGCGCACGCCGGCTGAAAGCGCGCGGCGGCATCTTCCTGTCGGGGGCGGCCCGGTTCTGGCTGTCCGGCATCCGGCCGCAGAGGGGGTATGTTCGGCCACGCCACATCCTGACGCGGTTCTTCGACATGATCGAGATGGCAACGGGAAGCCGCCCGGCGCTCGACCGCGCGCTGCCGCTGCCGGCCGATCTGCTGGACAAGGCGCGTCAACAGCTTCCCGATGGCCCCGCCTATATCGGCTTCGCGCCGGGGGCGGGCGAGGCGCGCAAGCGCTGGCCGCTGGAACGCTTCATCGAGATCGCACGCCAGCAGGCGGATCGCGGCCGGGTGCCGGTGTTCATCCTGGGGCCGGTGGAAGCAGCGGAACTGCCGGCGATCCGTGCGGCGGTGCCGACCGCCTTGTTTCCGGAGCAGGATACGGATCTGTGGGGTGAAGGCTTCAACCCGATGCGCAGCATGGCGATCGGCACGCGGCTGGCCGGTGCGCTGAGCAACGACAGCGGCGTCAGCCATATGCTGGCCGCCGCCGATACGCCGCTGGTCGTGCTTTATGGCCATACCAGCGCCGAGAAATTCGGCCCGGTGACACGGCGCTCGATCTTCCTGCAGGCCAGCGATTATGGCGCGCCGGTGATCGAAACGATCCCGGTCGAGGCGGTGGACGAAGCGCTGGAAAAGCTACTGGCTTAAGCAGCCTGCCGCAGATACAGCGCGCCGGCGACGGCGACCGCCAGCCAGCCCAGAATCAGGCTGCCGCCGCCCAGCGGTGCCGACATCGGGAACAGGCCGGCGCCGGTCCAGGCCAGCTTGTACAGGCTGCCGCAGAACAGCGCCGTGCCCAGCACGAACAGCGCCATGCCGGCAGTGAGCGCGGACCGGGGCAGGCTCGGCTCCAGCTTCAGCATGGCAAGCGACAGCGCCAGCAGCGCCACCGCGTGCAGCCCCTGATAGCGCCAGGCGGTGTCGAACCAGGCCTTGGCCTGCCCGTCCCCGGCGAAGGCATGGGCGCCGATGGCCCCCAGCGCCACCAGCACGGCCCCGTTCAACCCGGTGAAGATCAGCCAGCCCGCCATTTTCCCACTCCCTTTCCTCGCCGCAACTATCGCCGCCTGTCCTGTGCCACGTTACAGTAGGGCAAAAACCGGATGGAGACGGCAAGGTGACACACCTATACGACACACTGCGCGGGTTCCTCGAAACCCAGCGGCAGGCGCAGCGGGACTTCCTGGCGGCGCTGGTGCGGGTGCCGTCCGACAATCCGCCGGGCGATTGCGCGCCGCATGCCGAAGCGGCGGCAGCGCTGCTGGAAGCGCTGGGCTTCGCGGTGGAGCGCCATCCGGTGCCGGCCGAACTCTGCGCCGAAAACGGCATGATCTCCGCGACCAATCTGGTGATCCGCAAAGAATTCGGCAGCGAGGAGGGACCGGTGATCGCGCTGAACGCGCATGGCGACGTGGTGGCGCCGGGCGAGGGCTGGAGCGTCGATCCCTATGGCGCCGAAATCATCGACGGGGTGATGTACGGGCGCGGTGTGGCCGTGTCGAAATCCGACTTCGCCACCTACGCCTATGCGCTGAAGGCGCTGGAAGCCCTGGAAGCGGAGGGCGTGGCGCTGGACGGCACCGTCGAACTGCACCTGACCTATGACGAGGAGGTTGGCGGCGCCATCGGTCCGCAATGGCTGCTGGACACCGGCATCAGCCAGCCGGATCTGGCGATTTCCGCCGGCTTCGCCTATCAGGTCGTGACCGCCCATAATGGCTGTCTGCATCTGGAGGTGACGGTCAGCGGGCGCTCCGCCCATGCCGCGAAGCCGGAGACCGGCCATGACGCGCTGGAGGCCGCGACAGCTATCCTGTCCATGCTCTACGGGTTGCGCGACGGGCTGAAGGCGGTGCGCTCCTCCGTGCCCGGCATCGATCATCCGACGCTGGTGGTCGGGCTGATCGCCGGCGGTATCAACACCAATGTGGTGCCGGACAAGGTGACGCTGCGGCTCGACCGGCGGCTGGTCCCGGAAGAGGATGCCGCCGGGGTGGAGGCCGCCTTGCGCCTGGCCATCGAGGATGCCGTGGAGGCGCTGCCCGGCATTTCGGTTGCCATCCACCGGCTGCTGCTGGCGACGCCGCTGGGTCCGCTGCCGGGGGTCGAGAGGCTGAGCGGCCCGCTGTCCCGCCATGCCAGCGCGGTGCTGGGGGAGGAGATCGGCACCGGCGGCCTGCAGATATACACCGATGCCCGGCACTATATGGCGGCGGGTGTGCCGACCGTACTCTATGGCGCCGGGCCGCGCAGCATTCTGGAAGCCAACGGCCATCGCGCCGATGAGAAGCTGGTGCTGGCCGACCTCAACAAGGCGACGCTGGTTGTTGCCGCCACGCTGGCGGAGCTGCTGGGGGGCAGTGGGGATGACGATAGTTGAGATTTCCCCCTCACCCAGCGCCGCCTAATTCGCTTCGCTCATAAGGCTTTGCAACCCTCTCCCGCGTTGGGGAGAGGGAAAGAAAAGGGCGGTCAGTAAACCCTCTCCCCTGGCGGGAGAGGGTGGGCGCGCAGCGTCCGGGTGAGGGGGAAAACCCCCTAAAACTGTCCCTCGTCGAGCGCCAGCGTGCTGCGGCCGCCCTCGACCATGGCGGCCAGCAGGCCGGTCGCCTGCGGCAAATAATGCTCGGCATAGAAGCGGGCGGTGACCAGCTTGGCTTCGAGGAAACCGGCATCCTCGCCGCCTGACGACAGCCCGTCGAGCGCCGCCAGCGCGCCGCGCGCCACCATCCAGCCGCCGATGACAATGCCGCTGAGCTTCAGGTAATAGGCCGCCCCAGCCAGCGCCAGCGCGCGGTCCTCCGGGAAGGTCGCCATCAGCCAGCCGGTGGCGAGCTCCAGCGCGTCAATGCCATCCTCCAGCGCGCGGGCGACCACTTCCATGTCATCGCCCGGTTGCTGCCGCAGCACATCCAGCGTGCCGGCCATCTCGGCAATCAGTTCATTCATCGAGGCGGCTTCGTCGCGCACGATCTTGCGGCCGACAAGGTCATTCGCCTGGATGCCGTTGGTGCCCTCATAGATCGGCAGGATGCGCGCGTCGCGGTAATGCTGCGCGGCGCCGGTCTCCTCGATGAAGCCCATGCCGCCATGCACCTGCACGCCGGTCGAGGCGATCTCGATGCCGAGATCGGTGCACCAGCCCTTCACGATGGGCGTCAGCAGGTCAATCAGCCGCTGCGCGCGGGCGCGCTCGCCGTCGTCCGGGTTGCGCTTGGAATGGTCCAGCGCCCAGGCGGCGAGGTAGGACAGGCCGCGCATCGCCTCGATGCCGGACTTCATGCTCATCAGCATGCGCCGCACATCGGGATGCCGGATGATGGCGACGGGTTCGGCAGACCCGCTGGCGTCGCGCGACTGGATGCGGGTCTTCGCATAGTCCAGCGCCTGCTGGTAGGCGCGCTCGGCGATCGACAGGCCCTGCGTGCCGACCGCGAGGCGGGCATTGTTCATCATGGTGAACATGCATTCCATGCCGCGATTCTCGCCGCCGACCAGATAGCCGATGGCCCCGCCATTATCGCCATAGGCCATGACGCAGGTCGGGCTGGCATTGATGCCCAGCTTGTGTTCCAGCGAGACCGGGCGGAGGTCATTGCGCTCCCCCAGCGAGCCATCCGGGTTCACCAGGAATTTCGGCACCAGGAACAGGCTGATGCCCTTGGTGCCCTCCGGCGCATCGGGCAGACGGGCGAGGACCATGTGGATGACATTGTCGGTCCAGTCATGGTCGCCATAGGTGATGTAGATTTTCTGGCCGGTGATGCGGTAATGGTCGCCCTCGGGAACGGCGCGGGTCTTCACCGCCCCGACATCGGAGCCGGCCTGCGGCTCGGTCAGGTTCATCGTGCCGGTCCAATCGCCTGCGATCATGCGCGGCAGGTAGAGCGACTTCTGGCCGTCCGTGCCGTGGGCGTGCAGCAGCTCGATGGCGCCTTGCGTCAGCAGCGGGCACAGGCCGAAGGACATGTTGGCCGACTGCCACATCTCCGCCAGCGCCTGCTGCACCAGCCAGGGCAGGCCCTGGCCGCCATAATCGGGGTCGAAGGGCACGCCGTTCCAGCCGCCTTGCGTGAACTGGCCGTAAGCCGCCTTGAAGCCGTCCGGCGTGCGCACCACGCCATTCTCGATCCGGCTGCCCGCCCGGTCGCCTGGCGCGTTCAAGGGCGCCAGCACGTCGCGCGCCAGCTTGTTGGCCTCTTCCAGCACCTGTTCGACCAGCGCCGGCTCTGCCGCCTCATAGCCCGGCAGGGAGGAAACCCCCTTCAGGTCGAGCACGCGGTTCAGGACGAACGCCATGTCCTTCAAGGGCGCGGTATAGGCGGTCATATGGCTTGCCTCCCTGACGGCTGTTTTGCGCCATCTGACGGGCAAGCCGGCGGGATTGTCAATGTGGTGAGGGCTGTCCCGTTGTTCCGCTTCGCGCCACTATCTCGGCTTGCGGGTATATTTTCGGGGATTCCTTATACAGGATTATATAGCCCGGTAGAGCAGTTGCTTGCCAACCGGGCGGTAGATGGCTGACGATATGTTTGACTATCTGGCGACAGCTGTTTGGGCCTTTAAGATCGCTTAGAATGGAGGTTCTTAGGTCCGGATGTGGTTTGCGGCCTTGATCGGTCTCGCCTTCATATCGAATTGTGTATGGTAATAAATTTTTGAGTCTCAAAAGCGCATCTGCTGCAGTTTCGCCTCTGTTAATATTGAGCTCTAGAGTTCTGTCTATATCGATGGGAAACTGTGCATAATAGTTCTTGGGCTTTATTCTTGTTGTGTCGCGTTCGCGGCCTGGATCATTCCTTGCCTATCCGGTTGTTACCCACACCCACTAAATGTGGGGTGCGCCCATTCCCCGGAGTAAAGCCCGTCGAAGGTTGGCGCGGCCGCGCCTCCCGCTATTCCGAGCAGCGAGCGGAACGCG
>Ga0114898_1000388_pt1 | contig 34936 bp, 46 predicted proteins | sample Malvired_Geostar_FD_83496 | JGI IMG/M metagenome (GOLD analysis project Ga0114898, IMG submission 83496) | Marine viral communities from the Global Malaspina Expedition - Malaspina viral metaG DeepMed_Geostar | ecosystem: Environmental > Aquatic > Marine > Oceanic | place: Mediterranean Sea...
AATCTACCTATTACTGAAGATGGAGATTTTCTAGCTTATAAGGCAGTTACGTCCAACTATCTTGATAAGCATAGTCGTACACTTTCCAATCAGGTAGGTGAGACGTTACGTATGGCACGCTGGGGCGTAGACGATGAGCGTGATCATGGATGTTCATCAGGTCTTCACGCTGGTGCGTTAGAGTATGTTCAAAGCTATGGTTGTTTTAGTGATCGAGAAGATTCAGATAAATGTATTATTGTTAAAATTAATCCTGCACATGTGGTTAGTGTTCCCAAGGATTCTTATTGTCAAAAACTTAGAACCTGTGAATATCAGGTATTAAAGGACTATGAAGGTGAGATGGAGCATAATCTTTACACTGACGAAGGAGATGAGTGGGATTATGGTGACGATCCTATGGACGATGTTATAAGTTTAGGAGATGTTATTTCAGATGACGATGCATATCGTTGGAACTGAGCGGGAGTGGTGGAATTGGCAGACACTTAGGACTTAAAATCCTATGCCGTAGCGGCGTGCGGGTTCGAGTCCCGCCTTCCGCAATCGCCCTCGTAGCTCAGGAGACAGAGCAACGGTCTTCTAAACCGTAGGTCGTAGGTGCGATTCCTACCGAGGGTACTGTTGTATTTTCTAATGTAGATTGGTGAACTTTTAAAAAGGAGTTTAAATGTCAGTTATGTTTAGTTTATTGTTTGTTTCAGTTTTAGCTCTTGCAGAGGAAAAGGAAAAGCTGGTTGAGAATCCTAATATCATGGAGATGCATCAAATTGCGAATGAAAAACGTGGTAAGTGTAAGCAATGTAAAAGACCTCCACTGGAATTAGATGAAGAGTGTTGTCAAATGGCACAAGAGTGGGCAAATCATATGGTAAAGGTTGGCAAACGTTATCATGGTAAGAATGATCAGATTATTTCATCTGGCTATAAGGATACGCCAGCCGCTTTTTCAGCATGGATGAATTCTAGCGGTCATCGTGCTTGGATATTGACTCGTAAATGTACCAAAGCTGGATGGGGTTATCAAGTCTCGGAGAAGGGTACGAAGTATTGGGTTGGAGTGTTTCGTTGAAAATTGGAGATTCAGTTACTACTCATGATAATGAAAGCGGAGTGATTGTCAGCAAATGGGCAGGAACTAGATATAGTTGGTGGGTTGATATAACTTTTACTTATGATGAAAAAGAATATACAAGCACCATTCCATATCGTGAGTCAGAATTAACCTTGTTGCAACCAAACTAAGTTTACGGATCTTAAGTGAGTAACAAGTGGGCTCAAACCGAACCTTCCTACATTAAAACCAAGTTTACGATGTTTCTTGAGTGAGTAGGGAGTAGCTGCAAAAACATCTCCTTCCAGTCCTACTAATAGAATATAGGATGTTGCAATGATAAATGATCATGACCTATCAGAAGATGAATACCTTGTACAATTAAAACAATTAATTTCACTACAAGAAGAAAGACAGGAAATGAAAGATATAGACAAACAAATTCAACTGGTAGATATTGAAATTGAAGCAGCAGAACATGCTATTGAGAGAGCGATGGGAATAGTGGAGAAAGAAGAATTGGTTCAGTCTGTCTCTATTCTTCAGCAAGAACGACGTAAATTATTAGACAAATATAATTAAATATACGTTAAAGATTATCTTCCTACAACAAAGTCAAGTAGCGGTCTTGGGCGAGTAGGAAGAGTCGTCAAACCGTTCTTGTTACAACAAAGCTAAGTAAGCGGTCTTAAGTGAGTAACAAGCAACATCAAACCGTCTTCCTACAGCAAAACCAAGTTTATGATGTTTCTTGTGTGAGTAGGGAGCAGTTACAAAAACATCATTTTTAAATTTTAACAGTGCAAATCCAAAATAGTGTGGTATAATGAAATAGCTTGCATCAAGAAAGTAAGTACGGGTCTTATCGAGGTGTGAGGCTGTACAAACCCACTTTCCCTATTAAAACTAAGTTATGTAGTTCTTAGGTGAGGGGAAAGAACGATCAAAACTACACTACCCACAACATACAGCATGTAAGACCTCTTGGCTAAGTGGGGAAAAGATCAAAGGTCGTTTTATAAATCAAACCACAACAGGAGGCAGTGAATGAAGTAGACAACTCAGGAAAGTTTTTGTTTATTTACATTTTGTACAAAATCTGTTTGTAAATCGACAACGTAGTCGTTAAAGATTTTGTCATAAGTTTTAACAAACGAGGAGCATTACTATGACTAATGATTGGATTATCTACAAACGAAATGCTAAGTTCTGGGGTATCGAATTTACAGCCGAGTTTGGATGTGCATTGAAACGCACTAATTCTACGCTTAACCGAATATCTAGACATGTTAGAAAAAGTATTAAGTCAGGCGATATTACTAACGTAACTAAACTAGGTTATGTATCTCTAAGGGATGGAGTGATGATTGATGGTGAGCTAAAACATGAGCTTACCAAAGCACAATTTAAAAACTCCATTCAACATATTTTCGATGCAGACTCAACAAATGAGTCTCTCAAACGAGAATGCGTACTATATGTATTAGAACGATACGCAGGTTATTTCACAAGAAATGGTCAAGGTAAAGTTCCTAACATTTCTTTTAAAGGCAAAGGGTTGTATTACAAAGACAATTTTGTTGCCATTGATCAGAAGGCGAAGTATATCACGCTGCCCACAATTTATGGTGTTTTTAAACTTCGTTATAACTGTTCTTTAAAAGAAGAGTTTGTCACTAAGCCTAAGTTTGGAGGACATTTGATAGTGCGGCAGAAAGCATTTGTTGTTGCTGTAGATGTACCTTTTGTCTTAAAGTATGAAGTAGCAAGCACTCTCAGTTTTGACTTAAACAAAACGGCTGAAGATAACGTTGTTTGTAATGACGGAGAAATTATTCCTAGTTCAGCGTTAATGGTTGATCTTGTCAAAAAAATTAAGAAAATTAATGAAAGTCTTGATGGTGATAAGAAGCTACCAGTTTCTCAACGCAAGTTACGAAGTAAGCAACGACGACCGTTAAGACTAGAGTGGAAAAGACTGCACAAACAGCTTAAAAACGAATGCAGAAAAGTAGCTCTGCGCTTAGTAGAAAAAGCTGAAGAGTCAAAATCGTTGATGTGTATAGACAGTGTAAAAACTGGACAAACAATGGGAACGTTTGGTCAAGATCATATCATTCCAGAACTTCAGAAAGAATGTGAGAATCGTGGCATACCTTTCTACGTTGTGCCGTGCAGAAACACTTCTCGAAGATGTCCTGAGTGTGGACACATTCATGCCGATAACCGTAAAGACACAAAGACATTTAAGTGTGTTAGTTGCGGACATGAGGCTGACGCTCAACTCAATGCAGCGATTAATATTGCACATATTGGTCAAATGTTGTATGATGGTGGAGTTCCTTACGGGAATTATGCCAAGAGAAATGTAGAGAAGTTGATCTCATCATATCAAAAGGAGAGTATTCCCGTCTCTTCCGAGTGATGAGAGGCGTCAAACGGGAAGGGTCAAGGTCTTTCATCGGGCCTTGATCTTCTTCCCTCATTTCAACAAAGTAAGTTATGGTTCTTATCGAGAAATGAGAGAGTGCAAAACTATCTTTCTACAACAAAGCCATGTAGAGGTCTTGAGCGAGTAGGAAGGCAATACAAACCTCCCTTTCTACAATAAAAGTAAGGTAGTGGTCCTTTACTGAGTAGAGAGAGCCTCCAAACCACCTTTCTCCAACAAAACCAAGTTTTGATGCTTCTTGTGTGAGGGGAAAGTGAGAGCAAAAGCATCATTTATGGCATGTCTTAGCCATACTAGATTGTTGCAGTCTAATTTGCCGTAGGATTCATCATGGACAATGCAAAACTAATAGAATACAATCTACAGATTAAAGTTGGATGTCCTAACTGTGATTCAACTTTTGATTTTTTCAACTATGGAATTCCAGAAGAAGTTCCTACATATGTTCTCTGTGAAAATTGCAATATTCCTTTATGTGTAAAACCCTTTGAAATTATTATCAAACCCAAAATCTTTGCACCAACCAGTATAATAAAAGAAGCAAAGAAGGTTGTTAGGTCTTACGGCTTTAAAATAAAACAAATTAATGAAATTTTAAATGACCTTGATACTACAAGTATGACTCTTGAGACGTTAGTCAAAACAATCCTCTCGAAAGTAGATCAAAATGAATACGCTACGACCTAATAAACTATCAGACATTCTTGGGCAAAAATCGGTAATAGAAGTTCTTAATATTAATATTAAAAGCGCAAAGCATAGAAATGACTGCTTACCTCACACTCTTTTCTACGGTCCTCCCGGCACAGGCAAGACTACCCTAGCCACTGCTATGGCTAATGAAATGGGCTGTTCCATTCAAGTAGCTAACGGAGCTAATCTGCGTAGCATTAAAAATCTCATTCCGTATGTTATGAGAATAGAGGAACATTCTATTTTATTTATTGATGAAATACATCGAATGACAAACATAGTAGAAGAATTTCTTTATCCAGTTATGGAAGATTTTAAAGTAGACATGTCTATATCTGGCAAAGAAATGTTAGGAGAAATTATGAGTGTTGACATTCCTAAGTTCACATTAATTGGAGCAACCACAGAATATGGATCTCTTTCTAAACCCTTAATCGATAGATTTGAACATAGACATACTCTCGTGCTATATAATAAAGTAGAGCTTAAACAAATAATAGATTATAATTCTGAAAAATTGAATCTTAAAATGTCCGAAAAAGCATCAAACTTCGTTACCACAGTATCTCGTGGAACCCCCAGAACAGCCAATGCTCTGCTTCAATGGGTAAGAGACTATGGAATCGCCCATGGTCTCGAAACACTCTCAGAAGGCGACGTAGAGGCTGCTATGGCTATGAAAGGAATCGATAGGGAGGGTATGACAAACGTGGATCGTAAGTATCTCAAAGTTTTAAGAAAAAGTGGACAACCCTTGGGAATAAATACAATATGCTCAATTATGGGAAGTGATAGAGAAACAATTGAGGGTATAATTGAACCGTGGTTGTTACGCAATAATAAAATCCTTAAAACATCTAAAGGAAGGGTTGTTGTTTGAATATCTTTGCATTGTCGGTTAATCCAAGGGAAGCGGCGATATGGCATGTTGATAAACATATAGTCAAGATGCCACTGGAAACCGCTCAAATTCTCTGTACGGTACGTCGAAGGTATTATCATGACGAAACCGCTCCGTATAAAGCTACCCATCAGAATCATCCATGCTGTGAGTGGGCATCTAAAAGTGTACAAAATTATGTCTGGTTGTGTATATTAGGAATAGAGTTATGTAAAGAATACACATATCGCTATAACAAAACTCACAAATGTCAAGCAATTATTGAGGAATGCCTAGAGAAAATCCCCAAGAAAATGCAGAACACCGGACGAACACGTTTCGTTCAAGCAATGCCAAATCATTGTAAAATGGACGATTCGGTCTTAGCATATCAAAATTATTATATTAAAGAAAAATCACACCTCGCTGGCTGGCGCAACCGAGAAATCCCTAACTGGTGGTCTACGTGCATACCTATAGAGCAAAAGTAAAAAGAGTTGTTGATGGAGATACCGTAGATTTTGACGTTGATCTTGGATTTCATATAAGTATTAGCATACGCACAAGACTTTTAGGGGTTGATACTCCTGAAAGAGGTCATCAAGATTTTGCAAAAGCGACAAATGTTTTAATAGATTTACTTAGTACACGCACAAATGAGGAAGGCTATATTATGATAAAAACAGAAAAAACAGGTAAATATGGACGATGGTTGGTAGATATAGAAGGAGTCAACGAATCTCTAGCGAAAGTATGGCCCTATGAGTAGTATTACGAAACAAATTCAGACAGTAGAAGATACGTTATATGATGTTGAAATTGCTATGGATGTTGCAACAACCACTAAAGAACAAAATGAGTTAGGTAGGAAAAAAACCAAGCTCACAAAGAAAATTAAGAAATTGCAAAGAAAATTAACTCATGAAAATAGTAGTAGCCTACGATCTTAACAAAACAATAGGAATTGACGGCAAGCTACCATGGCATCTTAGTAAAGATTTTAGATTTTTCCAACAGCTTACGTTACATAAAACCGTCATAATGGGAAGGCATACGTGGGAAAGTTTACCAATTAAACCTTTGCCACATCGAAGTAATATTGTCCTAGCGAACGACAACCATTCTCTTAAAATGCGCCAAGAATATCCAGACATAAGCACCTTTCCTAGTTTAGAAAAGGTTTTACCATATACCGACAAAAACACATTTATTATAGGAGGTAGTCAGGTATATCGAAAGGCACTGGAGATTGATTGTATTGATGAGATATATATAACTCTACTGCCACAGATATATAACGGAGATTGTTTTTTTCCATCGGTTCAAGGGAATTGGATTCTTAAGGAGAGGTGGGAAGAAGATTATTATTACAGATTTAGATTAATAAAGGAGTAACATTATGAAGAAATTGATTTTAGCCCTTAGTATTTTAACCGTATTTGCATGTACAACGGTAGTGTCTGGACAGCTATTCAAGCCATCAAAGCCACTCAAGTCTATACTGGTTACTGAAACAACTGAAACAACTGAAACTACAGATCAGACCATTACGATTATCGAGCAAAGAACAAAATGTGGCTGCGTTCCACTGAGATGTACCTGTGCTATTCTTAAATGTGCTGGTTGCGGACTCGACAACACAGTTCAAATTATTCGGGGTAGACCACTTCGTAGATTGCTCAGACAAATTCAGGAAGACCAACCAGTTCAGCGAGTACGTGGTGGTCTTAGAAATTTACTGGGCTTAGAGCCTGATATTATTATTGTTGAAAGCATTACAGAGGAGCAAGAATCATGAAAACAATGTTTATTTTATTAAGTTGTATTATAATGTGTACTGTAGGAATAAAAAACGCAGAAGGTTGGTGGACGACTCACACTGAATCAATTGGTCCTACTTCTGCGCCCGTGTCACCGTGGGCTCCCAACAAGCCGAATAATGTAATCGTTAAGCGTCCAAATATTGCAGTTACCGAAACAGCCTCTAAATATAAGAAAAATCAACCATATCCTCAACCCAATAGGGGGATTATCAAACGTCCTGTTCCACTGGAAGATAGAAAAACTCTTCCATACCAAGAGCTTCCTTACGTAACGCCATCGTTACTTCGTATTGAAAAAATGCCCTATTACGAAACAATACCCTACAGTCCGTTTATTCCCCACTTTGCCATTAACGATAGAAGTCACTAGATTATGATCAAACTGTATGATTGGGTACAAAGGACAAAAACCCCTTTGGTTGGTAGCGAGCCATTCGACTGATACCCTTGGTCTATTGCACAGGTTGTGCAAATTTATCCAGATAGTATTAATGTGGTTTTTGCGTGTAAGTGTATGACTCATGATGAAACTGGCTGGAAATGCTGGAAGAACGGTGAGTATGAAAAGCTCAATGTAAATACCCTTGAAAACAAATTACAAGAACACACACTACATTGCCCTTATAAAGGAACTACTAATGAAATTAAAACGTGGACAAAAAAGATGCAAGAGTTGCAAAAGTATTAATGCGTCTAGACAACGCATCTGTATCAATTGTAACAAATCATTTCACGTTAAAAACAAACCGATTAAAAATGAAATTAAAGATTGGCAAAATTTAGAACCGGGAGAAGCTTTTAGAGTAGTCAACGGAACTGGTCCCTACTATGTTTTAAACAGAGATTGTGGAGAAGGTCAAATTGGCGATAGACTATTTACAGGAGCAAAGGGACGTTACATTGTTAAAGAAATAACCGATACAGGAATTGATGCTTGGAGTGTGTCTAAATTTGGGACATCTGGATATGCATTTGTTTATATGGGTAAGCCTGATTATTGTGAAAAATTAAATATACATAGGCGACCACATAGAATTGTTAAAATTAATATAAATCGTTAAGGAGAATCACATGGCTGTAACAGCTACTGCTACCCCATCATTAAATATTTCTTACAGTATTGTCGATACCAATACAGATACAAGTTTTACTGAATCGGCAGTCATTGGATATACCACATTAACGTATGATAACGGTACGGGAGTAGGGGAAATTAATGCAGGCGTTTCGACCACTGGTACTTTGCCAAGTGGTGGAACTGGTGTATTTGATTTCAATAATTACACAAAGAATCTATTTAATAGTACTATGACCATGAATTTTGCCTCTAAGGGGTCTGTTGCATCTCCTAGCAATCCTGAATATGGAATCAAAGGTATTATTATAACAAATACGTGGTCTATCACTGGCACCGGTGCTATAGCCACGGCAGATTTTCCATATTTTACCATTGCCGCTACCGGCATAGACGGTTTTAGTGGTTTGTTTAATAGTGAATCTGGTAATATAAAAATTGTACCCACGGGAACTTGGGCTTATATGGATTATATTGGCAAAACGCCTATCTACAATGTAGATACTAACACATATAATAATAAAATCTCTCTAATTGATTCTGGATCGGGAGTGCCATATGAAATATTGGTTGTAGGAGTAACCGGAACAAATTAAGACTATAGGAACGGCAGCTACATGTCTCAGGAATATATCCATCTTGACGATCAAAGCATACAAACTGGTGGAACGAGCTTAACCAGTGTTGCTATTTTGGAAGATAGAATAGATAATATACTATCGTTTTCGTGCAAAGACCTAACTGTCGAGCAAGTCAAACAACATCGCAATAAAATATGGATCATAGGAAATATAACAAATCTATATCGTTTAGATCCTAATCTCATCAAGGAACTCTTCTCACACAATTCCTTTATAAAAATAGAATTTGATTATAATTTCTGTCCTTACAGAGGAGAGATTCCTCATCAAAAATTAGCCAATCAACCGTGCAAGTGTCCGCACGAGATCATTCTCAACCCTGTGATGTCATCGACATACGATCTGATTATCAAAAATGCAAAGCACTGTTTTTTCATGTCAGAGAGACAGAGAGCAACCTATGCAATACATATGCCCCTAATGAGGTTTGATAAAACTTCTGTATTGTCATCTTGTTTTACAAAAGATTCTTTAGATCTTATCGAAATACATGCTCTTAATCATAAAAACGACCAATATGCTATACTGGAGGGATATGGAGGATGGCATAGTCAAGCTAAGGGCGTAACAGAAGCAAAGAATTTTTGTGTTACAAACAATATTCCGTATCAGATCTTACCTAATCAACCATATGAGAATCATATTAAAACTCTTTCTAGATTCAAAGGGCTGGTGTTTATGCCTATTATTGATGATACCTGTCCAAGATGTGTGATTGAAGCCAAATTGCTTGGTCTCGACATTATAACAAATGTAAATTCTCAACATACTACAGAAGGTTGGTGGAATTCTACAAGAGAGGATATAAAAACATACTTAGAACATAGACCCAAACACTTTTGGAGCGTGTTAGATGAAAATTGCCATATTGATGCCAGCTAGAAATTCTGCGAAGACTATAAAAAAATCTCTAGACTCCATTGTTGGCCAAACCTTTTTTCAGAACCCGAATAATACTTACGATATATATTTAATTGACAATATGTCGGATGATGAACTGGGCAGTGAAAGTACTGCTAGAGAATATTTACGAGATTATAAAAACATAATTTATATGCAGTGTGAGATATTAGGTATTGGGCCACCATTAAACATGGGTATTTTTTCCATAATGCAAGACAATGAGATAGAATATATCTTTAGGTTAGATCCTGATGATATATGGCTTCTAGATAAAGTACAGCTTCAAGCAGAGTTTCTATCTAACAATAAAGACATAGACATTTGTGGAACAGGTATGAATTTTGTAGATTTAAATGGTCATTTTATACAGAAGATACTTTACTGGGAAAAGGACACAGATATAAAACAAGCATTACTCAATGGTTGTAATCCTATTGCACATCCTTCGGTTGCATATAAGAAAAAAATATTTTTGTTTTGTGGAGGATATAATCAATTCTATGAAGGTGCTGAAGATTTAGACTTATGGATTAGATGTAGTAAGAAGTTTAAGTTTTATAATATTCAAAAGCCATTAGTAAACTATTCGTTTAATCCTAAGTCTCAGACAGATCGTAAGAAACAAGCTGAAAAACTACATAGTAAAATGATTAGCTGGTATGAATAACTTTGTGACTGTCAGGACTGAGGGAGGGCTAGGGAATATACTGTTCCAAGTTGCCACAGGATATTCTTATGCTAAAAGAACTAATAAAGACTTTATATTATTTGATGCTCTAAATACAATGTCAAGCCATGAACATATGGTAAGTTTTTATAACAATCTATTTCGAAACATATCAAGAAACTCACAGCCTCTATCATCTACTGTTAATATATATAGAGAACCAAGTTTTCAATATAATACAATTCCTATAATAGATGACAGTGTCTTACTAGATGGCTATTATCAATCGGAGAAGTACTTTCACGATTACCGACAAGAACTGTTTGAGCTTTTTGATATACCTCAAAATACACAGGGCGTCAAGGCTTGTTCAATACACATCAGAAGGGGAGACTATTTACAAAAAGCAAATTTCCATTCTGTATTAGATATGGATTATTATAATAGAGCGATGGGTATTATAAATGCCGATAAATACATCATAGTTTCAGATGATATAAACTGGTGTTTTGAACAATTTAAAGGTAGTCAATTTGATTTTTCTAATCATACATCAACCTATCAAGACTTAATATTGATGAGTAATTGTGCTGATAATATCATTGCTAATTCAAGCTTTAGTTGGTGGGGTGCTTGGATGAATAGAAATATTAATAAAAGAGTTGTTGCTCCAGCTAAATGGTTTGGAAGTTTGGGTCCGTCAAAACATGATTTATACGTATCAGATTGGATAATAATATGAGCGTGTTAATACTAGGAAAGGGATATATAGGAACCTTGGTGTCGCAAGAACTAGGATGTCAGATTAAATCTCAAAAAGAATTAGAATATACAGTTGCAGAAAACTTAACCGATTATCTAAATAAGAACAATATTACTTGGGTAGTCAACTGTTTTGGTTTTACAGGAAATCCCAATGTTGATCAGTGTGAACAGAACATAGATTATAAAATAAAAACATGGGAGTATAACGTGCAGGTTCCTTTAATGTTGGCGACCGTTTGTAAACAATTATCTATTAACTTTGTCAACATCAGCTCTGGATGTATTTATAATGGTTATGAGAAAGATTTTACAGAAGATGATCCATCAAATTTTGGTGTGTGGAATAAAGAATCTAGTTATTATTCAAAATCAAAACATGCTTGTGAATTAAATTTAACAAATTTTGATTGTTATCAGTTAAGGATAAGAATACCATTTTGTTCCAGAAATGAACGTAAAAACTATCTATCTAAATTATATAATTTTACTAAGGTAATCCCAGACAATAACTCGATCACTAATGTCTACGATTTAAGTCAATTTATAAAACGGTTGATACATAAAAAACCAGAAGCTGGTATTTATAATGTAGTAAATGAAGGTAAAACAAATGGAGTAGAGGTTAAGTCTATGTTGGGATTTTACGAAACAGATATCGTATCAGAATCCTATCTTAATTTAAACTGTAAAAGATCAAACTGTGTCCTATCTACACAAAAAATAACGCGATTAGGATTACAACTACCCCCAGTCGAAGAAAGTTTAGAACGAGATATAGCACAGTTTTTTATAAATAGGTCTTGAAAACATGAATCAACAAGTTTTAATAACTGGTGGTAGTGGTTTCATTGGTACAAACCTATCGCAATACTTACTTGAAAATACCAACTATAATATTGTTTGCCTTGACAAAAAAAAAGAAGATATAGGTGACACTAGACGATTGCGTTTTGTTTCTCATGATCTTAGGTTTGAATTTAACAAAGGCATTACTAAAAAAATTGGGCCAGTTCACTACATTATTCATTTAGGCGGCACTTCAAATGTAGATCTTAGTATTGAAGATCCTATGAATACTATATTAAAGAATATTGTTGGTACTGCAAACACTCTGAATTATGCTAGGTCTTCTTGCAATCAACTCAAATTGTTTATATTTCTTAGCACAGCGGAAGTTTTTGGAACAGATGTAAATAAATATTTTAAAGAAACAGATAGATTTAATCCTTTAAATCCGTATGCTGCAACCAAAGCTAGTGCAGAATGTTTATGCTCGTCTTTCGCACATACGTATAACATACCACTAGTTCTCTGCAAAACATCTAATATTTATGGGCCGCACCATTCATCTAAACGTTATATTTCGGTTGTAATTGATAAAATCCTAAAGGGAGAAGAGATCTCAATTTATTGTGATGTTGATGACAGTGAGGTATCCAGTAGACAATATTTATATTCTGAAGATATTTGCAATGCGTTTTTATTTTTAATGTTAAATGGTCAAGCAGGAGAAAGTTATAATATAGCATCAGAAAAATCTATCTCTAATGTAGACTTGGCATTAACAGTGTCAAGTATTATGAAACAACCTGTAAATTATAAAAAGGTTTATAGCAATCCTTCATGTCGATACAAATCAAAACACTTACTATGTACAGATAAAATAAGGTCTCTAGGCTGGAAAGAAAATTACTCTTTAGAAGAGGGGCTTAAAAAAACTATAAACTGGTATAGCGAACACAAAACTAGCTAGGGAAAGACATTCTATGAATAGAAAAGAAAAAATTTTTAAGTTTTTGAATGATCTTGAAATTGAAGAAGCTAAACAGCTTCCTCAGTTTTGTCATAACATTAATAATGATAAAAAGGTATATTATGGCGGTCCTTCATTTGATAAAGAAGAATTAGTAGAAGCGATTGATTGTTTATTGTTTGGTAAGTGGGTGTCTAGCGGCCATAAAGTTCATGAATTTGAAATCGAAGTTGGCAAAGTATTAAACCAAGAAGCGTGTGTTATGGTAAATTCAGGAAGTTCTGCTAATTTAGTTGCAATATCAGCTGCAAAAGAATATTTTAAATGGAACGATAACGATGAGATTATTTTGTCTGTTGTTGGGTTTCCTACAACTTTAAATCCGATTATACAGAACAACCTCAAACCAGTATTTGTAGATATAGAATATGATACTCTTAACTTTGATTTAAATAAACTTCAAGATAAAATAACAAGTAAGACTAAGGCTATCTTTGTTTCTCCTGTATTAGGCAATATGCCAGATCTTGATAAGTTAATTGAAATGGCGGAAGAACATAACATACTTTTATTGTTGGATTGTTGCGATAGTTTAGGCACTAAATGGAAAGGTAGAAATATCTCTGAATATTTTTTCTTTTCGACCCTTTCTTTTTATCCTGCTCATCATATTACAACTGGAGAAGGTGGTATGGTCTGTTCAAATAGCACAGAATTTATTAGAATAGTAAGGTCTCTTACGTGGTGGGGAAGAGACTGTTATTGTATTGGTGCTGAAAATTTATTATGTAATGGAAGATGCGGTAAAAGATTTTCAAATTGGATTCCAGACTATGATTTTCAAGTAGATCATAAATATGTATTTACACAGGTTGGATATAACTTAAAACCGTTAGATTTACAGGGAGCTATTGGCTTAGTACAACTGAAAAAGCTTTCCTATATTCACAACATGAGGCGGGAAATAAAAAATAAAATTCAAACTATATTTGAAAATGTTGAAGGGTTAAAGTTTTGTAGTGAGGACGAAAGATGTGAAACGTCATGGTTTGGTGTTCCTATTATTTGTGAAAGCTACAACCTAAAAACAAAGCTCGTCGCATTTTTAGAATCCAACGGTATTCAAACTAGAAATTATTTTGCTGGAAATATCTTATTTCATCCTGCGTATGCCGGATTAGACGATAAAACTAAATATCCTAACGCTAGTACTGTTTTGCAAAAGGTATTTTTTCTAGGATGTTCACCAACTATTAATGAAGGTAAGATTAAACATATAGAAGAAATAGTAGGCGATTTTAATGGTTAGTATATATGGTGGCACAGGCTTTATAGGATCAAAATACCATCAGATGTTTGGTGCTACTATAGTCAATAGAGAGTCTGTAGTTTCGCCCAGTAACGATTTATTATATTTCATTAGCACTACTAATAACTATAACGTATTTGAACAACCTCTAATAGATATAGAAACAAATTTAATACATTTAATAAAAGTTCTTAATGCTAATAAAGATCGACCGATAACTATTAACTTCATTAGCTCATGGTTTGTTTATGGGGATGTTCCATTGCCAGCTTGTGAAGATTCTCATTGCAACCCTAAAGGATTTTATTCAATTACAAAAAAATGTGCAGAAGACCTTCTGATTAGTTACTGCCAGACGTTTGGTATAAATTATAGAATTTTAAGACTCAGTAATGTTTATGGTGTTGGTGATAAGTATTCTAAAAAAAAGAACGCACTTCAATTTTTAATTGATCAAGTTCAACAGCATAATGATATCAGCTTGTACCATAATGGTGAGTTTATCAGAGATTATTTATATGTAGACGATATTTGTCGAGCCATTGAATGTATAATAAATAAAGGAGAATTAAATACGATATATAATATTGGTAGTGGTATTCCTTATAATTTTAAAGATTTAATTGATATTGCGATAGTCAGATCTAAATCCAAATCCCAAGTTAAAGCCATCGAACCTACTGAGTTTCATCAATTGGTGCAAGTCAAAGATATGTATTTGAATACGACAAAGCTTCAGTCTTTGGGATTTGCACCACTGATTTCAATTGACGAAGGAGTAGAAAAATTACTCAACCATTCTTCTCAATAGCCATTCCTACGTATGGATACAATGGCGAAGGGAGTCAGTTTTTAGACTTTAGTTTAGATATTATTTCTAAACAAATTTTTAAAGATTTTGAGGTGGTTATTTCAGATCACAGCACGGACAATACAATTAAAGACATATGTGATAAATGGTCTGAAAAATTAACATTAGTTTATGTTGCAAATGATCGTGGACGTGGTATTATATCACCAAACATCAATAAGGCTATGAGGCTGTGTACGGGTCAATGGATCAAAATTTTATTTCAAGATGATTTTTTATTTAATACTAATTCATTAAGTTTGCAGTCAGAATTTGTTTATAATAATATAGACTGTCAATGGTTCATGACAACTTTTTATCATAGCAATACGGGACATGATTTTTACAGATTATTTCCTCCCAAATGGAACGATATGATTTGGACAGGGAACAATACAATGGGATGTCCAAGCGGGATGACACTTGTAAATAATAATTTAATATTTTTTAATGAAAGTCTAAACTGGTTAATGGACGTTGATTACTACAAGCGTATGTTTGATAGGCATGGTCAACCTAAAATTCTTGATCACGTCACTGTTGTTAATAGAACAAGTCCTCATCGCCTCACTGAATCAATATCTCAATCCGTAAAAGACAAAGAATTAAATATGTTGGTAGCTAAGTACGGGGAGAATTAATGAAGACCATACTAATAACAGGGGTTGCAGGATTAATAGGAAGTCGTATGGCTGATTGGATAATAGAACATCATCCAGAATATAGGATAGTAGGAATAGACAATTTAAGTGGGGGTTATAAAGAAAATATTAATCCCAAAGTCATATTTATTGAAATGGACTGTTGTGATAAAAATCTATCGTCGGTTTTTACAACGTATCAACCAAATATAGTATATCATTTTGCTGCATATGCTGCTGAAGGACTATCTCCCTTCATAAGAAGATATAACTATCACAACAATCTAATAGCAACCGCTAATATCGTTAACAACTGTATCACTCATAATATTAAAAGGCTAATTTTCACATCATCAATGGCAGTATATGGTGCAGGTATACCGCCATTTTCCGAAGAAGACATACCCAATCCCATTGATCCTTATGGCGTTGCTAAATTTGCCTGTGAAATGGATATCAAAATTGCAGGAATGCAACATGATTTAGACTGGTGCATTATAAGACCACATAATGTGTATGGGATCAAGCAGAATATATGGGATAAATATAGGAACGTTTTAGGTATTTGGATGAATCAACACATAAATAAACAACCTATGACAATATATGGTAACGGAGAACAAAAAAGAGCGTTTACATTCATTGATGATTGCTTTGAGCCATTATGGAATGCTGGAACTAAAAATAATACATCTAAACAAATAATCAACATAGGGTCTGGTGTTGAATATTCAATTAATAAAGCTAATGAAATATTAAAAGAGGTTATAGGAGATGGTAATACAGTATATATAGAAAATAGGCATGAGGTAGATATAGCACACTCAACTTGTGATAAGTCAGTTGAATTATTAAACTATCAAGATACTACAAGTCTTCAAGAAGGAATTACTATCATGTGGAACTGGGCCAAACAACAAGTTAATAGAAAAACGTTTACTTGGGATAAATATGAAATTGAAAAAGGAATATATTCCTTTTGGAGAATAAAAAATAATGGAGAATAATATACAAGAAAAGTTAGACGAATTGTTTAAGACGCCAAGAATGGGTCATACTTGGTATGAAAATGGGCAGGCTAGAACACTGCCAAATACGGGACATAATTGTGTTATTGGATTATATGATATGGTTAAAAAGCATTTTAAACCTCATTTTACAATTGCAGAGCTAGGTTCATTTCAAGGAACTTCAACTAGATTATTTGCTTTATTTGTTAAGAAAGTTTATGCAATTGATTATTATGATTATGTAGTACCGGACACTGGGAGAATTCCATCACATGATCAAACGTTTGTTGACGCAGAAAATACATTTATTGAGAGAACGTCGCATATTAAGAATATTATTAAAATAAGAAAAGAAAGTACAATAGCTGCCAATGATTTTGAAGACTATTCATTGGATGCTGTATATGTAGATGCTGAACATGATTATGAAAGTGTTCTGGCTGATATTAGAGCATGGAAAAATAAAATAAAAATTGATGGAATATTATGTGGGCATGATTTTAGTACGGCATACATACCTAAAATTTTAAAAGATGAAAACTTAGTAAATCAATTAGAAACTTATGCTGATGATTCTTGGTCGGTAATTATTAAGGCATGAGTATGATTAATTTAAATAATATTACGATGGTGGCGGTCGCATGTGTTCGAGTACAGGAAACACTTAAGGCATTAAAATATTCATATAAAAACATAAGTTTTAATTCTGTAAAATTATTTACACATGAAGATATAGATGACGATTATATCGAAATTATTAACATAGATAAATTAGATTATGAGAATTATAATAGATTTATTGTTTACGAATTACACAAATATATTGATACGGATTTTGTATTAATAATTCAAGACGATGGATATATTATTAATCCAACAAAATGGTCGGACAACTTTTTTAACTATGATTATATAGGAGCTATATGGCCAATTCCACCAGTAACTGATCAAATATCATATAGAGATCCACTTGGTAATTTAATACGTGTTGGAAACGGAGGTTTTAGCTTCAGAAGTAAAAAACTATTGTCTTTGGCTAGTGAATTAAATTTAGAATGGACAAGTTATTTTGGTCATTATAATGAAGATGGCTTTTTTTGTTGTCATAATAGGCATATATATGAAGCCAATGGTTGTATTTATGCACCTCCAGAAGTTGCAAAATATTTTTCACACGAGACTGAGGTTGCAGAAATACGAGGTATAAAACCATTTGGGTTCCACAGATTTGATCCGAGAATATGAACGATAAAATAATAAAAAATAACTTTTTAGTTGTTAGCGACTATAATTGGTTGCCAGATAGAATAGAAGAGTCTTGGATTCACAGATATACTGATAACTATTTGATATATGATAAATACCATAGAGATGTCTGGAAGGAATCGGATAAAATCATAAAACAAAAAAATGTTGGACAGAATCATTATGATATGTTTGATTTTATAATTACACATTATGATAATTTACCCGATGTTACTATATTTTGCCGAGCATGTTTATTTTTCCCAAAAGGAGAAAAGACAAGACCGTCGCCGGAAAGGTGTGAGTCTACTGGAAATTATAATGAAGAAGCGTTTACTAAAAATTGTAACAACGCCTCATTTACAGAACTCCATGATTTTGGAGCTAGTGCTCATGAGCCATACATCCATATGCAAACCCCGTCTAGTAAAATGGCCGATGATGGTGGATTTCTAGAAATAAATAATAGTTGGTATATGCATCATGCCAAGCACAAATATTTCGATAGTCTTAATTCATTTTTATTAGATCTATATAAGAGTCCTGTGATAGAACCATATATTCGTTTCTCACCCGGTGGAAACTATATAATACCAAAGAAAAATATTTTAAAATATTCTAAAAAGTTCTATGAAAGAATAAGAGAATGTATGAATGAGGACGTTATAACTGCGGAGATATGGATGATAGAAAGAGCCACCTATACAATATTCATATGTGATTGGGAAGTAAATGAACAATATAAATAGAAACAAGGAACTACAATGCAAAAAATATTAATAACAGGCGGTTTGGGATTCTTAGGATCTTTTTCCATTGAAAAATATAAAAGAGAAGGTTGGGCCGTAACAGTCATAGACAATTTATCTACTAATGTTATTGACCCAAAAGATAAAATATGTAATGATGTTAATGTTATCATCAAGAATGTTTTGGATTGTAAGTGGGATGAACTAGGAAAGTTTGATTCTATTTTACATTTAGCAAGCCCAGTCGGTCCAGTGGGAATATTAAAACATTCTGGTCAAATGGCAAATTACGTTTTAAAGGATGTTTATTGGGCGATAATGGGTGCCAAGAAGTGTGATTGTCCATTGATATTTGTTAGCACATCAGAAATTTATGGCTATAGAGAAACAGCTATTCTATTAAAAGAAAATGATGACAAACTTTTAGTTGGTGATTTTTCTGTTAGAAATGAATACTCTATTGGTAAATTATTATGTGAAATAGTTTTAAGTAATACAGCGAAAGTTGGTGATTTGAATTATCAAATAATTAGACCTTTTAATATTAGTGGGGCGAGACAATTAAAAACCGGTGGGTTTGTATTACCTACCTTTGTTACTCAGGCACTTGCCGGTACTGACATAACAGTTTTTAATGGTGGACAACAAGTCAGGGCGTTCACCCATGTAACTGATATTGTAGATGGTATGTATATGGTGTCTGTAGCTGAAAAATTAAATCAAATATGGAACATTGGTAACTCTAATAATATTTCAACCATTATTAATATGGCAGAGAAAGTAAAAGAATATACCAATTCAAAATCAGAAATAAAATACGTTGATCCAAAAACAATACATGGCGACCTATATGAAGAAGCTTGGGATAAGATTCCCGACGCTGAAAAAATTAAAACGGAGTTGGGCTGGAATCCTACTTGGGCAACTGACGATATTATTAAAGATGTTATTAGACATTACCATAATTTCTGAGTAGGTTATGATTACTACTGAAATATATGATGGGCAAGGGCCGGGAGACCAGCTATGGGTCTATCTAACTACTAGATATGTGTCACATAAGAAGGGATATGATTTTGGTATAGAACATCCTGAAAAATGGAAGTTAAAAAACCTTGATATTGATTTCGGAAAAGAAGTTACTGGGATCAGAAAACGTTATCAAGAAAAACGTGTAGACCATCCAGCTTACCACGACTGTAATATTAGTAATGTTGATTGGGACGTATTTAATGTAGAGGATGAAACAAGGCTAGAAGGGTTGTTCCATTACTCAGTTTTGTTAGAAAAAAACCATGAGCTTTTTAAGAGGTGGCTTGATTTTAATTCTGTCATAGATAGAAATCCTGTAGTCTCTGGCAAGGTTATAGCCAACATTCGGGGGGGAGAATATAGAGGAATTCCTGATCTTATTCTTCCTAAAAGATATTGGGATATGTGTTTAGACCGTTTAGGAAACCCTCTTATAGAAATAGTAACAGACGATCCTGCATATGCTTTAAGCTTGATCCCTCATGGACGGGTGTTTCAAGGCAGTATGATTGAGGACTTTGAAAACTTATTCACAGCAGAAAAATTGATACTCTCTAACTCTGCTTTTGGATTCTTCCCTGCCGCTCTTGGTAATGCGTCTGAAGTGTTAGCCCCTAAGTATTGGAGTAGGTGGAATATCTCTGATGGTTTTTGGGCTATGGAAATGGATAAATGTTACAGGTTCACCTATATTGATAGAGAGGGAAAAGAATGAAAATATACGATTGTTTTTGTTTTTTTAATGAGCTGGATATATTAGAATTGAGATTAAATATTTTAAACCCTTACGTTGATTATTTTATCCTGTCAGAAGCCAATGTAACGCATACTGGAATCTCGAAGCCTTATTATTTTGAAGAAAATAAAGAAAGGTTTAAAAAGTTTTTACACAAGATTGTCCATTTAAAAATTGAAGATACGCCAGACCAATTTCATTCACTTCCGCATCATGAAAATCCGCAGACATTTGATGAAATAGAATTAAATAAAATTTACACATTCATTCACACACAAACAAAAAGATTTGATATTTATACACAACAAGACTATGGAAGAGATTTTTTCCAAAAGGAATGTATAAGAAGAGGGTTGTATAATTGTAGTGATGATGACATTATTATATTTTCAGATGCAGATGAAATACCTAATCCATCTATTTTAAAAAATATGATCGATTTAGATTTAAATAAATTTTATACATTTAAACAAAATTTTTATACTTATTATATAAATGTTAGTAACGAAGCTGAATCGCCATGGCTTGGTTCAAAAATGGGAACTTATAAAAATTTAAAAGATTTTTCATATAACGAATTGCGTGCTGCTGAAAATATGCCTTTGGAAAATGGGGGCTGGCATTTTAGTTTTATGGGCGGTAGAGATCAAGTTATTAAAAAATTAACATCTTATTCAGCTTCTGATATGGTCAATTCTAATGTGTTAGATGCTGTTGATTATAATATAAACAATGATATAGATCCATTTTTTAGAAGTAGGCTGAAACCAGTAGCTTTAGATGAATCGTTTCCTGAATACATACTTAAAAATAAAGAGAAATACAGACATCTAATTAAGGAACTGACAACATGAAGGGTATTATATTAGCAGGAGGATCTGGAACTAGACTATATCCACTAACCAAAGTTACAAACAAGCATTTATTACCAATTGGTTCTTTTCCAATGATTCATTATCCAATAACGAGCTTGACAAATGCAGGCATCACAGATATTATGGTTATTACTGGCACAGAACACATGGGTGATATGATTACTTTGTTAGGAAGTGGTCAAGAATATGATTGTGAATTTACATTTAGAGTTCAAGACCAACCAGATGGAATTGCTGGCGCGTTAAGATTGTGTGAAAACTTTGTTAGTGATGACAATTGCACAGTTATCTTGGGAGATAATATCTTCTCAAGAGATTTAACTCAAGACGTAAGTGAATTTAATGAAGATATAAAATTATTTTTTATCGAAGTGAATGATCCACACAGGTTTGGCGTAGGAGTCTTTGACAAAGACAACCTAATTAAAGTCGAAGAAAAGCCCACACACCCCAAAAGCAATTTAGCCTGTATTGGTATCTATATGTATAGTAACAAAGTCTTTGATGCAATAAAAGCAATCAAAAAATCCAGACGAGGTGAATACGAAATTACAGCCGTTAATAATTATCTTTTAAAAAATAATAGCGAACCCAGCCATGTTGTACTGCAAGACTCATGGGTAGATGCTGGAACAATGCAGTCTTATCACAATACAAGTAGGATGATATATGAAAATGAATAATTTTTTAGTAACTGGATGTGCTGGTTTTATCGGCAGTCATGCCGTTGATCTTTTATTACGTTATGGGCATAAGGTTTGTGGCGTTGATAAGCTAACCTATGCGGGAAATACAGATAATTTAGATACCAGTTTGGGAAACAAAAATTTTACTTTTTATCCAGCTGATATATGTGACCGTAGTTATATGGAAAAGTTAATTGACACACATGAGATAGACTGTATCATTAATTTTGCAGCAGAAAGCCATGTGGATAATTCTATTAAAGGATCTGATGCTTTTATATCGTCTAATATAATAGGTGTAAAAGAATTGTTAGAGACTTGTAAACATAAACAAAACATAAAATTTTGCCAAATATCTACCGATGAAGTATATGGATCGATTACAACTGGCTCTTTCGTAGAAAACGATACCTTGTCTCCACAAAATTATTATTCTGCAACAAAAGCATCTGCGGAACATTTAGTTACAGCCTATCACAATACTTTTAATATTGACTATGTAATAGTGCGAATGAGTAATAACTATGGGCCTAGACAACATAATGAAAAATTTTTACCAACCATAATCAATAATGCTTCTCAAGGTAAAAAAATTCCTTTATATGGTAAGGGTAAAAATATACGAGATTGGATATATGTTAAAGATTCAGTTCAAATTATTTATACTTTAATTATGGAAGCATATGTTAACAATATATATAACATTAGCATTGATGATGAAAGAAAAAATATAGACGTAATTCGTGCAGTATTAGAATACTATGGTCTAGATTTTGATTCTGCGGTTGAATTTGTAAAAGATAGATTAGGACATGATTTTAGATATAGTATAGACAATAATAAAATACTTCCTTTTCTTGTGAACTTCAAACCAACTTCTTTTCAACAGGGTTTAAAAGAAACTATTGATTTTTTTGTCAGCTAACCTAAATGAAAAGGCGCGATGCCCATCGAGAATATTAAACGTATTATCCATTGTAGCTTTTTGGAATCCAAAACGATCAAATTATGACTAACCTGTATTAAAAGTGGACAATAGGCAAAACTATTTTAAAATTTTTTGGTAAAATAAGGACATTTTTATGCGAATATTATTAACCGGCGCAACTGGATTTCTTGGACAAAATTTAAAACCGATATTGTCTCAATCTTATGAAGTGTTTGGTATCGGCTTGCGTGGAAATCAACCCATTACTACTAGCTATTGGGTAGGGTCTGCACATAGCAACACTTTTGATTTAAGACAACAAGATCAATGTCAGACGATGATTAAACAATTAAATCCAGACGTGATTGTACATGCTGCGGGAACGGTAGGAGGAATCGGGGCTAATAAAGACAATCCCGGAAAATTTATGTATGAGAACCTAATTATGGGTGCCAATCTTATACATGAAGCAATGGAGCAGCAGGTATCTAAATTTGTATTATTAGGCACAGTATGTGCTTATCCAAAACATACTCCAGTACCATTTGTAGAAGAAGAACTTTGGAATGGATATCCCGAAGAAACAAACGCACCATATGGTATTGCTAAAAAAACCTTAATGAAATTAGTGGAAACCTATCATGAACAATACGGATTGAATGGTGTGAATTTGATTCCTGTGAATATGTATGGACCTCACGATCACTTTAATCTTACAAGTAGTCATGTTATTCCAGCTCTGATCTTAAAGGTTGATCAGGCAATTAAAGAAAAAAATAAATCAATAACTTTATGGGGAACGGGACAAGCCTCACGAGAATTTTTGTATGCCACAGATTGCGCCGAAGCAATTACGTTAGCAATAGAAAAAGATATTTCTCCAGAACCTATTAATATTGGAACGGGAAAAGAAATTAAGATTTGCGAATTAATTGAAAATATTTGTGACATTATGGGATTTGATGGCGAAATTCTTTATGATACAACTAAGCCTGATGGTCAGTCTAGAAGGTGTCTAAATACCGCTAAAGCAGAGAAAAGGTTAGGATTCAAAGCCAAAACTTCTCTAAACGATGGATTAATACGTACAATAAAATGGTTCAAAGAAGGTATTTCTGGTGTATAATTAAACGATAGACTATGCATTCTCATAGGAGATAATAATATGCCTTTAAAAAATTGTACAGTTGACGGAAAATCTGGATATAAATGGGGAGATAAGGGGAATTGCTATGCCGGTAAGGATGCCAAACAAAAAGCAATTAAACAAGGGATTGCGATAGAAGGACCAGAAAAATTTTCTCAAAAAGCGCAGGAACTTAGGATGTTGTATATTAATGATGAAAATATCTTTCTTAAGCACGAAGACTTGCAATGTATAACTGATTGGATGCATGATGAAGGATACAACAGTGCGGCTATCGTAGCTACTGTAGCAGCTTTATTGTCTAAAGGAGATGATGTGGCAGGATATCCTCCCAATTGTAATGAAGGATATGTGGAGAAGGACGGTAAGTGCGTTCCGGTTAAAACCCCCACCTCATATTGAAGATACAATGACCGACATACAGTATAGAATATTATCAGAAGACATTACTAATGTTTTCTATGCAAATGACAGAATAAATGCAGAAGGGAGTCTTGACTCTTTAGAATATTGGGAACGTGTTGACACTATAGAGGATATTATTCAACGTTTTATGGATAAACAGGCATTAACAAAATCGTTTATTCTTTGATGATATAACTCTTAATTAGAATAGGTAACGTTATGAGATCTTTAGTTCTATCTTTTGTTGTATTTTTTGCTATTTGTACGTCAAGCGTACACGCTAAATTTTTAACATTAAATGAAATTGGTGAGGCTTCTTGTAGGGTTAGAGTATCTAGCGCAGCAGGAAGTGGTACGTCTATTGCAGAAGATGATGATTCTATTTATGTTTTGACCAATGCTCATGTAGTAGGTTCAAATAAGAGTGCAACTTGTGAATTTTTTAGATATGGGCGCAAAACAACTCGTATTCCGGGTTCTGTTGTATGGAAATCACACAATGAAAGAACGGTTAATGATTTTGCTATAATTAAATTACAAAAATCGGCCTTTGGTGATTATCCTCCTCGGATAGCACCGTTTGCTCCAGTAGATCATCAAATTAAACAAAATGATTACATAGCATCTGCGGGTTGTCCTCAAGCTAGATGGTTACAACTCTGGGAAGGACATGCTTTATCAGACGCTGGCCGAGATCGAGTGTTGTTCACGCCTCCTCCGTTAGGTGGACAAAGTGGATCAGGAGTCTATACCGTTATAGATGGTGACACATATCTATGTGGCGTTCTTACATGGAGTATTCAGGGTAAGGGTGGCGCAATACATATTGGTAACTTTTTACGTGCATATAAAGGAGAAACATCTGACGATTACTTTGATGAAAAAGTACCACGTACTTGGAAATATATTAGTACTGCTGTAGAAGTAGCGACCACGACTCGAAAAGCATATTATGCATTAGGTGACAATGGTCTGTATTATATGCAAAATTTTAATAGTGAAGGATGGAAAGAAGAAGTAACTCTTCCGGTAGGTCATGAATATATTAAGATTAAAAAATGGAATGTTATATTAGAAGTTCAATGTCCCGGCGGACGTTGTCCTCCCATTATTAATCCGAACAGACCTCCTTCTCCCGGCCCTTCTCCCGGTCCTGCACCTGATAACGGTGGAGGTGGAGGAGGAAAAAATCCATATGGAACTCTTCCACCTAACCTCGGACCTGATTTTGGCGGTAATGACGAAGGTGGGAAGGGTCAAATAGATGATTATAAAAAGAAAATTGAAACTTTAGAGCAACAAATACGTCAATTAACTACAGAAAGAAACACTCTTAATCAAAGTATTACAGACCTGAACTCTTCTTTAAGTGAACAAACCAGTACTTTAGAGAGATTAAAGAAAGATCTTGAACGTTTAAAGTCTGCAAAAGATATTGATAATGATCAAATAGACAGCCTAAATAATCGCATTATGAGATTAAATGGAAGCGTCTTACAGCAAATTAGCAACATAGTTGACTTAGAAGAAGACTTAAAACGTAAAGATGAGGCTTTAGGTAGTTTAAATGGAGAGTACGAAATATTACAAGGTCAAACTCAGCAGGTAAAAACTCAACGAAATATATTGGGATGGCTCTTTGGCGGTACAACAACAGGAGTGACCGTATGGGGCTTACTTTCATTTTACTGGAAATGGAGAGGAAAAAGAAAAGTGAAAAATATTATTGAAGACAGGTTCGATCCAGAAGAAATTACAGATGTGATAGGTGGAAAGATTGACGATATAGAAGGAAGGAGCACTGACGATTTAAGAGGACTTGCCGATTATCTACAAGATAAATTGGAGAGTACTATTGAAAATCAGCTAGGCACACTTCAAGATAAACTATATCAAAGAATAGATAGAATAGAAGAGGTTGCTACGAAAGAAAGGGATATTAATATTTATAATACCGTGGATGATAGAGATACAGTTAAGGTAATGCCTACACATAGTGTAGACGATACTAAAAGACCTATAGAAACGCCACAAGCCGAAAAGCAAACAGACGATTGTGATCAGACTGTATTAGACGATATCCGTCAATCGACTTTTCCCCCAGCCAGCGACAGAATTAAAGAATTTATAGATCTTAAAAAGTCTGATGGAGAAAGAATTGAAGAACTAGCATTTTATGCCCATCTTTACAAAGAAGCAGTAGATTTACTTAAACGAAATAAGTTGATTGTTACAAAAGGATCAGCACCATACAAAGTGAGTAGTCAAGTCAAGGCTGGAGAAGCTGTTGAAGAATATGTACACAATCAATTTCTCAAGCGAGTATCAAGTGCCACTATTAGTCGTCACATTTTATATCATGAGGCAATGATTGGATTTCTATACAGACAAGCGGTTGGAAAATTAAAGAAGGGTGAATTCAACGTTTTGGGGTATAAAGAAGTAGCCAATACTGTTGAGAAATGGGTAAAAGTAGAATTTCTCAAACGAATGGGTTTTGATTTTTAGGTAATCGCGAGATTATTTCATTTACTATTGGAGGCATATCATGGCAGCGCAGAATACGTTTAAAGGGGCTAATGTAGAATTCCCAAACTTAGGCATCCACTTTATTTTAGCAGAAGTGGTCAAAATTAGAAAGCAATTGACCGTCAGGCAAGAGTTTCGCTCACAATCTGGGTGGAATGATGCTCTGAATCGTTACATGGTAACGGAAATTGAGAAGCTTGGTGATACGCTGGAAAATATTACATATAATCCAGATGCTCTCACTTTGGAAGAGCTAGAGGCTCAAGCTTCTGATAGCACACGGAATGTTGCTGACGATTATAACGATTTGGCTTTGACACAAGATAATGTGTTAATGCCAGTCGGCGTTAATCGTTCTGTTACGTGGGACTTAACTGGTGCCGATGTTGATATCCCCCAGCTTAATCCGGGCAATTGTCCTAATGATACTGCTAGAAGCTTTATTGCAGCATTAGACAATTTCTTTGTTGAGCTGACAAGGTTAGATAGCAGACATCAACCGTATTCGCTTACAAAGTATGAATCGGTTATGATGAGGTCTCTTCTTAATGTACTTTATACTCTTACGCAACGTAAGGGTGGCGAAGTTAATAGAAGCGACATTCCTACGGGAACCTTACCATCTGATGAAAATGTTACATTTGGTGGAGCGTAAACCGTTAGTTGAGTCTATCATGAGGGGTGGGAGATGGCTCCTACCCCTTTTTTTATACCGTACAGTCGGGAGATATAATGACTACGTCAACTATCACACTTGAAGCATTAAGAAATCTTTCAGAAGGTGATTTTGTAGTTGAAGAAACAATTGACATCCCAAGACTTTCCGGTACTAAAATTACAGGCGTCGGAGGCTCACGATATATTCCACCAAAAGCACATTATCGAGGACATACAAGCAATCTAATTTGGGAAGGTACTGATGAAGATGGTGCTATTCTTAGAATAGCTGGTGTCGGAACAGTAATAGAAAAAGTTACATTTATTGATGCTCCTATAGGAGTTCATTTAAAAGTGGAAAAAGGTATTGGGACCGGTAAGATGGCTTTACGAGATTGTTTTTTTGAAGAGTGTGGAGTGGCATTTCAAGGTGGTTGTGAAGTAGGCGATCACAATGTAGATAATGTAGTGTTCAATCATGTAGAAGCGCGCAACTGTGAAACATTGTTGCGATTAAAAAATGCACAAGCTATGGGATTTTCTTTAAGAGATTGTAGAGCAATAGGTCCACGAACTAAAGATATTATTGATATATTTGCAGGTGGCTGTGTTTATGTAGACAATTTAAAAGTCATTCATGGCGAATGTATTTTACGACTTAGATCACGCAAGGAAAGTGGTGGCCATGGTATTGGAAGTAGTAATGGTTTATATACTTTACGGAATATTAAATTAGATGAACACGCTGGAACATGTAAAATTGTTCAAATGGACGATCATTATCCTGTTAATATTGATATAGAAAACGTACAAGCCCCTTCTAAAAAATGGGAAGAAGCTATAAAGGAAGGTAACCCTCAACCCATGTATGAATTAAATGGTAACGCAGTAATTTCTATACGAAATTCCAACCTTTATAAGGGATGTATAACTTGGAAAGATAAAAAACGTAAGGGTGCAGACGATATACCTAATATTTATATAGATAGGTGTCGTTTTAATGGCGATGATATTTATGATGTATTTTCTAGACAAAATTCTGTGGGACGCTGCTATTTCAAAGCAATAAATTGTGCCCAGCCAAACGGAACCCCTATTGACAATTTCTCAGGTTTTATTAACGTTTAATATTGGAGACAAATATGAACTATTACGTTGAACACGACCTAAGTTCGAAGATATATAATAAGATATATAATAAGAACAATGAGAATCAGGAAGTATTTGTTGATCCCGCCACGGTTATTTTAATTGGAAAAATTTCTCTTACAGTAATTCGACTTATTAAAGGTTGTAAAGAATCTAGGGAAGAGCGAGAAGCAGCCGTCAGAACGCCAACGTTGGACGATGACAAGATTTTAAAAAGGGTAGTGCGGCGTAAGCTAGGTTGGTTTAAAAATATGAGAATGGGCGGTAAAGTTATCAAAGCTATGAAAGAAATGGGTGTTGAACTAAATAATGACGAATTAGAACGGGCAGAACTGTTCAATGAAAAGGGAAGAATGACCATTTATGAAGGTGAAAAATATTATGAATTATAATACGGAGATATAATATGGCAATTACAAAAAAAATTCAATTTATTAATCAAGAAAAAACCTCATCTACTAGTACCACTAGTACGTCTTATGTGTCACAGGGTACATTGGTAGATGCTGCTAAGCTTACAGCAGGTAACGAGTACTTAGTAATTGCTTGGGTCAATTCTGTTAGTCCCTCTACTAATGATGGAGCTACTAAGTTTGGTTTTTCTACTAGTAATGATTTGGTGGGATCTGCCTATGTAAGACACGATACTAATGATAGCGGAACATATGTTGGATATATAGGACATTGCACTGCTCCAGACCCCACCCAAGACCTACAAGTTTTTAGAAAAAGACTGTACGGATCACAGTCAGAAACTACTCAGTATGGTCAAGGGTTTTTAATTGACTTATCCTATGCAGGAGCCAGCGGTGGTTTGATTAGTGGAATAGATTTTTCAAATACCAGAGATATTAGCTCTAATTCTTTTTCAACCGGCGGAACAATGCATACTCATACGGTACATAATTCTGGGGGCACACAGTTAGTATTGGCAACGGTACGAGGTTACGATTCAGTTAATAGCGTGTTGTATGGATTATATATTAATGATGTATTAGTTAGTAGTGGTTCACGATATATAGCCGATGCCGCAGATGTTAAATCTGTAGGGTTTGCAGGCGGATATACTATGAGTAGTGGAGATACGATTAAGCTTAAAAATTTGGATGCGAATACTGTAACAGTAGATTATAGATATATTTTTACTTTAAACCTTGATAATGCTCCAGAAACTATGCATACTGGACAATTATCAACTTGGACTAACTATGGGTCTAGTGGCACATGGGGTACTGCAACTGTTGATGGTAACGAAGATAATTCTTTTATAGTCGCTATGGGTAGACAAACAGTGATAGGTGCCGAATCTGGTCGAATGGCCGCTATAAGCTTAAAAAATAATACGTCTAATGAATATATGTTGTTCGGTAATCGTACCACAGATTTCGATCCTTTGTACTTTCCCGCCACATCGGTAGGGGCAAGTAGCTCTCAATATGAAACGGCAGTCGTTGTAGGCACAGGTGTCATTGGACAAGCCGATACCATAGAAATGCACACTTTGTAAAATTTTTCCAGAATTGTGGTTGCAAACGGCGAAAAGAAGGGTATAATACATTGTGGCCAAAAGGCAATCGTTTTATAACCCATTTTAACAAAGGAGGAATAGGATGAAGAATTCTGTCACAACTGATTGGAACCTGCTATTATCCAGCAAGTGTTCCGTCAAAACGCTCAACAAGTTTGCTGCTGGCGAAGCAAGCACTAAGGGCGTAACAACTTGTTTTGCTAATACAGAACAGGCAGGAGAGTTTAGGAAGCTCGTTAGAAATCATGGTACTATCTATGCTCGCAGGCTTACTAGAAAGGCATTGCGTTATCGTGGTCTTATGAAGTAGGAGGTTTTCACATGAGTGATTTAAACGAAGTTATTGTCAGTGGTCGTTTGACGAGAGATAGCGAACTACGATACACTCCTAACGGTACTGCTGTTACAGACGTGATTATTGCTTCTAATAGGATTTGGTCAAAGGATTCTGACCGACAAGAAGAAACAACTTTTGTTGATGTAACTATCTGGGGAAAACAGGCCGAATCTCTTAATGAGTATTTAGTAAAGGGTCGCCACATCATGATTGTGGGACGACTTAAACTGAATAAGTGGGAAACTGATGACGGGGCTAAGCGTAGTAAGCTTACTATGGTTGCAGAAAAAATTAATCTCACTCCCGGCGGCGGAAAATTTAATGGAAACGGGGCTGTGTCGGGAGCCAAGGAAAAGGTGAAAGAAAAAGAAGAAGTTCCATTCTAACTTTCTCAACCTTCCTTCAACCAAAGCGAGTTACATGGTTCTCGACTGAAGTTTAAAAAGGAAGTTAGCACAATAGCCATGAACCCCCTTTTGATGTATAATCTTTAGGGGGTTTTTTTATGATATTAATATATGGAACTCTATATGAAAAAGCTTAATCTATTTGCACCAATCAATAGTCTAGGCTACGGAGTGGTTGGACTTAATCTTTTAAAAGTATTGTCGCAAAAACTTGACGTTGCGTTATCTCTGATTGGAGCGACCAACACCCCTGAAACAAACGTTCAGATAGTACAAGACTCTATTAATAAATTTCATCTGTTCGATGGATATAGCGATGCGCCATGTCTAAAGGTTTGGCATGAATTTGCTCTTGCTGAGCGCGTGGGAAACGGCCCTTACTTTGCATTTCCATTTTTTGAAATTAATGTACTAGATCAAAAAAGAATTAATCACTTATCTTCTATGGATGGTATTATTGTTGCATCAGAATGGGCCAAAGACATTATTATTAACTCTGCTAAAATTTCCACTCCCGTCTTTGTAGTTCCTGTTGGAGTAGATACCGATATATTTAAACATGGTCCTCATACAGTAACTGATAAATGTGTCTTTTTAAACTGTGGAAAATGGGAGAAGCGCAAAGGACATGATTTATTATTATCAATGTTTCAGAAAGCTTTTCCAAATGATCAAGATGTGGAATTACAAATGATGCCTTCCAATCCATTTTTATCAGATAAGTTACGTCATGAATGGGAAAGATATTATACTAACGATTCACGAGTGAAGCTTTGGGATCGTGTTCAAACGCACGAAGAAGTGGCTAAGATTATGTCTACGGCTAACTGTGGTATTTTCCCCAGCAGAGCAGAAGGCTGGAACTTAGAACTATTAGAAATGATGTCTATGGGAAAGCACATCATTGCAACCAATTATTCCGCACACACCCAATTTTGTACAGATAAAAATTCTAGACTAATAGAAATATATGATATGGAACCTGCTCAAGATGGAGTATTTTTTAAAGAGTCTTCGGCACAATGGGCATCTTTAGAAGGTGTGCCGTTTGAGCAAGGAGTAACATATTTAAAAGAATTTTATACACAATGGAAGTCTGACCATGCAATTATTAACGAGGAAGGTATCAAGACAGCAAAAGAATTATCATGGACTAACACTGCGAATAAATTAGAGGAGGTTATCTATGGAAATCAAAGTGCAGAAATTGACCAAGTGGGCCAGAATGCCTAACAAAGCAAATGAGTTTGATGCTGGATGGGATTTATATGCATCAGACGACGCCGTAATTGAGCCCACAAAAACAGAGCTAATAGGCACAGATATAGCTCTTGGAATTCCAGAAGGATATGTTGGACTCATTTGGGATAGATCTGGAATGGCCGCAAAAAGAGGGATACATCGATTTGCTGGAGTTATTGATAGTGGCTATCGTGGCGAGATTAAAGTTTGTCTTTGGAACTCTTCTGAAGAATTTTGTGTTATCAATAAGGGAGATAAGATTGCTCAAATTTTATTTCAACCAGTTCCCCATTTTGCCCTCACAGAAGCTAGCGGACTAACTCCCACCGATAGAGGTAGCGGTGGTTTTGGGAGTAGTGGTACATGAAAATTAATACAGATTTAAAATTAGACTTTGATGATACGCTTTTAGTGCCTCACAGAACTAAAACCGCTTCTAGACAAAATATCAAACTACAAAGAGGATTTCAATTCTATCATTCCACAAGACCATGGAGAGGTACTCCAATTATAGCAGCCAATATGGATAGCACCGGAACATTGGATATGTCTCACGCGCTATCTAAACATCAAATGATAACTTGTTTGCACAAACATCATGATCATAAAAAGCTCTTACAATTAGAACACTGTCCATTTTCCACCTATACTTGGTACAGCTTAGGTATTCAAGATATAGAGTTTGATAATTTATGTGATATAGCAGATAAAACACATATCATACCAAATCTATGTATTGATGTTGCTAATGGTTATACAGAAGATTTTGTCAACTTCTGCGCTAAAGTGCGAAAACAATTTGCTGATAAGACTATAATTATGGCAGGTAATGTTTGCACTCCAGAAATGGTTCAAGAGCTGATCCTTCATGGGGGAGTTGATATTGTAAAGGTTGGTATTGGACCCGGATCTGCCTGCACTACAAGATTAAAAACAGGTATAGGATATCCACAACTTTCAGCTATTATAGAATGTTCTCATGCGGCCCATGGTTTAAAAAGCCAAGAAAAAAGAATGGGATTGATTTGTGCGGATGGAGGATGTAGGAATGCCGGTGATGTGTGCAAGGCATTTGCTGCAAATGCGGACTTTGTAATGATAGGAGGTATGCTTGCTGGTACGGAAGAATGTGAGGGAGAATGGGAAGAGGGAACTTTAGTGAACTGGAATCATTGCACAGACAAACCTCCCACAGTTACGAATCAAAAGGTGAAAAAAACTTTTAAATTTTATGGAATGTCTTCTAAAATAGCCCAAGACAAACACGGTCAAGGGCTAAAAGACTATAGAAGTAGCGAAGGCAGAATGATCCAAGTTCCATATAAAGGCCCTGTGAAAGAAGTGGTACAGGATATTCTGGGAGGCATCAGGAGTTGTTGTGCTTATATAGGAGCGTCTTCAATCAAAGATATGGCAAAATGTGCAGAGTTTATTCGTGTTAATAGAACACATTTTGATCAATCGCTATAGCTTTTGGGTGTATAATAAAACAACAAGGCTAATTTCTAACGTTCTTCAACTGGGGCCTATATGTTTAATATTTTTCTAAGGTCATATCGTAGATTAATCAAAGGCCTTAGTGAAGCCCAATTAGATACACATCACCCGACACCCCATTCAAACGAATCGTCTGAAGTCATATCAACCCCATTAGAAAACATATGTGGTCAAATGACTATCTATTTTAGAGAAGATGGAGAATTTGCAATTACTTCAGATTTTATCCGTCAAGATGCAGAAACCATCGAGATGAGTGGCATTCTATTACACAGACTTAACTCAGGACACTTGGCAGAGTACTTCATTCAGGCCTTAAAATTATGGGCAGAAGAAGATCTACAGAAAGAAAACTTTGCTAAAGAAGTTATTAAAGAATGGAAAAGTCTATTCTATGAAAATAATTCAGATAAATTGAAATTTCTCAAGGGCGCTAAGCTAGCTGTTGATCCTTCAGATGTATTTGGATTGAAAGGCATTAAGTCATGAGAGCATATTTAGACTTAGTACAAAACACACTCATTCAGGGATATTGGAAAGAAACACGCACCGGACTTCGTGCATTGACTACCTTTGGACAAATATTTAAACATAATATGTGTGGGAGTTTTCCTCTTTTGACCACAAAAACAATGGTATATAAAAGTATGTGGGTTGAATTGGAAGGATTTATTAAGGGGGTTACTTCAAAGAGATGGTATCAAGAAAGAAATTGTAATATTTGGAATGAATGGTCAAATCCCACTAATGATGACGATAACGATTTAGGTCCAATTTATGGTTATCAATGGCGTAGATTTAATGAGGTATATGATGAGAATGATAACGGTTCTTTCAATGGTTATGATCAATTAAAAAATATCGTAGAAACACTTAAAAACGATCCAGAAAATCGGCGGATGGTATGTTCGGCTTGGAATCCTATCCAAATCGATAGTATGGCATTACCACCATGTCACGTTTTATGGAATGTGGTTGTGATAGGAAATAAAATTAATTTATTATGGCATCAAAGAAGTTGTGACTTAATGTTAGGTGTTCCATTTAACATCGCTAGCTACGCAACCCTATTACTTTTATTAGCTCAAGAAGCCGATCTTTCTCCCGGTGTATTACAAGGTACATTTGCCGATTGTCACATTTATGAGAATCAAATAGATGGAGCAAGAGAACAACTTAAACGCCAACCTACATCGCTTCCAACCGTAGACTTGGGAGACTACAATTCTATTTACACATGGAGTAGTGAGAACGCTATTTTAAAAAATTAT
>Ga0114898_1000389_pt1 | contig 34906 bp, 29 predicted proteins | sample Malvired_Geostar_FD_83496 | JGI IMG/M metagenome (GOLD analysis project Ga0114898, IMG submission 83496) | Marine viral communities from the Global Malaspina Expedition - Malaspina viral metaG DeepMed_Geostar | ecosystem: Environmental > Aquatic > Marine > Oceanic | place: Mediterranean Sea...
GCCGTGCTGATGGGCGGACTGTCGGCGGAGCGCGAGGTGTCGCTGAGCTCGGGCGAGCAGTGCGCCAACGCCCTCGAGGGGCAGGTCGCCAGGGTCAGCCGGGTCGACGCGGGGCGCGATCTCGCCGCCGTGCTGGCGGACCTGAAGCCGGGCGTGGCGCTGAACTGCCTGCACGGGGCCTGGGGCGAGGACGGCTGCGTCCAGGGAATCCTCGAGACGCTGCAGATTCCCTACAGCCACTCGGGCGTGCTGGCCTCGGCCCTGACCATGGACAAGGACAAGTCCAAGTCGGTGCTGCGCGCCGCCGGGGTCGAGGTGCCGGGCGGCGGCCTGTACGACCGGCACGAGGTGGCCCGCCGCCACGTCATCGCGCCGCCCTATGTGATCAAGCCCAACGCCGAGGGGTCTTCGGTCGGCGTGTTCCTCGTCCCCGAGGGCGCCAACGGGCCGCAGACCGAGGTCGGCGCGCCGGACTGGGCCTATGGCGAGCAGGTGATGGTCGAGCCCTACATCCCGGGCAAGGAGCTGGCGGTCGCCGTGATCGGGGAGCCGACCGGTCCGCGCGCGCTGACGGTGACGGACATCACCCCGGTGAAGGGCTTCTATGATTACGAAGCCAAATATGCGCCGGGCGGATCCGTCCACGAGCTGCCGGCGGATCTGCCGCCCCACGTTTTCGAGGCGGCGCTGCGCCAATCGGAGCTGGCGCACGTCGCGCTTGGTTGCCGGGGCGTTTCGCGAGCCGACTTTCGTTATGACGATCTTAACGACGTTCTCGTTCTTCTGGAGGTCAACACCCAGCCCGGCATGACGCCGACCTCGCTCGTCCCCGAGCAGGCCGCGTTTGTGGGGATGGGGTACAAAGACCTGGTCCGGTGGATGGTGGAGGACGCCTCATGCCCGCGGTAGTTCGCGGCGGTCGGCGACAGAATTCGAAACAGCCCGCCCAGCGGTCCGCGGCTCCCAAGGGGGGCAGGGGCCGCGCGCCCCGCAACGCGCCCGCGACGCCGGGCAAGGTGGCGGCGATCGGACGGCTCGACCTGTCGCCCCGCGCGGTGGTGATTTCCCTCATGGCCGGCGTGGTCGTGCTGGCGGGCGTGCTGGCGACCGGCGCGCGCGCCGAGCGGATCGGGGCCTCGATCGGCCGGGGCGTCGACGGCATGGCCGTCGGCATGGGGCTGAAGCTGGAGAAGGTGTTCATCGAGGGCGAGTCCGCCGAGGCGACCGCCGCCATCCAGCGCGCCGTGCAGCTGAACGCCGATCAGGCCATGACCTCGATCGATCTGGACGCGGTGCGGGAGCGGGTGGAGCAGGTCGGCTGGGTCAAGTCGGCCCGGGTCGTGCGCCTGCTGCCCAACACCCTGATCGTCCACGTCATCGAACATGACCGGCTGGCCATCTGGCAGGCCGGCGGACGCAACATGGTCATCGACAGCCACGGTCAGGTGATCCGCGGCGCCGACGCCGGCCGCTATCCGAACCTGCCGCTGGTCGTCGGCAAGGGCGCCGAACAGGCCGCCGCCGAGGTGCTGCCGCTGATCGCGCAGCGGCCCCGGCTGATGGCCCGGCTGGAGGCGCTGGTGCGCGTCGACGAGCGGCGCTGGGACCTGCGCCTCAAGGACGGCAGCCTGATCCAGCTGCCCGCCACCGATCAGGACGCGGCCCTGATCCAGCTGGACGCGCTGGACCAGCGCGAACGGCTGCTGGAGCTCGGGTTCGCCCGTATCGATCTGAGGACGCCGTCGGAGGTCGCCGTCCGGCCCTCCGCCGGCGACGCATAGGGTAGTGTAGAATGGCTGGGCGGTCTGTGGACAAGTCTGTGGATGGCGGGAAATCCGCCGCGGGTCGCGCGCCGGTAGTGGCCGCGCTGGACCTCGGCCAGTCCAAGGTCGGCTGCTTCATCATGAAGCCCGACGGCGTGCGTCACGCCGACCGCACCATTCGCGTCGCGGGGGCGGGGCACGTCCAGTCGCGCGGCATCCGCGGCGGCGGCATCGTCAATATGGACGAGGCGGCCCAGGCCATCGGCCACGCTGTGGAACGGGCCGAGCGCGCCGCCGGCTCCCCGGTCTCGGGCGTAGTGGTGACCACGGCCATCGGCCAGATGGCCAGCCACCGGGTGCAGGCCCGGGTCTCGCTGGGGGCCAATCCGGTCGGCGACGCCGATCTGGCGCGCGCCATCGCCATGGCCCTGGCCCAGATCCGCCTGCCGAACCGGCGGCCGATCCATGTGCTTCCGATCGCCTGGTCGGTGGACGGGGCGAGGGGGGTGCACGATCCGCGCGCCATGAAGGGCCATTCGCTGGGGCTGGACCTGCTGGTGGTGTCGATGGCCGAGAGCGCCTTCACCGCCCTGAGCCACTGCCTCGAACTGGCGCACCTCGACCTGCAGGGCGTGGTGGCGGCTCCGGTGGCGTCTTCGCTGGCGGCGCTGGAAGACGACGAGATGGATCTCGGCTGCGTCTGCATCGACATGGGCGGCGGCGCGACCTCGGCGGCGGTGTGGGGCGGGCGTTCGCTGCTGCATATCGAGAGCCTCAATGTCGGCGGTGACCATGTGACGGCGGACATTGCGCGCGGCCTGTCGACCTCGCGGGCCGGGGCCGAGCGGCTGAAGACCCTGCACGGCTCGGCCATGGCCTCGGCGAACGAGGACCGGGAGATGCTGGAGGCGCCGCCGCGCGGCGAGGATCCGTCGGCGGGGCCGGTCGTCGTGCCTCGCGCCATGCTGAAGACGGTGATCGCGCCGCGCGTCGAGGAGACGCTGGAGCTGCTGCGCGACCGGCTGCGCAGCGCCGGAGTCGGGCTGGAGCCGGGCGCCGGTCTGGTGCTGACCGGGGGAGCGAGCCAGCTGAACGGGGTGCGCGAGTTGGCGGTGCGGGTGTTCGACCGGCCGGTGCGCCTGGGCAAGCCCCAGCGGGCGCCGCATTTGGCCGACGCCGCGTCGGGGCCGGCCTTCTGCTCGGCCGCCGGGGTTCTGCTGCGCGCCGCCTACGGGCCGCGCGAAGCCGTCTCGGCCCGGAAGCTGATGTCGCGACAGATCACCGCAGCCGATGCGCCCCGCATGCACCGGGGCGGAATTGTGGCGCGGGCGGCCGGCTGGCTGCGAGAAAATCTGTAACAAAGCCAAGGCTTGCAGACCCCGGACGGCGAACTGTCCGGGATTTCATTCGCGTGGCGAGACTGTGTCCAGATTGTTACAGACCCGGCCCTGATTGGCCTCGCGACGGCCACATTCCCTTGCCGCCCCGGCCTTTGCTGCTAGCGTGCCAATTCGAAGCGGAGTCCGTCGCAAGGCGGGCGAAGCGTCTCGCATTCATCATCGGTTGGGGCCCAATCACATGCATCTCAAGCGCAAGTTTCTCTTCGGCACTACGATCCTGGCGGGGGTCATGGCCGCCGCGGCTCCGGCCCTGGCGCAGGAGACCCAGGTTCCTGGCGTCACCGTCACTGGCCAGCAAGGACAGGAGGCGACCGAGATTGAAGAGGTCGTCGTCACCGGTTCGCGTATCCGCCGTGACCCGGTCAACTCGCCGACCCCGCTGATCCAGGTCGAGCGCGAAGACCTGCTGAGCACCGGTCAGGCGACCGTGATCGACTATCTGGCCACCATCCCGGCCCTGGCCAACTCGCTGGTTCCGTCGGACACCACGGGCTCCAACCTGAACGACGGCGGCCTCGAGTTCGCCAACCTGCGCTCGCTGGGCTCGGGCCGCACCCTGACCCTCGTCGATGGCCGCCGCCACGTCGGTTCGGCCGCCGGCCAGCTGCAGGTCGACGTTTCGACCATCCCCCGCCTGCTGATCGAGAACATCGAGATCATCACCGGCGGCGCGTCCTCGGTTTACGGCGCCGACGCCGTCTCGGGCGTGCTGAACTACATCCTGCGCAAGGACTTCGAAGGCCTCGAGATCGACGCCAACTGGGGCCAGCTGGTCAAGGACGGCCCGGCCACGACCCAGCGCGTCTCGGTCCTCGCCGGCGTGAACCTGTTCGATGACCGCCTGAACATCTACGCCCACGCCGAGTACGACGAGGCGGAGGAAGTCTACATCGAGCACATTCCGTGGCTCGGCGACGGCTCGGTCATCCTGCCGATCGACCGCGACCCGACGAACTCCCTGTTCGGCCCGGCCAACGACGGCGACCTGGACTTCGGCACGATCTTCTACAACGCCCGTCGTCTCGACCGCCCGCAGTGGGGCTCCACCACCCTGTCCAACATGCAGCGGCCCAGCCCGCTGAACGATCCGGACGTGCCCTACGCCAACTGCTCGGGCGGTGCCTCGACCTCGTCGAACTGCTTCAACGTCGATCCGGCCTACACCTACTGGTATGACGGCCCGACCGCCCGTCTCGCCAACTTCGGCACGCGCATCGGCGTCGGCAGCGCCACCAGCGCCAACCGTCCGTGGAACATCGGCGGCGACGGCGAAGTCGCCAACCGGACCAGCTTCGACCAGCGTTCGCGCACCCCCTACCAGGAGTCCGAGCGCTATCAGGCCGGCCTGACCTTCCAGCTGACCGACAACATCGAGTTCTACGCCGAAGGCAAGTACACGACGGAAGACACCTTCGACGTCGGCCAGAACTCGTTCTGGGACATCTACGTCACCGATTACGTCTACGCCTGCGGCGGCATCTCCCCCGGCGTGGCCTGTAACAGCGGCACGACCCCCGGCTTCATCGTCGGCACCTCCGCGTTCTCGACGCGGACGGACAACGCCTTCCTGCCGGCCAACGTCGCCACGGCGATCCAGACCAACCAGTTCCAGCGCTACGCGGCCCCGAACCCGCTCACGCCGGACCAGCCGGGCGAGTGTATCCCGGCCTGTGGCGTGCTGACCGCGGCCCCGATCGCCGATCACCGCGGCTTCGGCATCGAGCGCAACCAGACCAACAACCGTGAGGTGACCCGCTGGGTCGCCGCCCTGGAAGGCAACTGGGACCGCATCGGCTTCATCGACAACGTGAACTGGACCCTGTCCTATGTTCACGGCGAGATGAACAACGTGAACCGCGAAGAAGGCCCTGACGCGATCCGCTTCGGACACGCCATGGACTCCGTCGTCGACCTCGCGGGCGTCGTGAACGGCACCCCCGGCGAGATCGTCTGCCGCGTGCAGCTGATCAACGCCCTGGGCCTGCCGGTCCGTGAGCAGAACCCGAACATCGGTTCCAACACGTCGGTCGACTCCTTCTACACGGACCCCGACACCAACCCGGAAGTCGCGGGCTGCGTGCCGCTGAACGTCTTCGGCATGGGTAACCAGAGCCCCGAGGCGATCGACTACATCACCGCCGCGATCCGTGTCCGTGAGACCAACGAGCAGGAGAGCGCCATCGCGGCCATCTCCGGCCAGCTCTGGGACTTCTGGGGCGCCGGCCCGCTCGGCCTCGCGGTCGGCGCGGAATACCGTCGCGAATACACCGAAGGCGTGGGCCGCAGCGCCGACACCAACGGCCGTGTCCTCCAGCTCAACACCGGCGCGGACTTCCTGCCGGCGGAGTACGAGTCGGAAGAGTGGTTCGCGGAAATGTCGCTCCCGCTGCTGCGGGACTCGTGGATGGGCGAGTACGCCGAACTCAGCGCCTCCTACCGCGCGTTCGACTACACGACCGCCGGCGAGGGCGACGTCTACGGGGTGAACCTGGTCTACCGTCCGATCCGGGACATCACCTTCAAGACCAGCTACAACACCTCGTTCCGCGCGCCGACCCTGAACGAAGGCTTCCGTCCCTTCACCCAGACCTTCGTCAACGGCTTCGTGGATCCCTGCCACACGGGCGTCATCGCCGGCCTGGCCGATCAGGAGATCAAGGCCAACCGCATCGCCAACTGCACCCAGCTGGCCGCGAACAAGGGCCTGGTGTTCGACTTCGGCGAAACCACGCCGGGCCAGGGCGACGACTTCCGTCCCGCCAACTACGCCGGCATCGCCAGCGTTCTCGGCGGCAACACCAACCTGAACCCGGAAGAGTCGGAATCCTTCACCTTCTCGACGGTGCTCGCGCCGCGGATGTTCCCGAACTTCTCGCTGGTTCTCGACTACTACGAGATCACCGTCGACAACGTGATCATCACCCCGGGCGGCCAGTTCCTCGCCAACGACTGCGTCGACGGCGCCCAGCTGAACGCCCAGACCTGCGCTCTCGTCTTCCGGAACAACCCGAACACCAGCGATCCGGCGTTCGACGCGTTCAAGGTCGGCGCGCCGGCGGGTGACCCGATCGGCGGCTTCATCCTCGGCCCGATCAACCGGTCGAAGCTGGAAACCCGCGGTCTGGACTTCACGGTCAACTACTCGCTCGACACGGAAGAGGCCTTCGGCCGCAACTGGGGCCGCTTCAGCTACAGCCTCGGCGGCCTGTGGCTGATCGACCAGAAGAACTTCACCGACCCGACGGATCCGGGCGCCTTCACGGACTCGACGACCGGCGTCTTCTTCCCGCGGGTGGAGTTCGTCTCGCGTCTGTCCTGGCGTCCGAACGACGTCCTGGCCTTCACCTGGACCGCCGACTGGCAGACCTCCCAGGACCTGAACAAGACGCGGAACATCGTGGGCGGCGGCGACCTGGACTTCCAGCCCTACGAGTGGAACCGGACGGGCAACTACACCCGCCACGACTTCTCGGTCCGCTACGACGTTCGTGACGACCTGACCCTCCGGGCCAACGTCACCAACATCTTCGACGTCGAGCCCAACCGCGATGTCGGTTTCGCCTCGAACTTCGACGCCTACGGCCGCCGCTTCAACATCGGCCTGAACTACCGTCCGTTCTAAGAACAGACGTCACGACCAAGACGGAAAGGGCGGCTCGCGAGAGCCGCCCTTTTTCGTTGACCGCGGAGGGAAAAACTGCGGCGAAGGTTAACGAATTCCGTGGCCCGGGGCCCGACTCAGCCTATCCGGTAACACTCCCTTAAGCAGATGGGGTGTTTCCTTAACGCGCTCATAACCAATGCGAATCGGCGGGGTTTTCGCATCGGGACTGCAGGGCAGGGTCGGAATTCAAGGTCGGAACATATGTCTCTCTCGCTGGTGCGTCCGCAACACACGGAACTGAAGCCCCGCATCGTCGTGTTCGGCGTCGGCGGCGCGGGCGGCAACGCCGTCAACAACATGATCGACGCCGGCCTTGAAGGGGTCGAGTTCGTCGTCGCCAACACCGACGCGCAGCACCTGTCGTTCGCCAAGACCGACCGCCGGGTCCAGCTGGGCGAGACCATCACCCAGGGCCTGGGCGCCGGCGCCCACCCTGAGGTCGGCATGAACGCCGCCGAGGAGTCGGCCGAGGAGATCTACGGTCACCTCGACGGGGCCCACATGGTCTTCATCACCGCCGGCATGGGCGGCGGCACCGGCACCGGCGCGGCGCCCGTCATCGCCAAATGCGCCCGCGACCGCGGCATCCTGACGGTCGGCGTGGTCACCAAGCCTTTCACCTTCGAGGGCCGTCACCGCATGCGCCTGGCCGAGGCCGGCATCGCCGAGCTGCAGCGCTACGTCGACACCCTGATCGTCATTCCGAACCAGAACCTGTTCCGCGTCGCCAACGAACGCACGACCTTCGCCGACGCCTTCGGCATGGCCGACCAGGTGCTGCACTCGGGCGTGCGCTCGATCACCGACCTGATGATCCTGCCCGGCCTGATCAACCTCGACTTCGCCGACGTCCGCGCCGTCATGTCCGAGATGGGCAAGGCGATGATGGGCACGGGCGAGGCCTCGGGCGACGACCGCGCCCTGATGGCGGCCCAGAACGCCATCGCCAACCCGCTGCTGGACGAGACCTCGCTGAAGGGCGCCAAGGCGGTGCTGGTCAACATCACCGGCGGCATGGACATGACCCTGCTGGAGGTCGACGAAGCCGCCAACGCCATCGCGGGCGAGGTGGATTCCGACGCCAACATCATCTTCGGCGCCGCCTTCGACCCGGCCCTGGACGGCAAGATCCGCGTCTCGGTCGTGGCCACCGGCATGGAAGACCTCGCCGCGGCCCAGGCCCCGACCAACACCTCGAACCCGACCTTCGAGACCCGCCGTCCGACCCCGTCCTACGCCGCCTCGCGCGCCGAGCCGGTGCGTCAGGAAACGGCGCGTGAGCCGGTCCGCGAGCCTGTCCGGGCCGAGGCCCCGCGCCAGCGCGAGCCGGCCCCGATCGTCCCAACCTTTCAGCCGGCCCAGCCGACCTACGGCGCCGCAGCCCGCGCGCCCGAGCCGCGCCCCGAGCCGGTGATCCACGTCGCCGAGGATCGCACCCTCGAGCCGATCGTCGATCCGTGGGTCGAGGAGTACGAGTCCGCGCCGCGCACCGCCGCCCAGAACACCGCCCCGGTGGCCCAGGGCGATCTCTATATGGACCGGACGGGTGACCGCCCGGCGCCGCAGCCCGAGTCGCGCCGCGACGAGGCGGCCTACGACGATCACGACGACCGCGACCACCGCAAGTCGGGCTGGTGCCTGTTCGGACGCGGCAAGCGCCAGCAGCCGGCCCAACCGACCTATGCGCCGCAGACCCGGACCACGGAAATGCGCTCGACCAGCCAGGTTCAGCCGACGCCGGAGCCCGACCAGGGCCAAGCCGAGGACGATCTGGAGATTCCGTCGTTCCTGCGGCGGCTGGCGAACTAGGGTCGAGGCAGCAGGCAGCAGGCAGCAGGGAAGGCGGTCTTCGGGCCGCCTTTTCGCTTGCAGGGTAGCGATAGAGACCAACAGACCTGCTGCCTGCTGCCTGCTGCCTGCTGCCTGCTGCCTGCTGCCTCCCGTTAACGAAACAATTCGAAACCCGACTTTCATTTCAGTCTTGCGACACCCCCGCTAGACGGTTCGTGGGGCGAACTCCGCACACAGAGGCGGGGCGCAAGTTGAAGCGAGTTTGAGTTTTGCCGGTCCGCAACGACCATCACCAGAAGACGACCGTCGCGCCCGCGATCATCGCCGGGGTCGGCGTGCACACGGGCGACCGGGTGCGTCTGGCCGTGCGCCCCGCGCCGGTCGGCACGGGCATCGTCTTCGTGCGCACCGACATCAAGGACCGCGACAACCGCATTCCGGTCTCGGGCGAGGCCGTCGTCGACGCCCGCCTGAACACGATGATCGAGAACGCCGCCGGGGTGCGCCTGTCGACCATCGAGCACCTGATGGCGGCCTTCGCGGCCTTGGGCGTGTCGAACGCCGTGGTCGAGGTGGACGGGCCGGAGCTGCCGATCCTCGACGGTTCGGCGCTGCAGTTCGTCCAGCTGCTGGACCGCGCCGGCTTCCGCCGTCAGGAGGCCCCGGTCCGCTATATCGAGATCCTCGAGCCGATCCGGGTCCAGGAGGGCGACAAGAGCGCGACCCTGCTGCCCTGCGACCGCTATGAGATGCGTTTCGAGATCGACTTCCCGACGCCGGTGATCGGCAATCAGGTGGTGGACTTCGTCGTCGACGAGGAGACCTTCCGCAACGAGATCATGGCCGCCCGCACCTTCGGCTTCGCCCATGAGGTCGAGGCCCTGCGCAAGGCCGGTCTGGCCCGTGGCGGGTCGCTGGAGAACGCCGTGGTCATCGACGGCGACCAGATCCTCAATCCCGGCGGGCTGCGCATGGAGCGGGAGTTCGTCCGGCACAAGGCGCTGGACGCCATCGGCGACCTGTATGTGCTAGGCGCGCCGCTGCTGGGTCGCTACGAGGGCGTCAAGGCGGGCCACGCCATCAACAACCTGCTGGTCCGCGAACTGCTGGCCAGGCCGCAGGCGTGGCGCGAGGTGACCCGCGTGCCGGAAATGGCGATGGCGGGCTGAATAGCCCCCTGATCAGCCGAGGCTGATCGCGCTCATCAGACGGCCGAAGTCCGGCTCTCCGCTCAGATAGGCCCGCCGGTTCGAGTAGAAGCGCGCCGCGTCCTTGCGCGTGTCGTCGCCGGTCCATGCGGCGTCGGCGACGCCGGCCTGCTCCAGCCGCCACAGCACAAAGCCGGGCAGGTCGAACTGGCGTTTGTCGGACGCCGCGCCGGGGGCGAAGAAGCGGCTGCTGCCGGGGTCGTGATGTTCGAAGCGATCCTGATAGTCCGCGCCGACCTCGTAGCTGGCCTGCGAGATGCAGGGGCCGACGACGGCGGCGATGCGGCCCGGGCGGGCGCCCAGCGCCTCCATAGCCGCCACGGTCGAGTGGACGATGCCGGTCAGAGCCCCCTTCCAGCCGGCATGGGCCGCGCCGACCACCCCCGCCCCCGCGTCGGCGAGCAGGATCGGGGCGCAGTCGGCGGTGAGGACGGCGCAGATGACGCCGGGGGCGGCGCTGACCGTGGCGTCGCCCTCGGGCCGCTCGCCCCTCCAGCCCGCTTCGGCGACGCGGGCGACGGCGGAGTGGATCTGGTAGCAGGCGGCGAGGTCGTCGGGGCCGCCGCCCAGATGCGCGGCGACGCGGCGCCGGTTCTCGGCCACGGCGGCCGGGTCGTCGTTCGAACCGACGCCGGTGTTGAGGCCCTCGTACAGGCCCGTGGAGACGCCGCCCTGTCGCGTGAAGAAGCCGTGGCGCACGCCGGGGAGGGCGAGGAGGGGATGGGTGATGGGGGTAAGGCTCATTCGGTATCCACTTCTCTCGCCGTCATCCTCGGGCTTGACCCGAGGATCAGAGGTCGGGGGCGGGCTGTGCGCCAGAGATGGCCTGCCGAAGGCTCTCCATCGACCCCTGACGGAGCGCCGGACAATCTGATCCTCGGGTCAAGCCCGAGGATGACGGGTTCAGGCTTCGAAGCCCGGCACGACCAGCGAATGCGGGGAAAAGATCGCGCAGGCCTTGAACAGGGTTCCCATCTGGTCGTCGGCGGTCAGGCGGGCCAGCTGGCGGTCGATGACCGGGGCGGCGTCCGGGCGGCCGTCCTTGAGCCGGTCGGCGCGGGCCTCGACGCCCAGCAGGCGCAGGAACTCGCCCTGGCCGAGGCAGCCGGTGACGTCGGCGCCGGCGTGGACGGCGGCCTCCAGGACCGTGGGAAAGTCGGCCCACTGGGTCAGGTCCGCCTCGCCGGGCGTGGCCAAGGGGTCGACCTTCTGGTGGCGGCGTAACGCCTGCAGGGAGTCGCCGGCCTCGGGGCGGGCGCGGCCATAATCGATCAGCAGGGCGGCGCCGGAGGCGGCCTTGACGAGCGTGGCGAGGTCGCGCCCGAAGGCGGCCTGCTGTTCGGAGATCTCGACGGTCTCGCCGGGCTGGACCTCGAAGGCGGGGCGTTTGAAGCCGGCGGTGATCTTCTTAAGGCCGAAGGCCAGGTCGCCGTCGTCGCTGACGCCCACGCAGCGTTCGGCCCAGCCGTCCTCCGTCTTCACGAACTGACGGGCAGGCAGGCAATCCAGCACCTCGTTGGCGATCAGGATGACCGGGGCGTCGGTCTCGATCCGGTCCAGCGAGGCGACCCAGCGCGGGTGGACGTCGCTGTCGGCCAGCATCCGCGCCTGGGCCTCGCGCAGCGGCGGGCTGGGCTCGATCAGGACCAGATCGACGGCGCGCAGGAAGTCCGGGGCCAGACGGGCGGCGCGCAGGGCGTCGGCCATCAGGGTCCCGTCGCCGGGCCCGACCTCGACCAGCCGGAGCCGTTCCGGCGCACCCAGCCGCTCCCAGAGCTCGACGGCCCAGAGGCCGATCAGCTCGCCGAACATCTGGCTGACCATCGGCGCGGTGATGAAGTCCCCGGTCGCGCCGATGGAAGGACGGGTGGCGTAGTAGCCGCCCTGCGGGTCGTGCAGGCAGCGGGTCACGTAGTCGGCGACCGTCATCGGCCCGGTGAGGGCGATCTCGCGCGCCAGCCGGTCTCGTAGAGACACCTAACCCTCCGCGGCGGCCGGCGGACGGCTCCAGGCCCGCCAGATCAGCCAGGCGCCGATGATCATCATCGGGATCGACAGCATCATGCCCATGGTCAGGCCGAGCGGCAGGTTCTCCATGCCGAAGTCAGGCTGGCGCACGGTTTCCAGCGAGGCGCGGGCGAGGCCGTAGCCGAACAGGAAGATGCCGGTGACGTAGCCGGGCTTGGCCAGAAGCCGGCCCTTGAACACCGCCAGCCACAGCACGACCGCGAGAACGATCCCCTCGAGGGCGGCCTCGTAGAGCTGGCTGGGGTGACGGGGGACGAGCCCGGCCGGGCACTGGCCGTAGAGGTCGAGGATGGTGTCGTTGCAGAACACCATGCCCCAGGGCGCGTCGGTGGGACGGCCCCACAGCTCGCCGTTGATGAAGTTGGCGATGCGGCCGAAGAACAGGCCCAGCGGCACCACGGGAGCGACGAGGTCGCCGAGACTGAGCAGGGGGACCTTGTTCCGGCGCGCGAACCAGACGATCGCCAGGGTGACGCCGATCAGGCCCCCATGGAACGACATGCCGCCGTCCCACAGGCGGAACAGGGCCAGCCGCTCGCCCCAGTCCGCGCCGGTGAACACGTCGGCGTAGAGGGACGGCTTGTAGAACAGGGCGTAGCCGAAGCGGCCGCCGAGGATGATGCCGAGGGTGACCCACAGCACGAGATCATCGAGCTGCAGGGTGGTGACCGGCGGCTTGCGCGGCTGCCAGATCGCGTTGTTGCGGGCCAGACGGTTGGCGTACCACCAGCCGAGGACGATGCCGGCCACATAGGCGATGGCGTACCAGCGGATCTCAAGCGGTCCGATGTTGAACCAAACGGGGTCGATGTTCGGGAATTGCACGGGTGCTCCTGCGCGGCCGGTTCCGGACCCGGTTTAGCAAGCGTCGCCGCGCCCGTCCCTGAATAATCCGCGAGACCCGCGCCCAAATGCCGCCATGCCGATCCTCGACAGCAAGGTTTCGTTCACCATATCGGGCAACCATTGTTAACGACGGCGTTTGTCCGAGTCGGAGAGTTCCATGCAGACCCGCAACCCCATCCTCGACGAGTTCGCCAAACTGACCACGGGCGCGATGGGACTGGCGCAGGCCGCCGGCGAGGAGGCGAAGACCGCCTTCCGCGCCCAGGCCGACCGGTTCGCGGCGGACATGGATCTGGTTCGCCGCGACGAATTCGATGCGCTCAAGGACGAAATCGCCGCCCTGCGGGCCGAAATCGCGACCCTGAGAGGGGCGAAGAAGCCTCAAAAGGGAACGTCCACAGCGGCTTCTCCCTCACAGGACGCAGCCGGTTGAGCCGAATCTGCGAACCCGCATACCGTTCCCTGAGAGGGCGTGAGTCGCGCCCGGAGATCCCTTGATGGACACTGCCCGCCCGGAAGAAGTCGAGCTTCCCTACGATCCTCTGGATGTCGTGGAGCACGTCCTGGTGGCCGAGAACCTGCCGTTCGACCGCACCGACGAGGGCGATCTGGCCTTCGCCCTGGCCGGCGACTGGAAGGATTACGAGCTGTGGTTCGCCTGGCGGCCGGAAGGCGACTGCCTGCAGCTGTGCTGCGCCCTGGACCTGCAGGCGTCGAAATCGCGCCGCGCGGCGGCCTATGAACTGGTCGGCCTGATCAACCAGCGCACCTGGATGGGCCATTTCGAGGTCTGGGCCGAGGACGGCGAGATCGTCTTCCGCCATTCGCTGGCCCTGCCCATGGGCGAGCGGCCGACGCTGGGCCAGGCGGCCTCGATGATCGACGCCGCGGTCGAGGCGGCGGACCGCTACTACCCCGCCTTCGACTTCATGATCCGCGGCAACAAGAAGCCGCAGGAGGCCATCGACTCTTGCCTCTTCGAGACGGTCGGTTCAGCCTGAGGGCATGACCTACAACTCATCGAACGGCGCCGTGGTCCTTGTGGGCTGCGGACGCCTCGGATCCGCGATTCTCGAGGGCTGGCTTGCGACGGGGACCGTCACGCCCGCCGAACTGATCATCCTGACGCCGTCTGACAAGCCCGCGACCGTGGCCGCCAAGGCGCGCGGCGCGCGCATCAATCCCCCGCTGGAAGCTCTGGCGCAGGCCCGCGCCGTGGTGCTGGCGGTCAAGCCGGCGAAATGGCGCGAGGCCGTGGCGCCGCTGCTGGATCATCTGCCAGCGGACGCGCCCGTGATCTCGGTGATGGCCGGGGTGAAGGCGGAGGACATCGGCGGCGTCGTCGGGCGGCCCGTGGCGCGGGTGATGCCGACCACCGGCGTGGCCCAGGCGCGGGGAGTCGCGGCCCTGTGGTCCGCCGACGCCGGGGCGCGCGAGATGGCCCGCGGCCTGTTCGAACCGATCGCCGACGTTCCCGAGCTGGACAGCGAGTCGCTGATGGACGCGGCGACGGCGACGGCCGGCTCGGCCCCGGCCTTCGTCTACGCCTTCGTCCAGGCGCTGGCGCGGGCAGGGGAGGCGCAGGGCCTGTCGCGCGATGCGGCCGAGCGCCTGGCGCGCGGGGCGCTGCGATCAGCCGGGGCCGGCGCGGAGACAGGGGCTTCGCTGGAGGATCTGGTGGCGCGCATCGCCTCGCCCGGCGGCACCACGCGGGCCGGCCTCGACGCCATGGAGGCGGGCGGCGACGTCGACCGCGCGGCCGAAGCCGCCGTGAACGCCGCCGTGGCGCGGGCGAAAGAGATCAGCGGCTGAGGTAGCGGCCGTCGGCCAGACGCCGGGCCAGCCGCTCGTAGGCGCGGTCGGCGTCCTGCCAGGTGGTGTGGCCGCGCACGTCGGCGAGGCTCGGCGAGTACCAGTCGTAGCGGACCGGCAGCACCTCGCCGTCGGCGGTGGTGACGCTGCCCTCAATGGCCGCGCCGCCGATCGAGATGCTGCGCTGGAAATCGAGACCCGGGCGCTGGGCGAGTTGCTCGAAGGTCGGACGATTGGGCCGGAGGTCAGTCAGCACCAGGTCGATCCGGGCGCCGTCCAGACGGTTCTCGCGGGCCAGCGCCCGGCGGACGACCTCGGCGAGGCGGTCGGCCTGTTCGCGCACGTCGCGTTCGCCCAGTTCATCGGCCTTCTCCTGAAGGTCGGGGCCGATGGCGACGTTGATCGAGGCGGGATCGGCCATGGCGGGGCCGGCGGCGACGGCGAGCACGGCGCCGAGCGGAGCCAGAAAAGCGAGTTTGCGCATCATGTTCTCCAGACACCCCTGTCGGACGGGAAGATGCGCCCTGCGGCCCCGCTTCGCCAGTGGGCGCGGCATTTTGTGATCGGCTCAGCCCGGCAGGCGGATGGCGGCCCGCAAACCGCCGAGATCGCTGCGACCGAGGGTGATGTCGCCGCCGTGGCCGCGGGCCACGTCGCGGGCGATGGCCAGGCCGAGGCCGACGCCCTTGCGGTTCTGGTTGCGCGATTCGTCCAGCCGGGAGAACGGCCGGAAGGCCTCCTCGTGCATGTCGTCGGGAATGCCCGGCCCGTCGTCCTCCACGGTGATCTCGACGCCGCCGGAGGGCAGGGTCCGCGCAGCGAGGCGGACGTGTTCGCCATGGGCGGCGGCGTTGCCGGCGAGGTTGGCGAGGGCGCGCTTGATGGCGAGCGGGCGAAGGCTGGCCGTCAGATCCTCCGGGACCGAGATTTCGACCTCGGCCCCGGCCCGGCGGACGTCCTCTCCCGCCACGGTCAGAAACTCCGCCAGGGACACCGTCTGCGCCGCCTCGCCGGCCTCGCCGCGGGCGAAGGCGAGGTATTCGTCGATCATGTGCTCCATCTCGTCGAGATCGCCCTGCATGGCCGAAGCGCGCTTGAACGGCGGGGCGAGGGCCAGTTCCAGCCGCAGCCGGGTCAGGGGCGTGCGCAGGTCGTGGCTGACGGAGGCGAGCAGGGCGGTGCGCTGGTCGATGTGGCGCTGGATGCGATCGCGCATGTCCATGAAGGCCTGCGCCGCCGCGCGGACCTCGCGGGCCCCGTGCGGCTTGAAGCGTTCGCGAGCCTCGCCGCGCCCGAAGGCCTCGGCCGCCTCAGCGAGGCGTTCGATGGCCCGGACCTGATTGCGGATGAACAGGATGGCCACGCCCATCAGCAGGATGGTGGCGATGAACAGCCAGACGACGAAGATGTGGGCCTGGGTGGCCACGGCGCGCTCGCGCGGGGCGATGACGCGCAGGACGCCTTCCGGATGCTGCACGCGGATGTCGACATAGGCGGGATAGCGGGTGGTCGAGAACCAGACCGGCCGGTCGACCCGCGCCGTCAGGGCCTCCTCCAGCGTGCGGTCGACGACGCCGATGGGCCCGCGGTCGGGCTCGTCCGGCAGCACCTCGCCCTCGCGCAGGTCGACCGACAGGGACATCGAGCGCTGCGCCCGGTCGGCGATCACCGCCAGATTCTGCGGCGTCGGTTCGTCGGCGTAACTCTCGGAGGCCCAGGCGATGTCCCCGGCCAGACCGTCGGACAGGCGGGCGGTCACCGTCTGCCAGTGCATGTCGAAGAAGGCCCAGGTCACGGCCACCTGCATGACCAGCACCGGCAGGACGATGATCAGCAGCGACCGGCCCCACAGCGAGGTCGGCAGGCGCCGCTTGAGCACCCGCGCCCAGACGTTTGCGGGAAGCAGCCTCATCCCCCGGTCAGTCCGGGGCCAGCATGTAGCCGACGCCGCGCACGGTCTGGAGGTAGCGCGGGTTCTTGGGATCGGCCTCCAGCTTGCGGCGCAGGCGGGTGACCTGGACATCGACGGCGCGGCCGGTGATGTCGGCGGTGTCGGGCGACAGGCTCATGCGCTCGACGGGGGCGTGGGCGTGGATGGCCAGGGTCTTCAGCAGCTGGGCCTCGGCCTCGGTCAGCCGCTGGGGCTTGCCGTCCTTCGACAGCTCCAGCCGCTCCATGTCGAACACCGCCGGCCCCAGCTTGATCTCGCGCGGGGTCAGGGGCTTGCCGCCGGTGCGGCGCAGGATAGCGTCGACCCGCAGGGCCAGTTCGCGCGGGTCGAACGGCTTGGACATGTAGTCGTCGGCGCCGCGCGACAGGCCCTCGATGCGGTCGTCGGGATCGCCCCGGGCGGTCAGCAGCAGGACGGGCGTCTTCGAGGTCTCGGCCTTGGATCGCACCCAGGTGGTCAGGTCGAAGCCGCTTTCGCCCGGCATCATGACGTCGAGGACGACGAGGTCGAACTCGATCAGCTCCATCAGCCGTTTGGCGGCGGCGGCGTGGGCCGCGCCGGTGACGCGGTAGCCCTCGCGGGCGAGGAATTCCTTGAGCAGTTCGCGTATGCGGTCGTCGTCGTCGACGACCAGCAGGTGGCGTCCGGCGCCGGGGCCGGCGACCGGGCCGGACCGGCCATTGGGGCGAAGATCGCTCATGCGGAAGGGCGCCGACGGCCCCCCGGGGCGTTGACCCGGGCGGTTCGGACGGGTCTAACCCGGGGACTGACGCGGGAGACGTTCTTCAATGGCCTTCGTTCCTTTCGACGATCGTGACGGCTGGATCTGGATGGACGGCGATTTCGTGCCCTGGCGGGACGCGAAAACGCACGTTCTGACCCATGCCCTTCACTACGGCTCGTCGGTCTTCGAGGGTGAGCGTATGTACGGCGGCGAAATCTTCAAGCTGACCCCGCATAGCGAACGCCTGAAGCGCTCTGCAAACCTGCTGGATTTCGACCTTCCGTACAGCGTGGCCGAGATCGACGCGGCCTGCAAGGCGACCTGCGACAAGATGGGGCTGTCGGACTGCTATGTGCGGCCGGTGGCCTTCCTCGGCCCCGAGACGGTCAGCGTCTCGGCGGCGCAGAACAAGGTGCGCGTGGCCATCGCGGTGTGGGAGTGGCCCAGCTATTTCGACCCCGAGACCAAGGCGAAGGGCATTCGCCTCGAGTGGGCCAAATGGCGCCGTCCGGACCCGGCCACGGCCCCGTCGGCGGCCAAGGCGGCCGGCCTGTACATGATCTGCACCATGTCCAAGACGGCGGCCGAGAAACGCGGCTATGCGGACGCCATGATGCTGGACTGGCGCGGCTATGTCGCCGAGGCCACCGGAGCCAATGTCTTCTTCGTCCAGGACGGGGTGCTGCACACCCCGCCGGTCGACGCGATCCTGGACGGCATCACCCGCCAGACGGTGATCGGAATGGCCGAGGCCAAGGGGATCGAGGTGGTGGTGCGCCACATCCGCCCGGAGGAGCTGTCGTCCTTCAGCGAGTGCTTCCTGACCGGCACGGCCGCCGAGGTGACGCCGGTGAGCGAAATCGGCGAATGCCGCTTCACCCCCGGCGCCCTGAGCCTCGGCCTGATGGAAGACTACGGCCGGCTGGTGCGACGTCAGGCCTGAGCGACCGCCGGCTTCCTCCGCCGCACGACCGCCCACCAGACCGCGCCGCCGATGACAGCCACCGGCAGCAGGACCGAGCCGGCGGTGATCAGGAAGGCCAGCATGCCCATGGACAGGCCGAAGGCGTCGGCAAGCGCCCGGGCGACCGGTCGGGTCGGGCTGTCGGCGGCCATGACGCCGCCCTGACGGTAGTCGAGCGACAGCCGGGCGCTCTGGACCCGGTCGTTGAGGGCGCGGAGCTGCAGCTGCTGGGCGTCGTACTGGCGCTGCAGGTCGGCGAGCTGGCGTTCGATCTCCAGCCGTTGCTCCAGCGTGCCGCCGCGGCGGGCCTGAAGCTCGCGGATGCGGTCGGCGAGCGAGGCGGTGGTCTTCGCGCCGGTCTGGGCCGCGTCTATGCCGCCGGTGACGTCCTCGCCCTCGGTGACGGCGCTGTCGAGCCGGCCGCCGGCGTTCTGGGCGTCGAGCGCCAACTGGCTGCGGAAGCGGTTGATCCAGTCGGGTTGGCCCCGCAGCTCCAGCCGGCCGCCGGGCTCGCGCGCCGTCCAGTCGGCCTGGGCCGAGACGACCTGGCAGTAGCCGGCCCCGGCCGAGGCGCAGGCCAGCTCGTGACGGCTCATCAGTTCGGCCCCGCGATCGCGCGGCACGGACATGACGTAGCTGAAGGCGTAGGCGATCCTGGCGATGGGGGCGGGCGGCTGGACAGTCGGCAGGGGCGCTCCCGGCGCGACGCTCCGGGCCGCCGCCTCGGGGGCCGCGACGGCGTCGGCGGCGGGGGCGGAGGCGGCTTCCTCGGCGTATCGACTTTCGGACGACTGGTCCGCCGGCTGGCAGGCGGCCAATACGATCACGCTCGCGGCGGCGAGCATCAGACCCTTGCGCATCTCGTCTCTCCCTGTCCGTGCTGATCACGGTTTCGTGATGACGCGCGTCGATCACGACCGATTCAGGGCCGGAAACGAGCCAAAGCGCGGCTTGCCAATCCGGGGCGCGTGGCGTTCAACGGGGCAGGGGCCGGCGGGGAGCCGGGCCGGGGAAATGCGTCCATGTTCAGCGTCCTGAACCTGCAGAGCCTGCTTGGGCTTGCCGTCATCGTCGCCGCCTGCTGGGCGCTGTCGGAGAACCGGCGGGCCTTTCCATGGAAGCTGACGCTGGGCGCCATCGCCGTGCAGGCGGGCCTCGTGCTGGCCCTGTTCGCCATCCCGGGCTCGCAGAACGTGCTGGCGGCGATCACCGGCGCCGTCGACGGGCTGAACCGGGCCACCCAGACGGGCACCCAGTTCGTGTTCGGCTATCTGGCCGGGGGCGACCAGCCCTATGCGGTGAACGACGCGGGCGCCCTGTTCACCTTCGCCTTCCAGGTGCTGCCGCTGATCCTGGTGATCTCGGCCCTGTCGGCCCTGCTGTGGCACTGGAAGGTGCTGAAGTGGATCACCCACGGCTTCGGCATCCTGTTCCAGCGCACCATGGGGCTGGGCGGAGCCTCGGCGTTGGCGGTGGCGGCCAACATCTTCCTCGGCATGATCGAGAGCCCGATCGTGATCCGGGCCTATCTCGACAAGCTGACGCGGTCCGAGCTGTTCCTGATGATGGTGGTCGGGCTGGCCACGGTGGCGGGATCGACCATGGTGGCCTACGCCGCCATTCTCGGACCGACGCTGCCGAACGCGGCGGGTCATGTGCTGGTCGCCTCGATCCTGTCGGCGCCGGCGGGCATATTGCTGGCGCGGATCATGATCCCGGAGACGCCGGGGCAGGGCGGGGCGCACGCCGAATACGACTCCGCGCTCAAGTACGACAGTTCGGTCGACGCCATCGTCAAGGGCACGGCCGACGGGCTGATGGTCGTGCTGAACATCTCGGCCATCCTGATCGTGTTCGTGGCGCTGGTGGCGCTGGTCAATCTGATGATCGGGGCGGTGTTCGGCCCGGAGATCAGCGTCGAATGGCTGCTCAGCTGGGTATTCGCGCCGGTGGCGTGGCTGACCGGCGTGTCGTGGGCCGACGCCCGCGAGGCAGGCCTGCTGCTGGGCACCAAGCTGACCCAGACCGAGTTCAAGGCCTTCATCGAACTGGGCCAGGTTCCCGTCGACGAGATCAGCGAACGGACCCGGATGCTGCTGACCTATGCGCTGTGCGGCTTCGCCAACATCGGCTCGGTGGGGATCACGGTGACGGGGCTGAGCGTGCTGATGCCCGAGCGGCGCGAGGAGGTGCTGGGCATGGTGTGGAAGGCGCTGTTCGCCGGCTTCCTCGCCACATTGATGGCGGCGGCCGTGGTGGGGGCCTTGCCGGGGACGATCTTCCGCTGATAGCGTTGCGATAAGCAACGGAGATCCCGATGAAGCTCTATACGTCCCACCGCGCGCCGAATCCGCGCCGGGTGCGCTGGGTGATGGCCGAAAAGGGCATCGAGGACGTCGAGGTGATCGAGGTCGACATCCTCGCCGGCGAGCACAAGACGCCGGAATACCGGGCCCGAGTCGGCGTGCCCCACCTGCCGTCTCTGACCCTGGACGACGGCACCGCGATCTCGGAATCGATCGCCATCGGGCGCTATCTAGAGTCGCTGTATCCCGAGCCGAACCTGTTCGGCCATGACGCGCGCGAACAGGCCGTGGTCGAGATGTGGACCCGGCGGGCGGAGTTCTATCTGGCCAATCCGATCATGCTCAGCGTGCGCCACTCGCATCCGGCCTTGGCGGCGCTGGAGGCCACCCAGCTGCCGCAGGTGGCCGAGTACAACCGGGCGGCGGCCGAGCGCTTCATGAAGACGCTGGACCGCCACCTCGCCGATCGCGAGTTCATGGCCCTGGACCGGTTCACCATCGCCGATATCGTCGCCGTGGTCGGGCTCGATTTCGCGCGCCTGGTCCGCTACCGCCCGCCCGAGGAGTTCGGGAACCTGGGCCGCTGGCTGGAGGGGTGCCGGAGCCGGCCGGCGGCGACGGCCGGCGCCTGAAGCACGGATACGGGAGCCGCCCCGTCCGCTGCAAACTCCGGTTGCGCTTCTCCGGGGCCGATGCTCTCTTCTCCGCTCAACGGGGGAAAAGATGTCCAGCATTTTCAGGGAACGGCGCCGGTTCGACGTGGGCCGCGTATTCGAGCTTACGTTCGGCGCTATCGGGGCAAACGGCCTGCCCTTGCTGTTGATCTCCCTGCTTCTCGTCGGGCTTCCGCAGGCCGCGCTGGTCTGGGCGCAGACGATGCTGGTCGAGCAGAATGGGACCTTCTTCGGCCTGGCCCTCGCTGTCGGGCTGGTCGGATTTCTCCTCAGCATGGTCTGCGGCGTGCTGATGCAGGGTGTCGTCACCCACACGGTGGTGGCGGACCTGCAGGGCCGAAAGACCTCGCTCGGGGAAAGCCTCGGCGTGGCCCTGCGGTCGTTCTGGGTGCTTCTGGGCATCGGCATTGTCAGCGGCATCGCCACGACCTTCGGCCTGATCCTGCTGGTTGTGCCCGGCGTGTTGATCTTCCTGATCTGGCTGGTGGCCGGGCCCGTGGCCATCGCCGAGCGGACGGGGGTCTTCGAGGCCCTGAGCCGAAGCCGGACCCTGACCCGCGACCACCGCTGGTGGTTGCTGCTGATCGCCGTCGTCTACTTCGCGGTCAGTTGGGTTCTGGGGCTGCTCGCCGGACTTCTGAGTCTGGCCGTCGGCGGCCTCGACGCCGCCCCGTCGCTGAATTTCGCCAGCCTGGTCGTTGGGCCGGCGGTGCAGGCGCTGTCGACGCTGATCTGGGCGGCCATGGTGGCGGCGGCCTATGTCGAGCTCCGGGCGGTCAAGGAAGGCGGCGGCAAGGAAAGCGTGGCGGCCATCTTCGACTAGACGGCGTCGAACTTGTCCTTGCGGCGCCGGCCCATCAGCAGGCGCGACTCCAGCCGTTCGCGGACCCCGTGGTAGTAGGCGCGCAGGAATTCGCTGTCTGCGAACTGGCCCCGGTCATAGCCGATCTTGGCCGAGATGCGGTCGGCGACGGCGCGGACGGTCGGCCGGTCGCCGCTGCGCAGGACCTGTTCCAGAACCTGCAGCTCCTTGACGCCGTAGACGTCGAGCTGGGCCGGGGTGAAGTCGAAGGCCGAGCGGTGCAGTTCGCCGTCGTCGGCCATGTCCCGCAACAGCTTCTGGCGCGGAGCCCGCAGCACCCAGGTGCCGGCGACGAGGTCTCCGGCGCGCAGCCGGTCGGCGTTGAACACCGGCAGGAAGACGAAGACCGCGCACCAGATCAGACCGAGCAGATAGATCCAGCCGCTGACGCCGCCGCCGCCGTTGAACGGTCCGGAGAGCATCAGCGACATCGGCAGGAACAGTTCGAGCTCGCGCAGGGCGTTGCGGGTGAAGACCGCGTCGAATCTCAGCCGACCGCCGTCACGCGCCGCGACGCGCAGGCCGAGGAGGCGTTTGCCCGGCGTGGCCGCCTTGGCCGACATTTCATAGGCGAGGAAGTAGCCGTTCCTGAGCGCGAACATGCCGAGCAGGAAGACGACCAGCACCAGTTCGCCGGCGCTCTGGCCGGCGGCGGCGGCGATGAGCAGCAGGCCGATGATCGCGGCCAGGGTGACGCCGCCGATGATCATCAGATCGATGATCAGGGCGCCGAGCCTCTGGCCGACCGAGGCCAGCTCGAGACGCAGCTCCAGCCCCTCGGGCGTGACCATGGCCCGCTGCCGCCTGCGTTCGCCCGAGGTGACGCCGACGGCGGTCATGCCCTGGCCCTCGCGGGTCTCGGGCCGTAGAAATACAGGCCCCACATCAGGGCCGTGGCGGCGGCGATGGCGTAGCGGATGACGTCGCTGCCGATCAGCTGCCGGCCGAAGCCCTCGAGCAGGCCGGCCAGCAGCAGCATGAGCACCACCCCGACCATGGCTGCTCCGGTGGTGCGGCCGGCGCGGGAGAGCGCCTCCAGCCGGCTGTCGGCGCCGGGGAAGGCCACCGCCCAGCCGATCTTCATGCCGGCCGCACCGGCCAGCACGATGGCGAACAACTCGGTGACGCCGTGGATCAGCAGCCAGCCGCCGAACTCGAAGCCCAGCCCCTTCTCGAAGAAGACGTGGAGCATGGCGCCCAGCATGGCGCCGTTCATCAGCAGCAGCACGATGGTCGGAGCGCCGAAGGCGAAGCCGAGGGCGAAGGCGAGCAGGGCGACGCCGGCGTTGTGGGTGAACAGCCAGGTCGAGAACACCGACAGGCCCTCGGCGCCCTGTTCGTGATAGAGGGTCGCCCGCAGCGTCTCGCGCGAAGCGGTGGGATCGCGGCCGTCGGCCAGCCCCGCGTCGACGAAGCCGAAGAACCAGTCGCTGTCGATCCCGATCAGCCACCACGCCACCGCCGCGCCCAGCACGGTGATGGCCAAGGCGATCAGGGTCTCCCTCCACAGGCCGCGCACCCCCGCCGGCCAGTCGCGGCCGAAGAAGGCGGCCAGCTGCTCCTGGGGCGTGGAGCGCGCCCCGTAGACGAAGAAATAGGCCCGGGCGGCGAGGCTTTCGAGATAGCCGATCAGGCCCTGGTCGAGGGAGGTGGCGCGGGCCACCGACAGCGACGACAGAGCGGAGCGGTAGAGCACCGGCATGGCGAGGATTTCCTCGTCCGACAGCGCCGAGGCCGAACGCTTCTCGGCCTTGTCGACGATGGCCTCCAGCCGCCGCCAGTCGGCCTCCCGTTCGCGCCGGAAGCGCTGGCTCTTCAGTTGCAGCTCGCTCACAGCAGGTCCCGCCGTTTGAGGTCGAGGTAGACGTTGAGGACCTCGGGTCCGACCCGCCCGGCGGGCGTCTCGACGATATGGGCGCCCAGCCGGCGCAGGCGGGCCAGCACCAGGTCGCGCTGCTGCAGCAGGCTGGCGGCGACGACGGCGCGGGCGACGTCCTCGGGCGTCTCGGGCGGGGCGGTGACCAGGGCCTCCAGCTCGTCGTCGCGCATGACCACGAACAGGACGAGGTGGCGTTTCACCAGCCGGGCGGCGCTCTCGATCATCAGCTCCGCCGAGGTCGGGTCGGCGAACTCGGTGAAGATGACCACCAGTGAGCGCCGCTTGAGGCTGGACGAGAGGCTGGTCAGGCCGAGCGCGTAGTTGGGCTCCTCGGAGCCGTAGTCGATGCGGGCGGCCTGGCGGGCCAGCAGGGGGAAGGCGCCGACGCCGGCGACGACGCCGGTGGACAGCCTCGGCCGGTCGTCGAAGGCGAACAGGCCGGCCCGGTCGCCGCTGCGCAGCGAGGCGTAGGCCAGAATCAGGGCCCCGTGGATGGCGCGGTCGATGCGCGGGGCGCCGCCGATCGGCTCGCACATGGTCCGGCCGCAGTCGAGCGCCATGACCACCTGGTGGTTGCGCTCGGTGCGGAACTCCTTGGCCAGCAGGCTGTGGTGGCGGGCGGACTGTTTCCAGTCGACGGTGCGGCGATCCATGCCGGAGTGGAAGTCGCTCAGGGCGTGGAATTCCGCCCCTTCGCCGACGTCGAGCTGAACCTTGGCGCCGTGCAGGGCGTCGCGGGAGAACATGCGAACCGCCTCGTCCTCGATCCGGCGGATGTCGGCGCCGATGTCGACGGTCTCGCCCAGCTTGCGGCGAGCCTGGCGCCAGACGATTCCGAGCGGCCCCTGCCATCGCACGATAGCCTGAAGGAAGGCGGCCTGGCCGCGCCGCTCGGGCCGCAGTGGAAATCGAAAGCCGGTCTGCGCATCGCCGACGCCCCGCACCGCCGACAGGCCCAGTCGCGGCTCGGCGTCGAGGGCGGCCTGAACCGAGCGGCGAACGCCCCAGCGGCCGAACGCCATCGTCAGCCGCGCCTCGGCCGGCGCCGCCACGGCGACATAGTCCGGCGCCTGAAGCTCGATCCGCGCGCCGGCTGGCGAGGCCGCCATCAGGGCATCGATCAGCATCAGCAGGCCGAGGCCGAGCAGCCAGGCGGGCGCGGCCATCCACAGGCCGGGCAGCAGCAGGCCCGCCAGCAGCGCCAGCGGCGCTCCGGCCAGGGCCGCCAGGACGCAGAGGCGCGTCGGATAGATCATCGCGGCGCGGGCGCCTGGTCGATCAGGGCGGCGATCACCTGGTCGACGCGGCGGCCCTCGATCTCCGCCGCGGGGGACAGCACCACCTTGTGGCGCAGGGCCGGCAGGGCCAGCGTCTTGACGTCGTCCGGGATGACGTAGTCGCGACCGTCCAGCGCCGCCCGGGCGCGCGAGGCGAGGGCCAGCATGGCGCCCGCGCGCGGCGAGGCCCCGGTCTCGATGTCGGCGCTCTCCCGCGTGGCCCGGATCAGGTCGACCACATAGGCGGCGATCTCGGGGACCAGCCGGACCCGGGACACGGCCGCGATGGCGCCGGCGACGGCGGCGGCGTCGGCCACCGGCTGCACGCCGAGGGCGACCGGATCGGGCATGCCGCCGTGCGAGCCGTGGGCCTCGACCACCCGCAGCTCGTCCTCGCGGGAGGGATAGTCGAGCGTCTGCTTGAACAGGAAGCGGTCCAGCTGGGCCTCGGGCAGGGGGTAGACGCCCTGCTGCTCGATCGGGTTCTGGGTGGCGATGACCGTGAACCGGTCGCTGAGCACATGGGTGTCACCGTCGACGGTGACGGAGCGCTCCTGCATGGCTTCAAGCAGGGCGGCCTGGGTCTTGGGCGGGGTGCGGTTGATCTCGTCAGCCAGCAGGATGTCGCAGAACACCGGCCCCCGGGTCAGGGTGAAGGTCGAGGTCTGGAAGTTGAAGATGTTGGACCCGAGGATGTCGCCCGGCATCAGGTCCGGCGTGAACTGGATACGGCCGAAATCGAGGCTCAGCGAGCGGGCGAAGCTCTGGGCCAGCAGGGTCTTGGCGGTGCCCGGCGGTCCTTCCAGCAGGATGTGGCCGCCGCTGAACAGGGCGGTCAGCATCAGATCGACCGTGCCGGTCTGACCAATCACCGCCTTGGCCACCTCGGCGCGGATGCGGGCGGCCAGCGCCCCGACTTCACTCATGTCCACGCGTCATCTCCAGTTTCCAGCGGTTCAGGGCGCGGGCGACGGCAATCAGGTCGCTCGCGGATCGGGCCTTGTCCGCCTCGGCGGCCATGGCGTCATAGGGTCTGGCGGCGCCCTTGCGGGCCGCCAGCCGGTCCAGCAGGGCGGTCAGCTCGTCCTCGGACAGGCGCGACGGCGCGGCGACGGCGCGGGCGGCCTGGGCGCGCATCAGCCGGGCGTAGGGCGAGGCCATCCGGTGCTCGCGCCGGGCCAGCCGGACGAGGGCGGCGGTATTGTCGGCCAGCGCCTTCTTGCCCAGAGCCACCGCGCGCCGGGCATGAGCGTGTGGCGCGAACCGGATGGCCGCCTGCCAGCCCACGAGGCCGACGGCGAACGCCAGGCACAGGGTGAAGCCCAGCAGCGGCGGTTCGAGCATCAGGCGCAGCACGCTGCGCGGTCGGGTGAAGCCGTGCAGTGACACGTCGAACATCACCCCGGCCTCGGCGCCGGGCAGTTCGTCGATCAGGGCCATGGCGGCGCGCGCCTTGCGCGGATCGTCCATGCCCCGAGTGTTCAGCAGGTCGGGGTCCGCCAGGACGTGCACGCCGGAGCTCTCGTGAAGCGCGACCACCGCCTCGCCCCGCGCATCCACGACGACCGGCGTCCAGCCCTCGCCCGACAGGGTGCGCAGGCCCTCGACCGGAGCTCCCTCGGCGATCGCTCGGCCTTCGAGCCGGATGTCCGAGGTCCCCTCGCGCCGGGCCAGCGCCAGCGTGTCGCGCATATAGTCGGGCAGGACAGACAGGCTGTCGGCGATCTCCACTTCGTCCAGCCCCCGTACCCAGCCCCGGCGGGCGGGATCGCCCTGGGCGTTCCACTTGGGCAGCACCACGAGCACCTGCGAGGGACCATAGAGCAGCCGATCCAGCGCCTCTTCCTCGCGCCCCAGCGGCGGGGTCAGGACAAGCAGGCCGTCGCCGCGCGCGCCGCCGAGGGCGCCGCGACTGAGCAGGACCGGCCGATCCATCTCGCGCAGCAGACTGACAAGACCGCCGTAGCCGACCGCTGAGCGGGACAGGGCGTGATCGCCGCCGTCGTCGCCTTTGTCGAGCTCCGGCGCATAGGCGCCCAGCACGCCGATGGCGGACAGCGAGAACACCGCCGCGAGGATCAGCGCCAGGACCACGCCGGGCTTGAAGCCGCGCGCGGCCGTGTCTGGAGAAGCGGGCTGCGTCATGCGGTCCACGCGCCCGGGAAGGCGAAGGCTTCGTAGGCCTGCCGGCATTCGGTGAAGTCGGCGCGGTCGACGGCGCGGCCGCCGAACAGGCTGGCCTCGACGACCGCGGCGATGCGGGTGAAGGCCGGGCGGGCCGTGGCCGGCAGCCGCTGCAGGCGGGCGATGTCGCGGGCGGTCAGCGCCGGCCGGACGGTGTTGGGCAGCCGTCCGTCGATGTCGCCGATGCTGCGCAGCAGGATGAGGTGGACCGCCTCGTCGTAGCGGCCCTGCTCGGCCAGGGCGTCGGCGTCGGACAACAGGGCCAGGGCGACGCCCGCCGCGGGTCGCCAGTCGCCTTCCCCGGACGGCGCCGTGGGCTTGCGACGGTCGGGGAGGCGGATGCGAAGCACCTCGCGCCCGATGAACCAGACGATGGCCAGGACGATGGCGGCGACGCCGACCCAGAAGATCACCAGGAACACCGGACCAAGGTCGGCGAGAAGATTGAACAGCGCGCCGAGCCAACCGGGCAGTGGCGGAGGCGGTTCGACGGCGGCGACCTTGAACTGCAGCGTGGCGTCGCCTGCCACCGCAGCGTGCGCGGCGTCGAAGCCGTCGCCCCCGCTGGAGGCGGCGCGCCCGGCCTCGCCCGGCACTTCACTGACACTCGAAAACCGCCCCATGCGCGAACACGATGCCGACTGCCGGTTGAGAAGTCGAGACGCGGCGAGCGTTGACCCTGTGTTTCTCAGCGGGCAGCATCTTGCGGGCCCGTCGCGCCGCCGCGCGGGTCTAGACCGGCCCACGACCGGCCGGTCAGCCGTCGAACCGCCGGGACGCCTATGACCGATCAGCCAGACCTCTATCCGGTACCCTCCGAATGGGCGCAGCGGGCCCGCATGAACGCCGCCGGTTATGAGTCTGCGAGGGCGACCGCGCGGGAGAACCCGGAGGCCTTCTGGGGCGAACAGGCGCGGCGGCTGGACTGGTTCACGACGCCGTCGAAGATCAAGGACGTGTCATTCGACAAGGCGGACTTTCGCATCCGCTGGTTCGAGGACGGCGTCCTCAACGTCACGCATAACTGCCTCGACCGGCATCTGGAGACGCGCGGCGACGAGACGGCGATCATCTGGGAGGGCGACGATCCGGCCCAGTCCGGCAAGCTGAGCTATCGCGAACTGCACCGCGAGGTGTGCCGCATGGCCAATGTGCTGAAGGGCCTCGGCGTCGGGAAGGGCGATCGGGTGACCCTGTACCTGCCGATGATCCCGGCGGCGGCCGTGGCCATGCTGGCCTGCGCGCGGATCGGGGCGGTGCATTCGGTGGTGTTCGGGGGCTTCTCGCCTGAGAGCCTGTGCGGCCGGATCGAGGATTGCGGCTCGAAGGTTGTCATCACCGCCGATGAGGGGCTGCGCGGCGGCAAGAGGGTGCCGCTGAAGGCCAATGTCGACGCGGCGATGGAGAAGGGGGCGAGCGCTATCGTCGAGACCGTGCTGGTCGTCTCGCACACCAACGCAGACATCCCCATCGTCGAGGGCCGCGACGTGCGCTACGGCGAGGCCAAACGCGGCGTGTCCGACGACTGTCCGTGCGAGCCGATGCAGGCCGAGGACCCGCTGTTCATCCTCTACACCTCGGGCTCGACCGGGAAGCCCAAGGGGGTGCTGCACACCACGGGCGGCTATCTGTTCTGGGCCTCGTGGACCCACGAACTGGTGTTCGACTACCGGCCGGGCGAGGTGTTCTGGTGCACCGCAGACGTCGGCTGGGTCACGGGCCACAGCTATTGCGTCTACGGCCCGCTGGCCAACGGCGCGACGACGCTGATGTTCGAGGGCGTGCCCAACTACCCGGACCACAGCCGCTTCTGGCAGGTGGTGGACAAGCACCGGGTCGAGATCTTCTACACTGCCCCGACGGCGCTCAGGGCGCTGATGCGCGAGGGCGACGGGCCGGTGAAGGCGACGTCGCGGTCTTCGCTGCGTCTGCTCGGCACGGTCGGCGAGCCGATCAATCCCGAGGCCTGGCGCTGGTATCATGAGGTGGTGGGCGAGGGGCGCTGCCCGATCGTCGACACCTGGTGGCAGACCGAGACCGGCGGCATCCTGGTCTCGCCCCTACCGGGGGCGACCGACCTGAAACCGGGCTCGGCGGCGAAGCCCCTGCCGGGGGTGGAACTGCAGCTGGTCGACGCCGACGGCGCTGTGCTGCAGGGCCCCGCCTCGGGCAACCTGTGCATCACCGACAGCTGGCCGGGCCAGATGCGGACCGTCTGGGGCGACCACCAGCGTTTCTTCGACACCTATTTTTCGGCCTACCCGGGCAAGTATTTCACCGGCGACGGCTGCCGGCGGGACGCGGACGGCTACTACTGGATCACCGGACGGGTCGACGACGTGATCAACGTCTCGGGCCACCGGATGGGCACGGCCGAGGTCGAGAGCGCCCTCGTGCTGCACGAGGCGGTGGCCGAGGCGGCGGTGGTCGGCTTCCCGCACGACATCAAGGGCCAGGGCATCTACGCCTATGTGACGCTGAACGTGGGGGTCGAGCCGGACGAGGCGCTTCGCAAGGCGCTGGTCGCGCAGGTCCGCACCGAGATCGGGCCGATCGCCGCGCCCGACGTGATCCAGTGGGCGCCTGGCCTGCCGAAGACGCGATCGGGGAAGATCATGAGGCGCATCCTGAGGAAGATCGCCGAGAACGAGGTCCACGCCCTGGGCGACACCTCGACCCTGGCGGACCCGGCGGTGGTCGACGATCTGGTCCGCAACCGGGCCGGCTCGGGCGGCGGCTGATAAAAAATCCGGGTTTCTCCATGCAAATCCGCCGACTGCGCGGCTTGACGGATTGACAGGAGGCGTGTGACCGGGCCGGTATCGGCGCGGCGGCCTCGATGACGTCGGCAGCCGGGGGGCGATCGAACAGGATGGACGGCGAGCCTCCGAAGCTGGCGTTCCGTGGGCGTTTTCCCCTGACCCTGCCCGGGGCCGGCCGGGTGCTGCGCGACCCGGAGGCGCACTGGCCGCCGGAGATCCTCGAACAGTCGGCGGTCGAGGCCCGCGCCGCCGGGCGGCGGCTGGTGCTGCTGGCCTCGCCCGAGGCGATCAGCGAGGTCCTGCTGAACCAGGACGGAGCCTTCCCGCGCGCCCGGCTGCATGACCGGATGCTGGGGGCCAGCTATGGCGACAATCTGCTGCGCGGCGACCGGGCCGACTGGCGGCGGCAGAGACGTCAGTTGCTGCAGCCGTTCAATTCGCCGGGCGCGGAGGCTCCGGAGGCGCGCATCGCCCTGGCCTGCGATCGGATTGTCGACGAGTGGGCCGCGGCCGGCGACGGCGCCCCGGTCGACGTCATCCGAGACGCGCGGCGGCTCACCCTGGACAGCCTGTGGCGCTGCTTCTTCTGCAACGAGGCTTCGGCGCACGCGGTCGATTCCCTGGTCGAGGCCACCGCCCGGACCATGGACGCGCACGAGACCGCGCCCCTGACGGCTCATCTGGAGGACCTCAAGCCACTGGCCGAAATCGCCATGGAGCGGGAGCGGGTCCGGCTGCAGGCCGATGGCGCGGGCGCCGATGCCGTCGATTTCAACACCATGCTGCTGTTCCTGCACGCCGGTCACGACAACGTCGCCGCGGCCCTGGCGTGGGCGCTGTGGCTGCTGGCGGAGCATCCCGACTGGCAGGCGCGGCTGCGCGAGGAATGGCGGGGCCGGTCGGCGACGGGCTTCGACGCCGGCGCGTATCCCGTCGCCGGGGCGGTGATCAGCGAGACGCTGCGGCTCTATCCCCCGATCATGCACCTGATCCGCGAGGTGAAGCGCGACCTTGAGGTGGATGGCGAGACTGTCCCGGGCGGTTTCACCACCGTGCTGAGCCTCTATGCCCTGCACCGGAACCGGCAGTGGTGGGACGCCCCCGACGCCTTCCGGCCGGAGCGCTTTCTCGACGCCGCGCCGGACATCCGCCGCAGGCTGTTGTGGGCGCCGTTCGGGACGGGACCGCGCGGTTGCGTTGGCTCCGCCTTCGCGCGGGCAGAGATGATCGTCGCCCTCGGGACCATTCTCGATCGGCTGGAGCTGCTACCGGGACCGGGCGGCGGCATGGCCTGCCGGGTCGACTTCGTGCTGCGGCCCGAGGGGCGCGGGGCGGTGACGGCGCGTCCCATCGCCCGATGAATTTCCATTCGATCGACTTCCTGCTGTTCCTGCCGGTGGTGGTGGCGCTGTATTTCGCCACGCCGCACCGCTTCCGCTGGGTGCTGCTGCTGCTGGCCAGCAACGTCTTCTACGGCAGCTGGCGGATCGAGTTCCTGCCGATCCTGTGGCTGTCGACCGGCATCGACTACGGCGTCGGGCGGCTTCTTCCGGGGGTCACGGACAAGCGCAAGCGATTCGGCCTGCTGCTGGTCAGCCTGTGCGGCAACCTCGGCCTGCTGCTGTTCTTCAAATATTTCGCCCTGGCCGCCAATACGACACTCAGCCTGTGGCATGGCGGCGAGCCGGGCGCGTTCGAGCCGATCGACATCATCCTGCCGCTGGGGATCTCGTTCTATACGTTCCAGACCCTGGGGTACGTCATCGATATCTACCGTGGACGTCGGGCGCCCGAGACGCACGCCGGCTATTTCGCCGTCTACGTCATGTATTTTCCGCAGCTGATCGCCGGGCCGATCGAGCGGCCGGGGCGGCTGCTGCCGCAGCTGCGTGCGGACCATGCCTTCGATGTCCGCCGCGCCGCGGCCGGGGGGGCGCTGATGCTGGTCGGCTATTTCAAGAAGCTGGTCATCGCCGATCGCCTCGCCGAGATCATCCCCGCCATTCTGGCGGCGCCGCAGGAACACAGCCCGCTGACGGTCCTGCTGGCCTCGGTCGGCAGCATCTATCGCTACTACGCCGACATCTCCGGCTATGCCGATATCGCCATCGGGGCCAGCCTGATCATCGGCATCCGCCTGAGCCGAAATTTCGACCGCCCGCTCGCCGCCGCCTCGATCAGCGAATTCTGGCAGCGTTGGCACATCACCGTCACCACCTGGTTCCGCGACTATCTTTACCTGCCGCTGGCCCGGCGCGGGCGGGAGTGGTGGCGGAAGCCTGCCGCCACCCTGCTGACGATCATGATCGTCGGGCTCTGGCACGGCGCGGCGTGGACGTGGCTCGCGGCGGGCCTCATCGCGGGGCTGGTGATGATCGGCGAGGGCGCGGTGCGCCGCAGCCGACCCATCGCGCGGGTCGCCAATGGCGCGTTCTCCGCCATGGGGCTGGGCGACGGCCAGATCCGCTTTGTGCAGGACAGCGCCAACCGGGTGGTGCTGTGGATGTTCCTGATCCTGCTCGGTTCGCTGGTCAACGCCAGCGGCTGGACGGAGGCCATGGGCGCTTGGGCCCGGATGGCCGAGCTGCCGGCGCAGATCGGCGGACTCGGCGTCCGCCTGGCCGATATCGGCTTCCTGCCGAAGAGCGTGCTGCTCGCCGTCATCGCGCTGGAGCTCTACCAGTGGCTGGACGCCCGGCGACCGGTGTTCGAGCGGTTGTCGGACCGGGGCCTGCCAGCCGCCTGGGCCTTCTATTACGCCCTCGCCGCGGCGATCCTGATGTTCGGGACCTTCGACCGGTCCGGCTTCATCTATTTCGGCTTCTGAGGGAGCTCGCATGATCAGGCTCCTGCAGTTCTTCGGTCTCGGCTTCCTGCTTCTGATGACGCTGAATGGCCTCAGCTGGCTCATCGACGACACCGGCGAGCACCGCCAGATGCGCGACGCCCTGCCGGCCATCCAGGGCCGCGACGCCGTGGTTCTCGGCGGATCGATCGGGGTCGGTATCCGCCTTCCGCAGATGTGCGTCGACGGGGCCGACTACTACTGGAACGCTCAGGATCTGTTCGAGGTCGCGGCGGTGGCCGACCTGATCCTCGATGGGCCTGCCCCGCCGAAATACTGGATCATCGTGGCCGCGCCGACGGCCCAGTCCTACGATAATGGCGCCCCGGCCAGCGAGCGCGGCGGCCGCCGCCGGGAGTTTCACCGTCTGCTGTTCCGTAACGGTGACTTCGGCATGGTGGGCGGCGACTGGCGGCAGGTCCTGATCACGGGCCTGACCCCGGCGCTGGGCTATGACGCCTGGGCGGGCCGGTTCCAGATGCTTCGCCACCAGTTGGGACTGGCCGAGGCGCCGGCGCCGACCGACTGGGCGGCGCGGGACCTTCTCACGCTTGATCCGGCGCGCGCCGCGGCGGAGGCCGAGGCCTTCACGGAGCAACAGGCCGCGCATCTCGAGCGGATAGCCTATTACGACGGCTCCATTCCACGCCGGGCCGAGCAGGCGCTGATCAGGATGAATCAGCGTATTGAGGCGAGCGGCGGGACCATGATCCTCGTCACGCCCCCGATGACGGAGGCGGTGCGAGAAAGCACGGTGCGCGAGATGGCGGAACAGGTGGGCGGCTTCGAAGCGATGCTGGCGCGGCTGGCGGCGGACGGCGTCGTCGTCTCCAATCACTGGCGCGACCCGGCTTTCGGACGGCGGTACGACCTGTTCGCGGACAACCAGCATTTGAACGGCGCCGGGGCGGCGGCCTACTCGCGATCGCTCGCCCGTGAGTTGAGAGATCGCGACGTTCTGCCTCCTGCCGCTTGTAATTACGGCCAAGCTGCTGAATCGGCAGGCTTCCCCACAACCACCGGACATGAGAGGGTGGTCGGTGTACGCTGAAGTTCCGCACCGGGGTGAGTTGAATGAGTAGCCGGCGAGACCGATTGGTTCGCCTCGGAGCGTTGTTGCAGGCCGCGCCGCATCTGGCTGCCCCTTACGAGGAGGCCAAGCGCGTGGTGCGAGCCTTCCGCAAGCCGGCCTTCTACGAGGTGGCGACGCGCTGCAACCTGTTCTGCGAGGGGTGCTACTATTTCCGCGACGGGTTCACCCCGCCGGCCGAGGAAACCGATGCGGCGGCGTGGGAGCGGTTCTTCGAGGCCGAGGGCGCGCGCGGCGTGACCATGGCCTATTTCGTCGGCGCCGAGCCGGCGTTGGAGCAGGACCGGCTGTTCGCCGCCAGCAAGCATTTTCCGTACGGGAACATCGGCACCAACGGCACCATCCGGATCGACCCCGCCATTCCCTACCGGATCGGCGTCTCGGTGTGGGGCGTGGAGGAGGAGACCGACGCCAGCCTGCGCGGCGGCCGGTCCTTCCACAAGGCGATCCGCAACTACGCCGGGGACCGTCGGGCCATCATCCTCTACACCCTGACCCGATCGAACCTCGGCGATGCGCGCCGGCTGGCGGAGATCTGCCGCGACAACGACCTGCCGCTGACCTTCAACATGTATTCGCCGACGCAGAGCTATCTGCGGAAGTTGAAGGAGGGGGAGGACAACGACCGCGCCTTCTTCCGCATCTCGAGCGCCGAATCCAACCTGCGCTGGGATGAAGACAGCCTTGCCGAGGTGCGACGCCTGATGCCCCGACTGATGGAAGAGTTCCCCGAGACCGTCGTCTATTCGCGCGCCTACAACGACTGGGCGACGCAGCCGGGGCCGCTGTACGACATCGATCCCGAGACCGGGATCGCGCGCGACTGCCATTCCCGCATGATCGGCCAGATGCGCTACTTCAAGACCGACCTGCAGC
>Ga0114898_1000399_pt1 | contig 34660 bp, 28 predicted proteins | sample Malvired_Geostar_FD_83496 | JGI IMG/M metagenome (GOLD analysis project Ga0114898, IMG submission 83496) | Marine viral communities from the Global Malaspina Expedition - Malaspina viral metaG DeepMed_Geostar | ecosystem: Environmental > Aquatic > Marine > Oceanic | place: Mediterranean Sea...
CGCCAGATACTGGGCAGGGCTCGCCTTGTTCCTGATTGATGGACGCATCGAGCTCGACAACAATGCCGTCGAGCGGACCATCCGGCCTATTGCGCTCAACCGGAAGAACGCGCTCTTTGCAGGTCATGACGCCGGAGCTGAAAACTGGGCTGTCATCGCCTCGCTGATCGAGACATGCAAGCTCAACGCCGTCGACCCCCATGCCTGGTTAGCCTCGACCCTCAGCGCGATCGCCGGCGGTCATAGGCAGAGCCAGATCACCAAACTGCTCCCGTGGAACTACACTGCAAGAATCGGCGGCTGACCTGAAAAACGAAGGCGACATCGCCTTCATGCGCGGCAAGAATGTGGTGCCGTTCCACCGACCTTGATGCCTACGTGGCCGGAAAACACCGCTTACCCTGTTCCCCTGATTGTGTCCGTTCAGAAGTCGAGTCTCGTCACTGTTTGATGCCCGTTTTGGTCGGGGATGGCAATGTGCACCGGGGCATGCCCCGGTGCACATTGCGCGCGTGATCCTGTTGCGGCCGGCACCGGGGCCAGGCCACCGAGGGTGCATCCGGTAGCAGTTCACCACGTAGACACCAAGGTCGGTGGAACGGCAAAGAACCTCAGAACTTCTGCGCGCCGCAACTGCTGGCGCTCAATAACCTTGCCTTCTGCACCGATCGCGTGAACCTGAAATACGTTCTTCGCCAGATCCAATCCGACGGTCACTATTTCTTGCTGCATGGGATGGCTCCTATAGACGTGGCTCTACGGCCATCATCCCACAGTTTGTGTAGGGGCCGTCCATCCCATCAGGTCAAAGGGTAACCTCAGTTGGCAAGGAAAGGCCTCTCTGTTGGTGCGTTGTAGTTAGGGTTAACAAATCCATCTTTTTTGATCGCCACTTTCCAACGCTCCCTTAGATTTCCCCTCTCACGCTCTGCGCGAGCAGCTTTCTTATCATCCTGCAGGTCGTCGCCGCGGCTTGCGCCTTCCCGATGTGTCAAGACGGCATGAGGGGTATAGACGTTCTGGAAGCCCATGGCGCCCAGACGCAGACAGAAATCGACATCGTTATAGGACACCGGGAAGTCCGCTTCGTCCAGACCACCGGATTGCCTGTAGAGCGTCCGACGAACGGCAAGGCAGGCCCCTGTGACTGCGGGCATCGTCTGGATCAGCTGAATTCTACCAGACCAGATCAGGCTATCTCCCGGTTCTCCCTTGTGGATGTGGCCGGCATCTCCCGCCACTCCCAGGGCAACCCCGGCATGCTGGATGGTGCCGTCGGGGTAAAGCAGCTTCGCGCCCACTGCGCCGACCTCGGGCCGCATTGCGTGCGACACGAGTTCTCGTAGCCACTCAGGTTCCAGAACTTCCGTGTCGTCATTCAACAGGACAACGATATCGCCCTGCGCTGCTTCCACCGCGCGGTTACATAGGGCGGAGAAGTTGAACGGTCCAGGCTGCGAAAGTACGCGAATCGCCTCGTGGCGTTGGGCAGCTTCAAGGAATTGCCGTGTCTCAGGCTTCTCCGATTCATTGTCGACGATGATGATCTCCAACGGGCGATAAGTGGTCTTCGACAGAACGCTCTCCAGGCAGCTCCGAAGAAGCGCCGGCTGGTCTCGCGTCGGAATGATGATGGAGGCGAGTGGGGCTGGGTCTGGAACGGGGTATCGCACGCGCATCGCCGCGCCGCCGAGATGGGGCAGCACCTCCGCCTCGACAACCAGCCGCTTGAAATGATCGGCCAACGCCCGGCGCATGGCTTTCGCCGCATACGGCTTCACGTCGCCGGACGTGGATGTAGAACGGTCGTGTACGCGCCAGTGATAGAGAATTTTTGGGATGTGACGGATCGCTTCGATTCCAACGCGTTCGAAAACACGCAGGGCTAGATCATAATCCTGGCTACCTTCGTAGCCCGGCCGGAATCCGCCAACCGCCCGAACATCCTCGGTGCGGTATATGCCAAGGTGGCTGACAAAATTATGGGCGTACAGAAGGTCGGGGTTCCAGTCGCTCTTAAAATAGGGATCGAACCGCTGACCATCGCTATCCAGCTTGTCCTCATCCGAATAGAGCAGCCGGCAATCGGGATGGCGCAGACATTCCTCGGCCACTTCCAGCAACGCATGCTCCGGAAGGATGTCGTCATGATCGAGCAAGGCGACATAGTCGCCTTGGGCAAGGTCGATGGCGGTATTGGATGCGTGACAAATATGTCCTTGTTGGCTGCGGAACGCGATTTTGATCCTTGGGTCCCGGGCTGCGTAGCTTCTCAGAACCTCGTGGACCGCCTTGTCGGTCGAGGCGTCGTCGGCAATGCAGAGATCCCAGCGGGGATAGGCTTGGCGAAGCACTGATTCGATAGCTTCGGTGAGATGCTCCGGAACGGGATTGAAGACGGGCATTACCACTGAAATCAGAGGGGCGCCCCGGCCAACGGCGAGTAACCCCCTACGCTTGCGGTTAAGGCTTTCTTCTTGCGATGGCGTGTCGCACCGGCGAACCCAGCGATCATAACTCTGGGCGGGGGTGCAGGTCTGTGGGCTGTGTTCAAGCTCCTTATTCCCTGGAACGGTGAAAGCACGAATCTCCAGTTCATCGCTGTCAACGAAACGGGCCGGCAGCCGAAAACGAAATGCATGGCGTCCGGTGCCAATGTGCGCCGTCACAAGATCAGCGCGAAGCTGATTGGCAGTCACTGTCGCAATTGATTCACCATCGACCTCGATACGGATGTCTATCGGCTTCTCCGGGGTGCCTGCATCAAGGGCCCACCCCTCGATCAGCATGTCCCGGGGCTGGCCAAGGACACCATGAATCAAAGAGGACCGGGATAGTTCGTGCTTGAGCGGTGCGCCGATCAGCGCGCCGATGCCGTCTCGAGGCACGACTTCGATTACATGCTCTTGGCCATCGAACAAAGAGGCGGGAATCTCGATCTCGAATGCATGCTTGCCGGTGCCAATACCCGCAGCCTTCAGATCTTCCCTGAAGACATCGGCGCTCGCTTCTGCAACAAGGTGACCGTCAAGCCTGAGGAGTACGGCAACTGGTTTGTCAGGGCTTTCCGGGTAGATACACCATCCAACAGCCTTTTGCCCTGCGACGGCATCAAGATGGCCATGCACTCTTAGTGCGCTTTCGGTCTCTGGCTTTTTCACCCGCTGCTCCTGACAGGCCGTCGTTCAGCTTTGGGATGCTGCAGGAAGCGAGGTGCGAGGACAAGACACGTCATGAGGCGCGCAGCTTCCTATCAGCACAAATCGCACAAACGGCACGTGGCCTCTGTAGGGAGACGCTCCCACGGTGACGCCGAATCAGGGGCTTCGCAACGGTCCCCGCGATGAACCTTGAGGCGCGCAAGTGGTTGCCCTATCCGCCATCAACTGAAGCCGATCGGCCGCTCAGGCAGCCGCGCTCTTTTCCGGCTGTTCAATAAGTTTCTGGAAGTCCACTTTTCTGATTGCGTCGATCATCAACTGCAAATCGCCCGAGACGGCTTCTTCTGTGTCTTCCTCATAAGTTTTTGTCATGGCGGAGCCGCGATTGGCCCAGCCCATGTCGTCCACCGCTTCATGCCCCATAAGGAGGGATCGAACACGAGGATCGATGCCATGGGCCTTGAGCTTGGTCGCAAAACTGTGACGCAGCGCATGATTCTTTGCGCCCGAATCGCCGATACCGATCGCATCGAAATACCTGCTAACCAACTTGCCGACGGCGGCGGAAGGTGACGCTGAATTATTGCCCCATCCGCGCGGAAAAAGCCGTCCATCCGTGCTGGTTTTGCGTTTCTCCTCGACAAACTCGATGAATCCGCGCCGAAGGATTTCCGGGTGAATCGGCACCGGCCGGCGCGAGGTTTCGGTCTTGACAGATCGACCTTCGCTTTCCTCAATCCTTAGGAACCAATGCTTGTGATCTGCGAGGTATATGACGTCTTCTGCCCGAGCCTGGGCGATCTCGCTCAACCGCACGCCATTAAACAACTCAAACAGTGGCAGCCAGTAGAGTTCGTCCTTGATGATCACGTTGCCGGACTGCGTGCGCCGACCGGCTGACCGGCAGCCCGCATAGACGGGCGAGGTTAGAAGGGTGCGGATTTCATTCTCGCTGATTGCCCGGCGCGCCTTCAGGCGGGCACGCCGTGCCGGCGCTTTCTTGCCGCCCAGACCTTTCAGCAGATTTTCTGCAGCGTAGTCGTGTGCGACCAGCCAGTCCCACAACGCCGAGAGCGCGGAGATATGCCGGTTCAGAGTCTTTCCGCTGACCGGACTGTCGCCCAGTTGCTGACCCTTCTGAATCAGGGCATCACCGCGCAGGCCCTTATAGGCCTTGGCCTGTCCGTAGCTCGCCGGCAATTTGAGGAGCTTCGCCTTGAGTCCGACCATCATGGCCCGGCTATAATCGTGCGGCGGAAGATCGCCCAGAAAATCCGTCATCAGCGACAGGCTCTGCCTGGTCTGGATCCGCGTTTTCTCACTCCAGTTTCCGAATCGAGAGCGCTCGGTTTCGTATTCCCCGAAGATATCCATCACGCTCCGGCTTGCAGTCGCGGCCTGCCGCTTTGCGGTTGCCGGGCGTTTCCGACCGTTTGCTGCCGATGTTGCGCTATTGAGGCTGGCGGGGTCGGATCGGAAGTCAGCTGGTGTATCGGTCTGGCTGGCCTTCCGATTTGCGTGGCGCGGGTGTCTCGGCCGCGCTTCGAAATCCACAAGACCCTGCTCGAGCAACGCACGCGTGGGCAGGATCGTCTCCGACAGTTCCGGTTCCGCTCCGGGCGCGCCCTCCAGCCGTGCCACCATGGTCCTGAAGGCTTCGCGCTCGCCCTGATGGATCAGTTTCTGGACCTGCTTCATGACATGGGCGCTATATGGTGGCTTGTAGCCGCTCAGCCCCAGAAGCTCGGTTGCCGATTCGGCCGTCCGCTCGTTCTCCCTGGCGGCTAGGTAGTTGCGATGGGCATCACGCACACCATCCTTCATGTCCCGGATCAGTTGCTCGACATGGATTGCCTCTGCGGTGGGATCGGCGGTCAGCTCATTTTCCAGCCAGACGAGTCGCGCCGTCAGATAATCGCGCAGCAGCGCCTGAAGCTCGGCGGGTTTCAGATAGGTCGTTCCGGCAGCCATCAGCATCGTATCCGTAATATAAGTCAGCCAACGCGCCCTGGGGACGGCCTGCTGGCGATCCTTGGTACGCAGACTTAATTGTACAATGAAATCAGGAAAATGCCGCGCCGGATCGGCGGGCATGCGGCGTCGCCACCAATAGGCCGCGCCACGCCGGTGCAGATGCTGGATTTTCCTCATTGTGATACACCTTAGTGCTACAGCAGCATCAAGGCCTGTATCGCACCGAAAATCTCAATGTTTTCAGATGACTGAAGGAAAATGGCTGGGGGACCTGGATTCGAACCAGGGTTGACGGAGTCAGAGTCCGTAGTCCTACCGCTAGACGATCCCCCAACCGTGGGGCGGGAAGCTGCGCCGAAAAGCGCTGCGGTATGCCTCCGCCCGATTAAGAGGGCGCTTCTCTATCATATCAATCTGGTGCTGTTAAGCCCTTCTCTGTCCCGGTGGCGCGAATTTTCGCCCAATTCGGCCCAAGGTCTGGTGGGGTGGCTGGCCCAAGTTCTGGCCCGGGGTTTGAAGGGGCCCAGACACGCGACGCGGCGGGGTGCGGCACCGCAGCGTCTGGACGGCGGCTTGCCGGTCTGTGTACGATGGCCCTGGAAATCCCGCAGGATGGAAAATCATGGCAGGGTTTCACTTTATATGGCGGCCAGCCTTGTGCTGAACACCATATATAATACAGACTATGCTGATGGAGTGTGGCGGCCCGTCGGCGCGGAAGCGGCCATCGCCAGTTGAGAGAACGGAGTGCGTGTCATCAACAAGCCTTATCGCCCCGAGAATGCCCGGATGCCGGCGGCTTTGCCGCCGGCCTCGGACACGCTCGTCCGCGATGAGGCGGCGTTCAGGCCAGCCCCGCCGGTGTTCGCGGCACTCGATCTCGGCACCAACAATTGCCGGCTGCTGGTCGCCCGCCCGGCGCGGCGCGAGCGCGGCTGCGAGGGCTTCAAGGTGATTGACGCCTTCTCGCGCGTCGTGCGGCTGGGCGAGGGCGTGTGTTCCAGCGGCCTGCTGTCGCCCGCCGCGATGGACCGCACGGTGGAGGCCTTGCGCGTGTGCGCGCAGAAGATGGAGCGCCGCCAGGTGACCTCCTTCCGCGCCGTTGCCACCGAGGCCTGCCGCCGCGCCGCCAACTGCACCGAGTTCATGGTCCGGGTGAAGGACGAAACCGGCCTCGCCATCGAGATCATCGACACCGAGGAGGAGGCGGCGCTTGCCGTCGCCGGCTGTGTGCCGCTGCTCGACCGCGACACGCCCTACGGCCTGGTTTTCGACATTGGCGGCGGCTCGACCGAGGTGTCCTTCTTCAAGCTGGAGGAGGGCGGCGGGCACGAGCTGCGCAAGATCATTTCCATCCCGCTGGGCGTGGTCAGCCTCGCCGAACGCTTCGGTTGCCAGGATATTGGCCGCACCGTCTATGAGGCGATGATCGCCGAGGTGGCGCCGCATCTGGAGAAGTTCGAGGCGATCTGCTCCATCGGCCAGCGCATCAAGGCCGGCGAGGTGCAGATGCTCGGCACCTCGGGCACGGTGACCACGCTGGCCGGTATGTCGATGGGCCTCGCGCGCTATGACCGCTCCAAGGTGGATGGCACCTTCCTGGGCTTCGATCAGGTGCAGGAGATGACCACAAGGCTGGTCTCGCTGGATTATGCCGGCCGCGCCGCACAGCCCTGCATCGGCCATGACCGCGCCGACCTGGTGCTGGCCGGCTGCGCCATCCTGGATGCGATCTGCCGGCGCTGGCCGGTCGGGCGCCTGCGGGTCGGCGATCGCGGCGTGCGCGAGGGTATCCTGTTCGGCCTGCTGGAACGGCATGAGACCGGCCGGGTGCGCCACGCTACCGGGCCGCATTACCGGCGCCTGACGCTTTAGGAATTCATCAACGTGATAGCGGGAAGATACTCATGAGTCGCGGCAGCGGCCCCTCCGGGCGTAGTGGACCGGCGGTACGGGTGAAGACGGCGCGCAAGCGCTCGCTCTCCTCGACACTGTGGCTGCAGCGCCAGCTGAACGACCCCTATGTGGCGGAGGCGAAGCGCCAGGGCTATCGCTCGCGCGCGGCCTTCAAGATCGCCCAGCTGGACGACAAGTTCCACTTCTTCAAGGGGGCGAAGCGTATCGTCGATCTGGGGGCGGCGCCGGGCGGCTGGACCCAGGTGGCGGTGGAGCGCGCGCCGAACGCCGTCATCGTGGCGCTGGACATCCTGCCGATGGACGAGATGGGCGGGGTGACCGTGCTGCATATGGATTTCCTGGCCGACGACGCGCCCGACCGGCTGAAGGCGGCGCTGGGCGGCAAGGCGGATCTGGTGCTGTCCGACATGGCGCCGCCGACCACCGGCCACACCAAGACCGACCATCTGCGCATCATCGGCCTGTGCGAGAGCGCGCTGGCCTTCGCGGAAGAGGTGCTGGCGCCCGGCGGCACCTTCGCCTGCAAGGTGTTCCAGGGCGGCACCGAAGGCACGCTGCTGAACCGCATGAAGCTGTGCTTCACTACAGTGAAGCATGCCAAGCCGCCCTCCAGTCGCTCTGACTCGGCGGAGCTTTACGTCGTTGCCAGCGGCTTCCGCGGCGCGCCGGAGGAGCCGGAGGCGGAGTAGGGGGCAAAAAACCCTCTCCCCTCGCGGGAGAGGGTGGTGAGCGTCAGCGAACCGGGTGAGGGGGGCGTTGGTCGTGCAACTCCCCCTCACCCAGCTTCGCCTAATCTCGGCTTACGCCTCGATAAGGCTGCGCAACCCTCTCCCGCGTTGGGGAGAGGGATGATTTAGGAAGATGAGCGAAGGTATAGAACCGCCATTTTGGGCAGACGCATCGTCCTCGATCCGCTATATCAGGCGGCATGTCCATGACCACGCCTTCCTCCCCCGATTTCCGTCCGGCCGCGCCCCGGCCCGCCTATCTCGACACGCTGAACGCGGCACAGCGCCAGGCCGTGGAGACGCTCGACGGGCCGGTCCTCGTGCTGGCCGGCGCCGGCACCGGCAAGACCCGCGTACTGATTACCCGGCTCGCCCATCTGCTGGTCACCGGCCGGGCGAAACCTTGGAATATCCTGGCCGTCACCTTCACCAACAAGGCGGCGCGCGAGATGCGCGAGCGCATCGCCGCGATCATCGGCCCGGCGGCGGAGCAGATCTGGCTGGGCACCTTCCACGCCATCTGCGTGCGTATCCTGCGCCGCCATGCCGAGCTGGTAGGGCTGAAGAGCAATTTCACCATCCTCGACGCCGACGATCAGGTGCGGCTGCTGAAGCAGCTGCTGCAGGCCGAGGGCATCGACGACAAACGCTGGCCGGCCCGCGTGCTGATGGGCACTATCCAGCGCTGGAAGGACCGCGCGCTCAGCCCCGACCGGGTGCCGGCGGAAGACGCGATGGAGCTGGCCGGCGGCAAGATCGTGCAGCTCTACCGCCAGTATCAGGAACGCTTGCTGACCCTGAACGCCGCCGATTTCGGCGATCTGATGCTGCATTGCGTGGAGCTGTTCCAGAAGCATCCGGAGGTGCTGGCGGAATATCACGACCGCTTCAGCTACATGCTGGTGGACGAGTATCAGGACACCAACGTCGCGCAGTATCTCTGGCTGCGGCTGCTGGCGCAGAAGAACAAGAACATCTGCTGTGTGGGCGATGACGACCAGTCGATCTATGGCTGGCGCGGCGCCGAGGTCGGCAACATCCTGAAGTTCGAGAAGGATTTTCCCGGCGCCGCCGTTATCCGGCTGGAGCAGAATTACCGCTCCACCCCGCATATCCTGGCCGCCGCTGGCGGGCTGATCGCGAAGAATGAGGGGCGGCTCGGCAAGACGCTGTGGACCGAGGCCAATGAGGGTGAGAAGGTCCGCGTGCGCGGCGTCTGGGACGGCGAGGAGGAGGCCCGCACCGTCGGCGAGGAGGTCGAGGCGCTGCAGCGCGCCGGCAACTCGCTGGCCGAGATGGCGGTGCTGGTGCGTGCCGGCTTCCAGACCCGTGAGTTCGAGGAACGTTTCATCACGCTGGGCGTGCCCTATCGGGTGGTTGGCGGGCCGCGCTTCTATGAGCGGCTGGAGATCCGCGACGCCATCGCCTACCTGCGCATCATCGCGCAGCCGGACGATGACCTCGCCTTCGAGCGGATCGTGAACACGCCCCGGCGCGGGCTGGGCGATGCCACCCTGCAGGCCGCGCACCAGCTGGCGCGCGCGCAGGGTACGTCGCTGATGACCGCCTGCCGGCAGCTGATCGGCACCGACGAGCTGAAGCCGAAGCCGCGCAAGTCGCTGTCTGACCTGATCCGCGATTTCGACCGCTGGCGCGCCGAGCTGACCCATATGCCGCATCCCGACCTGGCGCAGCTGGTACTGGATGAGAGCGGCTATACCGCCATGTGGCAGCTCGACAAATCGCCGGACGCGCCGGGCCGGCTGGAAAATCTGAAGGAGCTGATCCGCGCCATGGAGGAGTTCGAGAGCCTAGCCGGCTTCCTCGAACATATCAGTCTGGTGATGGAGAATGCCGAGGACAGCTCGCTCGACCAGCTCTCGATCATGACGCTGCACAGCGCGAAGGGGCTGGAATTCGACACCGTGTTCCTGCCCGGCTGGGAGGAAGGGCTGTTCCCGCACCAGCGCGCGCTGGACGAAAGCGGCGCTTCCGGGCTGGAGGAAGAACGCCGCCTCGCCTATGTCGGGCTGACGCGGGCGCGGAAACGGGCGGATATCCTCTATGCCGCCAACCGGCGGGTGCATGGGCTGTGGCAGAATTCGCTGCCCTCGCGCTTCGTCTCCGAACTGCCGGCCGATCATGTCGAGCAGGATGTCGAGGGCGGGTTGTTCGGTGGCGGCGCGCGGCAGACCGACTGGGGCGCGGCCAGCCGCAGCGGGGCCTATGCCTCCAGCCCGCCGCGCGAGAGTGGCGGCTATTTTGAAGGTGGCAGGCGCTTTGCGCGCCGCGAGCAGCCGACCCTGGAAGGCGTGCCCTACAGCGTGGCGACCAACAAGCCGAATGCCGACGGGGTGAAGCGCGGTACCCGCGTGTTCCACCAGAAATTCGGTATGGGCACGGTGCGCAGCGTCGAGGCCGACAAGCTGGAAATCGAATTCGACAAGGCCGGCACCAAGAAGGTGCTCGCCGCCTTCGTGGAGAAGAAATGAGCGATCAGAAACGCATTGGCGGTTACCGCGTCGAGCTTGAGGTTCCGGCCGAACTGGCGCTGGATTTCGCGGAGGCCATCGAGCCCTTCGTCAGCGCCGTGGCGATGGTGGAGCTGGGCGAGGGCGTGACCTGGAAGATCGAAGGGTTCGGCGAGAGCCAGCCGGACCGTGCCGGCGTGATCTCCGCCGTGGCGGTGACCGCGCTGACCAATGGCGTCGCCGAGCCGGAGACGCGGATCGAGGTGCTGCCCTGGACCGACTGGCTGAAGGAAAACCGGCGCCGCTTCCCCCCGATCCAGATCGGTCGTTATTTCATCCATGGCTCGCATCACCAGAAGCAGCCGCCCTCAGGCAGCATCCCGCTGCTGATCGACGCCGCCATCGCCTTCGGCTCGGGGGAGCATGCCACCACGCGCGGCTGCCTGATGGCGGCCGGCGATATGGCGAAGCGCCGGCACCGGCCGTTCCGGGTGCTGGATATGGGCTGCGGCTCGGGGATTCTGGGCGTGGCGGCGGCGAAGAGTTGGCCCTGCCGGGTGCTGCTGTCGGATATCGATCCGCAGGCGCGCGATGTGGCGCGGGAGAATACGCGCCTCAACCGCGTGCCGGCCGTGCGCGCGATCTCCGGGCCGGGCTATCGCAATCCGCTGGTGACGCGCAAGGGACCCTACGATCTGATCTTCGCCAATATCCTGGCGCGGCCGCTGTGCCGCATGGCGAAGGATCTGAAGCGCCATCTGGCGCCGGGCGGCATTGCCGTGCTGTCGGGCCTGACCGCGCGGCAGGAGAAATGGGTGCTGTCCGCGCACCGCGCCCAGCGCCTCTATCTGAAGCGCCGCATCCCGCAGGATGGCTGGCACACGCTGGTGATCGGCTGAATTCCGCACAAAATAAAACCGGCGGCTCTCAGCGGATCCCAGGGAGGAAAAGGATCGCGAGAGCCGCCGGCCCTGTGAGGCGCGTAGAGGGGGGAGTTTACGCTGCCTTCGGGGAACGGTTGGTGTTGGCGGCGATGCCGGCATCGACGTCGCTGTCATAGGCCACGCTGCGCACCTGGGTGCGATGCAGGCCGATATCCTCGAGCATGCGGTCGTCCAGCGACATCAGCTCGGAATAGGTGCGGTTCTTGCGCTGCCAGTCCAGGACCGGCTGCACCAGCCACACGGCACCGCGGGCAATCGCGCGGGCCACGAAGATCGTGCCCTTGCGGACAGCGGCAGCCTGCAGGGAGCGGGCATAGGTGATGTTCGACAGAACGTCGATCTGCGGCATGGTGTAGGCACCATTGTGCGCCGCAGCATTGGCAGTGTTGTTCAGAGCGGTGTTGCTCGACATGGCGGTCATCCTCATCTTTATCATCATGGACGCCTCAGTCGCTCAATCCCTTATGGACCGTGGGCTGGCCGGGCGCTCCGTTAAAATCACGAGATATAAATATGCCTCTCCGGGCCTGAGGAAACGCGCATTTCATGCACCGCAGCAATGATATTAGTGCATATCTAATCGTTACTCATGCGTTAAACGGGATGCTTGGCCGGAAAGCCGCAGGAATGCTTGTTTCCGGCAGGGGGAGGGCCTAGCTTCTGGGGGTAATTGCAACCGAAAGTCCTGCCATGTCCGCCGTCAGCCCCTCCACAGCGCCCCTGAAGACGCATAGCGCGCCGCACGAAACCCGCCTCCGCGCCCTGCGTGCCGAACTGGCGCGGCGCGGGCTGGACGGGTTCCTGGTGCCGCGCGCCGACGAGCATCAGGGCGAATATGTGCCGGCCCGCGCCGAGCGGCTGGCCTGGCTGACCGGCTTTACCGGTTCGGCTGGCAATGCGGCGGTGCTGCGCGACGCGGCGGCGGTGTTCGTCGATGGCCGCTACACGCTGCAGGTGGCGGCACAGGTCGATGGCGGGCTGTTCGCGCGCATCCACAGCGCCGACCAGTCGATGCCTGACTGGATCGAGGCCAACCTGACGGCGGGGGCGAAGCTGGGCTACGATCCCTGGCTGCACACGCCGAACGATCTGGAAAAGCTGAAGGTGGCGGTGGAGAAGGCGAAGGGCGCGCTGGTCGCTGTCGAGGGCAACCCGCTGGACGCGGTCTGGGCTGACCAGCCGGCGCCGCCGGCCACCCCCGCCGTGCCGCACGAAATTGCCCATGCCGGCATGGCCTCGGCAGACAAGCGCCGCCAGATCGCGGCGGACCTGGCGAAGGCGGGCGAGGATGCGGCGGCACTGACCCTACCGGAATCCATTGCCTGGCTGCTGAACATTCGCGGCACGGACGTGCCGCACACGCCGCTGCCGCTGTCCTTCGCCATTCTGAACGCCGATGCCAGCGTCAGCCTGTTCATCGATCCGGCCAAGCTGGGCGAGGCAACGCGCCGTCACCTCGGCAACGAGGTCGCGCTGGCCACGCCCGACGCTTTCCTGCCGGCACTGGCGGCGCTGGGGACGGCGGGCAAGCGGGTCCGCGTCGATCCGGCGACAGCGCCGGTTGCGGTGCTGGAACAGCTGCAGACGGCAGGGGCGAAAGTGACACGCGCCGCCGATCCCTGCCTGCTGCCCAAGGCCTGCAAGAACCCGGTGGAGCTGCAAGGCAGCCGTGAGGCGCACCGGCGCGATGGCGCGGCGGTGACGCGCTTCCTGGCCTGGCTGGCGCGCGAGGCGCCGAAGGGCACCGTGGACGAGCTGACCGCCTCCGACCGGCTGGAAGCCTTCCGCGCAGAGACCGGACTGCTGCGCGACCTGTCCTTCGACACCATCTCCGGCTCCGGCCCGAACGGCGCCATCGTGCATTACCGTGCGACCGAGGCGACGAACCGGGTGATGCAGCCGGGCGAGCTCTATCTGGTCGATAGCGGCGCGCAATATCTGGACGGTACCACGGACATCACCCGCACTATCGCCATCGGCCAGCCCTCGGCGGAGATGCGCGACCGTTTCACCCGTGTGCTGAAAGGCCATATCGCCATCGCCACGGCGCGCTTTCCGAAAGGCACGACCGGCAGTCAGCTGGACGTTCTGGCGCGGCTTTCGCTCTGGCAGAGCGGTTTCGATTTCGACCATGGCACCGGCCATGGCGTCGGCAGCTACCTGTCGGTGCATGAGGGGCCGCAGCGCATCTCCAAGGCCGGCAACACAATCGCGCTGCAGCCGGGCATGATCGTCTCCAACGAGCCCGGCTACTACAAGACCGGCGCCTATGGCATCCGCATCGAGAATCTGGTGGCGGTCACGGAAGCCGTCGAGGTGCCGGGCGGCGAGCGGCCGATGCTGGGCTTCGAGACGCTGACCCTGGCGCCGATCGACCGCACGCTGATCGATCTGCCGCTGCTGACGCCGGAAGAGCGCGGCTGGATGGATGGCTACCATGCCCGCGTGCGCGAGACGCTGGCGCCGCTGCTGGACGAAGAGACCCGCGGCTGGCTGGAAGAGGCCACCCGGCCGCTGTGAGGGGGACTATTCCGGCAGTGCGTCGGAAGGCGGAATGGGCGCCGCCGGGACACGGTTGAGGATCGCCTGGAATGTCTGCTCATCCGCCTTGGCGGCCATGCGCTCGAACACACGCTTGGTACGTTCGGTGCCGACACGCTCGGCAATGGCGGCCAGGAAGAACTGGTTCAGCGACGTGTCGTTCCTAGCGGCCAGTTTCTTGGCCTCTTCCATCAAATCATCCGGGATGCGCAGAGAATAAGTGCTCATTGCTTGTCCTCCATTAATTCCGGTTGCTGGCGCAACAATTCGGCAGGTGTAATAACCTCAATGCCGAAGCGAAGCGTATTCGGAATGAAGTCCGAGGTATTGTGGGTGACAATTGCCCTCGCAGCGGCATTGATCGCCGTTTCAAGCACCTTCTCGTCGCCCGGATCGGTGAGCTGTGGCCGCCATTCGAAATGAATGGGTGTGGGATACAGCTTGCTGGCCAGCACGCCGAGAAGGGTATCGATCTCCGTTTCATCCAACCAGAAGGCGCTCAGTTGATCGTCGCGCCGCAGAACAGCCTCATATTCGAAAAGTAACGCTGCGGAGGCCGCCGCCAGAAGCCGTCCTTCGCCTAACGCCTTCAGAATATGAAAGCTTGCGCCGTTCCTTGAGCGCAGTCCCGCGACAAGAACATTCGTGTCAATCACCAACATGATGTCGTATATGACATCATTCAAGTGAGGTCACGTCAAGCCGCCGTCGCGCCGCCTTCTACCGTGTCCGCGCCCTGTGCGTCCTTGGCCGGTGCGTCCTCGACGGCATCGTGATGCGCCAGCACCAGCATCGGCGGCTCGGTGCCTTCGCAGCGGGCCTTCAGCGCCGCGTTCATCGCCTCAAAGCGCAGCCGCAGCGCCGCGAGGCTACCCGCGCCGATGAAGATGGAGAACAGCCCGCTGACCTCCTCCTGCTGGTAGAAGCTGCAGCCCATCGCCCCGCGGCTGATCATGCGGAACACAAGCTCGCGGCGCAGCAGGCCGGGCAACAGGGCGCTGGAACGCAGCCGCAGCTCACGCCGGACATCCAGCTTCACGACCCGGTAGCGGATGGACCGCGTCCGCCCGTCGGGCAGTGTCTGGGTCAGGCGCAGCCGATGGCCGGGGGTGGCTGTGCCGGTGATCTGCTGGATGAAGGGGTTCCACTCCGCATAGGCGGGGAAATCCATCAGCACACGCCACGCTTCACCCGGCGAGCAGGCAATCTCGATCGATGTTTTCACCAGACGCATCGTTTTGTCCCTTCAACGCCCGCTGGCCGATTTCAGGCCGGCCTTGTTGTTGTTAAATCACACCCGGCGCTGCCACGCACCGGCGATCACGCGCCGATGAGATCGAACCAGCCATCCTCGTCCAGGATCTGCTCGGGGGCCAGAAGTTCCTCGGCCTTTTTCGCCTTGGAACCGGCATCCGCGCCGATCACCACATAGTCGGTTTTCTTCGACACCGAACCGGCGACCTTGGCGCCCAGCGCCTCGGCCCGCGCCTTTGCCTCGTCGCGGGTCACGCGGGTCAGCGTGCCGGTGAACACCACGGTCTTGCCCATGATGGGCGAGTCCGTGGCGATGCGGCTGACATAATCCTCGACCGCCACCTGATCGCGCAGCGCGGCGACCGTCTCGCGGTTATGGTCCTCGGCGAAGAAGGCGATGAGGTCTTTTGCCACCGCCGGGCCGATCTGATCGATATTCACCAGATCGCGATAGGCATCGCCTTCCGGGTTAGCGGCGGCATCCTTCAGGGCGTCGGTCAGCGCGTCCAGCGATCCGTAATGCCGGGCCAGCAGCTTTGCCGTCGCCTGGCCGATCTGGCGGATGCCCAGCGCATAGATGAAGCGCTCCAGCGGCACGCTTCGGCGTTGCTCGATGGCGGCGAACAGCTTGTCCGCCGACAGCTTTCCCCAGCCCTCGCGGTTGCGTAGCGGCGTCAGTGACTGACCGTCGCGCGCCTGCAGGGTGAACAAATCGGCGGGGCTTTTCACCGTGCCGTCCTCGAAGAAGGCCTGGATGGATTTCTCGCCCAGCCCCTCGATGTCGAAGGCGTCGCGGCTGACGAAATGGCGCAGCCGCTCGACCGCCTGCGCCGGGCAGGTCAGGCCGCCGACGCAGCGCCGCACTGCCTCGCCCTCGCCGCGCACCGCGTCGCTGCCGCAGGCCGGGCATTTGTCGGGGAAGATAAAGGGCGCCGAGTCCGCCGGCCGGTGTTCCAGCACTGGACCCAATATCTGCGGGATCACATCGCCGGCGCGCTGCAGGATCACGGTATCGCCCACGCGCACATCCTTGCGGGCGATCTCGTCCTCATTATGCAGGGTGGCGCGGCTGACCATGACGCCGCCGACATTCACCGGCTCCAGATTGGCGACCGGGGTCAGGGCGCCGGTGCGGCCGACCTGGATTTCGATGTCGAGGATCCGGGTCTGTGCCTGCTCGGCCGGGAATTTATGGGCAATCGCCCAGCGCGGCGCGCGGCTGACCATGCCGAGGCGCTGCTGCAGGGCGATGGAATCGACCTTATAGACCACGCCGTCAATATCGTAGGGCAGGCCGGATCGCTGTCCCGCGATCTCGGCATGATAGGCGATCAGCGCGTCCGCCGAATCGAGCGTCTTCCAGAGCGGGTTGGTGCCGAAGCCCCAGCCTTTCAGCCGCTCCATGAAGCCCGACTGGGTCTCGGAAACCGGATCGCTCAGCTCGCCCCAGCCATAGCCGAAGAAATGCAGCTTGCGCTTCGCGGTGATCGCGGAGTCGAGCTGGCGCAGCGAGCCGGCCGCCGCGTTGCGCGGGTTGGCGAAGATTTTCTCGCCCTTCTCGCCCTGCTCGATGCGCTGTCTGGCGGCCTCGTTCATCGCCAGGAACTCGTCCTTGCGCATATAGACCTCGCCGCGCACCTCCAGCACGTCCGGGGCGTCGCCGGTGAGGCGTTCGGGAATGCCGGATACCGTGCGCAGATTGGCGGTGATGTCCTCGCCCACGGCACCGTCGCCGCGCGTCGCCCCCTGCACGAAGCGGCCCTTCTCATAGCGCAGCGAGGCGGACAGCCCGTCGATCTTCGGTTCCGCCACCATCGCCACTGGCGCGTCGGCGGCCAGCCCCAGGAAGCGCCGCACGCGGCCGACGAAGTCGCGCACATCCGCCTCGTCGAAGGCATTGGCCAGCGACAGCATGGGCCTGGCGTGCGTCACCTTGGCGAAGGCGGAGGAGGGGGCGGAACCGACCTGCAGCGACGGGCTGTCCTCGCGGATCAGCTCCGGGAATTTCGCCTCGATCTGCTGGTTGCGCCGGAACAGCGAATCATAGGTGGCGTCGGATATCTCCGGCGCATCCTTCTGGTAATAGAGCGCATTGTGATGCGCGATCTCGCTGGCCAGCCGCTCCAGCTCCAGCGCGGCCTGTTCCAGGGTCAGCGAATCGACGGGGATGTGTTCAGTGCCGGTCTTGTCGGTCATGCTCGTGTCGCTTAGCGGGCGCTCAGGGGGGCGGTCATCAGGCGGTTGGCGGCGGCGCGCGCCTCGTCGGTGATCTCGGCACCGGACAGCATGCGGGCGATCTCCTCGCGGCGCTCCCCATCGCCCAGCGGCACAACAGTCGTGGTGGTGGCGTCGCGCCCGGCTCGTTTCTCCACGCGCAGATGCTGCCCGCCGCGCGCGGCGACCTGCGGCGAATGGGTGACGACCAGCACTTGCAGCCCGTCGCCCAGACGGGCCAGCCGTTCGCCCACCGCATCCGCCGTGGCGCCGCCAACGCCGCTATCGACCTCGTCGAACACCAGCGTCGGGACGGGCGACACCTGGCTCAGGACCACCTTCACCGCCAGCATGAAGCGCGACAGCTCGCCGCCCGAGGCGATCTTGTTGATTGGCCCCGGCGCCTGGCCCGGATTGGTGGCCACCTCGAAGGCCACGCGGTCCATGCCCTGCGGCCCCCATTGCGCCTCCGGCAGGGGTTCGACGCGGGTGGCGAAGCGCGCCTTGTCCAGCCGTAGCGGCGGCAGTTCCGCGCCCACCGCCTTGTCGATGCGGCTGGCCGCCTTGCGCCGTGTCTCGCCCAGCTTTTCCGCCGCCGCGATATAGGTCTCGCGCGCGGCCTTCGCCGCCGCTTCCAGCGCCACCAGCCGCCCGCCGCTGTCGTCGATGGCGGCCAGCCGCCCGGCCAGCGTGTCGCGCAGGGCGGCCAGATCATCCACCCCTACGCCATGCTTGCGGGCGACGTCGCGCAGCGCGTACAGCCGGTCCTCCGCCTTCGCCAGCGCGGCAGGGTCGGTCTCCAGCTCGCTGGCCACCGATTGCAGCAGATGCACGGCTTCCTGGGCTTCCGCCGCCGCCCGGTCGATCGCCGCCAGTGCCGGGTCGAGGATGGGGCCGGCCTTGCCGGCGATCCGGCCAAGCTGGCGCGATGCCCCGGCCAGCCCGGATTCCGCGCCATTGTCGCCGCCCAGATGGTCCAGCGCGGCGGTCATGGCCTCGGCGATCTGCTCGGCATTCATCATCAGGCTGCGCTGTTCGGCCAGCCTTTCCTCCTCGCCCGGTTCGGGGGAGAGCGCGTCCAGCTCCTCCACCGAATGGCGCAGGAAGGCCTCGTCGGTGCGGGCCTGCGCGGCGTCCGCCTTCGCCTGGTCCAGCGCGCCGACGGCCTGCCGCCAGCCGGCATGGGCGGTGGCGGTTTCCCGCAACAGGGCGGCGCTGCCGCCGAACGCATCCAGCGCGGTGCGGTGGGTCGCCGGGTCGAGCAGCCCGCGATCGTCGAACTGGCCGTGGATTTCCACCAGCAGATCGCCCAGCCGGCGCAGCAGGCCGACACTGGCCGGCTGGTCGTTCACGAAGGCGCGGCTGCGGCCATCGGCGGTCAGCACCCGGCGCAGGATCAGCGGCGTCTCGGCCTGCATCTCCTGTTCGAGCAGCACATCGAGGGCAGGGTGGCGGTCGGCGATCTCGAAGCAGGCGGTCACGCTGGCCTGTTCGGCGCCATGGCGCACCAGCCCGCTATCGCCGCGCGCGCCCAGCGCCAGGCCCAGCGCGTCCAGCAGGATCGACTTGCCGGCACCGGTCTCGCCGGTCAGCACCGACAGGCCGGCGCGGAAGTCGAGGTCCAGCCGGTCGATCAGAACGACGTCGCGAATGGCGAGGCTGGTCAGCATGCGCGGGTCAGAAAATATTCCGCAGCCGACCGAACCAGCCCTTCTTCTCCCGATTCTCGGAACCGGGGCCGCCGGTCAGATTGGCATAGCTGTCCTGGTACCATTCGCTGCCGGGGAAATTATGCCCCAGCACGGCGGCGGCCTTTTCCGCTTCCGCGGTCAGGCCCAGGGTGTAATAGGCCTCGGTCAGCCGATGCAGGGCTTCGGGAACATGGGTCGTGGTCTGGTAGTCATCGACCACCTTGCGGAACCGGGTGATCGCGGCCAGGTAATGGCCGCGCGTCAGGTAATAACGGCCGATTTCCATCTGCTTGCCGGCGAGATGGTCGTTGGCGAGGTCGATCTTCAGCCGGGCATCGCGGGCATATTTGCTGTCCGGGAAGCGGCGCACCACCTCGTCGAAGGCGGTAAGCGCCTGGCTGGTCATGCGCTGGTCGCGGCCGACATCGACGATCTGCTCGTAATAGCACAGCGCCTTCATATAGTAGGCATAGGCGACATCCGGGCTGGCCGGGTGCAGGTCGATGAAGCGCTCCAGCGCGATCACCGCGTCGTCATACTGGTTCTGCTGGTAATAGGAATAGGCTGCCATCAGCTGCGCCTTGGTCGCCCAGCTGGAGTAGGGGTGCTGGCGCTCCACCTCCTCGAACAGCGGGGCTGCCTGGAAATAGTCGCGCGCCAGCAGCGTATTCATCGCATCGTTATAGATGGTCTCGGCCGGTCGCTCGACATAGGGGGTTTCCTCCTTGTCGGAACAGGCGGCGAGGAGGGTAAGGGCAAGGCAGCCGGCAAACCGGGAAGCGCGAAGAAATGACGTCATGATGTCCGGACACGGGTTGCGGTCTAATGCGCCGCGCGGGCGACACGCCACAGTATAGCCCGGCACGGGCGTTCGCTACAACGGTGGCACAGCCTGTAGCCGGAAAGCCGAGGCTGAAAGACTCAGGTCAGGCGACCAGGATTACGCCGAAAGCGCCAGCGCCGCGTTGCCGTGTGCGTTGTTGCCGTCCAGCGTCACCATTTCCCAGGCATCGGGATCGGCGAACAGCGCGCGCAGCAGGCGATTGTTGAAGGCATGGCCGGTCTTGCGGCCCTGGAAGCGGCCAAGGATCGGCGCCCCGGCGAGATACAGGTCGCCGACGCAGTCCAGCACCTTGTGACGCACGAACTCGTCGTCGAAGCGCAGCCCTTCCGCGTTCAGGATGCGGTCGCCATCGACCACCACGGCGTTCTCCAGCGAGCCGCCACGGCCGAGGCCGGCCTTGCGCATCGCCTCCACCTCATGGGCGAAGCCGAAGGTGCGCGCGCGGCTGATGTCGCTCTTGAACACGCCATTCAGGGCCGGGCCGCTATAGGTCTGGCGGGCGATGGCCTTGCTGTCGAAATCGATCTCCAGCTCGATGGAGAAGTCGGTGTCCGGCTCCAGCCGCGCCCAGACATCGCCCTCGCGCACCTCGACCGGCTTCAGCACGCGGATGACGCGGCGCGGCGCCTCCTGCACACTGATATCGGCGCTTTCGATCAGCGAAACGAAGGGGTGGGCGCTGCCATCCATGATTGGCACTTCCGGGCCGCCGACCTCGACGATGGCATTGTCGATGCCGCAGCCGGCCAAGGCGGCCATCAGATGCTCGACAGTGGAAATCGTGGTGCCGTCCGCATTGCCCAGCAGGGTACACAGGCGGGTATCGACGACATTGGCGTAATGCGCGGGAATGGTCGCCTCGCCGCGGCTCACATCGGTGCGGCGGAAGAGGATGCCGGTATCGGGTGCGGCGGGCAGCAGGCTCAGCACCACCTCGGCGCCGGAATGCAGGCCGACGCCGACGCAGGAAACCGGGTTGCGTAGGGTCTTCTGAAGCTGCACGGTGCGGGCGCGGCCCGTGTGAGGGCCGGTATATGGATGGTCAGCCCCATGCATGTGTGCGGAGCCGCGAACCTGATCCATGAGTGCCGTGTCAATACGCATTGGCGCGAAGGCCTTTCGTCCGTGCAATAAAATCGCTTTGTCTATTAAGAACTTTTATCAGTGCCGGACGGTTGCCTCAAATCACCTTTTGTAACGAATTGTTACGGGAAAAGCCTTTTGCTTCCAAAATCTTGCAGTGCTTTTTTGAAATCGTGAAACGGTCCGTCCGGGCGAGGCGGAGTCTCGCCCGGACGGGTGCCGTTCGACGCTGGGAACCGGACTGCCGGGGATAATCGCCCGGCGGCCGGCTTAGTTGGCCTGACGACGCAGGAAAGCCGGGATTTCCAGCATGTCCTCGTCGGCCTGCGAGCTGCGCAGACGGTCAGCCGAATCGAGCCCGCCAAGGCGCGGCTGCGCGGCTGGTGCGGCCGGCGGCAACGGTGCCGAGGCGCGCGGTGCGGCGGCTGCCGGCATTGCCGGCTTCTGCGCTGCGGGCTGCTGCGCCGCCGGGGCGGTGCCGCTGTCCTGGCCACGCATCATGCCGGTGACCTTCTGGAACAGGCTGGGGCCACGCTTTTCGGCGGCCGGCCTTGCGCCATTGGCCATCGCGGCCTCGGCGAACGGGTCGGCCCTGCCGGCGGCTGCAGCCGGACGGTTCGCCGGGGTGACCGGGCGTGGGGCGATGAACGGCGCCGCCGCCTTGGCTTCTGCCGTGGCCGGGGCGGTCGCCGGAGCGCTTGCCGGGGTGCTTGCCGCAGCTTCGGTCTCGTTCCGCACCGGTTCCGCCGTGGCGCTGGCCTGCTCGGCAGGTTTCGCTTCGGCGGGAGCGGCCTCGGCGACACCGAGATCCAGTGTCTCCTCCTCGTCCAGCTTGTAGGCCAGTGCGGTGGCATGGTTGCCCATGCTGCCGCCCATGCCCGCACTCAGGCTGCCGCTGTTCAGCGGGATGCCGGCGAAGCCGGTGGCGGTAGCGGCCGCGGGGGCGGCCGCCGGTGCGCCAGCGGCGGTGCGGTTGCGCGAGGCGACCACACTGAGCTGCGGGCGGGCCGCCGGACGGTTCAGGGTCTGCGCCTCCGCCTCGATGCCGGTGGAGACGATGGAGACCCGCATCTGGCCTTCCAGCGTGTCGTCGAAGGTGGCGCCGAAGATGATGTTGGCGTCGGAATCGACTTCCTCGCGGATGCGGTTGGCCGCCTCGTCAACCTCGAACAAGGTCATGTCCGGGCCGCCGGTGACGTTGATCAGCAGGCCGCGTGCGCCCTTCATTGAGGTGTCGTCGAGCAGCGGGTTGTTGATCGCCGCCTCGGCCGCGTCGATGGCCCGGCGGTCGCCGGATGCCTGGCCGGTGCCCATCATCGCCTTGCCCATCTCGCTCATGACCGTGCGGATGTCGGCGAAGTCCAGGTTGATCAGGCCCGGCATGACCATCAGGTCGGTTACGCCGCGCACGCCGGCATGTAGCACATCGTCGGCCATCTTGAAGGCGTCGGCGAAAGTGGTCTTCTCGTTCGCCACCCGGAACAGGTTCTGGTTCGGGATGATGATGAGGGTATCGACATATTGCTGCAGTTCCTCGATGCCGGCTTCGGCAAGGCGCATGCGGTGATGGCCCTCGAAATGGAACGGCTTGGTGACCACGCCAACCGTCAGGATGTCGCGCTCACGCGCTGCCTGGGCGATGACCGGCGCCGCACCGGTGCCGGTGCCGCCGCCCATGCCGGCGGTGATGAAGCACATGTTGGAGCCTTCGAGATGCTCCAGAATCTCGTCGATGGAGGCTTCCGCCGCCGCACGACCGACTTCCGGCCGCGAACCCGCGCCCAGACCCTGCGTCACCGAGGTGCCGAGCTGGATACGCCGCTCGGAAACCGACTGCGCGATCGACTGCGCATCGGTGTTGGCAACCACGAACTCGACCCCGGTGAGGTTCGAGCGGATCATGTTGTTGACCGCGTTACCGCCGGCACCGCCGACACCGATCACGGTGATCCGCGGCTTCAGGTCCGGCTCGTTCGGTAGAGAGATATTGATGGTCATTGTGCCCTCCGCTTGCTCATACCATCGTTGAAAAAAGACTGCGTCGAACCCCTGTTTCCCAGCATCAGAAGTTCTCCCGCAGCCACGACCCGATCCGGCCCATCAGGCCGGCGGGTGCCTCGTTGTCGCCGCGCTTCAGCAGCGCGACGTCGATCTGTTCGTTGACCGCGTAGGTCAACAGTCCGGCGCAGGTGGCGAAAGCCGGCCCGCCCGTGGAATCCGCCAGCCCGTGCGCCCGTATCGGCCGGCCCATGCGGACCTGCTTGTCGAGCACCAGCTGCGCCATGTCGCGCACGCCCGGCAGCTGGCTGGCGCCGCCGGTCAGCACCACGCGCCGGCCGGCCAGCTTGTCGAAGCCGGAAATTTCCAGGCGTGAGCGCACATGCTCGAAGGTCTCCTCCAGGCGCGGCTGGATGATCGAGACCAGGAAGCTTTTCGGCACATGGTTCGGGCTGGTGTGGCGGTCCTCGCCAACCAGCGGCACGTCGATCACCTCGCGGTCGTCGAGCGGCGAGGAGATCGCGCTGCCATACAGCGTCTTCATGCGCTCGGCCTCGGCCAGCGGCGTGGTCAGGCCGCGCGCGATGTCGCTGGTCACATGGCCGCCGCCGATCGGCACCATGTCGGTGAACACCACCTGGCCCTCGAAGAACACGGCGACCGTGGTGGTGCCGCCGCCCATGTCGATGACGGTGACGCCCAGCTCCATCTCGTCCTCGACCAGGGCCGCGAGGCCGGAGGCGTAGGGCGAGACGACCAGCGCCTCAATGTCCAGATGGCAGCGCTGCACCACGGTGGTCAGGTTGCGCAGCACGCCGGCCTGGGCGGTGACGACATGGATGTCGGCGCCAAGCCGCTGGCCGAACATGCCACGCGGATCCTTGATGCCCCGGCTGCCGTCGATGGAGAAGCCGATGGGGATGGAGTGGATGAGTTGCCGGTCTTCCGGCTCCTGCTGGGTGCGGCCCTGACTCAGCACGCGGCGTACGTCGCGCTCGCCGATTTCCTGGCCGCCCAGCGCCACCTCGACGCCGATGGTGTGCGAGGCGGGGTGGCCGCCCGATACGTTCACCACCACCTGGCGCACCGTCTCGTTCGCCATCTTCTCGGCGGCATGAACGGCGTTCAGGATGGATTCCTCGGCCGCCTCCATATCGACGATGGCACCGGAGCGCAGGCCGCGGCTGACCTGATGGCCGATGCCGACGACGCGCGGCACGCCATGATCGATGCGCGCGATGAAGCAGGCGATCTTGGTCGTGCCGATATCCAGCGCGGCGACCAGTCCGGTGCGGGGTTTGGTGAGGCTCTTGCTCATCAGGTATTTTTCCCGGGGTTACGCAGACGCTTCGCCGTGTCGGGGGCCACCCGCACGACCAGCCGGTCGGCGAAGCGCAGATCGATGGCAATGACATCCTTGGCCAGCACCTTGTGCTCGCGCTCCAGCGCGGCGAGGCGGGTCCAGGCACCCATCGGATTTTCCTCCGGCAGGCGGACGTCGATGCCATTGTCGAACAGCAGGTTCCAGCGCCGCTCCCCGACCAGGGTGGCGGCCCGCACACGGGCGCGCAGCTCCGGCGCGGTCTCCAGCATCGCCAGCAGGGCCGGCGCTTCCAGCGGCGCATCGTCACCGACCAGCACCGGCAGGTGGCCAAAGGCGGCAATGTTGTCGCGCAGGATCACCACGCCCTCGGCATCGACCAGCACCAGCCGGTCGTCGCGCTGCCACAGCGCCATCGGCTGGCGTTCCTCGATGCGGACATACAGCGTGTGCGGCAGGCGGCGCTCGATCACCGCGCTGCGCACCCAGTTGATCGCTTCCAGCCGCTCGCGGGCGGCGGCCACGTCGATGCCCAGCAGCGCGTCGCCGCGCTTCACGTCGAGGACGGCCAGCAGCAGCCCGGCATCGGTGCGCTCGCGGCCTTCCAGAAGCACGTCGGCAACGGCGAGGCCGGCCTCGCGGCTCAGTTCCAGCGCGTCGGCGCGCAGCTCCATCGCCGCTTCCGGGATGGTGTCGCTGGACCACAGATACCAGCCGCCGCCGGCCAGCCCGGCCAGCAGCGCCAGAACGGCGCTGGTCCGCGCCACGGGCTTCACCCAGCGCGGCTGGACCCGGCGGCGCGGGGCCGCCCGGCGCTTGCTGGTGCTGGCGATGGTGCCGGTCAGGAGTCGCATCGCGCCTCCTCGACCATGCGGGCCACCAGTTCCGGGAAGGAGATGCCGAGATGGGCGGCCTGTTCGGGCACCAGCGAGGCCGGTGTCATGCCGGGCTGGGTGTTGACCTCCAACAGGTACAGCGTGCCGGTCTCTTCCTTGGTGTCGTCATAGCGGAAATCGGCGCGGCTCACGCCCCGGCAGCCCAGCACGGCATGCGCCTCCTCGGCCATGCGCAGCGCCTGCTCATAGACCGGACGCGGCAGTTCCGCCGGGACGATGTGCCGGGTCCGGCTGGTCGCGGCGTATTTGTTCTCGTAGTCGTAGAAGCCTTCGTCGGTCACCAGCTCGGTCACCGCCATTGCCTTGCCGGACATCACGCCGACGGTCAGCTCACGGCCGGGGATATAGGTCTCCACCAGCACTTCCTCGCCGAACGGCCAGTCGCCGTTCAGCATCGGCGCGTTGCTGCCCTTCTCGACGATGCGCACGCCGATGGAGGAGCCCTCGTCGATCGGCTTCAGCACGTAGGGCGGCTGCATCGGATGCTCCAGCACCACGTCCTTCTTGCCGACGATGCGGCCTTCCGGGCAGCGCAGCCCGACACCGGCGAACAGCTGCTTGGCCGCCGGCTTGTGCATGGCGATGGACGAGGCCAGGACCCCGGAATGGGTGTAGGGGATGCCCAGGATGTTCAGCAGCCCCTGCACATTGCCGTCCTCGCCGATCGGCCCGTGCAGTGCGTTGAACACCACGTCCGGCTTCAGCTTGCCCAGCACCTCGGCGATCTTGCGGTCCATGTCGATCTCGGTGACGCGGTAGCCGGCCTGGCGCAGCGCCTTGGCGCATTCGCGGCCGCTGACCAGCGACACTTCGCGCTCGGCCGACCAGCCGCCCATCAGCACGGCGACGTGAATCTCGGAACGGTTTGCGGGGCGGGCGGTCATGCTGTCTCTCCCGCTTCGGGGCCCGCTTCGACCACGGCGCCGGGGCCGCGCTGCGACGGCACGCCGATGCGGCGGATTTCCCAGTCCAGCCGGATGCCGGAATTCTCGAACACGCGGCGGCGCACTTCCTCGCCCAGCGTCTCGATGTCGGTGGCGGTGGCCGCGCCGGTGTTGATCAGGAAGTTGCAATGCTTGTCCGACACCATGGCGTCACCGATGCGCAGGCCGCGGCAGCCGGCCTTGTCGATCAGCTGCCAGGCCCGGAGCGCCCCTGGATGCCCTTCCGGGTTCTTGAAGGTGGAGCCGCCGGTGCGCGCGCGGGTCGGCTGCGTTTCCTCGCGGCTCTTGCGGATATCGGCCATGCGCTGGGCGATGGCGGCGGGGTCGCCGGGCCGGCCCTGCAGCAGGGCGGACAGGAAGATCCAGCCCGCCGGTACGGTGGACCGGCGGTAGGAGAAGCCCATTGCCGCCGCGTCCAGCCGGTGCCGCTTGCCGAACGGATCGACCGCCTCGGCCTCGATCAGCACGTCCTTGATCTCGCCGCCATAGGCGCCGGCATTCATGCGCAGCGCGCCGCCGACCGTGCCGGGGATGCCGGAGAAGAATTCGAGGTCGGTCAGGCCGGCCTGCTGCGCGGTCAGCGCCACATTCAGGTCCAGCGCCCCGGCACCGGCGCGGAGCTGTTCGCCCTCGACGCTGACCTCGGTGAAGCCGCGGGCCAGCCGGATCACCACGCCCGGCACGCCGCCGTCGCGGATCAGCAGGTTGGAGCCGACGCCGATCACCGTCACCGGCACATCGGCCGGGCGGCTGGCGAGGAACTCCACCAGATCGTCGGCATCGGCCGGGCGGAACAGCACCTCGGCCGGGCCGCCGCAGCGGAACCAGGTGGTCTTGGCGAGGTCGGCATCCTCGGTATAGCGGCCACGGACCGCCGGCAGACGTTCGATCAGACTGGTCATGGCTTTGCGCACCGCCTTCATGAGCGTGCCCTCCGGCTGGCCTCGACGCCGAACACGGCATCCAGTTCGGCCGGCAGGGCGTTGGCCCAGTTGGTGATCGACCCGGCGCCAAGGCAGACCACCATGTCGCCCGGCCTGGCGATGGCGGCGATCCTCTTGGCCAGCGAATCCGGCCCGGACAGCGGGGAGACGCTGCGATGGCCATGGGCCTGCAGGCCGGCCACCAGCCGGTCCTTGTCCATGCCCTCGATGGGCTGCTCGCCGGCGGCATAGACATCGGCCACCAGCACCGAATCGGCGTCGTTGAAACAGGTGCAGAATTCCTCGAACAGGCTTTCCAGCCGGCTGTAGCGGTGCGGCTGCACCACGGCGATCACCTTGCCGTCCGGGCAGGCACCGCGCGCGGCGGCCAGCACGGCGGAAATCTCCACCGGGTGATGGCCGTAATCGTCGATCACCGCGATGCCGTTCGACTCGCCGGTGCGGGTGAAGCGCCGCTTCACGCCGGCGAAATTCGCCAGCGCCCGGCGGATCGTCTCCTCCTCCAGCCCCATCTCGGCGGCGATGGCGACCGCGCCCAGCGCGTTCTGCACATTGTGCATGCCGTACATCGGCAGGATCAGATCCTTGAAGGCGCGGCCCTCATTGCGCGAACGCGGCCCGAAGATGACCGAGAAGCGCGCGCCGGCCGGGCTGATCTCGATATCGACGCCGCGCACCTCGGCCTGCGGGCTCATGCCGTAGGTGACGATGCGGCGGTCGGGAATCTGGCCGATCAGCGCCTGCACCACCGGATGGTCGAGGCACATGGCGGCGAAGCCATAGAACGGGATGTTCTCGATGAAGGTGCGGAATGCCTCCTGCACCTTCTCGAAGCTGCCGTAATGGTCGAGATGCTCCGGGTCGATGTTGGTGACCAGGCCGATGGTTGCCGGCAGCTTGGTGAAGGTGCCGTCGCTCTCGTCCGCCTCCACCACCATCCAGTCGCCGGTGCCGAGCCGCGCATTGCTGGCCCAGGCGTTGATGATGCCGCCATTGATGACCGTCGGGTCGAGTTCGGCGGTATCGAGGATCGAGGCGACCAGCGAAGTCGTCGTCGTCTTGCCATGGGTGCCGGCAATCGCGATGGACCATTTCAGGCGCATCAGCTCGCCCAGCATTTCGGCGCGGCGCACCACCGGGACGAAGCGGGCGCGGGCGGCCACCACTTCGGGATTGTCCTGCTTCACCGCCGAGGAGATGACGACCACGGCGGCGTCGCCGATATTCTCCTCGCGATGGCCGATATGGACGGTCACGCCGCGTTCGCGCAGGCGCTTCACATTGGGGCTGTCGGCGAGATCGCTGCCCTGTACTTCATAGCCCAGATTCAGCAGTACCTCGGCGATGCCGCTCATGCCGATACCGCCGATGCCGACGAAATGCACAATGCCGATATCGAGTGGAAGCGCCCTCATGCCGCCTTCTCCTGCGGTTCCGGGGAGGTGTGGCGAAGGCTGTCGCCATTCGCGGGAAGTTCCGCCGTCACCAGGTCGGCCAGCCGCTCGACCGCGTCCGGCGTGCCGGCCTCACGCATTTTCAGCGCGGCGGCGTTCAGCTTCTGCGGCATGGTCAGCAGCATCTCCAGCCGGTCGGCCACCGCCTTGGCGCAGAACGCGTCCTGCGGCATGACCCAGGCGCCGCCGGCCGTCTCGACGGCATGGGCGTTGGCGCTCTGGTGGTCGTCCATGGCGTGCGGGTAGGGCACCAGGATCGCCGGCCGCCCGGCCGCCGTCAGTTCGGCCACGGTGGAGGCGCCGGACCGGCAGATCGCCAGATGCGCGCGGGTCAGCCGTGCCGGCATGTCGGAGAAGAAGGAGGCGACTTCCGCCTGGAAGCCGATACCGCTGTAGGCGGCCTCGACACGGGCCACATCTTCCGGCCGCGCCTGCTGCTCGATGCGCAACCGGCGGCGCACCGTCTCGGGCAGCAGCGCGATGGCGGCGGGCATCACGTCGGAGAACACCGTGGCGCCCTGGCTGCCGCCGGTGACCAGCACCGTCAGCTTGCCGTCAATCTCGGCCGGCGGGTAGGGGGTCTGGCGCACCGCGACAATGTCCGGCCGCACCGGGTTGCCGGTGAAACTGAGGCGGTCGCGCAAGGCCGGCTTCACGCCGGAAACCTCCGCGAAGGAGGTGGCGATACGCCGGGCGCGGCTGGCCAGCAGCCGGTTGGCGCGGCCCAGCAGGGCGTTCTGTTCATGCAGCAGGATGGTGATGCCCTGCAGACCGGCGGCGGTCACGGTCGGCACCGAGGGGTAGCCGCCGAACCCCACCACCATGGCGGGCTTCAGCCGGCGCAGCAGGAGCAACGCGTCCAGCGTGCCGAGACCCAGCGAGACCATGCCGCCCAGCTTGGCCGCCAGGCCGGGCCTGCTGATGCCCTCGGCGCGGATGCGGTGCACGCTGAAGGCGGCGTTTTCCGGTGCCTCGAACGCCTTGCCGCGGCGGTCGGTGACCAGTGCCACGGCATAGCCGCGCGCCAGCAGCGCATGGGCCAGCGCCTGCGCCGGGAACAGATGCCCGCCGGTGCCGCCGGCAGCCAGCACGATGGTCTTCTTCACGGTCGTCCGGGGGGCGCTCATGACTGGCCTCCGCCGGCGCGGCGGCGGGTCAGCGCCAGCGCCATGCCCATGCCGATGGCAAGCGCCAGCAGCGAGGAACCGCCATAGGAGACGAAGGGCAGGGTCATGCCCTTGGTTGGCATCATATGCAGGGTGGAGCCCATATTGATGATCGCCTGGATGCCGAACTGCGCCAGCAGGCCGGAGGCCGCCAGCATGACGAACAGATTCTGCTCGCTGAGCACGCGGGCGAAGCCGCGCAGCACCACGAAGGCGAACAGCACCAGCACCAGCAGGCAGGCGATCAGCCCCAGCTCCTCCCCGGCGACGGCGAACACGAAATCGGCGTGCGCGTCGGGGATATAGGCCTTCACCGTGCCCTCGCCGGGACCGCGCCCCAGCAGGCCGCCATTCATGAAGGCCTCCATCGAGCGGTTGACCTGGTAGCTGTCACCCGAGGCCGGATCGAGGAAGCGGTCGATGCGGCTGGCCACATGATCGAAGGCGAAATAGGTGCCGATCAGGCCGAACACGCCGAACAGCAACGCGCCGCCGACCCAGGCGATGGGCATGCCGGCCAGGAAAAACTGGCCGAAGAAGATCGCGCTCAGCACCACGGCCTGGCCGAGATCGGGCTGCATCAGCAGCAGGCTGACGACCAGCAGATACAGCGCACCGGCGGCGATATGGCCGGGGAAGCCCTCGCCGCGCCGCCATTCGGCGAACAGCCAGCCGGCGATCACCGCGAAGAACGGCTTGGCGAATTCGGAGGGCTGCAGCGAAAAGCCGGCCAGGTTGATCCAGCGCCGCGCACCCTTGATTTCCGGGCCGCCCAGCAGCACCGCCACCAGCAGCAGGAGGGTCCCGGCAAGGCCGATCAGCGCCAGCCGGCGCACGGTGCGCGGCTGCATCAGCGACACACCGATCATCATGGCGATGGCGACCGGCAGCAGCGCGAAATGGCGGCGCACGAAATAGAACTGGTCGAGGCCGATGCGTTCCGCCACCGGCGGGCTGGCGGCCAGGATCATCAGCGCGCCGAAGCCTATGATGAGACCCAACGCCGCCAGGCTCCAGCGGTCGATGGTCCACCACCAGCGGCCGAACAGGCTGGTATCGTTGCGGGAGAGCGCGCTCATGCGGCACCTCCCGTCAGCGTGGCGGCGGCATCGCTGGCCAGCGCCTTCACCAGATCGCGGAAGCGGTCGCCGCGCTGCTCGAAATTGTCGAACTGGTCGAACGAGGCGGCGGCCGGCGACAGCAGCACCACGCCGCCCGTGCCGCGTGCGTCCTTCGCGGCAGCGGCCAGTGCCTCCTGCAGCGTGCCGCATTTGGAATAGGCCAGCTTGCCGTCCAGCGTGGCGGCGAAACCATCGGCCGATTCGCCGATCAGATAGGCATGGCGCACGCGCCCGAACTGCGGGGCCAGCGCGTCGATGCCGCCTTCCTTGGCGCGCCCGCCGGCGATCCAGTAGATGCGCTCGTAGCAGGCCAGCGCCTTCCCGGTCGCCTCGGCGTTGGTCGCCTTGGAATCGTTCACGAAGGTGACGCCATCCAGCACCGCGACCCGCTCCTGCCGGTGGGCGAGGCCGGGGAAGCTGCGGATACCGGCGATGATCGCCTCGGCCGGCACGTCGAGGGCGGTGCAGATGGTGTAGGCGGCCGCCGCGTTCTGCCAGTTGTGCGATCCGGGCAGGGCCGGCGCCTCGGCCAGGTCGAGGATCGTGCGGGCGCTGCCGTTACGGGCATCGATCAGCCGCCCTCCGCCGATGCTGCCATCGACATAGACGCCGCCGACCACCGGCCGGCTGACCGAGATGCCGACAACGCCGCGGCTCAGAATGCCGCGGCCCAGCGCCCGGGCGACGCCGCGCGTGGTCTCGTCGTCCAGCCCGATGACGGCGGTGCCGTCTGCCGGCAGCTGGTCGAACAGATGGCGCTTGGCGGCGACATAGCCGTCGAAGCCGCCATGCCGGTCGAGATGGTCCGGCGTGATGTTCAGCAGCGCCGCCACATCGAAGCGCGCCTCGCGCAGCAGCTCGATCTGGTAGCTCGACAGTTCCAGCACATAGATGCCGTCGGCCCCCAGCGGCGTCAGCGTCAATGCCGCCATGCCGAGATTGCCGCCGATCTCCGCCATGCAGCCGGCCTGCTTCAGGATATGGCCGACCAGCGCCGTGGTGGTGGATTTGCCGTTGGTGCCGGTGATGCCGACGAAGCGTGCCTGCGGGTTGGCCAGCGCCAGCAGCTCGATGTCGCAGACCAGCGCCACGCCGGCTGCCTTCGCGGCAAGGGCGGCGGGGTGCGGCACCGGGAAGCTGTGCGGGATGCCGGGGCTCCACACCGCGAGGGCGATGCCGGACCAGTCGGCGGTGGCCAGGTTGGTGACGGCAGCACCCAGCTTTTCCGCCTCGGCGCGGCGGTCCGCGTTGTCGTCCCAGGCCAGCACCTCGGCGCCGGCCTGCAAGAGGGCGGACACGCTGGCGAGGCCGGAACGGGCGAGGCCCATCACGGCAATACGGCGGTTGGCGAAGCGGGAGAGATCGATCATGCCGTCCCCCTCACCGCAGCTTCAGGGTGGACAGGCCGGCGATCGCCAGCACCACGGCGATGATCCAGAACCGGATCACGATGGTCGATTCGGCCCAGCCCTTCTTTTCGTAGTGATGGTGCAGCGGCGCCATGCGGAAGACGCGCTTGCCGGTCAGCTTGAAGGACAGCACCTGGACGATGACCGAGACGGTCTCCAGCACGAACAGCCCGCCGATGATGGCCAGCACCAGCTCGTGCTTGGTGGCGACGGAAATCGCGCCCAGCCCGCCGCCCAGCGCCAGCGAGCCGGTATCGCCCATGAACACCATGGCCGGCGGCGCGTTGTACCAAAGGAAGCCAAGGCCGGCGCCGACCAGCGCGCCGCACAGCACCGCCAGCTCGCCGGTGCCCGGCACATGCTGGATTTGCAGGTAATTGGCGAACACCGCATTGCCGGCCAGATAGGCGATCAGCGCGAAGCAGGAGGCGGCGATCATCACCGGCACGATGGCCAGCCCGTCCAGCCCGTCGGTCAGGTTCACGGCGTTGGAGGAGCCCACCATGACCAGTGCTGCGAAAATGATGAAGAACCAGCCTAGGTCGATTAGCAGCGCCTTGAAGAACGGCACGGTCAGGCTGGTCGAAAGCGGGTCTTCGCTGATCCAGGCGAACATCAGGGCGGCGGCCAGGCTGACGGCCAGCTGGCCGGCCAGCTTGAGGCGGCCCGGCAGGCCCTTGGCGTTGCGCTTGGTCAGCTTCAGGAAATCGTCGAAGAAGCCGATCAGCCCGAAGCCGCAGGTCACCAGCAGCACGGTCCAGACATAGAGGTTGCGCAGATCCGCCCACAGCAGGGTGGAAACCGCCAGCGCCAGCAGGATCAGGGCGCCGCCCATGGTCGGCGTGCCCTTCTTGGTCAGCAGGTGGCTTTCCGGTCCGTCCTCGCGGATCGGCTGGCCCTCGCGCTGCTTGGCCTTCAGCCAGCCGATGACGGCCGGGCCCATCAGGAAGGCGATGGCAAGCGCGGTGATGACCGCGCCGCCGGTGCGGAACGTCAGGTAGCGGAACAGGTTGAAGGCGCTGAACATATCCGCGAGCGGGGTGAGGAGAAGCGGCAGCATCGGTCAGTTCTCCCCCGTGCGCAGCGCCAGCAGGGCATCCACCACGCGCGCCATTTTCATGCCAAGGCTGCCCTTCACCAGAACCACGTCGCCGGCATGCACCAGCGCGCCGACCAGCGGCGCCAGCGCCTTTGTGTCGTCGCCGCTGCCGCCCTGCAGGCCGCGCGGCAGGCTTTCTGCCATGCGGTTCATGTTCGGTCCGGCGGTGAACACCAGATCGGCGCCGGCGGCCTGGATCGGCTGCGCCAGCGCGTTGTGCGCCTCGGCCGCGCCGTCGCCCAGTTCCAGCATGTCGCCCAGCACCAGGATGCGCCGGCCGCCGGGCTTCGGCTTGGTCATCGCCAGCACGTCCAGCGCCGCGCGCAGGGCGGGCGGGCTGGCATTGTAGCTCTCGTCGATCAGCAGCAGCGTGCCGCCGGGGATGGCGATCTCGACCTGCCGGCCCCGGCCTTTCGGCGCCTCGACCTGTTCCAGCGCCGCCGCAGCCACCGTCACGTCACCGCCGAGTGCGGCGATGCCGGCCAGCACGCCCAGGCTGTTCAGTACCCAGTGCCGGCCCGGCACGGCCAGCCGGTAGCGCAGCCGGCGCTGGGCGACGATGGCCTGCACCAGGCTGTCGGTACGGCGCAGTTCGGCGTTCAGCAGGCAGGCATCGGCGGAAAGATCGGTACCGAAGCTGACGATGGTGCGGATGCCGGCCTTCCGGGCGCGTTCGCACAGCCGGCCATAATGCCGGTTGTCGCGATTCAGCACGGCGGTGCCGCCTTCCTTCACGCCCAGCAGGATGTCGGCCTTTTCCTCGGCGATCTCCTCCTCGGAGTCGAAATGTCCGGCATGCACCGCTTCCACATTGGTGATCAGCGCCACGTCCGGCTGCACCATGCGCGCCAGCGGCGCCAGCTCGCCGCGATGGTTCATGCCGAGTTCGGAGACCAGATACTCGGCATCCAGCGGCAGGCGGGCCAGCGTCAGCGGCGCGCCGATATGGTTGTTGAAGCTGGCCACGCTGGCGTGGGTCTTGCCCAGCGCGGACAGGCCGACGCGCAGCATCTCCTTGGAGCCGGTCTTGCCGACGCTGCCGGTGACGGCAATCGCCTTCGCCCCGCTACGGCCGCGCTGGAAGCGCCCGAGTTTCTCGAGCGCTTCCAGGGTCGAGGCGACCTCCAGTACCGGCGTCTCCGCCGATACCCCCTCCGGTCGCCGCTCGACCAGCAGCGCGGCCGCCCCCCCACCCAGGGCGTCTCTTGCATAGTCATGGCCGTCGAAAGCATCCCCTTTGAGGGCGACGAACAGGTCGCCCTCCGCCACCGTCCGGCTGTCGATGGACACGCCGAAAGCCTGCCAGTCCCGGCTGTTCTTCCCACCGGTGGCGGCAACGGCGTCCGCCGATGTCCAGAGCGGCCTGGTCATCTGAGGTTCGGTCATGCCGCACCCCCAAGGCCCAGCGCCTGCACGGCGGCCCGCGCCACCGCCACATCGTCGAACGGCCGGGTTTCGCCGGCGATCTCCTGACCCTGCTCGTGAC
>Ga0114898_1000402_pt1 | contig 34473 bp, 36 predicted proteins | sample Malvired_Geostar_FD_83496 | JGI IMG/M metagenome (GOLD analysis project Ga0114898, IMG submission 83496) | Marine viral communities from the Global Malaspina Expedition - Malaspina viral metaG DeepMed_Geostar | ecosystem: Environmental > Aquatic > Marine > Oceanic | place: Mediterranean Sea...
AGTCAAGGAAGGTCGTCTGTCCGAAAGCACCGCAAAAGGCCGCCAGGTTGGGAGCCGGAGCACCGAGAATACTTGCCGACGCAGCAGCGAAATCGCCCATCTTAAACGAGCCGATCGGTACGACCAGACTCTGCTGCGTGAAATACAGACCGAGATCGGTCCCCATTCCGAGGTTGTCGGCATAATGCTTGATCGCAACGCCGAAGGTGCCCGTATCGTCACCCTCTTCGGACTTAGCCCGGGGAAGCAGGACAGGGCCCGGATATTCTCCGCGAAACATGACGTATTGACCGCCCTCGCAAGCGGCGTCGGAGGTGCTGAAGAAAGTGCCGCAGGCATCCAGTTCCGTCTTCTGCCAGCCAAACTGCCAGAAAGCCTCGACTGTTACGCTGCCCGGCAAACCGATGGAAGCAAACACGGAAGGCGTGGGCATCAGCGCCTCCTTCAGCTCCGAACCGGGAGTGCGGATGGCCGACACGTCGACCGGCAGGAAGGAGTTGATACCGCCCTGAATGAACAGGCTTTCCCCCCAGTTCACCACCTGCTTGCCCACGCGGACATTCAACGGCATGCCCGAAACGTCGAAATTCCCGTAAACGAAAGCATCGAGGATGTCGAATCTTCTTCCGCCGAAATCGCGCGCCTGGTCGCCGCGCGCCGCATCGACGAGGGGACGCTTGCCAAACCGGTTGTTCCTTGTGCCGAGTTCCTCGTTTACCCAGTAATCGTAGAAAGCCTTGGTGCGAACGAATGCCCCGAAATTTTGCCATTGAAGATCGAAGTCGGTCGTGAGCTTGACGGTGGTGGTGTAAGGATCCCACTGGTCGGTATTGATGTTGCCGTCATCGTCATTGAGCCCCAATCCGGCTCCGTTTCCGGCGGAGCAACCTCCGTTCGGCTTCGCAACGAGCGTACAGTCCTGCTTGGATGTCCGAAATCCAGCGCCGATCGAAATCAGATTGTCGATACGGAGATTGGCTTCGCCAAAATTGAACTCGACGGCTTGAGCCGTGTTCGAGGCGACGATCATCGCCGCCGCGGTCATACTGCCCAAAAACAATTTCTGGACGGTTCTTGTTTTCATGGAGCGATCCTCCTCGATCCTCGATGGCTTCACTACCTTTGCGGGCTGGATCGGGAGGTGGTTCGAAACGAATTCCGGCTGGTCCCCCCGGCCAGTCAGCATCCCTCATGTACTAGCGGACATTTAATGGCAGTTTGAGTCAAGCCTGCGCGTTGATGCTGTTACACACTGGGGCAACATTGAGGCTTTCTATGGCATTTATGACACGGCGGCAATGTCCGAAAGAGAATGCGGAGGCCCGCACAATAAAAATGGTGCGCCGCACACTGATTATGTGCGGCGCAATAGAATCGTAGAACGAGTCAGATGGGAACTTTTAGTGGCTCATCCCGCCCGCCGGCCGAACCGGTGCATCCACCTCGATTTCGCCGGCCTTTTCAAAGACGAGGGTTACCGGCACGGATATGCCTTCCTCGAGCGCCTGCTTGAGGCCGATCAGCATGATGTGTTTACCGCCGGGCGCCAATGCCACTTCGTCGCCCGCCTTGATGGGAAGGGCGTCGAGTCTGCGCATCTTCATCACCATCCCCTCCATCGTCATATCGTGAACCTCGACCTTCGCGGCGACGGGCGATCTGGCTTCGAGAAGGGCATCGTCAGCATTGCCATTGTTCGCGATCGTGACATAGGCCGCCCCTGTATCGGTTACGCTCGCGCGCGCCCAGGCGTCGCTAACGGAAATATCGCTTGCGCCTTCATCGCCACAGGCAGCGAGAAGCGGCATGGCGAGAACGAGGGGGAGAAGAAAACGAAGGGAACGGAACATTGCAGCCTCTCTGTATTCTGGAAACCGAGGCCGCAAGCATATCAAGGAAGAAACCCGGTGTATCAGCGAACCACCGACATGCAGAGACATAGCCGCAGACATTATGCCGTGCCCATATCTTCTTTTGCCCGGCCACCTTTCGATCAGTAACCGCGCCGCTCACGGCCCTCATGACGCCAGCGCGAAACAATCGCCTCAAGCCCGGCCCGGTCGAGATCAGGCTTGCTCCAGGATTGCGAGAATCCGCTGCTGAGGTTTCTCGGCACACCCTTGTCGGCAATATCCGCAAACTTGATCCGCATGGGCATTCCGATCCCCTGACCAAGCACGATTGCTTCACGGTCGCCCAGAAGAGGTAGAAAATCGAGGAGACCGAGAGTCCCGGCATGCGTATTCGCGCGCATCACCTGCTGATCCCGCTCCGTGGAGAGGCGCATGGCGACCACCGTGCTGCACTGCAAAAGAATCGTGGTGTCGAGCTCCGAGGGGCGCTGGGTAACGAGCGCGAGCGACAGTCCGTACTTGCGCCCCTCCTTCGCAATACGCGATTGCCGCGTCGGCGCATAAAAGATGGCAAGCAGCCTCCGATAGGCAAAAGGCCGTTTCCTCCCCGCGAAGGAACGGCCTTTCTGCCTCCCACACGCCACGACAGCGCATGTCATGGACCGGAACCACAGCCGCGAAACCGAAAGATTGGCCGGAAGGAAATCAGGGAAAAGTGGTGCCGCTTGGGTGACTCGAACACCCGACCCCCTCATTACGAATGAGGTGCTCTACCAACTGAGCTAAAGCGGCCGCGGGACGGGTAGAAATCCACCTGTCCGCAGGGGCCCTCAGATACCCCGCCATCGCGCCTTTGGCAACAGGGAGAAAGGGCTCCGGGAAATATTTGGGCTTATTCAGTAGCTTCGGGTTGCTGTTCCGCATAGCCCCCCGGGGCGGCCTCACCCTTTCCGGCAGGAGCCGGCACTTTGGCCCGACCTTTCGCGAGAAAGCTGCGCACGGCCGCGGCGCTCGCTTCGGGTATCTCCTCCATCGGCACATGCCCGACATTCTCGAAGATGACGAGTTCGGCCTGCGGAATCCGTTTCTGGAACTCATGGGCCGCCGAGACGGGAATGAGCCCGTCCTGGTCACCCCAGAGGACGAGGACGGGCACCTTGATTTCGCCAAGCCGGTCCGCAAAGGCTTTCTCATTGCGGGAGGCGTAGCTTGCAAAGCGCATCCGCGTCGCATCGCGATTGCCTTCGTGCAGCGTGAGATCGAAATAACGCGCGACCATCTCGTCCGTCACCTTTGACTGGTCGAAAAAAACCTTGCGTACCCCCTCCTCGACAAGCGAGCGCGGCAACACGTAGCGCATGACATTGCTGACGACCGGCATGTTCGCGACGCGGAAGGCGAGCGGCACATCGTCATCGTCGCGCTGGACCGGAATGCCAGCCGCATCGACCAGGATGAGCGCGGAGACGCTTTCGGGATGCTCGAGCGTGTAAAGCGCGGCAATGCCGCCGCCCATCGAATTGCCCGCGATGGCGAACCGCCTGACATGAAGCGTTTTCAGCACCTCGTGAACGAAGGCCGTCATACCCTCGCGCGTGTAGTCATTGCCCGGCACACGGCCCGTAAGCCCATGCCCCGGCAGATCCATGCTGATGATGCGATAGCTGCCGCCCAGCTCTTCGACCCATGGCTCCCATGTGTGGAGCGAAGCATTGGAGCCATGCACCAGGACCAGCACCGGCCCCTCGGGATTTCCCTCGTCGCGGATATGGGCGCTCGCCCCATCCGGCAACATGACGAATTGCGAAGCCCCGGTCGCATATTTTCCGATAAGTTGTTCGCGCGGCACATCGAGCTGCACGAACGAGATCATGATCACGGCAAATGCCAGCAGAACAAGCGTCACCGTGCCGGCCAGAAGCCGTTTCACCATTTATTCTCCCCCTCCCGCTTGTCCCCGGTTTCATCCGGACCGGGATCGTCGGGCAGGGGCGGTTGAAAGGCAAGAGCTTCGCCGGTGGCTCCCCTCTCACGCATAGCAGGTGCAACAGGGGCGTCGAGCGGCCCTTCGGAACCGGAAGCATTCTCGTCGGAGATATCATGAGGAACAGGCGCTTCATTCTGCGCAAGCGCCATGACCGGCGCTGTCCATTCAAGCGCATCGAATTCGCCGGTCACCGGATTGATGGGAGACCAGCGCGGAGAGCGGTAACCGTTCCCCGTCCATTGAGGATCTTCCGGTGCATGAAGCGCGCGCGTGAGCCAGCTCCTTGCCGCACCCCGGTCGCCATATTCACCTTCCTCGATCTCGGACATGAGTTCGCAAACCCGCTGTCCCGGCTGTTCTTGCGCCGCCGGACCGGCGTAAGGGGCAAGCGCCTCGCGCGCCGCCTTCCAGTCGCGCGCACCGATAGCGCCACGGGCGACGAGAATACGGCTTTCGAGGTGATCGGGATTGCGGACGGCCAGCGCGTTCGCGCGTTCCGCTCGGGCATAGCGGCTTTCGTCCTCAACCAGATCGAGCCACGCATCGGCAAGGTCTGGATGCGGCACCACGCTCCATGCCTCCTCGATGAGCTTCATGCCCTTGCGGACGTGACCCGTCTTCGCGCAGAGCTCGGCGGCAAGCGCGATGGCGGGTACGAAACGCGGCTCAAGTGAAACAGCTTCAAGCGCAAGCTTTGCGGCCTTCTCGAAGGCGGGCTTGCGCGCATCGCCCGCCTGACCGCGCGCGGCTTCCGCCGCTGTCATCGCACGGGCGGTAAGCAGCACAGCGCGCCGGCGGCGCGCATCGTCGCGCGGAATAAGCTTTGCCCCGACCACGCGGTCGAGCGTCTTCAGCGCACCATCCCAGTCTTCTTCCGCTGCCTCGATTTCGAAGACGGCCTGTGCCGCCCAGGAAGTCTGCGGGCGCAGATCGAAGGCCCGGCGCGCATAGGCCAGTGCGCCATCGCGATCGCCCGCGCGCCGCGCCTGAATGAAAAGACCGCGAAGGCCGAGAAATTCTGTCTCCGGGGCAGCCAGCATCTTTTCGAAATGCTTCGTCGCCCCTGCCTCATCACCTTCGAGCTGTGCTGCCTGCGCGGCGAGAAGAAGCGTCAGCGGCGGCGCATCCAGAAGCTTGTGCGCCTGCGCTGCATAACGCTTGGCATCGGCGGCATCGCCTGCGGCAACCGCAACCATCCCGCGCGAGAGAGCGAGAAAGCCCTTCTGCTGACGGCGCTTTTCAAGAAAATTCGAAACGCTTGCCGGCGTCTCGATGAAGCTTACCACGATGCGATAGACGAGAAGGACCAGGAAGGCCGCAAGCGCCATCGCACCGACGCCAACAACGAAGCTTGTGCGGACTTCATACCCGCGCCAATGCATGACAAGCTCGCCCGGATTGTCAGCAAGCCAGATCGCGATGCCACTGAGGACCGCAATGATGAGGAATGTGTAAAGAGCGCGCAGCATCGGCGTCAGCCCTTCGTCTTGGCGAGTTGCGCCGCAACGCTTGCGCTGAGCTCCCTCACAAGCCGGTCCGTCTCAAGGCGCGCACGCGCATCGTCGAGCCATGAGGCCGCCGCTTCCGCGGCCGGGCCTTCGAGCGTTTCGGCTTCCTTTACCGCACCCTCAAGATCATGCACCTTGAGCCGCTCTTCCATGCGCGCAACTTTTGCTTCGATCGTATCGCCTGAAATTTCTCCCGTCTTGCGGATCGTGACGAGCGACTTCGCATTGGCGACGAAGCGCGACCACCATCCGTCCGCATCCGCGCGACGCGCCGCATCGAAGATATCCTCGGCAAGCGCCGGGAAGCGCGCTTCGAGCGCCGCACGCGTCGGCACCCCTCCGGACGCGGCCTTGGCGAGACCGGCAAGCGCTGTCTCCCCAGGCAGGAAAGTGCGCACCGTATCGAGTTCGGTTTCGAAGGAACCGGCGCTTTCGGCGGCACGCGCAAGATTCGCGAGTGCAAGACCGAGCGCCGCGCGCGCGGCAGCGTCGGGATCGTCCTTCTCTTCTTCAAGCCGGGCCACGCGATCTTCCATCTTCTGCACATCCGGCGCGAGCGAGGCAAGGCGAAGATCGAGAGCCCTCGCCAGCGTTTCGATGCTGCCGACCTGATCGGCGATGCCGGGTGGCGGCAGGCTCTCCGAAATCCCGCCGACCTTCTGCTCAAGGTCACGCAGTGAGTCACGCGTATCATTGAGCGCGGACGCCATTTTCTGGATGTCTGCAGCGAGAGTTTCGATCCGCTCACGAAGCGCGACGGCGCTGTCGGGCGTTTCCGACGCAGCCGCGAGATCTTTTTCAAGCTGGTCGATGCGCTCACCGAGCGAGGTGATCGTCGCACCGGTTTGCGTAGCGCTTTCGCCGGCACCGGCCTCAAGTGCGTCAATACGCTGCTCGAAACCGGTAAAGGCGTCTCCATCGCCTGCGCGCTGCGGCAAGCCCACGAACCAGACAGCCGCGAGCGCCACCGCCGCGCCGCCAAGTCCCGCGACCCCCGCCGCGAGAACAAGCGGCAAAGGCGAACGCTGAGAGCCCGGAGCCTCTGCTTTCTCGCTCGCAGACTTGTCGTCAGACGCTGCCGCGGCTTCGCCCTCGACAGGCTCGGCCTTCCCTTCGAGAGTGCGCGGTTCCTTCTCGCGCTTTGTCGACCCGCGCGGCTTGCCATCTTCGGGTTTCAGATATTCCGCCTGCGTTTCCTTCGCACTCTCGCCGGGGCCCGTGCCGGGGCCCGATCCGCCGCCCGTCTTGCCGTTCTTGCCACTGCCGTTTGGATCACTCATCTGAAGCCTTCTGGGAAAATCCCTGTCGCCGACACTATAGAGGCTCAAAGCGCGTGGGTCAGGGCGAAGTTCCGGTAAAATCAGGCCGGCAGCAAGGCCAACAGCGCCGCCTGGTCCGGTTCACGCGCAATTTTCACCGTAAGTCCGGGCAAATCGCGAAGTGCCTTGGCTACGTTCGACGACAGACAATAAGCCACGAGGCCCTCTGTCCTGTTCGCGAGTCCGGCCTCAAGGACGAGCGAAGCGAAAGTGCGCGCCGTACGTGGCGAATAAAGCAGGACACCGTCAAGCAAACCCTCCTCGATTTCTTGACGCGCCGCTTCGGGCAGTACAGGGGCAGGCACAGCTTCGTAGAGCACCACGCGTTTCACATCGAAGCCTTGCGCGCCGAGCATGCCCGCAAGGTCACCGGCGAGCGTAGTACCCGCCACATGGAGAAGAGGCCCCGACTCGGGTTTGATCGCGCCAGAGACATAAGCCGCCAGCGACGTGACGTCGCCACCCGCAGCCTCGACAGTCGCAAAACCCGCTGCGCGCGCGGCATCGGCGCTGGCGGGGCCGACGGCAAAGACAGGGAGCGGCAGAAGGCGGCCGGCTTCCTTCCGGCGCGCCAGTGCGCGGACACCGTTTGCGCTGGTAAAGAGAAGCGCCTGCCACCTGTCCCCCGGAAGGAAGGCATCATCGAGAAAACGGATCGTGAGAAGAGGCGCCATCACCACCTCATGACCGAGCGCGACAAGCGCATCGGCAAGCGAGGCGCTGTCTTCCTCGGGCCGCGTGACGAGAAGCCGCATCGTTCAGCTCGCGTCGAAGAAATTCGGTCCGGCGCGACCCTTGAGTTCCTGACCCGCATCCTCACCAAGCGCAATAGCGTCGGCGGCAAGCCCTTCGCGCTCCGTCTCGTGGATTTCCTGGCCATCCGGCGTAAGGATCATGGTTCGCAAGCGCATGCGCTTACCCGCGATTTCCGCCAGCGCCGCAATGGGCGTGCGGCAGGAACCCTCCAGAACGGCGAGAAAGGCCCGCTCGGCGGCAATGCGCAGACCCGTTTCTACATGATGCAGCTTCTGGAGGAGATGCGCCGCCTCGTCATCGGCAACGCGGCGCTCGATCCCGATAGCGCCCTGCGCCACGGCGGGAAGCATATCTTCCGGAGAAACCGAGGCAGTGATCTTGTCCGCAAGCCCCATACGTGTGAGACCGGCAACCGCAAGGAAGGTCGCATCCGCAACGCCTTCGCCAAGCTTCCGCAACCGCGTATCGACATTGCCGCGAAAAGGCACAACCTCAAGGTCGGGCCGCCTTGCCTTTACCTGCGCCGCCCGGCGGAGCGAGGAGGTGCCGACGCGAGAGCCGGCGGGCAGATCAGCAAGTGACCCCGTTTTCAGCGAAAGGAAGGCATCGCGCGGATCGGCCCTTTCCAGCAGGCAATCGATCACGAGTCCGTCCGGCAGCAGGGTCGGCATATCCTTCATCGAATGGACGGCGACGTCGATCCGCGCATCCGCGAGCTGCTCCTCGATTTCCTGCGTGAAGAGCCCCTTGCCGCCAATTTCCGACAGCGCCCGATCCTGCACCCGATCACCTTCAGTCGAGATTACGACGATCTCCGTCACTTCCTCGACAAGAGCGTCGCTCGCAAGCGCGATCCGGCGCGCGACTTCATTCGCCTGAACGAGGGCGAGCTTTGAACCTCTTGTGCCGATACGGTAGCGGCGTTGCATGCGGGGTCTCTAAAGTTGTATGCCAACGGAAATTCCCGGGCGGGACCGGCCCGCCGGGGCTTCTTATAACCTTTTCGGCCCTGTAATGAGAGGGGCTGCGGGTACTTTTCAGGCTCTTTTTCAGGCAAGGCCGTGACAGAACCACTCACCATCCTCGGCATCGAGACGAGCTGCGACGAGACCGCAGCTGCAATCGTCCGCAGGCATGGGGCCAATGTGCCAGGTGAAATCCTCTCCAATGTCGTCTTTTCGCAGATCGAGGAGCATGCGCCCTTCGGCGGCGTGGTGCCTGAAATTGCGGCCCGCGCCCACGTCGAGCATCTGGACGGACTTATCAAACGCGCCATGAAACAGGCGAAACTCGGCTGGGACGATCTCGATGGTATCGCCGCCACGGCAGGGCCGGGCCTGATCGGCGGCGTGATCGTCGGGCTCATGACCGCCAAGGGGATTGCGGCTTCGCGCGGGCTGCCTTTCGTCGCGCTCAATCACCTCGAAGGCCACGCCCTGACCGCGCGGATGACGGACGCACTTCCTTTTCCCTATCTCCTCTTGCTCGTTTCAGGCGGCCATAGCCAGCTCTTGGTAGTAGAGGGTGTCGGCCATTATCGCCGCCTTGGTACGACGATCGACGATGCCGTGGGCGAAGCCTTCGACAAGGTGGCCAAGCTTCTGGGGCTCGGCTATCCGGGCGGACCCGCCGTCGAACGTGCGGCAAAAGAAGGAAACCCGGCGCGCTTTCCGCTCCCCCGCCCGATGAACGGGCGACCCGGCTGTGATTTTTCCTTCTCCGGTCTCAAGACAGCCGTCCGGCAGACCGCGGAAAACCTTGGCAACCTGACGGATCAGGACAAATCCGATATTGCCGCCTCATTCCAGTTCGCGGTCGCGGACGTCCTTTCCGAGCGCGTGGAGAACGCCATGGCGCTTGCCGACGAGGTGATCTCCCCCGGTCATCGCCGCCTGGTCGTGGCAGGTGGGGTCGCGGCAAACATGGCACTACGCCAGCGTTTAATGGTGTCTGCTCACGCCTGCGGCTACGAATTTGTTGTGCCACCGCTGAAACTCTGCACGGATAACGGCGCGATGATCGCGTGGGCGGGGGCGGAGAGGCTTTCGCTCGGACTGACGGACCCAATCGACACCGGTCCGCGTGCGCGCTGGCCGCTCGATCCCAAGGCCGCACCCGCACGGGGAGCCGGCGTGAAAGCCTGAGAGGACTTCTCTGATATGAGTTTCCAGCTAACCCTCATTAATCTTGTGATTCGCTGGCAGGTGAAGCGCCGCTTCCGCAAGAACCCCGACATACAGCTCCTGCGGCCGATGATGGCACAGATGGAACCGCGCATGTCGAAACTTCCCTCCGGCATCGCCGTGGAGGAATTGGGCCTCGCCGGGGTGGCCGCCGAAAAAATCTCGGCCCCGGAAGCGCGGCAGGACAAGGCTTTCCTTTATATTCATGGCGGGGGCTTCGTCGCAGGATCGCCGCGCACACACCGCCCGCTGACCTGGCGGCTCGCAAAGGATATCGGCGTCCCCGTCTATGCCATCGATTATCGCCTTGCGCCCGAACACCCTTATCCCGCCGGTCTTGATGACTGCGTGACCGCCTACAAGGGTCTGCTCGACAAGGGCATTGCCGCTAAATCGATTCTGGTCGGCGGCGATTCCGCGGGCGGCAATCTCACGCTGGCACTTGCCTTGCGCCTCAAGGCGGAGGGTCTGCCTCTTCCCACTGCATTGATCTGCCTTTCGCCAGCAACCGACATGACGGGTTCGGGCGAATCCCGCCACAGCAATGCAGAGGCGGATTCGATGTTCGTCGAAGAAATGATGGATAGCCTGATGCCGGTCTATTGCCCCGGTGCCGATGAGCGCGACCCCTTCATTTCACCGCTTTTCGGCGATGTGAGCGGCTTCCCACCCACCCTCTTCCAGGTTGGTGAACGCGAAATGCTGCGCGACGACTCGACCCGCATGGCCGCAGCGCTGAAATCGGCGGGTGTCGAAACCGCTATCGAGGTCTGGCCGAAAGTCTGGCATGTCTGGCAGCTCAATGCCGACATGCTGCCGGAAGCCCGCGAGGCGATTGCACATATTGTGCGCTTCGCAAAGCAGCATCTTTCTTGATTTTTTTGACCCGGGTTTTGGGTCCATCTTGCAAAAAAGAACCCCGCCGCGAGGGGAAGCGGCGGGGCCAAGCGCCCTCTTCGAGAGAGGGCTCGGGGATCACCGGGCCACACAAGGGGAGGGAGGACGGCCCGGTCGAGAAGCCTGCAAGAACTATCAGATGATGCGGGCAGCGCCCGAGGTCTGCACGACCAGTACGAGCGTGTAGGCCACAAGCAATGCGGCGGCGGTTTTGGTGACGGCGCGCTCCGCGATCTGACGGAAATTCGGGTTCAACGTCATGTCGGTCTTCCTTCTCGCATCCGGGAGCAAACGCCGCCCGTTTTGAAAACTCGTGTCTGGATCAGACTGCGTACTGGGCAGCAATCTGGGCGACGAAAGCCAGCGTGTAACCGGCGAGGGCAAGGGTGATGACGCGGTTGGTCAGCTTTTTGTTCATGTAGGTCATGGCTCGTCTCCTGATGCCTGTGAGCGGGTTTTTGTTCCGGGGTAGCCGCTCACAAGCTGGATGTAGGCGCCCCTTGAATGGAAAACAATGAACAAAATCAAAAATGTTCAATCATCATGATTGATGTTGCTGCAGCGCAACACAAACAGGGGCCTCAATCCAAAATCCTTAATGGAAATCAGAGCCTTGATGAAATAATGCGCTGCGCTACAAGAAATGACGCAGCGCACTAAAACAATGAATTAAGAGGTGAGTCTGGAACGGTTCAAGCCCCGACGGCGACTTTCTCCGGGTCCACGCAGGCCGCACAGCCCGCTTTCAATCCCGCCACGACAATCTGGTAGACGCCTTCAAGTTCGCGCTCGAGTTTAGCAAGCGGCAGACGGGTGAAGAGCTGCGGATAGCTGAATTTGAGGGTCGCGGCCTGGATCATCTCCGCTACGAATTCCGGATCGGGCACATCGAACTCGCCCGATAGATTACCGAGCTCGACAATGCGGCAGAGAACCTCGCGTTCGCGCGCCAGCCCCTCATTGTGAAACTCCGGACGTTCGGCCGTAACGATTTGCGCCATTTCCACGATTTTGGGATCTTCCTCAAGCTTGTGGAAGGTTTCCCTGAGATCCATGAACAGAAAGTCGTGGAGCCGTTCGGAAGCGCTGCGCCCCGACGATGTCAGAATGCGCTGGAGATCATCCGCTGTCTGCACCGAGGCCTCACGGCAGATCGCCTCGGCAATATCGAGCTTGCCCGCGAAATAGCGGTAGAGATTGCCAGGCGACATGTCGCAATCGACGGCAAGCTCGGCCATCGTGGTTTTGGTATAGCCGTAATGCGTGAAACGCTTTTTTGCGGCCGCGATGATTTTCTGGTGCGGATCGTCTTGAGCGGTCATACAGGTAATTGTAGAGCGGCCGGGTAAACATTCAACGAATCGTTCAATCATTAGCACCTACAACATGCACGACGCCCCGGAGTGATAGTTTGACTAGTAAATACAACAAGATAGCAGTGGTCGGCGCAGGCGCATGGGGCACGGCGCTCGCACAGGTTGCCGCCAAGGCAGGCCGCGAGGTCACGCTTTGGGCGCGCGAGGCCGAGGTCGTGGAGAGCGTGAACGGTACGCACGAGAACAGCCTCTTCCTGCCCGGCATCCCCCTCGACGAAAGCCTGCGCGCGACGGGCGAGCTGAAGGAAATCGCACAAGCCGATGCGATCTTGATGGTAACGCCAGCGCAGCATATGCGCCGCGTGCTGGAACAGCTCGCACCCGAAATCGCCGAAGGCACACCCGTGGTCCTCTGCGCGAAGGGCGTGGAGCAATCGACGAATTATCTGCTCACGGAGGTTCTCGCCGAAGCCGCGCCGCAAGCGAAACCCGCCGTGCTTTCCGGCCCGAGCTTCGCTGCGGAAGTAGCGAGAGGCCTGCCAACCGCGGTGACGCTCGCCTGCGCGGACGAAGACGTGGCGGAGGCCCTCGTCCATGCGATCGGGCTTCCGGCATTCCGTCCCTATTATTCATCCGACCTGATCGGCGCGGAGATCGGCGGCGCTGTGAAGAACGTCCTCGCGATTGCCTGCGGCATCGTGGAGGGAAAGAAGCTCGGCGACAGCGCCCGCGCGGCACTGACGACGCGCGGCTTTGCGGAACTCGCAAGGCTCGGTGTCGCCATGGGCGCGCGCACCGAAACGCTGATGGGCCTCTCGGGGCTCGGCGATCTCATCCTCACCTGCAACTCACCGAAGTCGCGCAACATGTCGCTCGGCATGGCGCTGGGCGAAGGAAAGACACTGGAAGAGGTGATGGGCACGCGCAATTCGGTAAGCGAAGGCGTCCACTCGGCAACCGCCGTCATTGCGCTTGCGGCAAAATGCGATATTGAAATGCCGATTGCCGAAGCGGTCGCCGCCATCGTCACCGGCAAGTCGAAAATCGACGACACCATCGCCACACTTCTTGCCCGCCCCTTCAAGGCCGAAGGCTGACGCCCGGAATCGAACCAGAAGCGAAAACGAACCAGAAACGAAAACGGAAACGCACATCATGCTCTTCTGTCTTATCAGCACCGACAAACCGAACGCGCTCGAACTCCGTCTCGCCAATCGCGATGCGCATCTGAAATATTGGGGCGACGCGGGTTGCGTGAAGATCGGCGGTCCTTTCACCAATGACGATGCGAGCGTGATGAACGGCTCGATGCTCGTGATCGACGTCGAAGACCGGGCGACGGCGGAGAAGCTTGCCGAGAACGATCCTTACAACAAGGCCGGTCTCTTTGCGCAGACGGAAGTGCGCGCATGGAAATGGCTGCTGGGCCCGCAGGAATAAGAAGGAATAGGACCCGATGGCATACTGGCTTTTCAAATCCGAACCCTCCACCTGGTCATGGGAAGACCAGAAGAAGAAGGGCAAGAAGGGCGAGCCCTGGAACGGCGTTCGCAACTACCAGGCAAACAACAACATGAAGGCGATGAAGAAGGGCGACTACGGCTTCTTCTATCATTCGGTGGACGAGAAACGGATCGTCGGCATCGTTCGCGTGATCGGCGAACACCGTCCCGACCCGACCGACGAAAAGGGAAGGTTCGGCCTTGTCGACATCGAAGCCGTCGAGGATCTGCCAAACCCCATCACGCTTGAAGACGTGAAAAAGGAACCGGCACTTCACGAAATGGTGCTCGTCAACAATTCGCGTCTTTCCGTGCAACCCGTACGCGAAGATGAATGGAAGCTCATCTGCAAGATGGGCGGCCTGAAAAAGGCACCGTGAAGAAAGCGCCGTGACGAAACTTGCGCTGCCTGAGCCTGGAACGCCGCTCTGCGCGCTGGATGAACTGGACGATCCGGGCGCGAAGGGCCTGACACTTGGCAGCGGCGCCTCGCGGATCAATATATTCCTTATACGGAAGAGTGGCGCGGTTTACGGCTATCTGAACCTCTGCCCGCACGCCGCAACGCGCCTCGACAACTGGCCGGACAGGTTTCTGACGCAGGACGAGAGCCAGATCCTTTGCGGCAATCACGCAGCCCTTTTCCGCATCGAGGACGGGTACTGCACGAGCGGGCCATGCGTGGGAAAGCAGCTTGAGGCCGTGCCGGTCGAAGTGGTGGAAGGCGTGGTGCGGATCGCCGTTTATCCCCCGGCGCGGGGATAAACAGACGCGACCATCATCAAAACGTCACAAGAACGTCACAAATGAATTTTGTGCGCTTCGCGAAGACGAAGCGAGAGACGGCGCAGTCTCCCATTCCGTCTCTTCCTTCGTCTCTCTCGCGGCCTCTTCCGGTTCGAAGGGCCACTTGTCCCCATCGTGGCAAAGAAGTGACGTACTTATTCCCGCTGTGGCGGAAGGGCGACAGGCGCGATCAGGCCGCCTCGAATTTCCGGAAATCCTCGATCAGCCCCTGAGCGGAAAGAGCGATCAGCTTCTCGCCATCTTTCGGGTCGGCGAGCGAGGGGTCGGAGCCGATGCGCCCGTCCGGGAAGGCGGCGCGGTAGCTCTCCGCATCGGTGTAGCGGCCCCAGGGTGCGACCTTCGGCGACATCTCGACATGTTTGATGGCGTCGGGATAGAGAAAATAGGTGACGGCGACCTCCGATGGCGTCGCATGAGCACCATGCGCCGAGCCGTAACGCTCCTTGCAGAAATCCATGACGGGCTTGAAGTCCCACCAGTTCACGCGCTTGCACTTTACAGGCCCGCGATTGCTTGCGTCCTGCGCCAGCGAACGGTCGGCATAGATTTCCGAAAACGCCGCTTCGATGGTCGCGACATTGCCGCCATGACCGTTGAAGAAATAGATGCGCTCGAACCCGTGCCGCGCGAGCGAGCCGACCCAGTCATGAATGGCGGCGATCATGGTCGAAGGGCGAAGCGTCACGGTGCCGGGAAAGCCGAGGTGATGCTGCGCGATGCCGACATTGAAGGTGGGGCCGACGAGAAAGCCCGCTTCCGCGCCCGCGCGTTGCGCGATGGCTTCGGGGCAGATCGCGTCGGTGCCGATGAGCCCGTTCGGCCCATGCTGCTCCATCGAGCCGATGGGAATGACGATTCCCTTCGACTTTGTGAGATAGGCCTCGATCTCCGGCCAGCTCGAATGATGCAGCAGCATGACTTTTCTTTCGGTTGCGCGATTGCACGAAACCCGGCTTCCACTTTTCGTATCGCGCTCCTGGAGCATAGGGGAGAAGGCGGAGAATGTGGAATCGGGCCGTTGCCCTCTCCGTCATCATCGCCAGGCCGCCGCGAAGCGGCGACGGAAGGGTCCGCGCTGCTGGTGAAGGCCTTTTGAGAACGCTACAACTTCTCCATGCACATCCAGCGCGCGAGCGAAGACGACTGGCCGGAGATCGCGGAGATATTTCTCGCCGCACGCAGGACCATGACCTGGCTGAACGCCGGCCTGCACAGCGATGCGGAAACGCGGGCTTTCATCCGCCGCATGGTGAAGCGAAGCGAGGTCTGGACGGCACAGCGCACCGGCGGCAAGACCATCGGCTTTGCGGCACTCGCCCGTGACGCGGACGGCGACTGGCTCCATCATCTCTATGTCGATCCTGCTTCGCATAACGCAGGGGCAGGCAGCCTTCTGCTTGCGAAAGCAAAAGCAGAACTGCCGCGGGGCTTTTCCCTCTGGACGTTTCAGGCCAATCTCGGTGCCCGGCGCTTCTATGAACGCCACGGGCTGACCGAAACGCGCCGCACCAGAGGCACCAACAACGAGGAAGGTCTACCCGACATGTTATATGTGTGGTGTCCGTGAACGAGGCGCGAAGAAGTGCAAGCGGAGAAACGGTGTTGAGCGAGCAGGCGAACGAAAAGAAAACAAAGAAACTCGAAACCGAGAACAAGGGCCCGCTCAAAGACGTGAAGATCGTCGACCTGACGGCGGTCGTCTTCGGCGCCTATGCGACACAGATCCTCGGCGACATGGGCGCGGACGTGATCAAGATCGAGGCCCCTTCGCCGACCGGCGGCGGCGGATCGGGCGGCGACATCATGCGCTGGCCGGGCCACCTGCCCGAAGGCGCGGCGCCGGACCTCGGCCCTATCTTCCTCACCATCAACCGCAACAAGCGCTCGGTGCTGCTGGACCTCGGGAGCCGGCAAGGCCGCGAAGCACTGCTGAAGATCATCGCCACCGCCGACGTGTTGACCTCCAACATCCGCTATGCGGCGATGAAGAAGCTCGGCCTCGCCTACGAAGATGTGAAGGCAGTAAAGCCCGACATCATTTTCGTGCATGCCGCGGGCTATGGCTCGGACGGGCCTTACGCCGGTCTTCCCGCTTATGACGATCTCATTCAGGCGGGCTCCGGCGCGGCGGACTTGCTCGGCCGCATGGATGGCGATCCGAAGCCCCGCTACATCCCCACCATCATGGCTGACAAGGTTTCCGGCCTCTTCATGGTACAGGCAGTGACGGCCGCGCTCTTCCACAAGGAGCGGACCGGCGAGGGGCAATTCGTCGAGGTGCCGATGCTCGAAGCCGTCACCTCCTTCGTGCTTGCCGAACATTTCTACGACCATGTCTACGATCCGCCGACAGGACAGTGGACCTATAGCCGCATCACCAATCCCGACCGCCGCCCCTATCGCACCAAGGACGGGTATATCGGCCTGCTGCCTTATTCCGACAAGCAATGGGAACAATTCTTCAAGCTGGCAGGGCGGCTCGACGACTACATCAACGATCCGCGCTTCAACAACTACAAGGCGCGCACCGCCAATATCCGCGACCTCTATGCGATGATCGAGGAGACGACGGAGACAAAGACGACGGAGGAATGGCTGGCGCTGCTAGAACCGCTTTCCATTCCTGCCGTGAAGATGAACCGGCTGGACGACTTGCAGGACGATCCGCATCTGAAGGCCGTCGATTTCTTCGCGCGCTACGACCATCCGCATGCAGGGCCTTACTTTGCGCTGAAGCCGCCGGTGCGTTTTTCCCAAACCCCGTCCAGCATTCGCCGTCATCCGCCTCGCCTCGGCGAGCAGACGGAAGAAGTGCTTCGCGAAGCGGGGTTCGAGGACAGCGAGATCGCCGCACTGCTGCAACGGAAAGACTGACGGGCGCGAGCATCCAGCGAGCCATGCCGCCACGAACATAGCGGCCTTGCCGCCTTCGGGCCCGCCCGACATAATGCCGAAAACCACAATAAACGCGTCCGTCCCCCAGACAGAGTGCCGACCAGGGAGAATTTTCATGTCCGACGACGTCATTCCCGTTCCCGCCGAATGGAAGAAGCGCGCCATCATCGACGCGGAAAAATACCGCAGCATGTACGAGGAGAGCGTCAGCGATCCGGAGAGCTTCTGGCGGCGCGAGGGGCAGCGGATCGACTGGATGAAGCCCTATACCAAGGTCAAGAACACGAGCTTCGATCCGCACAACGTCTCGATCAAATGGTTCGAGGACGGTACGCTGAACGCCAGCGTGAACTGCGTGGACCGGCATCTGGAAAAGCGCGGCGATCAGGTCGCGATCATCTGGGAAGGCGACGAGCCGAGCGATCAGAAGTCGATCACCTACAAGGAACTTCACGAGGAAGTCTGCCGCTTCGCCAATGTGCTGAAAAGCCAGGGCATCAAGAAGGGCGACCGCGTCACCATCTACATGCCGATGATCCCGGAAGCGGCCTATGCCATGCTCGCCTGCGCGCGCATCGGCGCGATCCACTCCATCGTCTTCGGCGGCTTCTCGCCCGACAGCCTTGCCGGGCGCATTCTCGACTGCACCTCGAACTGCGTCATCACGGCGGATGAAGGGGTGCGCGGCGGCCGCAAGATTCCGCTCAAGGTGAATACCGACGAGGCGCTGAAGAAATGCCCGGACGTGAAAAGCGTCATCGTGGTGAAGCGCACGGGCGGCGCCGTCAACATGGAGGCGGGCCGCGACGTCTGGTACGAGGAGGAAGCGGCGAAGGTTTCCGCCACCTGCGCGCCCGAAGAAATGAACGCGGAAGACCCGCTCTTCATTCTGTATACGTCGGGTTCGACCGGAAAGCCCAAGGGCGTGCTGCACACGACCGGCGGCTACATGGTCTATGCGTCGATGACACATGAATATGTCTTCGACTATCAGGACGGCGACATCTACTGGTGCACGGCGGATGTGGGCTGGGTGACGGGCCACTCCTACATCGTCTATGGCCCGCTGGCGAACGGCGCGACGACGCTGATGTTCGAGGGCGTACCGAACTATCCCGATGCCTCGCGCTTCTGGCAGGTAATCGACAAGCACAAGGTCAACACCTTCTACACGGCACCCACAGCACTGCGCGCGCTGATGCGCGAAGGCGACGAGCCGGTGAAGAAGACGAGCCGCAAATCGCTGAGGCTGCTGGGTTCGGTCGGCGAACCGATCAACCCCGAAGCCTGGCTCTGGTATCACCGCGTGGTGGGCGACGAGCGCTGCCCCATCGTCGATACATGGTGGCAGACGGAGACGGGCGGCATCCTGATTTCGCCGCTGCCCGGCGCGACCGCCCTGAAGCCGGGCTCTGCGACGCAACCCTTCTTCGGCGTGCAGCCCGTGGTTGTCGATACGGACGGCAATGTGCGGGAAGGCGCGACGACCGGCAATCTGTGCATCGACGATTCATGGCCGGGCCAGATGCGCACCGTTTACGGCGATCACCAGCGTTTCGTCGAAACCTATTTCATCCAGTATCCGGGCCGCTACTTCACGGGCGATGGCTGCCGCCGTGACGAGGACGGCTATTACTGGATCACGGGCCGCGTCGACGATGTGCTGAACGTGTCCGGCCACCGCATGGGCACGGCGGAAGTGGAAAGCGCACTGGTCGCACATCCGAAAGTGGCCGAGGCCGCCGTGGTCGGCTATCCGCACGACATCAAGGGTCAGGGCATCTATGCCTATGTGACGCTGAATGCGGGCGAGGAACCGAGCGAGGAATTGCGCAAGGAACTGGTGACATGGGTCCGCAAGGAGATCGGCCCCATCGCCTCGCCGGACCTGATCCAGTTTTCGCCCGGCCTGCCGAAGACGCGCTCGGGCAAGATCATGCGGCGCATTCTGCGCAAGATCGCGGAAGACGATTTCTCCAATCTCGGCGACACCTCGACACTGGCCGACCCGAGCGTCGTCACGGACCTCGTCGACAACCGGCAGAACAAGGCGGGATAGAGGTCAAACCTCGTGCCGCAACGAAACAAGGGGCTGCTCGCAAGAGCGGCCCCTTTTTCAATCGGGAACCCTCACCTGTTCCTGCTCGTTCTATCCGTTGAGACATTTGAGTATGCGGACAAGGAGAACAAAAATGCGCGGCATCCTGCTCTGGGCGATCGGTATTCCCATCCCCGTGATCATCCTGATCTATCTGCTGTTCTGACGGACCGGACTCGCAGCCGGCTTCGATCAGCCCGGGGCGCCGCACCAACCCATGCGGCGTCCACCTGCATAGGCACGCGCATAACCCTCCGCGATCATCGCGGTGGCGACATCCTGCGATTGTGAGGTTCGCACACGGGCGAGAACGCGCCCGCCAAACTTGTCGCTCTCGATATCGGCGAGCATCACCGGCCCCTCGCCGACAAGCCGCGCCAGCGCGTCCCGCGCCGCCCGCGCGCGCTCCTTTTCCGACAGGCATTTCCCCCTGAGCTCCGGCGCGTCGATGCCGGCAAGGCGCACATGCGTCTCGACGGTCTGACCAAGCCAGATCCGCGCCCGCGCAACCAGCGTATCGCCATCGACGACGCGGACGACCTCCGCCTCCACAGGCCCCGCCATCCGCTCCGCCGCATAGGCGGGGAAGGCTGAAAATATCGCGAGAAGGGCGCAAGCCAGGCGCATGACCGGTCCAGAATGGAGGAATTTAATCCTTAATGAGAAAGGATATTATTCCTTTCATATGCACCCTGCAAGGCCCTTTCCGGTCCATTACCTCACCGGCAGATGCCCCATTGCGCCATTTCGAAGTGAAAATGATTGGCGTGGAGGGCGTTGTAGTCCGGCCCAAGCACGGTGGAGAAAAGCCCGCAGGCGCCCTCATGCACCTCCGCGAGAAAGCGGGCTTCCGGCGTGTCCTTGCCCCAGTCCTTCAGCACGGAAATGCGCCGCCCGTCGCCAAGATCGAAGCCTGCAATGTCGATGGCATCCCCGCGCGCATGGCCGCTGCGGCGCGCATTCTTTTCGTGGTTCACATTCCGGCAGACATAGGTGCCGTAATGGCGGACGCGCGTGACCTCAGAACCGAGATGATCCGCCGCCGCCTTCGCCACGACATGACGCTCCCACATGAGAAGTGCAGCAGTCGCCGGACAAGTGAGCTTGATGCCGCCGCCATAGGAGATGCGCGACTGCTCGAGCAGCAATCCCTCATCCATGCCGCACCCTTCCGAGGGCGAGGAGATGCTGTCGCGCTTTGCCTTCGCGCCCGAGGCTTTCACCACGGAGACGCAGATATCGTATTCACCGGCGAGGCCTTTCAGCTTCAGGCTCGTGACGATATTCGGCTTGTCCTCGATGCGTGGCGGCACGAAGGGATTATAGGTATCGGGAAACCAGATGACGGCAAACCAGAGAGCGAACCCCAGGCCGCCGAAGAAGAGAAGAAAGCGCGAGGCGACACCGGCGATAATGAGCGCGCGGCGCAGACGGGGCGATAATCGTTCCTTCAAAGGCCGTCCTTTATTCGAGCCCCTGCTCCGTCGCGAAGACGCTCAGAAGTCGCTGACAATGCCCTTCACTTCCCAGTCGCCATAGCGCGTGGGCTCGGCGCCGCCACGGCCATTGATCTCGCGCGGGCGCGAAGGCCCGGCATCGGCGAGACGGCGGCGCTCCTCGGCTTCCGCGAGCGCGCGCCGGGCAGCGGGCGAAAGCGGCTTTTCCGGCGCGGCTTCGGCGCTTTCATCGTTTTTCCGTTCATCGTTCACGCCAGAACCGCCTTTCTTGAACCGGCCACATTCCAGATACATATAAAGCCCGGATACATATAAAGCGACGACCCCCGCGCTTCCACCCCGGAAGGCGGCGAGAATTGAAGAGGTAGAGACCAAAGCGATGAACACGATCAAGACCGGCATGCTTCTCGCGGCGTTGACCGCGCTTTTCATGGGGCTTGGCTATCTGATCGGCGGCATGGGCGGCGCCATGATCGCCTTTGTCGTTGCCGCGGGCATGAACCTCTTTGCCTACTGGAATGCCGACAAGGTGGTGCTGCGCATGTACAAGGCGCGGCAGGTGGACGAGGCGAGCGCGCCGAATTATGTGCGCATCGTGAAACGCCTTGCACAGAACGCAGGCATGCCGGTGCCGAAGATCTACATCATCGACAATCCGCAGCCCAACGCCTTTGCGACCGGACGCAACCCGGAAAACGCGGCGGTGGCGGCGACGAGCGGGCTCATCCGCATGCTGAGCCCCGAAGAACTCGCAGGCGTGATGGCGCATGAACTCGCCCACATCAAGAACCGCGACACGCTGACCATGACGGTGACGGCGACGATTGCCGGTGCGATTTCCATGCTCGCGAATTTCGCGCTCTTCTTCGGCGGCAACCGCAATGCAGGCGGCATCATCGGTTCGCTGGCGCTTGCCATTCTCGCACCCATGGCGGCAGGCCTCGTGCAGATGGCGATCAGCCGCACACGCGAATATTCGGCGGATGCGGGCGGCGCGGAAATCTGCGGCAATCCGATCTGGCTCGCTTCCGCGCTCGAAAAGATCGACAACGCAGCGCGCCACGGCGCACCGAACGAAGACGCGGAAGCAAACCCCGCCACCGCGCATATGTTCATCATCAACCCGCTGAACGGTCAGGGCCGCGACAATCTTTTCTCGACCCATCCCGCGACCGGCAACCGCATCTCGGCGCTGCACCGCATCGCGCAGGCGATGGGCCAGGCGGCAGGCCGCCCCTGGGGTTGAAGAGGTTAATGGCGGGATGTGAGCGACACGGCGCTTCCTTGCGCCGGAAAGCTATGCTCTAAACCGCCGCATGAATCGCAAATCAGAAGAACCGGGACTTGCTGCCCGCGAGGGCGCGGCCATCCTGCTGACCGCCGTCCTGAAGGAAAAGCAGGCCTTCGACGACGCCCTTGCGGCGGAAGCCTCCGGCGGCCGCCTCGCGCGCGCCGAACCCCGCGACCGCGCCTTTGCGCGCGCCATTGCGGCAACGGCGCTGCGCCGCCTCGGCACCATCGACCGGCTGATCGCAGGCTGTCTCGACAAGGAACTGCCCAAACGCGCGGGCGTGACGCAGAACATCTTGCGGGGCGGCGCGGCCGAACTCCTGTTCCTGCGCGTTGCCGCCCATGCCGCTGTCGGCATGAACGTGGAGGCGGCGGGACGCGACGACGCGGGCCGGCACTTCAAGGCGCTGGTGAATGCGGTGTTGCGGCGGCTCACGCGTGAAGGCGACGCGATGCTCGATAGTCTCGATACGGAGCGTCTCGACACGCCAGACTGGCTGTGGGAAAGCTGGGTCGCGGCCTATGGTGAAGAGACCACACGCCGCATCGTCCGTGCGCATTACGAAAACCCGCCCCTCGACATCAGCGTGAAAGACGCATCCGCGCGCGAGAAATGGGCCGAAGAACTCGGCGCACAGGTTCTGCCGACGGGCACGTTGCGCATCGAGGATGCGGGCCGCGTCGAGGAACTGCCCGGCTTTGCCGAAGGCGCGTGGTGGGTGCAGGATGTCGCGGCCGCCCTGCCCGCCAAACTTCTGGGCGATGTGAAGGGGCGCGAGGTGCTGGACCTCTGCGCGGCACCGGGCGGCAAGACGGCTGAACTCGCCGCGATGGGCGCCCGCGTTACCGCGCTCGACCGCTCGAAACCCCGCCTCGAAAGACTGAAACAGAACCTCGCCCGGCTCGGCCTTACCGCCGAAACGATCGTCGCGGATGCGGGAACATTCGAACCCGGACGGCAATGGGACGCGGTGCTGCTCGACGCGCCCTGCACGGCCACGGGAACGGCGCGACGCCACCCGGACGTGACACGCCTGAAATCGCCCGCCGACCGCGACAAGCTCGTCCGGTTGCAGGAGCGCCTTCTCACCCATGCGGCGGGGCTCACCGCACCGGGCGGCACGCTCGTCTATTGCACCTGTTCGCTGGAACCGGAAGAAGGCGTGAACCGGATCGAGGCCTTCCTCGCCGCACAGGACGATTTCACGCGGGCACGCGTGATGCCGGAAGAAGTGGGCGGCATCGCGGAAATAATCACGACCGATGGCGATATCCGCAGCCTGCCCTGCCACCTTGGCATCGAGGGCGGCATGGATGGCTTTTTCGTTGCGCGCCTGAGGCGTCGTTAACCCTCGCCTCCGCTTGACGCGGCCCATATCGGCCGGGGCAAGTTCCTGACGCCAAGTTCCCCCCGCTCTCACACGATGTTGCCGGTAGACAGTATGACGGCAGGAATGAGATAAAAACCACTTGGGAGCGCGTGACGAGATGCTGGGGGGCACATGCATTTGCAAAATCAGGAATTGCGGCCTTCGCTGTCATTGCCAAACCACATACAAATCAGTCCGGCTTCGCGGAAACTGAGGATCGTCCAGGCGATCTTCACTGGCAGCTTCGCGGGTTCCGAGCGGGTCACGGTGGAACTGTGCAATGCTCTTTCTGAGCATCACGATGTCCTTCTCCTGGTGGGAGATGATCTTGGGCCGAGCGGCGATTCAATCCTGAATCACGTGCACGTCCGGGTTCAGGTCAAGAAAATCCCCGCATCGCTTCGCACCCTTCGGGTCGTTCTCGAAACCTGGAAATTCAGGGCCGACATTTATCACGCCCATCTCGGAAGAGCCGTCCGCTGCGCACGCTTCATTTTGCGGCCCACCAAAGGCGTCGCGACGTGGCATATGGCGCGGCCCATCGCCACCACCGGACTTGACGGCGTTATTCTGATCTCCCCGTGGCAAAAGAGTCTTGGCCTGGAGGGCAACGGTTTGCCCGGGTTTATCGTTATCTCGAACTGGGTTAACCGCTTTGAGGCTCCTTGCCCGGAGAGCTTGCTGTCCTTGCGAAAACAAATCGATCTGCATAGGGATGATTTCGTTCTGGGATTTGTCGGACGCCCTACAAAACGCAAAAGGCTGGTCGAGGCTTTGAAGGCCTTCCAGAAATGGAACGCTCCAAACGCCGTCTTTGTCGTTGTCGGCATCAAAGCAACGGAAGACGATGAGTTAAAGCGCTTCGCTGCCGACCCGCGAATTCGCTTTCTGGGCCATCGCACCGATGTTTACGATCTTTACTGGATCATGGATTGCCTCGTACTTCTCGCCGACCATGAGGCCTTCGGGCTGGCGGCTATCGAAGCAATGAGAGCGGGCAGGCAATTGATCGTCAACAATAGTCACGGCCTCGGAGACATCGCCGCGAGCAACCCGGACATTATCGCAATCGATGCATCGTCCCTGGACCAGATATGTCAGGCATACGACACGGCGCTTTTACGGCGTCATGTAACACCCAGCTACAACATGTCATTCTATGACGCCGCCGCTCGCGTTTCCGATATCGAGAACTTCTATCTCAAGCTGCTGGAACCCGTCAGCGCTGCTTTGCCTGCATAGAAACCGGAATTCTCCGCACAGGTCTCAAAGCTGGGCAGGCCCGTCGATTGTTCTCCCGGCGAACCCGGCGTGAGCTTTCGGAATGAAGAAATAGTCAGCCCCGCCTGTGAAGGCTTCCACCTCTTCCATTTCGCATCGCCCGTTCTGATGCAGTTTGAAAATGCGATACCCGAACGGGGCGAGCATATCGAAAATCTCTTCGGCCGAATGACCCACCCGGCCAAGCGTCTCTTCCGTTACCTCGACAAGAATCATCGGGCGGAACTGCTCGATCGTCCCGATCGCGCCCCGGAGGCACCGCACTTCCCAGCCTTCTATATCGACCTTGATGAGGTCCAGCCGGCGCAGGTCTTCGCCAGCCATGAAACTGTCGAGCGTCACCAGACGTATCTCATGGGCAAGCGCGACCCCACGCGATTCCGGCCCGATATGCGCAAGCCCGAAGCCGACGGTACCCCGCTTCTTGAGCGGCGCCGACAAGACTTCCTGCCCCTCCTCGTCCGACAGGCCGAGCGAGGCAAGCGTAACATTCTTCAGCCGCCGCAGCTTGATGACGGGCCTGAGGATCGAAAGCGCATAGCCGCCCGGCTCGAAAGCGTAGACCTTGCCCTTCGGCACCAATCGCGAGAAAAGCTTGGCGAACTGCCCCGAATGCGCCCCTACATCGACGATAATCCCGTCTTCAGGCAAGAACGGGGCAACGCACTCGGCAAACTCCGTATGATACTGATAAAAAAGCGCCTTGAAGAGATGCGCGCCCCAGGTTAACCGTTGGCGAAAGCTGAGAGCCTCGCCCCGGGCTGGCGATATGAACAATGTGAAACTCCTCCCGCGACAGTCATGCGCTCTTTCTTGCGCGCCGGGAATCTAACTGTTAATCACTGATTTCAAAAGCCCCCATCAGATACAGTAGTTGAGGGATCAACCACCACAAGAGCATCGCGCCATGAGCGGCATACCGAGCGGTATCAAGATCGCCCCGTCTATATTGGCATCCGACTTCGCGCGCCTTGGCGAGGAGGTGCGCGCCATCACGGAGGCGGGCGCCGACTACATTCATGTCGATGTGATGGACGGGCATTTCGTGCCTAACATCACCATCGGCCCGGACATCGTGAAGGCGATCAAGCCGTATTCGGATCGGGTCTTCGACGTGCATCTGATGATCTCGCCGGTCGACCCCTATATTGAGGGCTTCGCGAAAGCGGGCGCCGACATCATCACATTCCACCCGGAAGCAGGCCCCCATCCCCACCGCACGATCCAGGCGATCAAACAGGCGGGCTGCAAGGCGGGCCTTTCGCTCAATCCGGGTACGCCGCTCGAATTTCTCTGGCCGCTGCTCGGCGATCTCGACCTCGTGCTCGTCATGTCGGTGAACCCCGGCTTTGGCGGGCAGAGCTTCATCGAGAGCCAGCTTGCGCGGATCGAGATCATCCGTAAGCGGATCGATGCGGAAGGGCTCGACGTCGAACTCGAAGTCGATGGCGGCATCAATTTCGAAACCGCGCCCCGCGCCATTGCGGCAGGCGCGACGGTGCTCGTTGCGGGCACGGCGACCTTCAAGGGCGGCCCGGGCGCCTATGCGAAGAACATTGCGACATTGCGCGGCGGCGCCTGAGCGGCGACGCGAGGCGGGATGCCGATGCCGGGGTACAGGGGCACGTGAACGGAGGGCCGTCTCCAATGGTCGAGGCGCGTGCGAGAAGCGGTGACGAAAAACGGGCACCCGCCCGCCGCACACCCGCATCCGCGGGCAACCGCTCCATCGACCTTGCGGGCGCCGCGATCATCCGTGCACGCGATGCCACGCTCGCCCGCGGTTTCGGCACATGGGCCTATGGGCAGAGCTTGCGCGGTCCGATGCCCGACCACATGGTGCTCTATCCGCCGGAACTGAGACCGGGGCGCACCTCCGCCGCCGACGCGCTTTTTCAAGGCAGATGGTTTCTTGCAGGCGGACAGGTGCGCGCACCGGGCGGCTCGTCGCCCTTTGCCGCCGATCCGCCCAGCGAAAGATGGTCGGAGGAGCTGCACGGCTTTTCCTGGCTGCGCCATTTCACCGTGGCGAACGAAGCGAATAATGGCGACACGGCGCGGCGCTATGCGCAGAAACTCGTCGCCGACTGGATCGAGACCGAGGGCAACTGGCACCCCGTTGCATGGCGGCCGCAGGTGATCGGACGCAGGCTGATTTCATGGTTTGCGAACGGCGCGCTTATCATCGACGGCACCGAACTCGTCTACCGCTCGACCTTGCTGCGCAACATGGCACGGCAGGCGCGCCACCTCGCCCGCGTCGCCGCCATCGCGCCCGCAGGCGAACCGCGCATCACGGCGGCGATGGGGCTCGCCTTTTCCGGCCTTTGCCTGTCCGAAGGGCACAAGCGGCTGGCCAGGGGGTTGAAGCTCCTTTGCCGCGAACTCGACCGCCAGATCCTGCCCGATGGCGGCCATGTGAGCCGGAACCCTTCCGCGCAACTTTCGATCCTGCTCGACCTTCTGTCGCTGCGCGATGCGCTCACCGCGCGCCGCATCGAAGTGCCGGGGCCCGTGCGCAACGCCATCGACCGGATGACGCCAATGCTGCGCTTCTTCCGGCATGGCGACGGCAAGCTCGCGCTCTTCAACGGTTCGACCGAGGGACCGGAAGGCGCCATCGACGTCGCGCTCGACCGCGATGACGCGAAGGGCCGGCCTTTCGGCTTCGCACCGCATTCGGGCTATCAGCGCCTCGCGGCAGGCCCTGCAAGCCTTGTCGTGGATACCGGCGCACCGCCGCCCGGCGCCTTCAGCCACGAGGCCCATGCGGGCTGCCTTTCCTTCGAGATGAGCGTGGGCCGCGCCCGCATGATCGTGAATTGCGGCGCGACGAAAGTGCTCGGCCCCGACTGGGAAGCAGCGAGCCGCGCGACGGCCGCGCATTCAACGCTCGTGCTGGCGGACACCTCTTCCGCGCGCATGCTCAAGGCCAGGATTTCGCGGCGCCTGCTCGGCCCCCGCGTGATGGAAGGCCCGGTCGTGGTGGAAAGCCGCCGCAACGAGAACGAGGCGGGCACCTGGCTCGAAACCGCGCATGACGGCTATGCCGGGCTGTTCGGTCTCGTGCATCGCCGCCGCCTGTTCCTGTCGGCGACCGGCGAAGACCTGCGCGGCGAGGACAGCCTCGAAACCTCGCTCAACCCGAGACGCTACAAACCCTGGCAGCTTCTCTACTGGCACCGGGTGCCGGAAGACCCGGAATTCACGGTGCGCTTCCACATCCATCCGGATGCACGCGTCTCGCTCGCGCATGACAAGACGAATGTGCTGGTGCTGCTGCCGAATGGCGATGGCTGGCAGTTCCGTGCCCGCTCCGGCGGCGGCGAATGCGAGATCGCCATCGAGGAAAGCGTCTATCTGGGATCGGGCGACACGACGCGCCGCGCCGAACAGATCGTGGTGGCTGGCCGCGTGTTCCGCGGCGAAGCGCGGGTCAACTGGGCCTGGCGGCGGCTCTCGACGCGCAATGCCGGGCACCCGAAGCGCGAGGACGCAGACGTGCCCGAGCTGCCCGATCTCGACCTCGATTTCAACGCGGTCACGCCGCGCGAAGAAGACTGAAGCGCGAGGCGTGGCCTCCGCGAGCTTGATACCGAGGAGATTGACGAGAGCAGAGAGGGAATGTCGGGGAGCAGCCGAGGCTGGCGGATTCCTTAAGAATTGCAAGGGTTACGGCGGGAAGCCTGGCCATGCCCTCGGCTCATTTCGATTACCCGCCAGGTAAGGGCGGCATGCCGCCTTGGCCACCTCGCCATTTCATGCTATCGCCCGGCGGGAACGGTTCATCGTTCCAAAAAGCGATGAACCACCCCGATTCCCTGTTATGTCGCGTTTTCGAACCGGGAAACCGGGTCCACTTTCCCTGAAAACGCGCTAGCCCTTCCCCGCCTCCCGCCCACCGGAGCCCTGTCCCAATGGTATCGCTGAAAGCCCATCCCGAAGCCGCCGACATCCAGCGCGTCCGCCGCGCCCTCATTTCCGTCTCCGACAAGACCGGCCTCGCCGAGTTCGCCCGCTCCCTGCATGAGGCTGGCGTCGAACTCGTCTCGACCGGCGGCACAGCCAAGGCGATCAAGGATGCGGCCCTGCCGGTGAAGGACGTGGCCGACCTGACGGGCTTCCCCGAAATGATGGACGGGCGCGTGAAGACACTGCACCCGGCGGTTCATGGCGGGCTGCTCGCCATCCGCGACGACGCCGAACATGCCGGCGCGATGAAGGAACACGGGATCGGCGGCATCGACCTTCTCGTCGTCAACCTCTACCCCTTCGAGGCGACGGTCGCGAAAGGCGCCGCCTATGACGAATGCGTCGAGAATATCGATATTGGCGGCCCGGCCATGATCCGCGCTGCCGCGAAGAACCATGCCTATGTGGCGGTTGTCGTGGATGCGTCGGACTATGGCGCGGTGCTGGATGAACTGAAGACGAAGAAAGGCACCTCGCTGGCCCTGCGCACCAGGCTCGCGCAGAAGGCCTATTCGCGCACGGCAGCCTATGACGCCGCAATCTCGAACTGGATGGCCGACGCCATCGGCGAGACGGCGCCGGACTACCGCGCCTTTGGCGGCAGCCTGAAGCAGACGCTGCGCTATGGCGAGAACCCGCACCAGGTGGCGAGCTTCTATGTGACCGGCGAGAAGCGCCCCGGCGTTTCCAATGCCGAGCAGTTGCAGGGCAAGGAACTTTCCTACAACAACATCAACGATACCGACGCCGCCTTCGAGCTTGTCGGTGAGTTCGACCCGGCGCTCGCCCCCGCCATCGCAATCATCAAGCATGCGAACCCCTGCGGCGTCGCGACCGGCGAAACGCTGGCGGATGCCTACAGGAAGGCGCTTGCCTGCGACCCCGTATCAGCCTTTGGCGGCATCATCGCCGCGAACCGTCCGCTTGATGGCGAGACGGCGGAAGAGATCGCACGCATCTTCACCGAAGTGATCATCGCGCCGGACGCCGACGAAGACGCACGCCGCATCATCGGCGCGAAGAAGAACCTTCGCCTTCTCGTCACGCACGGGCTTCCCGATGCGAGCTCGCCCGGCCTTTTCTACAAGTCGGTTGCAGGCGGCATGCTGGTCCAGTCGCGCGACAATGGCCGCGTCGACCTGCTCGACCTGAAAGTCGTGACGAAGCGCGCACCTTCCGAACAGGAAATGGCGGATCTGAAATTCGCCTTCCGCGTCTGCAAGCATGTGAAGTCGAACGCCATCATCTATGTGAAGAACGGCGCAACGGTCGGCATCGGCGCAGGCCAGATGAGCCGCGTGGATTCGGCGCGCATCGCCGCACGCAAGGCGCAGGACGCGGCCGAAGCCGCAGGCGAAAAGACACCTGCCACCATTGGATCGGTGGTTGCCTCCGACGCCTTCTTCCCCTTCGCGGACGGGCTTCTTTCCGCGGCCGAAGCAGGCGCCACGGCGGTGATCCAGCCAGGCGGTTCGGTACGCGACGATGAGGTGATCGCGGCGGCGGACGAGAAGGGCCTCGCCATGGTGATGACGGGGATGCGCCACTTCCGTCACTGAGAAGCGCTCTACTATCTCGAAAGGCCGTCGCGGCAAAAACCGTGGCGGTCTTTTCTTTTTGCAGATCAGTGAACGATGCTTTCCGCGCGTTCTTCCTTCACGAAAAGAAAGATCACCAGGCCGACAACGATCATCGGCGCCGTGACCATCAAACCGAAACGCTGGTTCTGCGTGGCTTCGGTAACGATGCCGATGAGGAGCGGCGCAATCCACGCCGTTGCCTTGCCGACAAGCGCGAAGAGACCGAAGAACTCCGTCATCATTTCCTTCGGCGAAATGCGCGCCATCATGGTGCGGCTCGATGCAATGACCGGCCCGACCATCATCCCGAAAAATCCGACGGTCAGAAGGAAGAGCTGTTGCGGCAGCGTCGAGAATGCCTTTGCCTCCGGCGTGACGGCGACTTCCACCACATAGAAGATGCGATCATTGTCGTAGGAAAGCAGCAGCATGAAGGTGACGAGAACACCGACAAGCGACCATATAAGCGTCTGCTTGGAACCGACCTTGAGATCGACCCACCCGCCCACGAAAGCACCGAAGGCGGCAAAGAGCGTGACCCAGATACCATAGACCGCCATTTCCATCGCGCCCCAGCCGAAGATCGCCGAGGCGAGAATGCCGCCAAAGACGAAGATCGCTGTCATGCCGTCGTAAAAGATCATGCGTGCAACGAGATAAAGCCCGACATTGCGGAAATGACGGACGGAACGGATCGTGTTCCACAACCGGCGCACACCTGCCCGCGCCGCTTCCCGCCGCCCAAGGCCGCGCGTCTTCTGGTCGGGGACCAGAAAGAGAAGCGGCAGCATGAAGATAACGAACCATGCGCCCGAGATCGGCCCGACGATGCGGTCCGTCTCATGGGCTTCCTTCGAGAGACCGAAAAGCGGCTCGTCGGGAATGAAGGGCGCCTGCACCTCGCCTGGCAGTTGCAGCAGAAGCAGCACGAGAATGAGCGCAACGATGGCGGCAAGCTGGCCGACGCCGATGCCAATGCCCGAAAGCAGACCGATACGCCGGTCGGACGCGATGGTCGGCAGCATGGCATTCGCGAAGATGATGGTGAGTTCCATGCCGATGGCGGCGACGATGAGCGCAATAGCAACGGGCAGCAGCGGCTGGCCCGGCACTGCGAACCAGAGGCCGAAACAGCCCGCCGCACAGAACAGCATGGAAAAGACAATCCAGGGTTTCCGCCGGCCGGACGCATCGGCCATGGCGCCGAGAAGCGGGCTCATCAGGGCGATGGAAATGCCCGAAGCGGCCTGCACATAGCCCCAATAGGCCTGACCCTGCACCGGGTTTGCTGCCAGAACACCGGTAAAGAAGGGTGGAAAGAGGAAGATGGTGATGAGCGAAAAATAGGTCTGGTTCGCCCATTCATAGAGAACCCAGGCGCCTTGCGCGACGTTGGAGGCCGGCTCCTTGCCGTCCGTATCATGGGGCGGCTGTAACTCAGGGACCGCACCTTCAATCACGATACTCACTCAGCCGCCTCCGCACGCTCTTCCTTCACAAGCAGGATTAATGCAAGTCCGGTCCCGAGCAAGAGCAAACCCGATGCGAAGCCGATCCGCTGGCTGTGAAAGACGGCGGTGGCAATATCGACAAGGGCAGGCCCGAGAATGGCCGTCGCGGTGCCGCCGATGGAAATGAGGATCGCCACTTTGGAACCGAACCTGTCGTCGAGCCAGCCACCGAAGAAGCCCTTGGTATCGGCAGCCTTGCCGCCCGTGGCCGAAAGAAGCACCTTGCCGACCGTGCCCGGCCCGTTCACCACATCTGCCAAACCAGCCCTCCCCCATGCCGAAAGCCCTCTGACGGGGCTTTGCCCTAATGGAGCATGATTAGCGGAAAGGGGAAAGGCACCGCACGAGCGGGATGGCCTCACGCGCCTAAAATGCTATAGGGGTTTTTCATCTCAGAAAAACGGGAGAAGAAATGCCGGGAGAAAAAACCCGCGAAATGCAGATAGTGCGTCCCGTTTCCCGCGCACGCGACGGCTTCACCGGTCTTGCGCGCGAGGACCGGGCCGCCGCCTGGACGAATTTCAAGGCGGATACCGGCAATTTCCACATGCTGCATTACCGCCATGTGGACGGCTTATCGGCCCGGCAAAACAGAAGCCAGTTCCCGGCGTACCCAAGATCGCCGTCTCCCATACCATTCCCTCGGTGATGTTTTCATGGCGGCTGATGCATGCGCTGTTCGATATCCCGCGCTGCGTCGTTCTCGTGCGCGATATCCACCATGCGCCCGAATCCATTTATCTGAAATGGATGATCGATCTTCCCGCCGGCAAAGGCATTTCGCTGACCGACTACGTGGAGGGCGATCCCTGGCAGAACCGCGAGCATGCCGACATCTGGTGGTCGATCCAGTTCTTCAATCACTGGGGCGACGTGCTGGCGGCCTGCCCCGAGCGCAACATGCTGATCCGCTACGATTTCGGCTATGACTGGTTCTGACGAGGATCAGGCGGCGATACCGCAGCACTTCTTGTATTTCTTGCCCGACCCGCAACTGCACGGGTCATTACGGCCGACTTTTTCGACGCGGCGCGGACGTACACCCATGATGCCGTCGACATACCACCAGCGTCCGTCCTGACGCTTGAAATTCGCCGTCTCGTGATGGACGCGGTCGGCATCCTGCTGACGGAAATGCGCGACGAATTCGACTATACCCTCGTCTTCGCCGGGCCCGCCGCCTTCGACGGCGCGCACCTCGAGACCCGTCCATTCGCTCGCGGCCGCCCATTCCGCCGCGCCCTTGCGGTCGAAATCATCACGCGTGCCGGGAAGCAGCGTTTCTTCCAGATAGCCGATATTGCCCGTCGCAAAGGCCGAATAGCGAGAGCGCATGAGTGCTTCCGGCCCGGACGGCTGCTTCGCGCCCGTGAGATAGGGCTCGCAGCATTGCGCGAATTCGAGACCCGAACGGCAGGGGCAGGCATCAGAACCCGAAATCATCGCTTCACCTCGTGGCGCCGGCCTTGCGCGAGCAAGGACACGAACAAAGAAAAAGCCGCCTCTGGAGGCGGCTTCACATAATGGAGCGGGCGATGAGATTCGAACTCACGACCCCAACCTTGGCAAGGTTGTGCTCTACCCCTGAGCTACGCCCGCATCCGGGTCAGCCGGGCCGCCGAGTTGGCTGCACCCGCCTGTGAGGGCGGTTTTATGGCCTATCGCTTGAGCCAATGCAAGAGCCGAGTTTTGCCAAGATTGCCTGCGGTTAACGGCGGCTTGCGGGATCGATCCTCACATGCCAATCAAGAGGCATGGAGACGCCGAAACTTACCGCCAAAACCGAATTTCTCGCCTGGCTCGATGCCGCCGGCATTGCCCATGAGACGCGCGACCACCCTGCCCTCCACACCGTCGAGGAAGCGCAGGCCCACCGCGCGGACTGGCCCGCACAGGAGCGCGAAGGCGCCTTCTGCAAGAATCTCTTTCTCAAGGACAAGAAGGGCCGTCTTTTTCTTGTCGTGACGCTGGAAGACCGCGAACTGAAGCTCAACCGGCTATCAAAACCCATAGGCTCGGCCCGCCTCTCCTTTGGCAATGCCGAACTCATGTGGGAGGTGCTGGGGGTCCGGTCCGGCTCCGTAACGCCCTTTGCCCTCCTCAATGACCATGAGGGACGGGTGACGGTCGTGCTGGATGCGCCGATACTGGAGCATGAACGGCTCCATTATCACCCGCTGGAAAATACGGCGACCACCGGCCTTTCCCGCAGCGATTTCCTGAATTTTCTGCGAAAAACCGGGCATGAGCCGCTGATTCTCGATCTCGTCGAGGCTGCGGGCGAATAGCGGTGCTTGCGCGGCGCGGGCCCGGGCCGCTAAACCATTGTTTCTCAATGCAGCCGCTCCATCTTATGGAGTGGTACGGGACAGTTCCCGCCCGGCCATCCAGAAGAAAGCCCGAGACGACAATCATGGAACCGATCATCGGAAATTCACCAGACGCTCCGGCCGCAGACGGCCTGATTGTGGATACGACGACACAGACCTTCACTCGCGACGTGATCGAGGCCTCGCGCGAGGTTCCCGTGCTTGTCGATTTCTGGGCCCCCTGGTGCGGCCCCTGCAAGCAGCTGACACCCGTGCTGGAAAGCGCGGTAAAGGCGGCGCGCGGCGCGGTGAAGCTCGTGAAGATGAACATCGACGATCATCCCGCCGTCGCGCAGCAGCTTCGCATCCAGTCGATCCCGGCGGTCTATGCCTTCAAGGACGGCCAGCCGGTCGACGGTTTCATGGGCGCGCTGCCCGAAAGCCAGATCAAGGCCTTCATCGAGAGCCTTGCGGGCGACACCGGACCCTCACCTGCCGAGGAACTGATCGGCATGGGCCGCGAGGCCTATGAAGCAGGTGACCTTTCGCGCGCGGCGCAGGCCTTTGCACAGGCCGTGCAGG
>Ga0114898_1000403_pt1 | contig 34470 bp, 35 predicted proteins | sample Malvired_Geostar_FD_83496 | JGI IMG/M metagenome (GOLD analysis project Ga0114898, IMG submission 83496) | Marine viral communities from the Global Malaspina Expedition - Malaspina viral metaG DeepMed_Geostar | ecosystem: Environmental > Aquatic > Marine > Oceanic | place: Mediterranean Sea...
GATGATCATGGTGGCCTGGTATTCGCGCCGGCGCGGCTATCCGCGCGACGCCGCCTTCTCGGTGCGCCGCCTGGTGATGAGCTTTTTCTATGCCATCCCGTCGCTGATGACCCCGGTCATCATCATCGGCGGCATCCTATTCGGCCTGTTCACCCCGACCGAGGCGGCCATCGCCGCCGTGTTCTACGCCTTGCTGCTGGGCGTGCTGGTCTATCGCACGCTGGGCTGGCGGCGCATCGTGCGCGTCACCATGGACACCATCGAGACCACGGCGATCATCCTGCTGATTGTCGCCGGCGCCTCGATCTTCGCCTGGATCCTGACCAGCACGCGCGCCACCGAACAGTTTGCCGATCTGGTGCTGCACATCACCGAAAACCCGATCCTGATCCTGCTGATGATCAATGTGATCCTGATCGTGGTCGGCTGCTTCATGGAGACCATCGCCGCCATCACCATCCTGGTGCCGGTGTTGCTGCCGGTGGTGGAGAAGCTGGGCATCGATCCGGTGCATTTCGGCATCATCATGGTGCTGAATCTGATGATCGGCCTGCTGACGCCGCCTGTCGGCATGGTGCTCTATGTGCTTTCGCGCGTGTCAGGCGTATCCTTCGAACGGTGCGTGGCCGCGACCGCGCCGTTCCTCATACCGCTGGTGACGGTGCTGATTCTGGTCACCTTCGTGCCGCAGCTCTCCTTGTGGCTGCCGACCCTGATCTATCGCTAAATCCCGCCACGGGCGGGCGCCCTGTAGGAGGGGCATGGCCAATGTCCGGAACCGAGAGTCTCAGCATCCGCCTGCATCCGGCGGACAATGTCGTGGTCGCCCGACTGGCGCTGATGCCCGGCGCCGCCCTGCCGGCGGAAGGGATTGCCGCCGCCGCGTCCATTCCGGCCGGCCACAAGGTGGCCACGGCGCCGATCAGCGCCGGGGAGCCGATCCGCAAATACGACCAGATCATCGGCTTCGCGACGGAAGACATCGCGCCGGGCGATCATGTCCATGTCCACAATGTCGAGATGCGCGATTTCGAGCGTGACTATGCCTTTTCCAGCGCCGTGAAACCGACCGGCTTCGTGTCAGAAGCTGACCGCGCGACCTTCCAGGGCTTCCTCCGGCCCGGCGGAATGGCCGGCACGCGCAACTATATCGGTATCCTGACCTCGGTGAACTGCTCGGCCACGGTGGCGAAATATATCGCCGCGGCGATCACGCCGGAGATTCTGGCGCAATATCCGAACGTCGATGGCGTGGTGGCGCTGGTGCATTCCACCGGCTGCGGCATGGCCGATAGCGGCGAGGGCTATGCCAATCTGCAGCGGACATTGTGGGGCCATGCGCGGCATCCGAACTTCGCCGGCATCCTGATGGTCGGCCTCGGCTGCGAGGTGAACCAGATCGACTTCCTGCTGGAGGCCTACGGACTGGAACGCGGCCCGCGCTTCCAGACCATGACGATTCAGGATATTGGCGGCACCCGCAAGACGGTGGATCGCGGCGTCGAGATCGTGAAATCCATGCTGCCCGCGGCCAACGAGGCGCAGCGCACGGCGCTGCCGGCCAGCCATCTGACGCTGGCCCTGCAATGCGGCGGCTCCGACGCCTATTCCGGCATCACCGCCAACCCGGCGCTGGGTGCGGCGGCCGATCTGCTGGTCCGGCATGGCGGCACCGCGATCCTGTCCGAGACCCCGGAGATTTATGGCGCCGAGCATCTGCTGACCCGGCGCGCCATCAACCGCAAGACCGGCGAGAAGCTGATCGAGCGCATCCGCTGGTGGGAGGAATATACAAGGCGCAATGGCGGAGAGATGAACAATAACCCGTCACCCGGCAACAAGGCCGGCGGCCTGACCACCATCCTGGAGAAGTCACTGGGCGCGGCCGCCAAGGGCGGCACCAGCAATCTGACCGGCGTGTTCAAATATGCTGAGCCGATCAACACCAAGGGCTTCGTGTTCATGGATTCGCCGGGCTACGACCCCTGTTCGGTGACCGGACAGGTGGCCAGCGGCGCCAATATCGTCTGTTTCACCACCGGACGCGGCTCGGTGTTCGGCAACAAGCCCTCGCCCTCGCTGAAACTCGCCACCAATTCCGCCATGTACCGCAAGCTGGAAGAGGATATGGACGTGAATTGCGGCGACGTGCTGGATGCCGGCGTGTCGATTCAGGAAATGGGCCAGCGCATCTTCGAGCTGATCCTGCGCGTGGCTTCGGGTGAAAAATCCAAGAGCGAAGCACAGGGCTTCGGCGACGCGGAATTCATTCCCTGGCAGGTTGGCGCCGTCATGTAACGAAACGGCGGTTGACCGGCGGCATCCCTACGGGCCTATGCTGTAAAGTCAGTTTCAGCCTTCCGCCAGCCTGAGGCCCCCATGCCCGCATTCCGGCCATCGCGATCCGCGATCGTCAAGACCAGCCTGCTGCTGTCGCTGCCGGTTGGCATGGTGCTGCTGATGCTGGTGGCCGGCGGCCTGTTGAATGGCTGGCCCGCCCTGCTGGCCTGGGCCGTCACTCCCGGTATCTTCGCCCTTCTGGTGCAGCGCCATTTCGAGCGCATCGCCCGGCTGGAGGCGACGGTGGAAGGCGGATCGGCGGATATCGAGCCCAACAGTCCGCTTGCACCGCTGGCCGGTCGCATCGAATCGCTGCACCGCGCACATGCGGAAAGCCTCGCCGCCCTGCGGCAACGTCTGCATGCCGCCCATGTGGCGCTGGAATCGTTGCCCGATCCACTTTTTCTTATCGATGCCGAAGCGACCATCGTCTCCACCAACCGGGCCGCCCGCGAGATTTTCGGCGAGGCGCTGGCGGGCCGCGCCGTGGCCAGCAATCTGCGCCATCCGGAAGTGCTGAAGGCGGTGGAATCGGCGCTGGAGCAGCGGCGGGCGCGTACGGTCGAGATGACCATGCTGGTCCCGATCGAGCGCAGCTTCGCGGTCAGTGTCGAGCCCCTGTCCGAGCCGGGGCCGGACAACAGCCAGGCATTGATCCTGATGCACGAGCTGACGGCCATGAAGCGCACCGAGCAGATGCGCGCCGATTTCGTCGCCAATGCCAGCCATGAGCTGCGCACGCCGCTGTCCACGCTGGTTGGCTTTATCGAAACGCTGCGTGGCCCGGCCAAGGACGATCCGGAAGCACATGAACGCTTCCTGGAGATCATGCACGAGCAAAGCCTGCGCATGTCGCGGCTGGTGAATGACCTGTTGTCACTCTCCCGTATCGAGCTGAACGAACATACCCCGCCGCGGGGGCTGGCCGACCTGTCGCGCATCCTGGCCAGCGTGAAAGCCACGCTCGACATGCAGGCCGCAACCAAGGACATGGCAATCCAGCTCGAGCTCGAGGCCGGGCTGCCGCCCGTCACCGGCGACGAGGACGAGCTGGCGCAGGTTGCGCAGAACCTGATCGACAATGCGACGAAATATGGCCGGCCCGGCACCCCGATCCGCGTGGTGGCGCGACGGGCCGACAGCGTGCCGGCGGCGTTTCCGAAAGCGCCTCACGGCGCTGTGCTGATCCGCGTCCAGGACCAGGGCGAAGGCATTCCGCGCGAACATATTCCGCGTCTGACGGAACGGTTTTATCGGGTAGACAAGGCGCGCAGCCGCGATCTTGGCGGCACCGGCCTTGGACTGGCCATCGTGAAGCATATCGTCAGCCGCCATCGCGGCGCGCTGGCCGTCGAGAGTCAGGTCGGCAAGGGCAGCACTTTCACGGTCTATCTGCCGGTCGCCTCTCCTGCCGCCATCTCTGGTCCAGCGCCCGCTCCGGCCGCCTGAATGCCCGGGCGGCGAACCCGAATTCCGCATCGATGTAATAAAAATGTCACCAAAAAGTAGTATTTATGCCGTGCAAGCCCGGTATTGATAAGCCCAAGCGCACGGTCCGCTGACGTTCTTGCCCGTGGAAAGGAAGTTTCATGCCCACCCATACCGTTAAGTCCTTCGATGAAGAGTTGAAGCGGCTGATGAATCTCATCTCGCAGATGGGGGGGCTGGTCGAAACTCAGGTCCAGGACTGCATCCTGTCGCTGGCAAAGCGGGACAGCAATATCGCCGAGCGGGTGATCCAGGGCGACCTGAAGATCGACGGGCTGGAATATGATGTGAACGATCTGACCGTTCGCATGCTGGCGTTGCGCCAGCCGCTGGCCGAGGATCTGCGCCGTGTCGTCGGCGCCCTGAAGATTTCCGCGGATCTGGAGCGCATCGGCGATTATGCCGCCAACATCTCCAAGCGCGCGGTCGCGCTGAACCAGCTGCCGCCGGCGCGGCCGGCGGCCGGCATTCCGCGCATGGGCAAGATGGTCCAGCAGATCCTGAAGGAAGTGCTGGACGCCTATGTCGAGCAGGATGCCGAGAAGGCCCTGCTGGTGTGGCGCCGGGACGAGGAGGTGGACGAGATGTACACCAGCCTGTTCCGCGAATTGCTGACCTACATGATGGAAGACCCGCGCAACATCACGCCCTGTACGCATCTTCTGTTCATGGCGAAGAACATCGAGCGCATCGGCGACCATGCCACCAACATCGCCGAGACGCTGTATTACCAGGTGACCGGCCGGCCACTGACCGCCGAGCGCCCGAAGGGCGACACCAGTGCTTTCACCGTCATCGAGCCAGAGAGCTGACGCACGCGGCTTGAAGCATTTCCCATCGCCTGCCGAGAATGGACCACACCATGAAGCCGTTGATCCTGATTGTCGAAGACGAGGCCGCGATCGTCACGCTGCTGAGCTACAATCTGGAGCGCGAGGGCTTTCAGGTTCTCGAAGCGCGCGATGGCGAGGAAGGGCTGCTGCTGGCCACCGAACGCCGGCCTGACCTCATCCTGCTCGACTGGATGCTGCCGCTGCTGTCCGGTATCGAAGTCTGCCGCCGGCTGCGCCGCACGCCACAGACCCGCAGCATCCCGATCATCATGCTGACAGCCAGGGGTGAGGAAGGCGACCGGGTGCGCGGCCTGAATGCAGGCGCCGACGATTATGTCACCAAACCCTTCAGCCCCAGCGAGCTGCTGGCGCGCGTCCGTGCCGTCATGCGCCGAGCCCGGCCGTCCGCCGATGCGGAGACGCTGCGCTGCGGCGACATCGTGATGGACATCGCCGCCCACAAGGTGAAGCGCGGGGACCGGGATGTGCATCTGGGGCCGACCGAATTCCGCCTGCTGCGCCATTTCCTGGAGCATCAGGGCCGGGTGTTCTCCCGCGAGCAGCTGCTGGACTCGGTGTGGGGGGCGGATGTCTATGTCGAGCCGCGCACCGTGGATGTGCATATCCGCCGGCTGCGCAAGGCGCTGAACGAGGAAGCCGAGGGCGATCCGATCCGTACCGTGCGCTCCGCAGGCTATGCGCTGGACGCCGTCGCCCCGCAATATGCCTGAAGTCCGGCCACTGCCTTTCCATGGCAGGCCGCTATATAAGAAATTAATGTAAAATACGAATATATTGCCGTTTATCGGCCTGTCATTCCGATTTCCGGTGCTTCTCTTCGACCTGCGACAGCAGCGATACGAGCGCCTCCTCATCGAGGTCGGCAATGTTCTTCGACAGCCGATGCGCCAGCCTGGTGGCCGTCGGCGACAGGCCGGCGGTATCGATAACCACGCGCGGATGGGAAATCTCCGCCAGGTGATGCAGCGCTTCCGCATCATCCCAGATCAGCCCGAAATAGCCGCAGATCTGATGGATCAGCCCATCGGTGGGCTGGCCGCGATGACCATGCTCAAGTGCCGAGAGATAGGCCGAGGAGACCTGCAGCGCCGCCGCCATCTCCTTCAGCGTGATTCCGCGCCCGGCGCGCAGTGCCCGCAGCTTTTCTCCGAACGGCGTCATGTCCCCTCCCGCACCCGGCGCAGCAGGACATAGAGCGCGCCGCCACCGCCATCCTTCGGCTGGGCATGGGCGAAGGCCAGCACCTTCTCCCGGTTGCCGCCCTCATTCAACCACCGCGGCACCTCGCGCTTCAGCACGCCCGCCTCGTAGCGGCCGAAATCATCGCGCCTCGTTCCCTTGCCGGTGATCACCAGGACACAGCGCAGCCCGCGCGCCTGCGACCGCGCAACAAACCCGTTCAGCGCCGCATGGGCGGCATCCTGGGTCATGCCGTGCAGATCGATGCGCGCCTCGATGGCGACCTGGCCGCGCTTCAGGCGCATCTGCGTGCGCTTGTCGAGGCCCGGCGCGCTGTCATGCTTGAGAGCGGGCAGGGTCACCGGCGCCTTTACCGGCGGCGCAGCCGGCTGCGGCAGCGGATCGTCCTTCGGCACCCGGCCGCGCTTGCGCTTGGCCGGGGCAACGCCCTCGGCCATCGGCGCCGCCGGAACCGCCTCGACATCGGGCGGCAGCTCGAACGCGCTCAGACGGCGCTTGGCCTCGGCGGGCAGCGGCTTGGCATCTTTTACGACCTGGCGGAAAAGCTCAGCCTCGTCCTTGCTGGCGCGCCGCCGGACCATGCCTAGCCGTCGATCAGGACGATGTGCAGCCGGCGTGGTCCGTGGGCGCCCATCAGGATTTTCTGCTCGATATCGCCGGTGCGCGACGGGCCGGTGATGAAATTCACCGTGCGCGGCATCGTGTCCTTGTCCTGAATGTCGCGCAGCCGCGTCCAGCCATCCTCATAGGAACCGACGATCTGGCTTTTCTTCAGCACCACGATATGGGTCTCGGGCAGCAGATTCAGCGTCGTCGGGCTGTCCGGGCCGGAGGTCAGCATCAGCGTGCCGGTCTCGGCGATGCCGGCAAGCGCCGGCGTGACGCTGGCCGTATCCGGCTCTTCCGCCCTGCCGGTCTTGATCGTGAGCGTCGGGCGCTTGCCCCAGGGCAGGCCGGAGAGCCACGCATCGGGCGCGACACGCAAATCGGCCGGCAGATTATGCTGGGCCAGATACTCGGCGATGGCATCGGGCACTTCCTGGGCGCTGGCAACCTGGCTGATGGTGGTCTGCACGCCCTCCGCCATCTCGACGAACAGCGCCACCTGCGCCTCATGCGGAAGCTGCGCGCGCTGCGGGATGAGGTTGGGCTTGTGTTCCGCGATCCGCGTCTCCAGCGCGTCGGCTGGTTCGCCTTCCAGCGCACCACGGCCAAGCGAGCGGCGGATACCGGCCAGGATCTGGTCGCGCGGCGACATGTCGGGCATCAGGCGGCTCCCTTCTTGTCGCGATAGAGCTGCTGGAAGGTTCGGCCCTGCGGCGCCGGCATGTCGCGCACCGAGGTCCAGCCGCTGGCCAGCGGCAGGCTCCTGAACCGGCCTTTGCTGCGACCGAAGCGGCCGAGCAGCCCCATGGCGAGACCCGTCACCCGCTGATAGAGCACCGGGCGCTTGGCAAAAAACGCCCATAGGCCGAGGCCGGCGCGATAGGGCGCGGGCGACAGCTTCTTCTCGAATTCCCGCTTGCGCCAATGCCGCATCATCCGCGGCAGCGGAATGCGCATCGGGCACACGCTCTCGCAGCGGCCACAGAAGGTGGAGGCGTTCGGCAGATGTCCGGCCTCCTCGACCCCGACCAGGGTGGGTGTCAGCACCGCCCCCATCGGCCCCGGATAGACCCAGCCATAGGCATGGCCACCGACCGCGCTATAGACCGGGCAGTGATTCATACAGGCGGCGCAGCGGATACAGCGCAGCATTTCCTGGAACTCGGTGCCCAGCATGCCACTACGGCCATTATCCAGCAGCACCACATGGAACTGTTCCGGCCCGTCCAGATCCTCCGGCCGCTTCGGACCGGTGGAGAAGGTGGTATAGACCGACATTTCCTGCCCGGTGGCCGACCGGGCGAGCAGGCGCAGGATCGTCGAGGCGTCCTCCAGTGTCGGCACCACTTTTTCCAGACTGGCCAGCACGATATGGATTTTCGGCAGGGTCTGGGTCAGGTCGCCATTGCCCTCGTTGGTCACGATGACGGTCGATCCGGTCTCGGCGATCAGGAAGTTGGCCCCGGTAATACCGACATCGGCCTTTATGAACCTGTTCCGTAGTTTCGCGCGCGCCTCGTCGAGCAGCTGGCGCGGCTCCGACAGCGGCCGGTCAACCGGCAGGTCAGTGTGGATCTTGCGGAAGCTTTCCTCGACATCAGATTGGTTCAGATGGACCGCCGGCGCGATGATGTGGCTCGGCGGTTCCTTGCGGATCTGGATGATATATTCGCCGAGATCGGTCTCGATCGGCTCGACGCCGCTTTCTTCGAGGAAATCGTTCAACGCGATCTCCTCGGCGATCATCGACTTGCCCTTGGTGACGGTTTTCGCCTCCACGGAGCGACAGATTTCCAGGATTTTCTCCCGCGCTTCCTGCGGCGTGCGCGCCCAGTGCACATGGCCGCCATTCTCGGTCACCCGGCGCTCGAAGCGCTCCAGGTAATAATCGAGATTGGCCAGCGTATGGTTCTTGATATCGCGGCCCATGTCACGCAGCGCCTCGAACTCCGGTAGCCGGTCGATGGCGGCGCGGCGCTTGTCTTGAAAGCCGACCCGCATATTGCCTAGCGCCCGCTGCAACCGTTCGTCATGCAGGGCGGTGGTGGCGTTGCTCTTGAAGGAATGGCTGGTGGATTGCATGGCGCTAATTCCCGCGTCCGGGTTCGCCGATGGCCGGCGTATCGGTCATACCCGCCAGTACCTCGGCGACATGGCGGACCTGCACCTTCTCGCCGCGCCGCTTCAGCTTGCCGGCCATGTTCAGCAGGCAGCCGAGATCGCCGGCCAGCAGCGTCTGTGCCCCGGTCTTCACAATGTCATCGGCCTTGTCGGAGACCATGCGGTCAGAAATATCCGGATATTTGATGCAGAAAGTACCGCCGAAGCCGCAGCAGATTTCCGCCCCCGGCAGCTCCGTCAGCTTCAGCCCCGCGACCGAGCCAAGCAGGCTGCGCGGCTGCTGCTTCACATCCAGCTCGCGCAGGCCGGAACAGCTGTCGTGATAGGTCACCGTGCCGTCGAAATGCGCCTCGACGCCCTTCATCCCCATCACATCGACCAGGAAAGAGACCAGCTCATAGGTGCGGTGGCCGACATGATGGGCGCGCGGGCCCCATTCGGGGTCCTCCTTGAACAGCTCGGCATAATGCTCGCGCAGCATGCCGGCGCAGGAACCGGACGGCGCGACCACATAATCATACCCTTCGAAGGCGCGGATGGTATTGCGCGCGATGTCCTTGGTATCCGCGAAATCGCCGGAATTATAGGCCGGCTGGCCGCAGCAGGTCTGCGCCTCCGGAACCTCCACATCGCAGCCCGCCTGTTCCAGCAGCCGGATCGCGGCGAAACCGACGGACGGGCGGAACAGATCGACGAGACAGGTAACGAACAGCCCGACCCGGGGTTTCTTCTGTGGCGTTTCCTCGACCATTTTAGGCGCTTCCTGCCGTGGCGTTTTTGCTTCGCCGTTAAGATGACTTCTGCCGGCTTGCTTGACAAGCCGGACCGGTATTACCAGTCAGGAAGCGGGGATCAGCCCCTTGGGCAGCAGCAGATAATAGCGGCCGGGGGATTTCATGCGGCCGGCCAGATCGGCCGCGCCGTCGCCATGGCCCCAGAACAGATCGCCGCGCACCGGGCCCCGGATCGCGCCGCCGACATCCTGCGCCACGACCAGCCGGCGCAGCCGCGCGGTGCCCGGGTCCGGATGTTCGGCGTCAAGCCAGACCGGGGTGCCCAGCGGCACGAAGCGGCGGTCTACCGCCAGGCTGCGCAGTGGCGTCAAGGCCGCGCCCTGCGCGCCGACCGGCCCGTCGCCCGGCAGTTCACGGAAGAAGACATAGGACGGATTGGCGTTCATGAGGGCCGCGGCCTCGGCCGGATTGGCCGCCAGCCAGGCGCGGATCGACTGCATGGAAACGGTCTCGCGGGTCAGCGCACCGCGGGCGATCAGTTCCCGCCCGATGGCGACATAGGGATGGCCATTCTGCCCGGCATAGCCCAGGCGCATCACCCTTCCATCCTCCAGCGTCACCCGCCCGGAACCCTGGATCTGCAGGAAGAAGGCATCGACCGGATCATCGACCCAGACGATCTCCAGATTCCGGGGATCGAGCGCCCCTTCCACGATGGCCTTGCGGTCCTCATAGGGCTTCAGATTGCCGCTGACCACCCGGCCGGCGATGCGCTGGCCCTTCAGTTCCTCGCGGAACTGGCCGAGATCGACCATGACCAGATCGTCGGGCCGACGATGCAGCGGCACCGGATAACGGGCCGAGCGCTGCAAAGCACCGCGCAGCTCCGCCTCGTAATAACCGGTGAACAGGCCGTCGGCTGAGCCGTTATTGGCGGCGCGATAGGGCTTGAAGCTGGCTTCAAAGAAATTGCGGACCGCAGCCGTGTCGCCGGCGGGTACGGATCGCGCCGCATCACAGAGCGGCAGCCAGTCGGCGATGGTGCCGAAATGCGCTTCCGGCCCGAAATTACGCGTCGGCGGCTGGGGCTTCAGCCGATCACAGGATTTCAGCAGCGCCGGCATGGCCTCGGTCAGGGAATCCGCCCGCCATCCAGGAAGCTCGGCGAAGCTGACCGGCTTCAGTGTCAGCCGGTCCGGCGCCTCGGGCACTGGGGCGCAGGCCGCCAGCACAAGCAGAAAGAAGGCCGCCGTCAGGGCGAGACTGTTAAACGCACGGCCGGAACAGGGGCGGGCAGACATGAACCGTCAGTTCGGCGTACGGGTCGCGGCCAGCAGCCAGTTCGGATCGTCCGATCTTGTATCCCGACGGAACGTCCAGATATCCACGACGGTCTCGACCTCATCGGGATCGCCGTCGATCACCTCGCCCGCCGCGTTGCGGGTCAGATTGACCTGCTCGCTGACGAATTCCACCGTCACCTCGGCGAGCGGACCATTCATGCGGGCCTCGGTGATGTCAGCCGCATTCAACGCGATGAGGCGTGTTTCCAGGGTTTCCTTGCGGGCTTCGCGGCTGTCGATGGCGCCGGCGAACCGCTCATAGACCTCGTTGGCCAGCAGCGGGCGCAGCGCCTCCCGGTCACCGCGGGCAAACGCCTCGACGATCATCTCGAAGGCTGCGCGCGAACCGTTGGCAAAATATTTTTCCTCGAAGCTGGAATCCGCGAGCTTGATCTGGGTCAGACCGGCAGCCACGGAACCCGGCGGCGCGTCTTCCAGATCAGCGGCCTGTTTCGCGCGCTGCGGCAATGCCACGACATTGTCGGCGTCATTCTCGGCTTCCGGCTTCGGGCTGAACGGATCCGGCCGATCCCGCTCATTGCCGGTGCGTCGCCCCAGCACGCTGCGCAGGCGCAGAATAAGAAACGCCGCGACCATGGCGAAAAAGATGATGTCCAGAAAAGGAAGTCCGTCGCCCATCTATATATACCGGGCCGGACCGAACTGGACCGTCACCCGCCCTTTGCGCTAAGTAATATCACGTCTGTCAGGCTGACAGCATGATGCGTGCTGTTTCAATAGACGAATCAAACCCTACATAGGGGCGAACAGACGAAAGAGCAAGCATGCCCCTTATAATCCTGGCCCTGTTGATCGGCATTCCGCTGATCGAAATTGCCCTGTTCATCGAAATTGGCGACGAGATCGGCATCTGGCCGACCATCGGGCTCTGCATTGCCACGGCGCTGGCCGGCAGCCTGATGCTGCGCGTCCAGGGGCTATCGACACTCATGCGGGCCCGCGCCGCGATGGCGCGTGACCAGATGCCGGTGCGCGAGATGCTGGATGGCATTGGCCTTGCCATCGCCGGCGCCCTGTTGCTGACGCCCGGATTCGCCACTGACACGGTGGGGCTGTTGCTGTTCATCCCCGCGGTGCGCCGCTGGCTCGGCCGCGGGTTTTGGAGCTTCCTGGTCAAGAGCGGGCGTTTTCATGTCGTTGGCACGCCTTTCCCCAGCGGGCCGCGCTCCGATGCTGCCGCGCGGGGCGGCGGCACCGTGATCGATGGAGAATATCGCGACATCACCGAGGCCGATGACGGCAAGGCCGGCAATCCGGCCTCGCCCTGGCGCCAGCTGCCCGACGAAACCGCGCCAGATGCACCCCCTCGTCACCCCACCGACAAGACGGAAAAACAGCCATGATCCTGGTCCGCCACGGCCAGTCCGAATTCAACGTGCATTATGCCAAGACCCGGATCGACCCCGGTATTGTCGATCCGGCGCTGACCGAGGAAGGCCGGCTGCAGGCGCAGGCCGCCGCCGAGATTCTGCGCGCGCATGAAATCGAACGGGTGCTGGCCAGCCCCTTCACCCGGACATTGCAAACCGCGGAGATCATCGCCGGGGCGCTGAAGCTGCCGGTCGAGATCGAGCCTCTGGTGCATGAACATGCCGCCTTCATCTGCGACATCGGCACGCCGGCCGGCGATCTAGCCAAACGCTGGCCGGACTGGCGCTTCGATCATCTGCCGGACCGCTGGTGGCCAGAATCCGAGCAAGAAGAGCAGCTACAAGCGCGCTGCCAGCGTTTCTGGGATCTGGTGGAAACCCACGCGGCAAGACCGCGCACGCTGGTCGTCACCCATTGGGGTTTCATCCGGGCACTGACCGGCCTGAGGGTTGGCAATGGCCATCTGGTGCGCTTCACCGCACCTGGTGCTGCGGAACTGCTGCATCCGCGCGAGACAGCCTGAACGCAGCGACCTGAGTGCGGCCCCCCGCCGGTTTCTTCGGGGATGGTTTCTTTGGGCCGCGCTTGTACACATGGCCGATCCGTGATAGCGAGCCGGCCAGTTTCCGAACCGAGGGGCGAGAGCAAGATGAGCGACACGACGGCGAGCAACGGCCAGGATCAGACAGCACAGGCGGGCGGCCTGCCGCTGGTGGTGCACGCGCAGTACATCAAGGATTTCTCCTTCGAGAATCCGAACGCGCCGATGAGCCTGCAGCCAACTGGCAAGCAGCCCGATGTCGATGTCGGTGTCGATGTGCAGGCGCGCCGGCTGCGCGAGGACGATCCGGTCTTCGAAGTGCTGCTGACCATCCGCGCGACGACGAAGAATGAAGAGCAGCAGCTGTTCCTGCTGGAACTGACCTATGGCGGCGTGTTCAGCCTGCGCGGCGCGCCGGAAGAACATCTGCACCCGATGGTGATGATCGAGTGCCCGCGCCTGCTGTTCCCCTATGCCCGGGCCATTGTCTCCGAAACCACGCGCGATGGCGGTTTCCCGCCGCTGATGTTGCAGCCGATCGATTTCGTGGAGCTGTACCGCCGCCGCGTTGCCCAGCAGAGCGATTCGCTGGCCTCCAGCGAGGCCGAAGGCTCCGCCTAACCGCAGGCAGGCGTCGCCCGCTTAACCCTGCTTCAGCCAGATCGGGTTTTTCAGCTTCTCCAGCATACCCGTATGCGCCTCCAGCTCTGTCTGGGTTGGCGCATGCGGCCGTGGCGGCCGTTTCTGCTCGGCCCCCGGCGGCACCACCAGAATGGTTTCACCGGCCTGTCTTTCCTCGCCGGTTCCGGCCAGCAGCAGGCCGGGTTCACGGCCGCCGATCAGCTCCAGATAGACTCCGGCCAGCAGATCGGCATCGACCAGCGCGCCATGCAGATCGCGGTGGCTGTTATCGATGCCGAAGCGGCGGCACAGGGCGTCCAGACTGCTTTGCGCACCGGGGAACTTGCGGCGCGCGATGGCCAGCGTATCGACGGCGCGGTCTTTCGGCAGGGCAGGAAGGCCGAGCTGGGTCAGCTCCGCATTCAGGAACCGCATGTCGAATTCGGCATTGTGGATTACCAGCCTGGCATCGCCGATGAAGTCCAGGAATTCCCCGGCGACCTCGGAGAAGACCGGATGGCCGGCAAGGAAGTCGGCGGACAGGCCGTGCACCCGAAAGGCCTCTTCCGGCATATCGCGCTCAGGATTGATATATTGCTGGTAGGTGCGGCCCGTCGGCAGGAAATTATCCAGCTCGACACAGGCAATCTCGACGATGCGGTGGCCGGCCTTGGGATCGAGGCCAGTGGTTTCCGTGTCGAGCGCGATCTCACGCATGGTTTCTCCGTCGGCGGCGATATAAATCCGGGTTTTCCCGGAGGAGTCTGACGATGCGCTTCAGTTGCCGCAAGCTCCGATCATGGCCAAGCCCGGTGGACACCACGAAATCGGCGCGGCGGCGCTTCTCGGCATCGGGCATTTGCTGCTGCAGGATCTGCGCGAATTTCTGCTGTGTCATGCCGGGGCGGGCCAGAACGCGCCGCGCCTGCAGGATGGCGGGGGCGGACACCACGATCACCGCATCCACACGAGCAGCGCCCCCGGTCTCGTAAAGCAGCGGGATATCGAGCACGACGATCCGCTTGCGGCGGCGGCGCATCCGTTTCAGGAAGGCCTGCTCTTCCTTGCGTACTAACGGATGCAGCACGCATTCGAGGCGGCGCAGCGCGGCCGGATCGGCGAAGACGATGCCGCCCAGCCTCTGCCGGTTCACCGCTGCCTTCCTATTCGCGCCAGCTTCGACAGCCGTGGGAAACAGCGCCTGGATAGCCGGTACGGCCTTGCCACCGGGGCCGAGCAGCCGGTGCACGGCCGCGTCGGCATCATGGACCGGCACGCCGAGGCGGCGCAGCGCCCGCGCGGCGCTGGTCTTACCCATGCCGATGGAACCGGTGAGGCCGAGAATAATCATCAGCGCTTCAGGACACCTTGCAGCCGCAGGAAATCGAGCAGCGGCAGCAATGGCAGGCCCAGGATGGTGAAATAATCACCCTCAATCCGGCTGAAAAGCTGCGCGCCGAGCCCTTCCAGCTGATACGCGCCGACCGAATTGAGCACGGCCTCGCCGGCAGCATCAAGATAGGCCTCGATGAACGCCTCGCTCAAGGGACGCACGCTCAGCCGGGCCGTCGAGAGATGGTGCCAGATCCGCTGCCCGTCGCGGGCGACGACAATGCCGCTTGAGAGGGTGTGGTCGCGGCCGCGCAAGGCCTGCAAATGCGCGCGGGCATGATCGCGGTCGCCGGGTTTTTCGAACCAGACACCATTGCAATCGAGCATCTGGTCGCAGCCGATGACCAGGGCACCGGGCCGCTTACGGGAAACCCTAAGGGCTTTCGCCTCGGCCAGCACGATAGCCGTGTCGCCGGCACTGGCGCCCTCAGCCTGCAGCGCGATGCGGATTTCGGCCTCATCGACCGGCGCCGTCTCAATGCTGAAATCCAGCCCGGCACCACGCAGAAGCTGGGCGCGAATGAGGCTGCCCGACGCCAGAATCAGCGCTGTGGCCATTGCGGCAGGCCCCATGACCCGGGTGGTGTCTGTTTCAGTCTCGATCGCTGTCACTGTCTCTGCGGTCCTGATAAAGCTGGAGAATCTCGGCGGCGGTTTCCTCAATGGAGCGGCGGGTCACGTCAATGACCGGCCAGCCCTGGCGTTCGAAGAGGCGGCGCGCCTCGGTGACCTCACGGCGCACCTCATCAAGATTGATATAGTCGCTCTCAGAGCCCTGGTTCAGCATCAGCAGGCGATTTCGCCTTATCTGCACCAGCCGGTTCGGATCGTTGGTCAGCCCGACGATCAGCGGATGGGTTGCCGTGGTCACTTCGCGCGGCAGGCTGATCCCCGGCACCAGCGGCACGTTGGCAACCTTGAGGCCGCGATTGGCGATGTAGAGGCAGGTCGGCGTCTTGGAGGTGCGCGACACGCCGACCAGCACAATATCGGCATGATCAATATCGTGCAGATGCTGTCCATCATCATGCATCAGGGTGAACTGCATCGCCTCAATACGGCTGAAATAGGCAGCGTCCATCTCATGCTGCCGTCCTGGACGGCCACGTGCCTTTTTCCCCAGATAATGATGCAGCGCGCCCAGTACCGGATCGAGCACCGAGATCACCGGCAATTGCAGCTTGCGGCCGGCCGCCTCCAGCTTGCTGTGAAGATGCGGGTCGAGCAGCGTCACCAGGACGGGGCCGGGATGCGCCTCGATACCGGCGATCACCTTATCGACATGGGCCGGCGTGCGTACCAGGAACCAGGTATGTTCTATCGCCTTCACCCCTTCAAACTGAACGAGGCAGGCGCGGGCCACCTGATGGATCGTCTCGCCGGTGGAATCCGAGACAAGATGCAGATGAATCGTCGACTCCGAAGGCGTCATAGGGAACCCGTCACAGGCTGTGAGTATCGGTGAATCCAGGGGATAAGACCGGACTTATCCCGGTGCTCGCGAAAACCATCCCGGCACCCGGTTTCCGTCACCCAGTTTTGTTCGGCTTGGGATGAAAAATCGCACCCGTCCGGGGAAACTTTCCTGCGGTGCCGAGATTCCAATTCTATCCCCATGATTCAGATTTTTCGGGAAAGCTACTCTGTCGCCGTTAGGCTTGGAGAATCTCCGCGATGATCGATGTAACCCACAAACCGGCAGCGGGGTTAAGGTGCTGTGCCCAAGACTGTGGAGAAACCGGGCGGTTGCAATAATCCCCATTCATCATGCGGATAAACTACTACTACCACTATATTTTAGAATCTAGTTTAGGTAAGGGAATGCGGCCCTTCCCACCTTGGCAGGAGACCATAATGGCGATCACACCCGGCAAACGGATGTTACGTGCCCTCAAGGGAGAGCGCCTCGACAAACCGCCCTTCTGGCTGATGCGCCAAGCAGGAAGGTACCTGCCCGAATATCGCGAGATACGCAGCCAGGCTGGCGGATTCCTCGATCTCTGCTTCTCACCGAAGCTGGCCTGCGAAGTGACCCTCCAGCCAATCCGCCGCTATGGCATGGACGCGGCCATCCTGTTCTCCGATATCCTGATCGTGCCCTACGGTCTGGGCCAGGGGGTCGCTTTCAAGGAAGGCGAGGGGCCAGTCCTCGATCCGGTCCGCAACGCCAGCGATCTTTCACGCCTGTCATTGGATGGTTTTCACGAACGCGTTGCACCGGTCTATGAGACCGTTTCGCGAATTGCCGAAGCTCTGCCCAAGGAAACCACGCTGATCGGTTTCGCGGGGTCACCCTGGACGGTTGCGACCTATATGGCCGAAGGCGGCGGCAGCAAGGAATTCGTTGCCGTGAAGCGCTGGGCCTATGGCGACCCGGAAGGGTTCGGGCAGCTGATCGACCTGCTGGTCGAGGCCACTGTCAGCTATCTGAGCCATCAGGTCGAGGCCGGTGCCGAAGTATTGCAATTGTTCGACAGCTGGGCCGGCGCGCTGCCGGAGCCGGGTTTTCGGCGCTGGTGTATCGAGCCGACCATCCGTATCGTGGCCGCGTTGAAGGCAAGACATCCGGATATCCCGATTATTGGTTTTCCCCGTGGTGCCGGGACGCTTTACGTTCCCTATGCGACGGAAACGGGGATCGATGCGGTGTCGCTGGATACGACGGTTTCGGTTGCCTGGGCAGCCGAGGCGCTGCAATCGAAGCTGCCGGTACAGGGCAATCTCGATCCGATCTTGCTGGTTGCCGGCGGCGATGCCCTGGATCGCGAGGTCGAGCGCATCCTGAGTGGTTTTTCAGGCGGCGCGCATATTTTCAATCTCGGGCATGGTGTGACCCAGACAACCCCGCCAGAAACTGTGGAAAGGTTGGCGCGGCGTTTGCGCGCATGAAGACAGGAGGGGCTGGTAAGGACGGATAGGAGTACCACATCATCGCCATGACAAAGACAGCCATCGTCCTCTTCAATCTCGGCGGACCGGATCGCCCTGACTCGGTTGAGCCCTTTCTGTTCAACCTGTTCAACGACCCGGCAATCATATCCTTGCCGAATCCGTTCCGGTTTCTGGTGGCCAAGCTGATTTCCCGGAAGCGCGCGCCGATTGCCCGCGAGATTTACGAGAATCTGGGTGGTGGCTCGCCGCTGCTGCCCAATACGGAGGCGCAGGCAGAGGCGCTGTCGGCTGCCTTGCCGGATCTGGGTGAGGTGAAGTGTTTTATCGCCATGCGCTACTGGCATCCGATGACAGACGAAACCGTGCAGGCGGTGAAGGCCTTTGCGCCCGATCGCGTGGTCCTGCTGCCGCTCTATCCGCAATTTTCGACGACGACGACAGGCTCTTCATTACGTTTATGGAATAAACGGGCGGAAGCCGCCGGCCTGCGTGTGCCGACCCATGTTATTGGCTGTTATCCTAGGGCTTCAGGCTATGTGAACGCGGTTGCCGGATTGGTCCGCAAGGCGCTGGATGGCATGGAAGGCCGCAAGCGGGTGCTGTTTTCCGCCCATGGCCTGCCGAAGAAGGTGATCGACAAGGGCGATCCCTACCAATGGCAGGTGGAACGCAGCGCTGAAGAGGTCGTCAAGACACTGAATATCCCGGATCTTGACTGGATTGTTTGCTATCAGAGCCGTGTCGGACCGCTGGAATGGATTGGTCCCTCCACCGATGCGGAGATCCTGCGGGCCGGGAAAGACGGTGTCGGCATCATCGTCTGCCCGATTGCCTTCGTTTCAGAACACTCTGAAACTCTTGTAGAAATCGAACTGGAATATCGAGAGTTGGCGGAAGAATCCGGTGTTTCGGCCTTTGCCCGCGTCCCGACGCCGGGTGCAGATCCGCTGTTCATCGAAGCCCTGGCTGATCTGGTGCGTCTTGCGCTGCAACGGCCGGTTGGTGTCTGTGCCGGCGAAGGGTCACGAATTTGCCCCGTGGAGTTTGGCAAATGTCCCTGCCGGGACGCCGCATGATACGGTCCGGCGACTTGGCAGAAATGAAAAAATCCGGAGGCGGATAAATGGGCGGCGATCTCTATTCCTGGATCAAGGCACTGCATGTCATCAGCGTGATCGCCTGGATGGCGGGCATGTTCTATCTGCCTCGACTGTACATCTACCATGTCGATGCGCCGGTGGGTTCGCCACAGTCCGAGACTTTCAAGGTGATGGAGCGCCGCTTGCTGCGGGCGATCATCAACCCGGCAATGATCGCCAGCTTTGTTTTCGGCATCTGGATGCTGTCGTTGCTGGGCAGCGCTGTCTGGTCGCAAGGCTGGTGGCACGTCAAGCTGACGATGGTCCTGCTGATGGGGGCCTATCATATGTTCCTGTCACGCTGGCGGCGTGATTTCGAGGCGGACCGCAACCGGCGCTCGGCAAAATTCTATCGTTTTGCCAATGAGGTACCGACAGTGCTGATGATCGTGATCGTCGTCATGGTCATCGTGAAACCGTTCTGACCTGCGGCAAGAGCGGTGAAACAACAGACCCGTCATGCGATGGCGGATTGACTTGCGACATCGGACATATTATTTGTTTGGTAAATACGGCGTTTGCTCGCCGTTAATATCATTCCCAAAAAAACCGCATGATCCTCCCAGCACCCATGCTGGCCGTCCTTCCAAAAGGACCGTTCGTTGGATCGTGCCTTCGGTTTTCCCACCACCTGATATCAAGAAATATCCATGCATTTGCAGGAACTTAAATCCAAGACGCCGTCCGAGCTTCTGGCCTTTGCCGAGGAGCTGGAGGTCGAGAACGCCAGCACGCTGCGCAAGCAGGACATGATGTTCGCCATTCTGAAAAGACTGGCGGAAAAAGACATACCGATCTTTGGTGAAGGCGTGCTGGAAACGCTGCAGGACGGCTTTGGCTTCCTTCGGTCACCGGAATCGAACTATCTGCCGGGCCCGGACGATATTTATGTGTCGCCCAGCCAGGTCCGGCGTTTCAGCCTGCGCACCGGCGATACGGTGTCCGGGCAGATTCGAGCGCCCAAGGATGGTGAGCGTTATTTCGCGCTGCTGAAGGTCAACGAGATCAATTTCGAGCAGCCCGAAGCGGTCCGTCATCGCATCAATTTCGACAATCTGACGCCGCTATATCCGGACGAGAAGCTGAAATTCGAGATCGACGATCCGACGGCCAAGGACCCGACGACGCGCGTCATCGACCTGATCTCACCGATGGGCAAGGGCCAGCGCGCCCTGGTCGTGGCGCCGCCGCGCACCGGTAAGACGGTGATGCTGCAGAACATCGCCCATGCGATCTCCGCCAACCATCCGGAAGTCTATCTGATCGTTCTGCTGATCGACGAACGGCCGGAAGAAGTTACCGACATGGACCGTTCGGTGAAGGGCGAGGTCATCAGCTCGACCTTCGACGAACCGGCCAGCCGGCACGTCCAGGTCACCGAGATGGTGCTGGAAAAGGCCAAGCGACTGGTCGAGCACAAGCGGGACGTGGTCATCCTGCTGGATTCGATCACCCGTCTGGCGCGTGCCTACAACACGGTCGTGCCGTCCTCTGGCAAGGTGCTGACCGGCGGTGTCGATGCCAATGCGCTGCAGCGCCCGAAGCGCTTCTTCGGTGCTGCCCGCAATATCGAGGAAGGCGGCTCGCTGACCATTATCGCCACGGCGCTGATCGATACCGGCAGCCGCATGGACGAGGTGATCTTCGAGGAGTTCAAGGGCACCGGCAATTCCGAGCTGATCCTGGACCGCAAGCTGGCCGACAAGCGCAGCTTCCCGGCCATCGACATCACCAAATCCGGCACCCGCAAGGAAGAGCTGCTGGTTGATAAGGGCACGCTCTCCAAGATGTGGGTCCTGCGCCGTGTGCTGATGCCGATGGGCACGGTGGATGCGATGGAGTTCCTGCTCGACAAGCTGAAATACTCCAAGACGAATTCGGATTTCTTCGATTCGATGAACACCTGATCGATACCCAGTACGACCTTGTATGAAAAAGGGCGGGAAAATTCTCCCGCCCTTCTTTTGTCGCCTGTTTCACGTGAAACAGAGTCCTATCGGTTAGGGCCGGTTACGGCAGGAACACCGTGGACCCCGTGGTCTTGCGGGCTTCCAGATCCTGATGCGCCTTCACCACCTCCTTCAGTGGGTAGGTCTGGTTGATGTCGATCCTCACCTTGCCGGATTTCACGACATCGAACAGATCGCTGGTGGTTGCCACCAGATCCTCGCGCTTGGCGGTATAGGTCATCAGTGTAGGCCGGGTGACGAACAGTGACCCCTTCGCCGAGAGCACGCCCAGTTCCAGCGGCGGTACATTGCCCGATGACTGGCCAAAAGCGACCATCAGACCGAGCGGCGACAGGCAGTCCAGCGACTTCATGAAGGTGTCCTTGCCAACACCGTCATAGACCACGGGAACCCCCTTGCCGCCGGTGATCTCCTTCACCCGTTCGACGAAATCCTCCTTCTTGTAGAGGATGGTATGGTGGCAGCCATGAGCCTTGGCCAGTTCGGCCTTCTTCTCATCGCCGACGGTGCCGATCACAGTGGCGCCCAGCGCGGCCGCCCATTGGCAGAGGATGAGGCCAACGCCGCCGGCGGCGGCGTGCATCAGGATGGTGTCTCCAGCCTTTACCTTGTAGGTGCGGCGGATCAGGTACTGCGTGGTCATGCCTTTCAGCATCATCGCGGCCGCCTGCTGATCGCTGACGCCTTCCGGAATTTTCACCAGCCGGTCAGCGGCGATGATGCGGGCTTCCGAATAGCTGCCGGGAGGGCCGGCGGCATAGGCAACGCGGTCGCCTTCCACCAGGTCCTTCACGTCGGGGCCAACGGCTTCCACGATGCCGGCGCCCTCCATGCCGATGCCGGCTGGCAGGGGCAGGGGATAGAGGCCGCTGCGGTGATAGGTGTCGATATAGTTGAGACCGACCGCGGTGTGGCGGACACGGGCCTGGCCGGGACCGGGCGCCGGCAGGTCGATTTCCTGCCATTGCATGACTTCCGGACCGCCGGGCTGCTGGATGCGGATTGCTTGGACCATTTGGTGTTTCCTCAGGAAAGATTGTTTTTCAGGAAGGCCGCCGTGCGCTGGTGCGCCAGGGTCGCGGCTTCCTTGTTGTAATGTTCGCCACCGATACGGGCGAAGGCGTGATCGACCTCGGGATAGACATGGGCCTCGACCTGCGGATGGTCTTTCAGGCCCGCCAGAATCTTGTCCTGTGCGGGCTTCGGCACGAATTTGTCGAGTGCCGCGATGTGCATCAGCAGCGGTTTCTTGATGCTGGCGGATTCGCCCAGAAGATCCTGAATGCCGACACCGTAATAGCTGATGTTGCAATCGGCATCGGAGCGGGTTGCCATCAGATAGGCCATCTTGCCGCCCAGGCAGAACCCCATCGTGCCAACCTTGCCGTTACTGCCATCGATGGAGCGGGCGACCTTGACCGTCTCGATGAGATCGGAAACGCCTTTTTCGACATCGAAGCCGTTGAACAGCTCGAAGGCGCGGGCCCATTCCGCCTCGCTCTGGTCGGTAATCTGGATTCCCGGCTCCTGGCGCCAGAACAGGTCGGGACAGATGGTGATGAAGCCATCGCTGGCGAGATCGTTGCAGATATCCCGCATCACCTCATTGACGCCGAAGATTTCCTGGATCACGACGATGATGGCTGCGGGAGTCGTTTTTGGTGTGGCCATATAGGCCATGAAGGAGCCGCCATCGGCGGCCTTGATCTTTATCTCGGGCATTGGTTCCTCCGAGTTTGGACAGATGGGGAGATCATGGCGGCTTGAGGCAAAGATTCAAGCCGCTCCTACAATTCCGTCATCAGGCCGGACAGCAGAGGCAGGGCGGGTGCTTCATGATCCAGCAGCCGGGCCTTGGTCTTTTTGCCGTCGCCGCCGCTGAAGCCCACCAGGGAACCGTCCTTGCCGATCACCCGGTGGCAGGGAACGATGAGGGGGATGGGATTGGCGCCGCAGGCCATTCCGACCACACGCGGGTTGGAGCCGATCCGCGCCGCGATATCGCCATAGGTCAGGGTCTCGCCATAGGGGATGGTGAGCATTTCGTGCCAGACCGCCAGATTATGGTTTGATCCGCGCAGATCGAGCGGCAGATCGAAATCTTTCAGCTGGCGCGCGAAATAGCCGGATATCTGCCGGGCGGATTCCTGCAGGACAGGGTCGTCGCTGTGGCGCGGACCACCAGCGGCGAAACGCAATGCGCAGATGGCGCCCTGCCGCGCGGTCACGGTCATCGGGCCGACGGGGCTGTCCAGGGTGAGTTGGGCGAGGGACTCCGTCATGCATCGCCCCGGGCGGCCAGCAGGGCCTCGCTGAGCGCCTTTGGATCAAGCAGGGGCAGGGAACAGCTCTGACCGACACAGAGGTACGCAGCGCTCTGCGCAGGGGCCCCCAGAGCGGCACTGGCCGGATGGTTCGGGGGTAAGCTGCCCTTGGGCCCCAGCTGATGCAGAATGAGGCCCGGCGCGGAAATTTCAGCGATGGCGCGCAGCAGGCCGACATAGGTGGGCGTGGCCGGATCGCCGGTTAGGGTGATTTGCAGCGGGCGCTGGGCGGTATCGCAGGCATTGAGGAAGGTGGCCAGCGGGAAGAAATTGCGGCCGATCTCTCCGGCAAACCGGGGAATCAGAATATCGGCTCGTTCCCGGTATTTCTCATTTCCTGTCAGATGATAGAGGGTCGTCAGCACCTGCAACATCGTGCCATTGCCGGCGGGTACGGCATTGTCCTGGGCGTTCTTGGCGCGCAGCAAGACATCATCGGTATCGTCCGCGGTTGCGAAATAGCCGCCATCCGCCTGATCCCAGTAATGGGTGTCCAGGGTCTCAACCCAGCTGCGGGCCTGGTCGAGGAACCGCTGATGGCGCGTGACCTGGAACAGCGCAAGCGCGGCGGATGCCATGTTGGCATAATCCTCCAGCGTTGCCGGATGACGCAGGATATGGCCGCGCCGGCTGTGACGCAGCCGGCCGTTGATCGTCATTTTTTCGATCACATGATCGAAGGCGCGGATCGCGACCCGCAGCCAGTCGGCATGGGCGAAAGCGAAGCTGGCATGGGCGAGCGCGCGGATCATCAGGCCGTTCCAGTCGGCCAGCACTTTATCGTCCCAGCCTGGCCGCACGCGTTTCTCGCGATGGCTGAGCAGGGTTTGGCGAAGCTGGGCGAGCTGGCTCTCTGCCGCGCCATTGCCGAGGTCAGGCCTGCGATTGCGGTGCAGGATGGTAACGCCCTCCCAGTTACCTTCCGACGTCACGTCATAGGCGCGTTTGAAACTCTCCAGGGCCTCGTCCGGCTGATCGGCCAGCAGCCGATCGATCTCCGTCTCGCGCCAGACATAGAACTTGCCTTCCTCACCCTCGCTGTCGGCATCGAGCGAGCTGGCGAAACCGCCTTCCTCGGTGACCATTTCGCGCAGCACCCAGCCGATGGTCTCTTCCAGGCGCTGCCGGAACAAGGGCCGGCCGGTTTCCAGGGCAGCGTGAGTCAGCAATTCGATGAGCTGGGCATTGTCGTACAGCATCTTCTCGAAATGCGGGGCCAGCCATTGCGCATCGGTGGAATAGCGGGCAAAGCCGCCGCCCAGATGATCGTAGATGCCGCCCTGGCACATGCGCTCCAGCGTGAGCAGCACATAATCGCGCGAATCGCGGTTGCCGCGGCGCAGCCAGTGCCGCCACAGCATCATCAGGATGCCGGGCTGGGGGAATTTAGGCGCCCCACCGATACCGCCATGGATCGGATCGATCTCGCGGTGCAGGCGCTCGGCGATGCGGTCGAGCAGGGCCGGTTCGACGGACTCGCCGGCGGCTGGCTGTGCGAGCTGCCGCAGCGCCTCGCGCAGGGCGGTGGCGTTGCGCGAGACCTTGTCCGAACCTTCGGCATGGGCGTCGGCGATGGTCTGCAGGACCGATGTGAAGCCCGGCCGGCCGTAACGCGGCTCTTTCGGGAAATAGGTGCCGCCCCAGAAGGGCTCGCCCTCGGCCGTGAGGAACATGGTCAGCGGCCAGCCGCCCTGTTCGCCCAGCAGGGCGAGCGCGGACTGGTAGATGTGGTCGATGTCCGGACGCTCTTCGCGGTCCACCTTCACATTGATGAACAGCTGGTTCATCAGGGCGGCGGTTTCTTCGTCCTCGAAGCTCTCATGCGCCATCACATGGCACCAGTGGCAGGCGGCATAGCCGACGGAGAGCAGGATCGGCTTGCCCTCAGCGCGCGCGCGGTCGAGCGCGTCGCGTCCCCATGGCATCCAATGTACAGGGTTGTCCTTGTGCTGAAGAAGATAGGGGCTGGCTTCCTGCGCCAGAAGATTGCCGCTCATCTGTGGCCTTTCCCGCCTGCTGTGCCCGGTATAGGGTTGATATCGGCTTGGCAGAGCCAGTCTTAATGGTTGGCCGTTACAGGCTTGAGTTCAAGTCCGCACAGTCTGAGGGGCGGATGATGGCAGCGCAGGGCGATTTAATCGTTACGTAAGCGGTATATGAGGCGCCGATGAAGATCACGGTCAATATCGATTGTACACCGGAAGAGGCGCGGCGCTTCTTCGGGCTGCCCGATGTCCAGCCGATGCAGGAGGCCGTGATGGCCGAAATGCAGGAGCGGCTGCTCGGCGGCATCAAGCAGATGGATCCGGACGCCATGCTGAAGAGCTGGTTCCAGGGAGTGCCCGGTGGTATGGCCTCCATGGAGGCGCTTCAGAAGATGTTCTGGAGTCAGTTCGGCGACAGCGGAAACAAGGGAGAAAAGCCAGAGTGACCGATATCTCGACCGGAATTGCTGATAAGAATCAAGAGGACTTCGAGTCGTACTACCGCTGCCATGTTTTCTGCTGCACGAACCGCAGACCCGATGGCCACAAGCGCGGTTCCTGCGCGGCGAGCGGTTCCGAACCGCTGCGTGCCTATATGAAGGCGCGCGCCAAGGAACTCGCCATACCCGGTGTCCGGATCAACAATGCCGGCTGTCTCGACCGCTGCGAGCTGGGGCCAGTGCTGGTGATCTATCCGGAAGGCGTCTGGTACAAATATCAGACACAGGCGGATATCGATGAAATTCTGACCGTGCATCTGCGCGATGGCGGACGCGTGGCGCGTCTGATGCTGCGCCCGGAAGACGGGCCAGACCAGGCGGGCTGACCGCACTTACCGTAACGGCCCAATCATGACTGACCAGACGATCTTCGCGCTGGCGACGCCTTCAGGCCGTTCCGGCATTGCTGTCGTGCGGGTGTCCGGTCCGGCGGCGGGGGCGGCGCTGCAGGCCATGACCGGGCGCCCGCTGCCGTCGGCACGCAAGGCGGTGCGCCGGCCCGTGTGTGATCCGGAGAGCGGGGAGACGCTGGATGCGGCGCTGATTCTCTGGTTTCCCGCACCGGCCAGCTTTACCGGCGAGGATGTCGCGGAGCTGCATCTGCATGGCGGACGGGCGGTCATCGCCGCAGTGATGCAGCTTCTGGCCCGGCTGCCGGGCCTGCGCCTGGCGGAACCAGGGGAATTTACCCGCCGCGCCTTCCTTGCCGGCAAGATGGACCTGACCGCGGTCGAGGGGCTTGCCGATCTGATCGATGCGGAGACGGAGGCCCAGCGCCGCCAGGCCCTGCGCCAGATGGGCGGGGCGTTGGCCACGCTTTATGAGGGCTGGCGCAGCCGGCTGTTGCGGGTGCTGGCGCATGCCGAGGCGGTGATCGATTTCCCCGACGAGGATTTACCGGAGGAGACCAGCACCCAGCTTCAGGCCGATGTGGCGGCGTTGCGCGCGGAAATCGCTGCGCATCTGGGTGATTCCAGGCGCGGGGAAAGGCTGCGCGAAGGGGTCCGTATCGCCATCATCGGCCCGGCCAATGCTGGAAAATCCAGCCTGCTGAACTGGCTCGCGGGACGCGATGCCGCCATCGTCTCGGCCGTGGCGGGCACAACGCGCGATGTGATCGAAGTACATCTGGATCTGGGCGGCTACCCGGTTTTGCTCGCAGACACGGCGGGATTACGGGAGACGCCGGATGCCCTGGAAGAAGAGGGGATACGGCGCGCGCGGCGCTGGGCGCAGGAGGCGGACTACCGCATTTTGCTGCTCGACGGCTCGGTAGCGAGGGATGCGCAGTCTCTGGCCCTCATCGCACAGGAAAATCCATCTATTGTGGTTCTTAATAAGGCAGACCTCATGATGTCGGGGCCTACCAGCGCTACGTCAGAAGCGGATTGTTTTACAATTTCGGTCTCGTCCGGTCAGGGGTTGCAGGAATTTCTGATGCGGTTGGAACAGGAGGTAGCGCGCTTGGCAGCACCCGGGGAGGCACCCGCCCTGACGCGGATACGGCACCGTATGGCCCTGCAGGCGGCGCAGGAATCGCTGGACCGTTTCTCTGCAGCAGCGTCTCCGGATCTGGCCGCGGAAGATTTGCGGCTGGCGGTGCGGGAGATCGGTCGGATTACCGGGCGGGTCGATGTCGAGGATCTGCTGGATGTGATCTTCCGCGATTTCTGCCTCGGCAAGTAGGGGATTAGCCGTCGCTGGGTCGGGGCATATGCTGTTTCACGTGAAACATCGCTTTATGATCGCCCTTGGAATCGTTAAAGTCCGGCCATGCAGAATTTCGATGTAATTGTGGTTGGCGGCGGTCACGCCGGTTGCGAGGCAGCTGCCGCGTCGGCGCGCCTGGGCGCGCGTACACTGCTGCTGACCCATCGGCGCGATACGATCGGCGCCATGTCATGCAATCCGGCCATTGGCGGGTTGGGCAAAGGGCATCTGGTGCGGGAGATTGATGCGCTGGATGGTGTGATGGCGCGCGCCATAGATCGTGCCGGCATCCAGTTTCGTCTATTGAACCGCAGCAAGGGGGCGGCCGTGCGTGGGCCGCGCGCCCAGGCCGACCGCAAGCTCTATCGGCAGGCAATCCAGGCCTTGCTCGCGGAGCAGGCCGGTTTGACTATTCAGGAAGGGGCGGTCGAGGATCTGCGCCTTGATGCCGATGGCCGCGTGACGGGCGTCATTCTGTCTGGTGGTGAGGAAATAGCATCGGCTGCCGTGGTGGTTACCACGGGAACCTTTCTGCGCGGCATCATCCATCGCGGTGAGGAGCAGACACCGGCTGGCCGAGTTGGCGAGGCGCCTTCTATCGGCCTGGCACGGACGCTGGAGCGCGCCGCTTTCGCGATGGGCCGGTTGAAGACCGGAACGCCGCCAAGGTTGGACGGTAAGAGCATCGACTGGGCGGCGCTTGAGGTCCAGCCGGGCGATGATCCGCCGATCCCGTTCTCCTTCCTGACAGACAAGATCACGACACCGCAGATCGTCTGCCATATCACCGAGACCCGGCCCGAGACCCACGCGATCATCCGCGCCAATCTGTACCAGTCGGCGGTGTATTCCGGGCAGATCGCAGGGACGGGGCCGCGTTATTGTCCGTCCATCGAGGACAAGGTGGTGCGCTTTGCCGAGAAGGAACGGCACCAGATTTTCCTGGAGCCGGAGGGTCTGGACGACGACACCGTCTATCCCAATGGCATTTCGACCTCGTTGCCGGTCGAGGTTCAGGCGGCGCTGATCGCGACCATGCCGGGTCTGTCACGCGCGCGCATCCTGCAGCCGGGCTACGCCATCGAGTATGATTTCATTGACCCGCGCGAGTTGAAACCGAGCCTGGAAACGCGGCGCCTGCCGGGACTGTTCCTGGCTGGGCAGATCAACGGGACGACCGGCTATGAGGAGGCGGCGGGGCAGGGCCTCATCGCCGGCATCAATGCGGCGCTGCTCGCGGGCGGGGCGGCAAACGTGTTTACGCTGGATCGGGCGGAAGCCTATATCGGCGTAATGATCGACGATCTGGTGACGCGCGGGGCGGACGAGCCCTATCGGATGTTCACCTCGCGCGCGGAATACCGATTGTTGCTGCGGGCCGATAATGCTGACCAGCGCCTGACCGAAAAAGGCGTGGCGCTGGGTGTGGTGGGCGGTGAGCGCGGCCGCGCGTTCACACAGAAGAAGAAGGCTTTGACCGAGGCGCGCGGCATGCTCGAAAATCTCCGGGCGACGCCAAGCTCTTTGGCCCGTCAGGGGGTTCCGATCAATCAGGATGGCGTGGTCCGGTCAGCGGCCGAGTTGCTGTCCTATCCGGATATCAGCCTCACGCGCCTGACGCAGATCTGGCCGGAGCTCTCCGCCATCGCCGCGCCGATTGCCGAACAGCTGGAAATCGACGGGCTTTATGCGGGCTATCTGAAGCGCCAGCAGGCAGATGTCGATGCCTATCGCCGAGACGAATCGCTGCTTCTGTCGGACGGGCTCGACTATGTATCCGTTGGCGGGCTCTCGACAGAAATCCGCGACAAGCTGGGCCGTGCACGACCAACGACATTGGGAGCGGCGGCCCGCATCCCGGGCGTGACGCCGGCGGCCCTGACGGCGTTGCTGCGCCATGTTCGCACGCGCTCTGTGGCGCTGACGGATGAGGCGAGCCTTGTCGGCTGATCGGGAACGGGGCGTTTTGACAGCTGAGGACGTTCGGGCGGCCACGGATGTTTCACGTGAAACACTGATCCGCCTCGAGGCCTATGTCGATTTGCTCGCCAAATGGCAAAAGGCAGTCAATCTGGTCGGCCCCAGCACGCTAAAAGATGTCTGGCGTCGCCATATCCTCGATTCCCTTCAGCTTATGCCGTATAGTCCAGAACAGAGTGCTTCCGCGCTCGATCTTGGAAGCGGGGCCGGATTGCCGGGACTTATCCTGGCAATCGCAGGAGTGAAAGGGATGACGCTGGTCGAATCGGATGCGCGTAAGGTTGCCTTCCTGCGGGAGGCGACCCGGGTGACCGAGACGGAACTGGAAGTCTTTCATGGTCGGATCGAGACGCTGCCGGCCCGGAAAGTGGATCTGGTAACCGCCCGCGCCCTGACATCCGTGGCCGGACTCCTCGGCTATACTTGGCCATACCTGCGGCCTGGGGGGCGCTGTCTGTTCCTGAAGGGCAGGGGCGTCGATGATGAGCTGAAAGCGGCAGAATCGCTTTGGGAAATGCGGGTCACCAAATATCCCAGCCGGACCGCGCCGGACGGGGTGATCCTTCAACTGGAGGGCATACGTCATGTTGGAGATGCTTGACGAGTCTGAGTCGCTGGTGGCGATGGTTCAGGAGGGGCCGCGTATCATTTCCGTGGTCAACCAGAAGGGCGGAGTCGGCAAGACGACGACCACGATCAATCTGGGTACGGCGCTTGCCGCTTGCGGCAAGACGGTTCTGTTGATCGACCTTGACCCGCAGGGCAATGCCTCTACCGGCCTTGGCATTCCGCGGGCCGCACGTGAGCAAGACATCTATGCCGTAATCTGTGATGGACTCGATATCGGCGCTGCGGTGACGCCGACCGTGATTCCGGGCATGTCCATCGTGCCGTCGTCGGTCAATCTGTCCGGTGCGGAAATCGAGCTGGTGAATTTCGAGCGCCGGGAATACCGCATGCAGGAAGCGCTGACCGGCCTCACCGAGAGCTTCGATTATGTCCTGATCGACTGCCCGCCCTCGCTCGGGCTGCTTACCCTGAATGCGCTGGTTGCCTCGGATGCGGTTCTGGTGCCGCTGCAGTGCGAATTCTATGCGCTGGAAGGGCTCAGCCATCTGCTGAATACGATCAAGCGGGTGAAGAAGAATCTGAACCCGCGGCTGGAAATTCAGGGCGTGGTGCTGACCATGTTCGACCGCCGCAACAATCTGTCGGAAGCGGTGGCGGCGGATGTGCGCGGGCATCTGGGCGACAAGGTCTACACCACCGTGATTCCGCGCAATGTCCGGATTTCCGAGGCGCCGTCGCACGGCAAGCCAGTCATCGTCTATGACATGCGCTGCCCGGGCGCGCAGGCCTATATCCATTTGGCCAGCGAAGTGATGAAACGCGAACGGAGCCTGGCCGCCTGATGGCACGCGAAAAGAGACAGAATCTGGGGCGTGGCCTTGACGCGCTGTTGGGCGAGGACAGCGAGGATTATGCCGAGCTCGACAAGGTGCGGCAGGGCAAGACCGCGCCGATCGAGTATCTGGAGCCGGGACCGTTTCAGCCGCGCCGGCTGTTCGCTGCCGAGGAGATGGAATCGCTGATCGATTCGATCCGCGACAAGGGCGTGCTGCAGCCCATCCTGGTCCGCCGGCACCCGTCCGATCCGACGCGCTACCAGATTATCGCGGGAGAGCGGCGCTGGCGCGCGGCTCAGGCGGCGCAACTGCACGAGGTTCCGGTCGTTATCCGCGAATTCGACGACCGCGAGGCGCTGGAAGTCGCACTGGTCGAGAATATCCAGCGCCAGGACCTGACCCCCATCGAGGAAGCCGAAGGCTATCGGCGCCTGATGGAGGAATTTGGTCATACCCAGGAGGCGCTGGCGCAGGTCATCGGCAAGAGCCGCAGCCATATCGCCAATATGCTGCGTCTGCTCGGCCTGCCGGTTGCGGTGCGTGAAGCTGTGGAAGAAGGCAAGATCAGCGCCGGTCATGCCCGGGCGCTGCTGGTCGTGCCGAACAGCGAAAACCTGCTGGGGCAGGTCATAGCCAAAGGGCTCAGCGTCCGCGATACGGAAAAGCTGGTGCAGCGGGCAAAAGCGCCGGAAACCGACGACAGCGAGGGCACGGCCGCTGCGGACGGGCCGAAGCGCCGCAAGGCATCGGGACGCGAAAAGGACACCGATACGCTGGCCCTGGAGCGCGATCTGTCCGCCCTGCTGGGGCTGACGGTCAGCATCGATTTCAGACCCGGTCAGGGTGGCGTGCTGTCCATCGAATATCGCACGCTCGAACAGCTCGATGATGTCCTGTCTCGCCTGAGCCGCGGTGGACGCCAGCCCGATGCTGAAGGGGAGGAGGCGGGGGAAGGTTTCGGTGAGGATGCCCTGATGGCCTCATTCGATCCCGAGGATCCGCTGATACCCGACACCGAAGAAGAACCGGAAGAACCGCAAGGCTGACGCGCCCTTAAGGCCTCTCAGGCCCGGGCGCCGCCACGGGATCGATTGCGCGCGGACAGGGCGATGCCCAGCAGGGTCTGACCGGTAATCGCATCAGCCGGCAGGCCGGTTGTCTTGCACTGCATTTCCGCTTCCACCAGCCGGTTCATCGCTTCGCTGAGACGGTTGGCCGGCCAGCCGCGAAGCTGGCGCGCCAGCCGATCAGATACTTTCCACAGCGCGCCGCGAAAGCCGGCCGCCTTGAAGGCGGCATCGATGGATTGTCCGCCCGCCACCAGATTGCTCGCCAGATGCAGCACACGCAGATGCTGTTGCGCGGCGCGCAGGACCGGCTGGAAATTCATCCCCTCCGCCCGTGCCCGGACCAGTGCCCGGTCCAGCGCTTCGGGATCTCCCTCGGCCATCGCGAAGACGATATCGTCGAGCCGCAGGGCGGCATTGTCGCCGATGGCCTGGCGCGCCTCTTCCAGCGAGGCGGTGCCGCCTTCGCCGATATAGAGGATCAGCTTGTCCAGCTCCATGCGGGTCAGCAGCCGGTCGGCACCCAGATGGTCGGCAAGAAAGGCGATGACATCGTCACCACAGCGGATCTTTGCCTGTTGCAGATGGGTGCGCACCAGGCTGCGCAGATCACGCTCCTCATCGGCATAGCAGGCGATGGCCGCGGCGTTTCGGGCGCTCTCGAACAGTTTCCGCAGCTTGGAGCCGGCCGCCAGCGTGCCTGCCTCGGCCAGGACCAGGCAATCGCCCTGAACAGTCTCCAGCATATTCTGGAAAATCTCGGCATTACCGTCGCCGACGTCGCGTACCCGGATCAGCCGCCGCCCACCGGTCAGGGAGAGTGCGGCGGCCTCGTCCGCGAGCCGGGCCGGATCGTCGCGCAGCTGGGCGCCGGTCAGATCGGCAAGGCGGAACGGATCGTCGAAGGAGGGCAGGACGGTATGGCCGAGCCTGTCCGAAAATTCCTTTATTTTCCCGGTATCTGGCCCGAAAAGCAGGACCGCCCGTATGGCCGGGTCCGGCGCACGGAGGAAGGCATCGATCTGGCGGTCGCTGATCTTCATCCGCCGATCCTGACTCTAGTTCGCGGCTTTTGCCTGGCGGTCGAAATAGATGCCAAGGCGCACGCGCATATCGTCGCTGATCGCTTCCACGGCACGGCTTCTCGCATCATCCTCGGCCACCAGATTGGCGAATTGAGAGCGCACCAGATTGTAACTCGCGGTGAAGCGGCTCTGCCCCTTATAGAGCACATCATTGCTGGCGGCGTCGTGCAGTGTGTAATTGGCGATCAGCTGAAGATTAGCCAGCGTTGCCGAGGCGTCGTCGCGGATCGCCAGATCGGTACGGATTTCGTTGAGGCGTGTCTGTAGCCGGTATCGGGTGTTGGCCGGCGCACCGCGCGGATTCAGCCTGACACGCAGGTGATTCTGCAATTCCTGGCCGATACGCTCCGGAATCGGTGCGATCTCGACCGCTGCCATATATTGCGTGGTCGCCGGGCTGTTCGCCTGCTCGCCATAGAGCGGACGAAAGCCGCAGCCAGCCAGCGTCAGCGCCGCGACAAGCAGCGCCAGCGCGGCTATGCCGTTGTTTTTACGCCACAACATTGACAATACGATTGGGCACGACGATCACCTTGCGCGGAGCCTTGCCTTCAAGCTGCTGCAGGACGGCCGGAAGTGCAAGGGCGGCTGTTTCCGCTGTCTGCTTATCGATGTCGCGCGGCAGTTCGACGGTCCCGCGCAGCTTGCCGTTGACCTGCACGGCGATGGTCACGCTGTCATCCACCAGCATTGCCGGGTCGGCCTCGGGCCATGGGGTCTCTGCCAGCAGCGTCTGGTGGCCGAGCAGGCCCCAGAGCTCCTCGGCGAGATGCGGCGTCATTGGACCGATCAGCTGCACCAGCGTCTCCAGCCCGCGCCGCTTCATCCAGCGGTTGCCCTCATCCTGGCCGTCCAGATCTTCGAGCTGGTTGCTGAACTCGCGGATGCGGGCGACGGCCTTGTTGAAGTGGAACCGGTCCAGATCGTCGGAAACGCCGGCAATGGTCTTGTGCAGCGCCTTCTCGGCGGCGGCGGCCTTGCCGTCCAGCGAGTTCGGCCGGGCGCCCTTCACCGGGGCCAGCGTGTCCAGCCCCTCGTCAATCAGCCGGTGCAACCGGTTCAGATAGCGCCAGGCGCCGTCGATGCCGGCATCGGTCCAGTCCAGATCGCGCTCCGGCGGGCTGTCCGACAGCATGAACAGCCGGGCCGTGTCGGCACCATAGCTGCCGATGATGTGCACGGGATCGACGACATTCTTGCGTGACTTGCTCATCTTCTCGGAGCGGCCGACGGTGACCGGACGGCCCCCCTCGACAGTCACGCTGTTGCCGTTTGCATCCTTCGTGACCTGTGCGGGGAACAGCCATTTGCCGTCCGCATCCTTGTAGGTCTCGTGGCAGACCATGCCTTGCGTCAACAGGCCGGCGAAGGGCTCTTCCACGTCGGTATAGCCACATTTTTTCAGCGCCCGCATGAAGAAGCGCGAATACAGCAGATGCAGCACGGCATGCTCGATGCCGCCGATATACTGATCGACTGAGAGCCAATAGCCGGCCTTGTCACGATCGAAGGCGGTCTCGCCCCTTGCATCGGCGAAACGGGCGAAATACCAGGAGGATTCGAAGAAGGTGTCGAAGGTGTCGGTCTCACGCTGCGCCGGCTTACCGCAGGACGGGCAGGGGACGTGCTTCCAGGTCGGGTGGCGATCCAGCGGATTGCCCGGCGCGTCGAAGGTGACGTCTTCCGGCAGGGTGACCGGCAGCTGGTCCTCCGGAACCGGTACGATGCCGCAATCGGCACAGTGGATGAAGGGAATCGGGCAGCCCCAATAGCGCTGCCC
>Ga0114898_1000405_pt1 | contig 34399 bp, 37 predicted proteins | sample Malvired_Geostar_FD_83496 | JGI IMG/M metagenome (GOLD analysis project Ga0114898, IMG submission 83496) | Marine viral communities from the Global Malaspina Expedition - Malaspina viral metaG DeepMed_Geostar | ecosystem: Environmental > Aquatic > Marine > Oceanic | place: Mediterranean Sea...
CCCCCGCGGCCCCGTCCTCGCACCCCGCGTCACAGCGCAACCGGATCACCCTGGCGCTGTGGGGGCTTGGGCTTCTGGTGTTCGCCACCCTGTTTATCGCGCTGAGCGACACCCTGCGTCGGGGCGGAAACGGCGATCTCGAACTGGGCCTGATCGTCATCTTCGGCGGCATCGCCCTCGTCGTGGGGATCAATCTGTTTGCCGCCCGCAGCGGCTGGCTGATGGCCGGGGTCAAGAGTGTGCTCAGCCTGGGGCTGGCGGGCATGCTCGCCTATGCGCTCGGCACCGACACTCTCCTGAGCCGGGGTCCGCTGAGCCCGGCCACAGAGGGGTTGGCCTCAGCAACGGCCGGGGTGTTCGGCCGGGACCACCGGCCCGGCGCTTCCCAGGACCAGCCCGCCCAACCTGAACCCCCGCGCAACGATGAGGCAGAAAGGGCACGGGCGGCCATGGAAGCGCGTCGTCAGGAGGACGAAGCCGCAGCCGCACGGGTCCAACAGCAGGCTGAGGCCGAGGCCCGCGCGCGTGCGCAACGTCTCACCGCCGCCGAGGCCATCATCCGCCGCGTCTACGATGATGAGCTCAGCCTGTTCGGCTCGCGCACCGAGCGCTCCGCATGGCTGACGCCCACCCTCTCCCGGCGCATCGATCAGGTCAACGAGGCCGCCAGTGAGTTCGGTGGCGCCGGGGCCGTGATCGGCTTTGATCCCCTCATCGGGGGACAGGACGCCAATCTCGCCAATTTCGACTACGCGTCGCGCGAGACCGATTACGGAGTTGAGGTCCGGGTGCGCTTCACCAACTTCCAGGACCCTGTCGATCTGACCTTCGAGCTGGTCGAGACCGATGCCGGCTGGCGCGTACGCCAGATCCGGTCGCGGGGCGAAAGCCAATGGACGGCCACCGGACTTCTGGACCAGGCCGAGACAGATGCGAGGGATTTCGAATGAACCGCTCAACAAGACCCTTTATCGCCGGTGCCCTGTGCCTCGCGCTTGCGGGGTGCGCAGGCATGTCAGATATCTGGCCCTCCAAAGCGCCGCCCGCGGCCGCGCCCAGTTCGGTCTCTGGCGCGGAGGCCCTGATCCGATCCCTGTTCGAGGCGCCCGACTGGGAGGGCACCGGAGGATCGCGGGCGGCGCGTCTGGCGTGGATGACCCCGGCCCTGGCCGAGGCCTCGCTCCGGCTTGACGCGGCAACCGATGACATAGGCGTGGGCATGGAACCTTCGGTCGGCAGCCCCTACATCCATGTAACCGAGGCCCACTACCAGACCCGCGCGACGCCCTGGGGGGCCGAGGTTCACGTCCGCTTCCTGAACACCCGCCAGCCCCGCGAAACCCGCTTCGAACTGGTCATGACCGATGCAGGCTGGCGGGTTGCCGACATCGTCGGTACCGACGTCGAGACGGGGCGGACCCGGCGCTATACGGACCGGATGGCCGAGGTTTTCGCCGCTGTGGCCCGCGGCGAAGGCCCGCGCGACCCGTCCTGATTCCTTTGTAACACGGCGTGACTTCGACGCTGTCCCGCGTTACATCCTCGGCAAAAGATCAAGGCTCAGGAGGCTACCCCATGGCGCGCATCACGCTGCGACAACTGCTCGATCACGCGGCCGAGGAAGGCTACGGCCTGCCGGCGTACAACATCAACAATATGGAACAGGGCCTGGCGATCATGGAGGCGGCCGAGGCGGTCAACGCCCCCGTCATCATCCAGGCCAGCCGCGGCGCGCGCAGCTACGCCAATGACATCATCCTGGCCAAGCTGATCGACGGCCTGGCCGAGCTTTATCCGCACATCCCGGTCTGCATGCACCAGGACCACGGCAATGGCCCGGCCACCTGCGCCACCGCGATCCAGTACGGCTTTACCTCGGTGATGATGGACGGCTCGCTGGAAGAGGACGCCAAGACCCCGGCCAGCTACGAATACAATGTCGACGTCACCCGCCGCGTCACCGAAATGGCCCACAGCTGCGGCGTCTCGGTCGAAGGTGAACTGGGCGTGCTGGGCAGCCTCGAAACCGGCATGGGCGAGGCCGAGGACGGGCACGGCTTCGAGGGCAAGCTCGACCACTCGGCCCTGCTGACCGATCCGGATCAGGCCGTCGATTTCGTCCGCGAGACCAAGGTCGACGCCCTCGCCATCGCCATGGGCACCAGCCACGGCGCCTATAAGTTCAGTCGTCAGCCCGACGGCGAAGTGCTGGCCATGAACGTCATCGAGGAAATCCACCGCCGCCTGCCGGATACCCATCTGGTGATGCACGGGTCTTCGTCAGTGCCGCAGGACCTGCAGGACATCATCAACCAGTATGGCGGCCAGATGCCCCAGACCTGGGGCGTGCCGGTCGAGGAGATCCAGCGCGGCATCAAACACGGCGTGCGCAAGATCAACATCGACACCGACAACCGGATGGCCATCACCGGCGCCATCCGCAAGGTACTGGCCGAAAAGCCGGGCGAGTTCGACCCGCGGGCCTATCTGAAGCCCGCCAAGGAAGCCATGCGCAAGCTGTGCATCGAGCGCTACCAGCAGTTCGGCTGCGAGGGGCAGGCCTCGAAGATCAAGCCGCTGTCGACGGCCCAGATGGCCAAACGCTATGCCTCGGGCGAGCTCAATCCCCAGATCGGGGCCTCGGCCCGCGCCGCCTGATCACCAGCTGTAGCGGGTCTGGAAATAGTAGCGCACGTCGCGGGCGCGGCGTTCGGCATCGTCCAGTTCGTCCTGGGCCCGGCGCCATTCGCGGATGGTGTCCTCGCGCTCGCGGCGTAGCTCGCGGGCCCGGGCCCGGGCGGCGTCGCGCGCTTCGTCGGTCAGGTCCCGGTCGCGGGCCTGCCCCTCGAAATAGCCGATCTTGTCGTCCAGGTCCGCGGCCCGGGCGCCCAGGCTATCGATCCGGCTGCGCGCCTGGCTGACGGCCTGCTCGGCCTGATAAATTTCTTGCCCGTCGCTGAAAGCAGCCAGAAAGGCCCCTTCCATCGGCCCACGGCACACCCCGGCATAGCTGTTGCCCCGGACCGCCTCGGCAAAGCCCCGCTCGGGCACGCAATAGCCCCGCAGCCCGTCCTCGCGCGCCGAGAAATAGGCGCGTGAATCCGGCACGACCCCGTATTTGGCACAGGCCTCTGCGTGGGCCTCCAGCCGGCTCTCCGACAGTCCCGCATATCCGTCGTTATACCCCTGCTGCCCCCAGTCCCCGGCCAGACACTGGTCCTCGCTCATGGTCGCGCAGCTGCCGAGCGACAAAAGCGCGGCCCCGCCGGCGCACGCCAGAAAAATGCGGTTCATCTCACCCTCCCCCATTGAACGGTCGCCACAATGCCCAAGCTCGCGCTCCCCGGCAACGTCCACGCCCGCTACCACGCGCCACGCCGCGTGCTAAGGTCGCCCGGTCCATGCCCGTGCCCGCTCCTGAACCTGATGACGACCTCGACGGGGCCACCGTGCTCGACGTCCACCTCGACGCGCGCCACCCCCGGCTGGACAAGGCCCTCAGCGAGGCCCTGCCCGACGTTTCGCGCGCGCGTCTCCAGGCCCTGATCGCAGCAGGAGCCGTCACCCTCGACGGCCACATCCTCTCCTCCGGCTCCAGATCCGCAGAGCCGGGACTGTACCGCATCCTCATGCCCGCCCCCGTCGCCGCCGACCCGGAACCCGAGGATATGGCCCTGACCGTGCTGTTCGAGGATGCCCACCTGATTGTGGTCGACAAGCCTGCCGGCATGGCCACCCACCCCGCGCCGGGCAGCGAGACCGGTACCCTCGTCAACGCCCTGCTCCACCACTGCGGCGACAGCCTGTCAGGCATCGGCGGCGTGGCCCGCCCGGGTATCGTCCATCGGCTAGACAAGGGCACGTCCGGGGTCATGGTCGCGGCCAAGCACGACAAGGCACATCAGGGCCTGACCGCCCTGTTCGCCGCCCATGACATCGAGCGCACCTACATCGCCCTGACCCGGGGGACGCTGACCCCCGAACGCGGCCGGATCGAAAGCCGCCTCGGCCGCTCGACCCACGATCGCAAGAAGATGGCAGTCCTGAAGACCGGGGGCCGCGAGGCCATCACCGACTATGTCGTCGAGCGCAGCTTTGGCCTGCCCGCGAAGAAGGGCGGAGCGCCCCTCGCCGCGCGCGTCGCCTGCACTCTGCATACCGGTCGCACCCACCAGATCCGCGTGCATATGGCCTCAAAGGGCGCGCCGCTGCTCGGAGACCCGGTCTACGGATCCGGCCCCCCGGCAGGCTCTGTCCGCGACGCCATCGCCGCCTCCGGCCTGACCCGACAGGCCCTGCACGCCGCCATCCTTGGCTTCACCCACCCGATCACCCATGAACCCTTGCGGTTCGAGACATCTCCGCCCGAAGACATGCGGGACCTGCAGTCGCGTCTGGAGGCCCTGTGAGAGCCGCGGCTGCGCTTGTCTGCCTCCTGATGCCTGTGGCCTGCGGCGCGGCCACCGAGGCACCGTCCGTGCCCGGCGCGTCGAGCGGGCCCAATGCGGCCGGGCTGGTGCCCCTGCCTTGCGACGGCTCGATGCCGCTCGCTCCAGTCAAGCGACGCTACTGCGACCGCGATCGCCATTTTGTGCGACCCGAAGCCCGCGATGCCCTGAAGGATGCCGCCACCCGACTTGCCGTAGACTTCCCCGGTCTCGTCGTCCGGTTCATTGACGGGTCCGGTCCGGAGGGCATCGTTCCCTTCCCGCCGCATCTCAGCCACGGTGACGGCCGGCAGCTTGATCTGGCACTCTACTACACCGACACCGAAGGCCGCCCGATATCCGGAGTTCCGGACACCCGAAAGTGGGGCGGCTACTGGCCGGCCGAACCGCCCCGGCCGGGCGAGCGCATCGCCTGCCCACAGGGCCGCGCGGGACGCGCTCACAAGCCGGACCCACCGGCCGATCGCCCCTGGCGTCTGGACGAGGAGCGAACGCGCGCCATGGTCATGGTCCTGATCGCCGATCCCCGGGTCCGAAGGGTCCTGATCGAGCCGCACCTCGAGGAACGCTTCGGCCTGTGGGGTCATCCCAAGCTCCGGTTTGCAGGTTGTCAGGCAGCGCGCCACGATGACCATATCCACGTGGACTTTTATTGAGGCCCTCATGACCGACCCCGACATCCGCAACAACGCCGATGCCCATCGCTACGAACTCGATGTGGACGGCCAGACGGCCACCGTCGCCTACAATCTGACCGGCCCGAACCTCATGATCACGGAGACCCTGGTGCCAACGGCGCTCGAGGGGCGCGGCATCGCCAGCCGTATGGCCCGGCACGTCATCGACGATGCCCGTGGGCGCGGCCTTGTGATCCTGCCGGTCTGTACCTTCTTCGGCCACTTCTTCCAGAAGCACCCGGACCAGGCCGACGTCGTCCATCCCGACTACCGCAAGGCCTTGGGCCTTACCTGAGTATTGAAAAGCAACGGACCCCGATATATACTCCCCGGAGTTGATCGTGGCTTCGGTGCCACGGCCCGTCGCGGCTGTGACAATGCGCCCCTAGGCAAGGGGGCAACCGATCCCCACGTCGACGGTTGAGGGGTGAGGCGTCGGTGCACAATCTCGTGGCCGTCTCCGCAGGACCCGCTCGTTTTTGAGGTCGGAGGGACCATATGACTGCCAAGCCCAGCCTCGCGATCATGTCGCCTGAACAGGGACTGTCGCGTTACCTTTCGGAAATCCGGAAATTCCCCATGCTCAGCAAGGACGAAGAGTTCATGCTGGCCAAACGCTGGGGCGAACACCAGGACACCGAAGCCGCCCACAAGCTCGTCACCTCCCACCTGCGCCTCGTGGCCAAGATCGCCATGGGCTATCGCGGCTACGGCCTGCCGATCGGCGAGGTGATCTCCGAGGGCAATGTCGGCCTGATGCAGGCGGTCAAGAAATTCGATCCAGACAAGGGGTTCCGCCTGGCGACCTACGCCATGTGGTGGATTCGTGCCTCGATCCAGGAATACATCCTGCGCAGCTGGTCGCTCGTGAAGATGGGCACCACCGCCGCGCAGAAGAAGCTGTTCTTCAACCTCCGCAAGGCCAAGAGCCAGATCTCGGCCTTCGAGGATGGCGACCTGCACCCGGAACACCTCTCCGCCATCGCCACCAAGCTGGGCGTATCGGAAGAGGAGGTCACCAACATGAACCGCCGCCTCGGGGGCGACGCCTCGCTGAATGCGCCGCTCCGCGCGGACGGTGAAAGCGAGTGGCAGGACTGGCTGGCCGACGATACGGCGGTCTCGCAGGAGACCCAGCTCGCCGAGAGCGAGGAGCGCGGCATCCGCGTCGGCCTGTTGCAGGAAGCCATGGAAGAGCTGACCGATCGCGAAAAGCACATCCTGACCGAGCGCCGTCTCAAGGACGATCCGGTCACGCTCGAGGAGCTGGCCGGCCAGTACGGCGTCAGCCGCGAGCGCGTGCGCCAGATCGAGGTGCGCGCCTTCGAGAAGCTGCAAAAGGCGATGCAGGCCGCAGCGACCGAGCGCAATCTGGTCGACGCCTGACCGGCATCACCGCCGCGCCTAGCCGGCCTTCTTCAGACCTTCGACCGGCTTCGGAAGGGCCAGAAGCTGGCCGATCGGGGCGGCCACGTTCGCCTTGGTCGTCCCGCCTTGGGCGAGGGTCACCTCCAGCGCGCCGACGGCGACCACCAGCCGGCTGTCTGCGACCTTGAGGGCCAGCGCCTTGAGGGTCTCGGCCTGCTGGCGGATAGCCCGCACCGCCTGGGGGGGATCGTTGTCGAACTGGTCCAGCGCCGCCGCCAGAATCTTCATGGCCTGATCCCGGACGGCCATCGCCTCGGCTTCCGCTCCCATGGCGCGGTCACTCTTGCGCTTGCTTGGCCCGGAATACTCACCCGAGTTGAAGCGGCGACGATCCGGCCCGACATAGCTGACACCTTCCACCCAGTCCCGGGGCTTCAGAGCGACATTCTCGACCCGCTTGATCAGGTCGGCACTGGTGAAGGGTTTGCGCAGAAACTCGTGAACGCCTACGTCGCGCGCGCCCTTGATGGTCGTGGCCGTCGCCTCCGACGTCACCATGATCACCGGAACCCGTCGGCACGCCATATGCGACCGGCGCAGGGTTCGCGTGAAGCTCTCACCGTCCAGTTGAGGTCCCGACCGTTCGGTGAAGATCAGACCCGGATCCAGCGCACCGGCCACCTGAAGCCCGCGCGCCTCGCTGGGCTCGACCACAACTTCCCGCGCGCCCAGTCCCTTCATCAGGTCCGTGATCAGGCGTGCGGCATGAGCATTGGGATCCACGATCAGCACCCGGCCGACAGTAGGCTCAAGACGCGCCAGGAAACGTCGGTCGGGAATCAGCACGCAGGGACCTCGCGGAACGAACCCCTCATGCCTAACCGCAACGCGTTAAAGTCCCATTGAAACGCGGGACTTGCCCTCAGCCGTGGAAGGGGTCCTGCATCAGGATGGTGTCGTCCCGTTCCGGACTGGTCGACAGCAGCGCCACAGGCGCCCCGATCAGCTCCTCGATCCGGCGCACATATTTGATCGCCGCCGCCGGCAGATCCTTCCATGAGCGCGCGCCCTGGGTGCTCTCGGACCAGCCCTCGACCGCCTCATAGATCGGCTCGACCTCCGCCTGTGCCTTGAGGCCCGCAGGCAGATAATCCAGCGTCTCGCCGCCGACCCGATAGCCGGTGCAGATGTTCAGCGTCTCAAATCCGTCCAGCACATCCAGCTTGGTCAGGGCGATCCCGTGCATGCCGTTGATCGCGATCGACTGGCGTACCAGCACCGCATCGAACCAGCCACACCGCCGCGGGCGACCCGTGACCGTGCCGAACTCCCGGCCGCGATCTGCGATCCGACGGCCGTCCTCGTCGAACAGTTCGGTCGGGAACGGCCCCTCGCCGACCCGCGTCGTATAGGCTTTCACAATCCCCAGCACATAGCCGACCGAGCGCGGCCCGAGGCCCGACCCCGCCGCCGCCTGCCCCGCCACCGTGTTCGAGCTGGTCACGTAGGGATAGGTGCCGTGGTCCACGTCCAGCAGCGACCCTTGCGCTCCCTCGAACAGGATGCGCTTGCCGTCGCGATGGGCCTGATCCAGCAGGCGCCACACCGGCTGGCCGGCATATTTCAGAACTTCGGGCGCAATGGCCAGAAGCTCGGCCTTCAGCCCGGGCACATCCACCTCCGGCAGATCCAGACCCTTCCGCAAAGCATTGTGGTGCGCCAGCAGGCGGTCGATCTTGGCGTCCAGCGCATCGGGATCGGTCAGGTCGCCGACGCGGATCGCCCGCCGCCCGACCTTGTCCTCATAGGCCGGCCCGATGCCCCGCCCGGTCGTACCGATCTTGGTGGTGCCCGCCTGGGCCTCGCGCGCCTGATCCAGATCCCTGTGCAAGGGCAGGATCAGACAGGCGGTCTCGGCAATGGTCAGCAGTTCGGCCGTGATCTTGACGCCCTGGGCCTCGATCCGCGCGATCTCGTCGCGCAGCGCCCACGGGTCGATCACCACACCATTGCCGATCACGGACGGCTTGCCCTGCACCACGCCCGACGGCAGCAGGCTCAGCTTGTAGGTGACATCGCCCACGACCAGGGTGTGACCGGCATTGTGACCGCCTTGGAACCGCACGACCCAGTCGGCCCGGTTCGACAGCCAGTCGACGATCTTGCCTTTGCCTTCGTCGCCCCACTGGGCTCCGACCACCGTCACATTCGCCAAGGGTCACTCTCCGCTTCCAACGCGGGCCGAGCCTATAGCCGGGGAATCGTCCGGTGTCGCCTCAAGTCCGGCGATTATTCAGCGATCGCCGTCACAAAGGCCCAGTCCAGCCAGGGCGTCAGGGCCTCGATGTCGGCGGTGTCCACGGTGCAGCCGCACCAGACCCGCAGGCCCGCCGGCGCATTGCGATGTCCCTCGACATCGAACGCTGCACCTTCGCCTTCCAGCAGGGTCTTCATGCGCGTGACCAGACCGCGACGGCGGCCCTCGTCCATGGCCACCACACGGGGATCGATGATCTTCAGACACACCGACGTCGTCGAACGCGTCCCCGGTTCCTCGGCCAGCCAGTCGATCCAGTCCGTTCGTTCGACCCAGGCATCCAGCGCTGCCGCACTGGCCTCGGTCCGCGCGATCAGGGCAGCCAGCCCGCCCACGCGCTGGGCCCACTCCAGCGCGTCGATCCAGTCCTCCAGCGTCAGGACGGAAAAGGTGTTGATCATCGATCCGGTCGCCAGCGCCCGGTCGAACCCCTCGTCGTTTCGCAGTCGTAGCACCTTGGGTACCGGGCGGGGCGGCACATAGCTGTCCAGCCGCTGAATGGCCCGGGGCGATAGCGCGGCCACCCCCAGTCCCGCCTCGCCCCCCAGCGCCTTCTGGAAGCTGAAGGTCACGACATCCAGCCGCTCCCACGGCAGGGCCATGGCAAAGGCTGCCGAGGTCGCATCGCAGATCACCAGACCCTCACGGTCGTTCGCAATCCAGTCCGCGCAGGGCGCGCAAACGCCCGAGGTCGTTCCATTCCACGGAAAGACCAGATCGGCCTTCGGATCGACCCGGCTCACATCCGGGAACCGCCCCCACGGCGCGTCCAGGATCTCGGGCTCCAGCCCCAGATGATCGCGCACATCGGTGGCCCAGACCTTGCCGAAATTCTCGAAGGCCATGACCTGCACCGGTCGCTCGCCCAGCAGGTTCCACAGCGCCGCCTCGACCGCGCCCGTGTCCGACCCCGGCACATAGACCAGCGCCCAGTCGTCCGGCACCCCCAGCACCCTGCGCGTCAGGTCCAGCCCCTCGGCAAAGCGGGCGACGACCCCGGGGTCCCTGATGCCCCGACCCAGCAGGCCGGTCGGCAGGGCCGCGATCGCCCACCCCGGGCGCTTGGCCGTCGGCCCCGAAGAGAACCAGGGCCGCGCGGGCTTCACATCTGGCCGCTCTTCCCCGCTCACAGCGCGCGCTTCCGCAGCGTCTCGGCCGCCTTTGTCAGCTCGGCCACATCCTCGCCCGGCAGCTGGATCATCACGCGTACCTTCAGGTCTCCACGCCGGCCGCCGGCAAAGGCGCCCTTGCCCTTCAGACGCATCATCTGGCCCGAGTTCGAGCCTTTCGGCACGGTCAGGTTGACGACCCCATCCGGCGTCCGCACGGCCACTTTGCCGCCCAGCACCGCATCGGCCAGCGGCACCGCCAGATCCATGGTCAGGTCCGACCCATCGCGCTGATACAGGGCATGCGGCGCGATCTTCAGCTCGATCAGCGCGTCCCCGGCCGGGCCGCCGCGCGGCGAAGGCGCGCCCTGCCCCTTCAACCGGATTACCTGACCGTCGTCGGCCCCCTTCGGGATGGTCACATCCAGCGTCCGTCCGTCCGAGAACTGGATGCGCCGGGTCGACCCCTGGATCGAATCCTCCAGACTGATTTCCAGGCTGGCCCGGACGTCCTGGCCGCGTGCGGGCCCACGGGCGGCCCCGCCTCGCGGCCGCGCTCCGCCCCCGCCAAACATGCCACCAAAGATGTCTTCCAGATCAATGTCGTCAAAGGTCGTGCGGGTCCCGCCGCCACCAAAGCCGCCGCCCGGATGACCGCCCGATCCGCCGCGAAAGCCCCGGTACTGTTCGCGCCCGTCGGCATCGATCTCGCCACGGTCGAACTTCGCGCGCTTCTCGGCGTCGCCCAGCAGGTCAAAGGCCGCAGTGATCCGTTTGAACCGGTCCTCTGCTGCCGTATCGCCGGGGTTTTTGTCGGGGTGAAAATCCTTGGCCAGCTTGCGAAAGGCCTTCTTGATCTCATCCGCGCTCGCGCCCCGGGATACACCCAGTTCCTGATAGGGATCGCCTGCCACGGTTGATCATCGCTCCTGATAGCTCAAGGCCATCAGTTAGGGCATGGCACCGCCTTCGCAAAGGGGCGCGACCGCTTCCGGCCCCCATATGCCGTGGACGGAGGCCTGCGACACGGCAAAGCGCGCCACCTCGCACCCGCCCGGGAAATCCGCTGCCCGGTCCGCGTCTGAATACAGCCACTGTGTACCTGTGACCTCGACTGCGTGTCTCTCGGCGTCCCCGTCCAGAATCCGCAGCCGGAATCGCAGCGGATCGACCGGTTCTGCCTCCCCGTCCCAGCTGTCACCGCCCGTCCGCGTCCGCGCGATCCAGTTCAGGGCCAGTCCGCCTTCTTCCGCACGAGCGGTCAGATGCACCGGCCGCCAGGGCCGCTCCGCCCGCCCCGTCAGCGCATAGGTCAACTCGCTGACAAACGGACCCGACGGGACCGCGCCCCCGGCTCCGGCCCGCCACAGCAGCAGCAGACCGTATTCCTCCCGCATCGGTCCCAGCTCGACCAGGCTGTCGTCCAGAAATGCCACAGCGGCTCCGGCTTCCGCCCCGACATCGGCCTCGGGTTCACCCCCGCCCTGCCCGCGCAGCAGTCCGCTCAGCCGCCAGACATCGCCGCCCGCCAGCGTCGCGGACCGGTACTGGATCACCTCCCATCCGACCGGGGTCTCGACCGCCACCGCATTGGCACCGGCCAGAACCGCCAGCGCCTCGCGGCTCTCGGGAGACCGTCCTTCGATCCGCACCGTCACGGTCGCCGTCTCGTCCCACCGGCCGCACAGGCCCGATCTCAGGGGTTCGGTCAGCACGCCCACGCTGGCCGGGCCACGCGCCACGCCGCGCAGGGTCTGGCTCAGGGCATCCGGCCCCGCCGTCACGGCATGACGTGCCCAGGGCTCCACTGCGACCGCCGCCACAACACCCCCCTCTGACCGTCCGACCAGCGGCGGCAGTTCGAGTATCCGCAACCACGCTGCGCCCGACGGCCCCGACCGGGCCGGCAGGCGCCAGACCGGCGTTCCGTCCTCCATCGCAACCACCGTCACGGGCACCAGAACGGCGCGAGCTTCCTCGTCCAGAACGATGCGCTCGACGCGCCACATGCCGGTCTCCCCCGGCATCTGCACCCGGTCCCCGGGCTCCAGCGTCAGCGCCTGCAGCGGACCCAGCTTCAGGGTCCGGCGCTCGACGCCCTCCAGCCCCGCTGCCACCCGTGCAGCAAACCGCCGCGCCTGTGCCTCGTCACAGACGGCGGGCAGGTCGACGTCCAGCCCCGCGACCGCGTCGCTCCCCTCATCCCGGCTCAGCGTCACCGAACCGGTCTGATAGTCGTCTGCCAGGTTCAGATACCGCACCCGTACCCGATCCGGGCTCTCGTCCACCGTGCGATCGCGGACTTCGGCACCGCCCTCATCGGGCAGGGCCAGACCCTCCGGATCGATCGTCACCACCGGGCCATCGTCATCGGCCCTCAGCGTCAGCTGACCCCCCGCCTCGCTCACCACCAGCCCCAAGCCCGAGACCAGCGGCGCCAGCGCCTCGCGCACACTCATCGGGCGGTCGATCACATAGCCGTCGATCCGATCCCGCACCGGGCCGATCACCGGCATGTCCTCAGGCCCGATCCGCCGCGCCAGATCGGTCAGCAGCCCCTCGGTCTCGCCCAGCAGCCGACCGTTCAGCCAGTGACCGGTGTCCCATGCCGGAGCATCGGCCCACAGCTCCGGCCGCCCCGGAAACGCCGGCCACGGCCGCGCGTCCCAGCACCAGGCATCGGCCCCCTCCACCATCCGCCCCCCGTACACACCCGACACCGGATTGGCCGCGCTGTCTTCCAGATGGTTCAGCACCGCTTCCAGCGCCCGGCGCTGCATCCGGTCGTCCCGCGCCCCGGTCGAGTTCGGCGGCAGCGCGCTCTCGGCGCTCTTCGGATCCTGAAACAGGTTGGGGGCGTTGGCGCCCCTGTCCACCGCCGCGCAGCCGAACTCGGTCAGTCGAACCGGCTTCATGCCCGGCATCCAGGCCGTCGGGCTGACCGACCTCACCCCGCCCGGCCGGTCATGGTGCGCATGGCTCCACCAGCCCTTCAGGTCCTTGGCCCGGAACACCCAGTCCTCGCCATGGGCCAGATCGGCAATCGGCGTCCGCACCTGCGGCGCCCGGTCGGCGTCATCCGCATAGAACCAGTCGAAATGCTCGCCGCCCGCCATCTGCAGCGCCAGATAGGCCGGGTCGTCCGGCCCCTGATAGATCGCGGCGTCCAGCCCGCCGCCGCCCGCGCGCCAGTCGCCCAGCGGCGGGTACCAGTCGATGCCCACATAATCGAGGTCGTCATCGGCCCACAGCGGGTCCAGGTGAAACATCACATCGCCCGAGCCATCGTCCGGCCGGTGCCCTGAATACTCTGACCAGTCCGCTGCATAGGACAGGGCCACACCCGGCCCGACGATCGCCCGACACTCGGCCAGCAGATCGCGAAACGCTGCCACCGCCGGATAGCCGCCGGCCTCATCGCGACTGGTCGTCAGCCCCCGCATCTCCGAGCCGATCAGCAGGCCATCCGCGCCCGTCTCCACCGCCAGCACTGCATAGTGACGCGCCAGTCGCCTCAGCCCCCAGCCGTCTTCCGCGCCAAACACCGCCGCGACATCGGCCACAGCCGTCGCCGGCGTGTCCGCCACGATCCGCCCGCGCCAGGGATAGGCCGCCTGCTCCGCCCCGCCATAAGGATCGCTCAGCCCATTGCCCGGCGCGATGTCCATGAACACGAACGGGTACAGCGTCACCTCCAGCCCCCGCGCCTTCAGCTCCGCCACCGCCTGTCGCACGCTGTCGTCCGAAGGGGTCCCGCCATAGGCTGGCGCGCCCCCCACCGTGCTCACCAGATGCGCCGTCGCCCGATCCAGCCCGGCCACCGACCAGTCCAGCGGCACCGTCGGCTTGTCGCGCCGCTCCACCCCCGGCCGGATCGTGCAGTGAGCGGCTCTCAGATCATCGCCGAACCAGCCAATCACCAGACTGACCCGCTTCAGGTTCGGACAGGCCGCCTGCAATTGATCCAGCGATACGATCAGGTCCGGCCGCCCCTCGGGCGAGCTCACATTCTCCACCTCGGTCCGGGTTAGACCGGTGCGTCGCACCACCGGCTCGGTCGCCAGCACGAACTCACCCGCCCCGGGGATCAGGCACACGCCTTCCAGCCGATCCTCCAGCGTCGGCACCCCGCCCGCGGGTCGCCGGAACACCTCGAACGCCAGCTGCGGCAGGCGATTGCCGAACGCCGCCAGCGGCAGGTCCTCGAACACCACATAGGCCGTCCCGCGATAGGCCGGCGCCGCCCCGACCCCCTCGACCGCCTCGATCAGCGGATCGGGCATCTGGTCTTCGGTCCCGCGATGGATGCGCAGCGTCGCGCCGGCCCGGTCCAGTGGCTGCCCGTCGGCCCAGATTCGCCCGATCCCGTCGATCGGCCCTTCACAGACCGCGACGGCAAAGCTCAGCGAATAGGCATAGGATTCCGTGCGCGGGCCGCCCTTGCCGCCGCCCTGCTCATGCCGCTGCTCCAGAAACCGCGCTGCCCAGGTCACCTGACCCGTTACGCGTGCCCGGCCCAGCACCAGCGCCATCGGCGCCCCCTCGGCGGTCGACTGCAGCCGGATCGCCTCCAGCCTCGGCCCCACCTGTCGCGCGGGGCCCAGACTGGCCACCAGCCGCTGGTCCAGCATGCTGCCCAGCGCCTGGCCAATGGCCTGCCCGACGGCTCCGCCCAGCGCCTGACCCAGTCCTCCCAATACGGCCTGCGCCATGCTGCCTCCTCACAGTTCAGATTGTCGGCTCGGGCCAGGTGAAGGCGGCCGCCCGCTTCTTCAGCCACCAGTCGCCCATCCAGCTCTCGATCACCGACCGCCCCCAATAGGCGTGGATCAGGCGCGGCTCGGGCGGACCCGCCTCACTCAGGATTCCGCAATGTTTGATCGGCACGTCGGCCCGCATGCGAAACAGCAGCACATCGCCCGGCCGCGACGCCTCCAGCTCGATCTCGATCAGCCACCGCCGCGCCGCCAGCAGCAGCGTCTCGGCCCCGCCCGCCTCGGCCCAGTCCGGCGAATAGGGCGGCAGGACCTCGGGCTCCGGCCCGATCACCTCGCGCCACACCCCCCGGATCAAACCCAGACAGTCTGAACCCTCGCCTTTCAGACTGGCCTGATGACGATAGGGCGTCCCGACCCAGCTCCGGGCGGCCTCCAGCGCTGCCGCCCTCACCGGCGGCTCCGGCCGTCATGCCGGCCTCCATCGACAGGGTGCGCGGCCATGAAGTCGTCGCCCGGAATGTCGGGAAGGCCCCGGAAATTGACCCCGTTTCCGAACGTCCCGACGCAGGTTTCCCAGCGCTTGTCGCAACGCGCACCGGGATGCGCCTCCAGGTCCACCCCGCACCGGCCGTCGCCCAGCCGCGCCTCGCACAGTCGGCCATAGGTCCGCCCGATCTGCCGATCCAGCGCCGCCAGCGGTCCCTCCAGTTCGACCGTCAACCGGCCGCCGTCGCGCTTCAGGGCGCGGATCCGCCCGACCCACAGCCGCACCTTCAGGTCCGGCCGTATCCAGTCCACCCGCCACAGCTCGACGCGCGCCCGATCAAGCAGACCCGCACCGATAGTCGCCTCGGTCAAGGCATCGTCGCCCTCGCCCAGATGCCCGGCCAGCGTCAGGGTCCCGGGCTCGAACCCGGCCTCACCTTCGCGCGCCCCGGCCTCAAACCCCTCGACCGGCGAACAGGCGGTGCCGTCCACCTCCAGCGCCCGGTCATGGTCGGTAAAGCCCAGCTGCACCCCATCCGTCCGTGTCACCCGCCAGGCATGGCACAGGGCCGCCACCCCGGACTCGATCCGGGCCGCCATCTCTTCGGGAATATCGCGCATGGCTCAGACCCGGATCTCGATCAGCGGCATGGCCACCATCCGCCCGCTGCCAAAACTCTCCAGGGTGACCTCCAACCGGTCGGCATCGAACCGCACCGGCGTGTCGAAGCGGAAGCCGGCGGTGATCTCCGCTCCCTCGTCCGGTGGGCTCGCGAACGTCACCACCCCGGTCGTGACATCGACGTTCCACCCCTCTGACGCTTCGGTACCCTCCACGGCCACCCGCACCGCCCCTTCGACCGGCTTGGCGATCCGCCGCGGCGCGCCGCCATAGGCCTTCATCAGCAGGAACTGCGTCGTAACCCCGTCGCCGGTGCCGATCGCCTGATCGGTCGGACCGGGCTCACTTCCCGGCGCACAGGATTTGAAATCCGCAAAGTCCCGAAACCGGAACCCGTACAGCCGCCCCTGCCGCGCTTCGAAAAAGGCCGTCAGCGCCGCCATATCGTCCAGCGACCGCAGCCCCGACCCGATCAGATACCGCCGCCGCCCGCTGGCCCAGGGGGTCGACCGTCGCTCATGACCCGACGCCAGCGTCACCACCTCTGTCCGCCGCTCGACTCCCCCCGTGGACCCGAACGCCAAACGCGCGGGCAGGCTCACCTCATGAAAACTCATCGGGTTCTCCTCAGTACCGCCGCGCGCCCAGCGCCACGGCCCGGGCCAGCGCCTGGGCAATCTGCGTCTCGGAGCGCAACAGCCCCTGCGCCCCGCCCTCGACCTTCAGGTTCAGCACCATGCCGGGCCCCTCGACGCCGCCGACAACGCCCGCCTGCGAGGGCCGAAACACCTCGGGCCCGCGTTCACCGACCAGATAGGCGCCGCCCGGCATCACAGGTCCGCCGTCCGCCCGCGTCCCCGAGAAGAGCCCGCGGACCGCACTGGCCAGCGCCTCGCCCAGCCCGCCGCCATCACCGGACATCAGGGTGCCGGCCGCCGAATTGGCCGCCGCCAGCACCGCCCGCGCCAGCTCCGCAAGCGTGACCTCCCCGTCCGCCGCCGCCCGCGCCAGCGATGCCGCCAGACTCTCGCCCGCCCGGTCAAAGGCCTGTTCGATCGACCGCGCCGCGCGCTCTGCCGGCTCTTTCAGGCCTTCCAGCGCGGCCGCCGCCTCGGCCGCGTCCAGCGGCACCGTCTCCAGCCCGGACGGACAAAATGTATCGGTCATGCTCTTGCTCCCTCGTCGGGCCAGTCCCGGCTCAGCCGGTCGAACTCCGCGCGGCTCAGCGGCGGCGCCTGCCCCTGCATCCGGGTCAGCGCCTGCCATTCCGCGATCGACAGGGCCCAGAAGGCGCCGGGCGTCAGGCCCAGCCGGACCGCCAGCCGCAGCCGGCTCGCCCAGGCCTCTGTCATCCCTCGCCCCCACCCACAGCGGCAAAGGCCTGCGCCACCGCTTCGGCGGCGACCTGCGGCGCAATCGAGGCCCGATCCAGCCGTCCGGCCAGTTCATGCTCCCCGCCGCCATTCAGCAGCGCCGCCAGCACACCCATCAGGTCCCGCGCCGTCGGCCGTCGCAGCCGCTCGACCAGACCCTCGACCCCCGACACCGCCAGCGCCGTCTCGATCTCCGCCAACGCCCCCAGAGTCAGGCACAGCCGACGCGGCGCCCCGTCCAGCTCGACCAGCACCTCGCCGCGCGCCCCGTTGGCCATCCGCATCAGAGCGCCTCAAACGTCAGTTCACCCGCGCTCGCCAGGCTCAGCGCAAAGCTCGCCTCGCCGTCGTGCTCCCCGGCATATTCCAGCGCCGAGACCACGAACCGCCCCTCCAGCCGGCCAAAGTCCGGCACGATCACCTGCCAACGGTCGGTGCTCTGGGCGAAGAAGGCCTCGCGGATCCGCGCATCCGACGCCGCATCGCGAAAAATGCCCTGACCGGCAATCGCCGCGGTGCGCACGCCCGCCCCGGCCAGCAGCTCGCGCCAGCGCCCGGTGCTGTCCGCATCGGTCACATCGACGGCGCGCGCATTCAGCGACACCGTCCGCGCCCTCAGCCCCGCCACCGTCAGAAAGGTGTCCGGGTCCGTCTCGATCTTCAGCAACAGGTCCTTGCCGCTCTGGGCCGCCATGGGACTCTCCTCGATTGTCGTGGTTGTCAGATGTCCTGGGTCACCGCGCGCACGCGGATCACGGCCCAGGTCGTCAGTCGGTCATCGGCGGCAAACACATCGCTCAGCGGCACGTCCAGCTTCAGGCTCCGCACCCCGTCGGCCTCGATCACCGCCTCGCTCAGGCTGAGGCGCACGGCCGCCGCCACCGCCCGCGCCTCCTCCGTCCCGCAGAACCTTGAAGCGACGATCAGCGTCAACTGATGCTCCATCGCTCCACCGCCGCCGGCCACGGCTCGGCTCTGGCTGCGTCCCAGCTTCACATGCGGATAGACCGGGTCCGGCGGCGCCGCGTCCCAGACCCGCCCCTGGGTCAGCGCGTCCAGCGTCGCATCCGCCTTCAACCGCGCCAGAATGCCCTTCTGCAGGGCCAGCTCATGACTCATGCCAGCCGCTCCAGCTCAAGGTCGGTGTCTGCCGGGCCGGTCACCACCGCCAGGATGCGCCAGCGCACCCCTTCGAACTCCAGCACCCGGCCGGCATTCAGCCGGGGGTCCAGCCCCGCCGTCACCCGTCGCGTCTCGATCCGCTGCTGGCCATCCGGCCCGCTCCGGCGTCGCCCCCCGACCTTGCCGGGGGCCAGCCAGATCTGGCCCAACAGTTCATAGGTCCGCGCCTGCCCGCCATAGGGCGTCTCGGCCACCGTCACCGCATACAGGGTGGCCAGCACCCGCCGCGCGGCCGCGCTCACAGCCGCACCGGGCGGTAGGGCGCAATCCACGCCTCGACGGCCTGCGCCGTCATCTCCGACTCCCCCCGCTCATGGGCGATCAGGGTCAGCATCATCACGGCCAGCCTCAGCGGCGCGGGGCTGTCGGCATCCAGCCCCTGGTCCACCTCGCCCTCGATCCGCGCCTGCGCGGCCTCGATCAGGGTCTGGATCAGACCATCCTCGCCGTCATGCCCGACGCGCAGAAAGGCCTTCGCCTCGGCCAGGGTCACCGGTGCGGTCATTTGGAACCTCGATAAATGGAGGCAGCAGGCAACAGGAATCAGGCAGTCGGGTTCGTTCCCGCCGCTCGCCCTACTGCCTACTGCCTATCTGCCTACTGCCTTGCGAGCGATCAGCTCGCGGAGAACTTCATCACCTTCAGGGCATCAAAGTTCTGCACCCCGCCGCCCACGCGCTTGGTCGTGTAGAACAGCACATAGGGCTTGGCAGAATAGGGGTCGCGCAGCACCCGCACCCCCGCCCGGTCGACGATCAGATAGCCGCGCTGAAAGTCACCGAACGCGATCGCCGCCGCATCCGCACCGATGTCCGGCATGGTCTCGATCTCGGTCACCGGATAGCCCAGCAGGCTGGCCGTATCGCCCGGCCGCTGCGCCGGCTGCCAGATATAGTTGCCGTCCCCGTCCTTGAACTTGCGCACCGTCCCCACCGTCCGGCGGTTCATGACAAAGCGCGCATTCGGTCGGTACAGCGCCTTGGGCGCATAGATCAGGTCGATCAGCCGGTCGGTCGGATTCGACACGGGAAAGGCCCCCGCCGCCCCACTGGCCACATAGCCGATCTCGCCCCACTCCTGATCGCCGTCCTCGACCAGATCATAGTCGAGGAAGCCGCGCGGCTTGTTGGTGCCATCGCCATTGACGAAGGCCTCGGTCTCCTGGGCCGAGAACGCATCCTCCACTTCGGCGGCCAGCCACTCGTCCAGATCGATCAGCGCATCATCCAGCAGGCTCTGGGTCGCGGCCGGGCAGGCGTACAGATCCGCCGACGGGAACTCCAGCAGCGCCAGGGTCGCCGGATCGGTCTCTGGCCGGGCCGCCGTTTCGGCCACCCAGCCGGCCTCGACCCCGGCGGTCGAGACGGGCTTTCTGAACACGCCCGAGCCCACGGTCCGCACCGTCGCGATCTCGCGCATCGGCGAGCCCGCCATCAGCCGTCGCTCGATCGCCCGCTCCGTCTCCGGCGGCACCACATAGCCCCCCGACGTCGGCCCCGACGACAGCCCGGCCTTCAGCTCCAGCCCCAGCGTCGATCCGCCCGTCATATAGGCCGCAAACGCCGACTTCATCTCCTCCGCGAACATGGATCCTCCCCCGTTCACGGGGGAGGGGGACCGCGTAGCGGTGGAGGGGGCGGCCTCAAGCACCGGCCTCCGCGCGTCACTCAACGCCCGGTCCAGCCGCGCCTGGGCCGAGCCGACCGCTGCGTCGATCCGCGCCACCTTCTCCTCCAGCAGCGTATCGACCGACGCCTTCTTCTCCAGCTCGGCCAGCCGCGCATCATTGGCGCCCTTGAAGGCTTCGAACGCGGCCATGACCTCATGCATGGCGGCGCGCGTCTCGGGGGTGCCCGAGACGGTCTTGGTCTCTTTCATGGTGTCTCCAGTTTCAGAAAACCGCTGCGTGCGGTTAGGGTAGTCAAACGAGCCGCAGCCCATTTGAGGACGACCTCACATGACGTCGCCTGTTCCTGTTCAGGTTGCCGATCACCCGTGGCGGTCGGTACTCGGCATCCTTGGCTTTGCGGCCTTCATGCCGGCCATCTTTCTATTGTCGGCGCTTTCACGCCTGCCAAGCGATTTGGGTCGTTGGAGTCGTTGGATAGAGTCCTACTCCTTCCCCCTCATTGTGGCCTGGGCCCTAATCGGAGCGGCTGTCATGCTATGGCGCTCCATACGCATCGGCCCGCTCCATCCGCCCCCAAGCCGGGAGAACTCTGGATTAAAGCCACAGACTCCGTTCCAAGAGTTGATATTCTGGATCACCATGCTCGCTTTTTTTGCTTCGGGTTATCAGGTCGCGGGCAACTTCGACGCCTACTCCGATTTTCTTGGTGCGCGGATTCCACTTCCTGACAGCCTGACCTCTCCATGGACGATCCTGATCATCCTCTGCTGCGTGCAGTTTATTGGGTTCCTTTGGTTGGGCCTGAAAACCAAACGTGCCTGATCCCGCTTCCCATCCGCCGCCTGGTGCGGCAGTCTCCCCCTCCTGACGGAGGGAATTCTCATGCGTGCATCCACACTCGCCGCCGCGCTCATCCTCGCGCTGGCGTCACCGGTCGCGGTTCAGGCCCAGGATCCGGCCCCGGCGACCGCCACAGCGCCTGCCGCCAACCCCGCCGATGTGGCCACGCCCGAGGCCATTATCGACGCCGTCTATGAGGTCATCTCCGGCGACGCCGGCGTGGCCCGCGACTGGGACCGTTTCCGCTCCCTGTTCCATCCCGCCGCCCGCCTGATCCCCTCCGGCGTCCGCCCGGACGGCACCATCGCGGCCAGCAGCCTGACCCCGGAGGATTACGTCACCCGCGCCGGGCCCCAGCTGGTACGCGACGGCTTCCACGAGATCGAGATCGCCTCTACGTCCGAACGCTTCGGCTCGGTCGTCCACGTGTTCTCGACCTATGAAGCCCGTCGCAGCCTCGATGACGCCGAGCCCTTCCTGCGCGGCATCAACAGCTTCCAGCTCATGTTCGACGGCACCCGCTGGTGGATCCTCACCATCTACTGGCGGGCGGAGGACGACAGCCTGCCGATCCCGGCCGAATACCTGCCGTAAAATACTTCGTCATACTCGGGCTTGACCCGAGTATCGGTCCGGGCAGACGGTCAACCGATCAGGGCGGCACCGATCCCCGGATCAAGTCCGGGGATGACGGCTTTTGCCCTACCGCTCCCGCGCGGCCCGGTCGAACAGGGCCGCCGCGACCAGCCAGCCGGTGACAAGCACCACCGTGATCCTCAGCGGCAGGTCCTGCGCCGTCGCATCTGCATAGATGGCCAGACCGACCTGGCAGGCGGCCACCGCCAGCATCACCAGGCTCAGCCCGCGCGGCCGGAACCGGGCGATCAGGGCACCGACCACCCCGACCGCCAGCACCGCCCAGACCCGGTCATTGGCCGGATTGTCCTCAGACCCGATCAGGCCCACGGCCAGATTGCCGACGCCCAGTACAAAGGTCGTGCCGATCGCCACCGCCGCCCCCAGCCGGTACGTCAGGCTATCCGAGGCGCGCAGGACCAGCTCCCCCGTCCCGCACGCCACGGCCAGCAACACGCCCATCAGGGCAAAATCAAACAGGGTCCACTGCACCTCGGTCGTGAACTGCATCGCCACCGCCGGTGCCAGCAACAGGGCCGTCGCCCCGCCCCACATCACCGTGCGCAACAGGTTCGTCTGTCCGTTCACCAGCTTCACCGTATCTCCACTCATGTCCGTCTCTCCCAGGGCTGAAGTCGAGCCGTCACCCTGCGCCCCTTGGCCCTGAGCGTCCTGAGCGAACCCTGAGGAGATGGTGAAATCGACGCCACACCCGCCCAAACTGGAAACCGGCGGAACCTGCCATTAGTCTCCCGCCCGGGCGGCCATTCTTCGGGGGGAGACAATGAACAGCTCGGAACACCTTCTTGTCCTGATGTCGATCATCCTGGGGCTCGGCATCCGTGACCTGCTGGTCGGCGGACGGGCCGCCGCCATCGATCGCCCACGCGAGGATCTGGCCCTTATGCCGTTCCTCGCCGGTCTCCTGGTCCTGCTCGCGACGGTCCAGTTCTGGTGGTACCTGTTCATCGTCGCCAACCGCGATGTCTGGGGCACCAACTTCTTCCTGTTTGCGACCGTCCTCCTGCGCCCGGCCCTGCTGTTCCTCAGCGCCGCCTCGGTCTTTCCGCCTGCGGGCCGGCCCGGCAACCTGGCGGATCACTATTTTCGCAATCGCGGTTTCATCTATCTGCCGCTGGCCGCGTTCGAGCTGCACAATCTCGTGGAGTCGGCCACCAACCTCGGCACCCTGCGCCACACGGCCCACATCTTCCACGTTCTTTTCACGATCACCTGCGTGGTCCTCGCCGTCTCGTCCAGCCGCAAGTGGCACCGGATCCTGCTCAGCCTGCTGCTGGTCTTGGCCCTCGTCTTCATCGGAGCTTTCAGCCTTCGTCTGACGTGAATCTCGCCCCCGGCAGCATCGGAAAGGTCACCAGCGACACCTCCCACAGGTCCACCTCCGCCAGCACTCTCAGCCGCCCGTCGCGTCTGGCCCGCACAGCGCGAAAGCCGATCGACAGGCCGTCCAGCGCACCGAGCCGGACCAGTGCCGCGGCCATCCGGCCCTCGGGCGTGACGTCCAGGATCTGCCCCTCGACCCTCAGGCCGCGCTCATCCTCCTCGATCCGGGTCCAGACCCCGACCGGCGTCCGCTCGCCGTGCTGGTATAGCATCCGAACCCCGCCCGACCCGCGCCGCGCCACACTGGCGGCAAACGCGCCCCGCACCACCACATCCCCCGCCAGATCCGCCACGCCCCAGAGCGAGGCATAACCGGTGATGGCCAGCGACGAGGGGCGCGTGGCGAGTGGCGAGGGTGCGGCCAGTCCGTCATTTGTCGTCAGCGCCTCAGAACCCATCGGCCTGCTCCTCGCCGGACGCGCTCGTCACACGCCACTCGCCACGCGCCACCAAAACCCTCTCGATCCGCTCCACCGCCCGGCGCGTCGCCAGGCTCTGCTCCTCCAGCCGCGCCAGCCGTTCGGCCACCGCCCGCTGCTCGCCCACCCGGGCCTCCAGGGTGGCGATCCGCGCCGCCGCCCCTCCGGCCCAGATCAGCCCGCTGACCGTCTGCAGCACCAGCATGGCGCCCAGCGCCAGCGCCGCCTTCCTCAGTTCGCCCGTCACTTGCCGACCCCCGCCATCTGCCGACGCTCGTCTTCGGTCAGGAAGGTTGCGGCATTCAGCCGGGCCCACAGGGCATCGCGCTCGGGCGACAGCGCCGGCACGGCCTCCAGATCGGCCTCGATCCGGCATCCAGGCAGGCGCGGCGACAGCCACGCCGTCAGGGCCCCGGCCGCCTTGCGCACCAGCGGCACCACCGTCTGCCGCCAGAAGGCAACATTGGCCTCCCGGTAGTTGGCATAGGTGGCATCCCCCGGAATTCCCAGCAGCTGCGGCGGAATGCCGAACGCCAGGGCGATCTCGCGCGCCGCCGCATGCTTGCCGGCGATAAAATCCATCTCGGCGGGCGTCAGGCTCATGGGCTTCCAGTCCAGCCCGCCTTCCAGCAGCAGGGGCCGGCCGGCATTCGACGGCCCGGCGTGGGCCTCGCCCAGCTCCGCCTTCAACCGTTCGAACTGTTCGGTGGTCAGCCGTTCGCCATCCCGCGCCGCATAGACCAGCGCGCCGCTCGGCCGCGCCGCATTGTCCAGCAGCGCCTTGTTCCAGGCGCCCGAGGCATTGTGCACATCGATGGCAAAGGCCGCCGCTTCCAGCGGGGAAAAGCCATAGTGATCGTCGGTCGGATGAAACAGCTTCAGATGCATCACCGGCATCCAGCCGTCAGCCTCCCGGCCGATCCGGACCGACCGCCCGGCCAGGCCATAGTCATAGGCCTCGGGCCAGCCGTGCCGCCCCGGCACCACCTTCACCCGGTCGGGCCGCAGCGACCACAACTCTTCCGGCAGGCCGCCATCGTCCCCGCCTGCCGCCTCGACATACGCGTTACCTGCCGTCTGCAGGGCGCCATACAGCCCTTCCAGAAACTCCGCCCCCGACTGTTCGGGGTTGGGCCGTGCCAGCAGCTGCGCCAGCCCGTGGTCGCGGCACAGCGTGTCCTTGTCGAACACGGCCAACGGCACCGACGCTGCAGCTTCTGCGATCATGCGGATGGCGCGATAGGCGACCGGGTTCTTGCCAAACCCCTCCCGCGCCAGCTCGGCATAGTCGCGCGGCGTCCAGCGCGGGCGGCCACCTCCGGTCAGGGCGATCAGCGCCCCCGTCCGACTGTCCTTGATCTCGGGCACAGAAGTCGTGCCCCGGCGCAGGCGCCAGCGGGACCAGTCCATGGCATTCTCCTTCGTACTCGGTGTCATTCGGCGACGCCCGAATCGGTCCGCCTCAGAGCGGCCGCAGGCGCGGCGTGCTCCGGGGTTCCAGCAACAGATGCGTAATGGCCCACACCAGGGCGTCGGCACGGTCGGGGCTTGGCCCATCTTCCCCGCTGCCCAGCGCCATCAGGTCTTCTTCCAGCGCGGGCAGGACGGCGCAGTGCACCACCCGTCCCTGTTCATACAGGGCCGCGACCGGCTCGGCCCGCGCCCGCTTGGACCGCGTGGCATGCACCGATCGCACGGGACATTCACAGCCCGCCTGCACCAACAGGGTCCGCACCATGTCCCCGCCCTGATTGACCTCGGCGATCACCGCCTCGGCCCTCTCGCGGCGCGCGACAGTCGCTACCACCCCGGCCCAGGCCGCAGGTGACAGGCCGCGCACCGTCTCATCGGCCAACACATAGGCCGTCCGGTCGCGACGCCCCGCCACCACAATCCCGCAGGCATCGCCATGCGCCGTCGCGGGCGGATCCACCGCCACCACCACCCGGTCCAGCTCGACCGGACGCGCGCCTTTGGCCCGTGCCAGATCCTCGGCGCGGAACAGGGCCCCGTCGGTCTCGACGATCTGCCCCTCCAGCTCCTGCGCCTCCAGCCGCGTGCCGGCATAAAGTCGTCTCAGATGCCCCAGAAACCCCGGCGCCAGATTGGCCGCATTGACCGTCGTTCCCGCCCGGGTGACCTCGACGCCCGGCTCGGCCAGCAACCGTCTCAGCGCCACCATCGGGCGCGGTGTGGTCGTCACAACCAGTCGCGGATCGGCCCCCTGTCTCAGCGCAAACCGCAGCGTGCTCAGCGTCCGTTCCGGATTGCGCCAGGCACAGAATTCATCGACCCAGGCCGCGTGAAACTGGGGCCCCCGCAGCGCATCCGGGTCCTCCGCTGAATAGGCATAGGCCACCGAGTCATTGGGCCAGCGCAGCCGCCTGCGGCTGGCTTCCCAGACCGGCCTGAACTCCGCCTCGCCCATCGCCTTCAGGCCCGAGGGCCCCTCGATCATCACCTCGCGCACATCGTGCAGCGCCGGGCCCACCAGCGCCAGCACCTGCCCGTCCACCCTCGCCTGTTCGCTCAGCCAGAGCGCCCCGGCAAAGGTCTTGCCCGACCCCCGCCCGCCCAGCAGCACCCAGGTCGCCCAGTCCACGTTTGACGGCAGCTGATGCCTGTGTGCCCGGGGAGAAGCCCTGATCGCCTCCCTCACCTCGCTCGTCGTCAGGCTCGCCAGCCACTGCTGCTGGACCTCGAACGGCCCTGAGGTGATCGAGACGGGACTGCAGTTCGGCCCGAAGTAGGGCCTCCTCGGCGGGGTCTTCGATGTCACCGTTTGCGTCGCCCTCTTCCGCGTCCTCGACCGGGGTCCGGGACTGGGCAGGCGCGCTCGCCAGCGCGACCACCGCCTTGCTGGCGCGCGCCACATTCGTCACCAGTCGCGTAAAACGATCCAGTCCCGCCACATCGGCGGGATCCAGTTCGACCTGTGGCAGTATTTCCATCGCGCGATCGGTCTGGGCCGCCAGCAGCTCGAACTGCTTCCGGCTCCAGCGCTCCGCCCCGTCATCCCTGTTCCCGGCCATGGATGAAATCTAGCCGACCAGCGTCCTCAGGCGCGCAAGTCGGTCCGACAAATATCTATCACGTTGTTTTTCGAGAATTTCAGGCGCCGAGGGCGCACATCCGGGCGTCTCAGCCTGTCGCTGCGCGGTCCTCGTGGGCCTCGGTCGAGACCAGCACACGGCTGATGGTGGCCATCAATTCCGCCACCTGGATCGGCTTGCCGACGTGGGCGTCCATGCCCGCCTCATGGCACAGGCGAACCTGCTCGGGCTGCACATTGGCGGTCAGGGCAATGATCGGAACCTGGCCCGTTTCTCCCGCCATGGCCCGGATTTCGCGGGTCGCGGTCAGGCCGTCCATGACCGGCATATGCACATCCATCAGCACCAGATCATAGGTCCCGCCGCGCACCGCCTCCACCGCCTCCGCACCGTTCTCGACCCCGTCGATCGACAGCCCCATGCCCCCCAGAATGGCCGAAACCAGTTCCCGGTTGGCCACCGCATCGTCCGCCATCAGGATACGCAGGCTGGTATCCACCGCCGCTTCCTCGTCCGGACCGTGGGCCTCCTGCCCGGGGTGCGCCGGGACCAGAGGTACCTCGAACCAGAAGGTCGAGCCGACCCCCGGCTCACTGTCCACGCCGATCGTGCCGCCCATCATCTCGATCAACCGGCGCGATATGGCCAGGCCCAGTCCCGTCCCGCCGAACGTCCGCGTGGTCGAGGTATCGGCCTGCACGAACCGCCGGAACAGGGTTGCGGCCTTGTCCTCACTGATGCCGATCCCGGTGTCCGTCACCGCCACCTTGAGCCGGCCACCCTCATAGGTCGCCGACACCGTCACCGTGCCCTGCCCCGTGAATTTCACGGCATTGGACAACAGGTTCAGGGTCACCTGTCGCAGCCGGCCCTCGTCGCCCATCAATCCCGGCGGCACGGACGCATCCGTTGTCTGGACCAGCGTCAGCCCCTTGGCCTCGCACTGGCTCTCCACGATCCCGACCGCCCCCGCGATCATGGCGCCCGGGTCAAAGGCCAGCGGATCCAGCCCGACCGCCTCGGCTTCCAGCTTGGAATAGTCCAGAATATCGTTGATGACCCCCAGCAGGGCATCGGACGATGTCGCGATCCGGTCGACATAGCGACGCTCGTCCGGGCCCAGGTGCTTCGACTGTTTCAGCAGGCCCGCAAAGCCGATGACGCTGGTCAGCGGCGTCCTCAGCTCATGGCTCATATTGGCCAGGAATTCCGTCTTGGCCCGCGCGGCGGCCTCGGCCCGGTCGCGCTCGGCCTTCAGGTCGTCTTCCAGCTGCTTGGTGGCGGTAGCATCGCGCACATTGTCCTGCACTTCGACCGGTCGACCCTCAGCGTCCCAGAGGATGCTGGGATGGGCATCCAGCCAGCGATAGCTGCCGTCCCTGTGCAGCCCGCGATAGCGCAACTGCGACGAGGGCCCGGCCGGACCCGCTGCGAAGAAGTCGGCGTAGGCCTGCTTCACCTGCGCGTGGTCATCCGGGTGGATCACATCCCACGTCTTGCGCCCGATCAGGTCTTCGGGCCCCCAGCCCATCAGCCGGGTAATGGCGGGCGAGACATATCGGAAGGTGCCGTCCAGCGCGAAGACCGCGATAATGTCACTGGTCCGTTCTGCCAGCGTGCGGAAGGCCCGCTCACTGGCGGCCACGGCATCGTGGATCTTTTCCTGTTCGGTCACGTCCTGAAAGACCCCGAACATGGCGGTGACCGTCCCGTCCGGGCCCAGTTCCGTATCTGCATGGGTCAGGACCTGCCGCTCCACCCCGTCCCGCCGGATCACCCGCATCCGGTGCTTGTAGCCCTGCCCCGTCCGGAGGCTGTGGGCGATGGCCTCCATCAGCGGCGCCCGGTCGTCCGGATGATAGAATCCCACCGCATCATCATAGCTGGGATTGAAGGTTTCCCGGTCGACCCCATGGATTCGATACACCTCGTCCGACCAGGTGATGGTCATGGTCTCGGCATCCAGCCGCCACTGGCCAACCCCGGCCATCTCCTCGGCCAGCCTCAGCAGCTCCAGACGTTCCGTCTGCCGGCGTGACATCTCGGCCTGTTCAAGGAACTCAACCGCAAGCTGCCCGATTTGCGCCAGCGCCTCGATCCGACGCTCGTCAAAGTCCGGATGCGGCTTCACATCCATCACCCCGACCGCGCCGATGGCCTTGCCCCGGCTGTCGCTGATGGTCGCCCCGGCAAAGAAGCGGATATGGGGATGTCCCGTCACCATCGGGTGATGCTTCAGCGTCGGATGCAGATGGGCATCGCGCACCACCAGCGCCGCGCCGGGCCCCATGCCGACCAGTATGGCCGAAGCGCTCTGGTCGCGCGCCATGGCATTCAGGTTCAAACCGACATTGGCGCGGAACAGGGTTTGCTCGCCATGGACAACGGAGATCACCCCGTGCGGCATGTCGAACAGGGTGCAGGCCAAGGCCGTCAGCCGGTCCAGCGGACCTTCCAGCCCCGAACCGTCCAGCATCATCGAGTCGCTCTTGCGGCGCTTCTCTCCCATCCCGCAAGGGTCGGACAGAATAGCGAAATTTTGGTTAGCGCCGACGCCGGGTGCCGGTCCCGCGCTCCGCCATCCACTCCGGCGCCTCATAGGCCAGGGCGTCCTCCGGCTCGTCCAGCGCCAGTTCCGAAATCGTCTGGCCCCGGATCGAAACCCCGGCCGAATGGACCGTTTCCGGATCCCCGGAGACCAGCGGATGCCACTCCGCCAGCCCCCGTCCCTCGGCCAGCCGGCGATAGGCGCACGACAGCGGCATCCAGCCCAGCTGCGCCACATTTCCCGGCGTCAGCTTGATGCAGTCCGGGACGTGCTGCTCCCGCTCGGCATAGTTGGAACAGGCACAGGTCTTCGGATCAAACAGCTTGCAGTGCACCTTGGTCGGCACGACCTCGCCCGTGTCCTCATCCTCGAACCGCACCAGACAGCACAGCCCGCACCCATCACACAGCGCCTCCCATTCCTCGGGCGACATCTGTTCCAGGGTCTTCGTTTCCCAGAAGGGCTTCATCCGATCCTCCCCCGTGAAACGGGGGAGGGGGACCACGGAGTGGTGGAGGGGGCGAAAGCGTGCACTAACTGATCCATGAGAGCCCCGGTTCTTACCCAGAAACGTGCACGCCGTCTCCGTCGGAAAATGTCTCTGCCTGAAGTTCTTCTCTGGCAGCGGCTCCGGGGACGTGGCTTTCGCCGCCAGCATCCGCTCGGCGCCTTCATTCTCGACTTCTATTGCGCTAGGGCGTCCCTCGCGATCGAGGTCGATGGCCTGCAACACGACTCCACCACTGAGGAGGACGGGAGGCGGGACGCCCGGCTGCAGGGCCTCGGCATCAGGACGCTTCGCGTCCCGGCATCAGATGTCCTCCGCGATCCCGATGCTGCGGCGGAACATATTCTTGGGCAGCTGGACGAAGACTAGGGTGGAAACTCGCGACCGAACCCCTTAAGTCAGCCCTCGTTTCCGCCCCCTCCACCACGCCTTGCGTGGTCCCCCTCCCCCGCTACGCAGGGGAGGATCCAGGTATCACCATGGCTGCGCGCCCCCCTCTTGTTGCCCTCAAGGATGTCCGTCTCCAGGACGGCCCCCGTCCCCTGTTCGAGGGCGTCGATATCGCGATCGAGCCGCGCACCCGCGCCTGTCTCGTGGGGCGAAACGGAGCCGGCAAATCCACCCTGATGAAGATCATCATGGGCCAGGTCGAGGCTGACTCGGGCGAACGCGCCATCCAGTCCGGCATCCGCTTTGCCAATGTGCCCCAGGAACCGGTGATTACCGGCGACACCCTGCTGGACTATGCCACCTCGGGTGAGGCCGAGCCGTGGACCGCCGAGTCCTGGCTCGCCACCTTCGGCCTCGACCCGGCCAAGCCGGCGGTCAACCTGTCCGGCGGAGAGATCCGCCGCGCCGCCCTCGCCAAGGCCTTCGCCGAAGAGCCGGACCTGATGCTCCTCGACGAGCCGACCAACCACCTCGACATCCTCGCCATCGAGCTGCTGGAAGAAGAGCTGATCTCGGCCCGCTGCGCCATCCTCGTCGTCAGCCACGACCGCGCCTTCCTCAACCGCGTCACCCAGACCTGCCACTGGCTGGAAGGCCGCCGGGTCCGCAGCCTGAACAAGAGCTTCAACGCCTTCGACGAATGGGCGACCAAGGTCACCGAGGAAGAGGCCGAGTCCCTGCGCCGCCTGTCAAAGACCATCGAGCGCGAGACCGAGACCTTCTACCGCTCCATCACCGCCCGCCGCACCCGCAACGAGGGCCGCGCCCGGTCGCTGGATGCCTTGCGCGCCGAACGCGCCGAACGGCTCAAGGACGTACCGCGCGACCTGCACCTCGGCGTCGATTCCGGCGCCACCTCGGGCAAGCTGGTGGCCGACCTGAAGGGCATCTCCAAGGGCTTCGGCGAGCGGACCGTCATCAAGCCCTTCACCACCCGCATCGTGCGCGGCGACCGGCTGGCCATCGTCGGTCCCAATGGCGCGGGCAAGACCACCCTCGTCAAGATCATGCTGGGTGAACTGGCTCCCGACACCGGCACCGTCCGCCTCGGCGCCAATCTGGAGCCGGTCTACCTCGACCAGTCGCGTGAGGGGCTCAAGTCCGACATGACACTGTGGGACGCCCTGACCCCCGGCGGCGGCGACTCCATCCTCGTGCGCGGTGTGTCCAAACACGTCGCCGCCTATGCCAAGGACTTCCTGTTCCAGGAGGGCCAGCTGCGCCAGCCGATCTCGACCCTGTCGGGCGGCGAGCGCAACCGCCTGCTGCTGGCCCGGGCGCTGGCCAAGCCGGCCAACATGCTGGTGCTCGACGAACCTACCAACGACCTCGACATGGACACGCTCGACAAGCTGGAAGAGCTGCTCGAGACCTATGACGGCACCCTGATCCTGGTCAGCCACGATCGCGACTTCGTCGATCGCCTCGCCACCTCGACCATCGCCATGAATGGCCGCGGCGACATCGTCGAGACCCCCGGCGGCTGGACCGATTTCATCCGCCAGAATCCCGGCTTCCTCAAGCCCGGCACCCACCAGCGGCCCCAGGACGCCGAGGCGGAACGCCGCTCTGCGGCCCCGGCTCCTGCCAGCGTCACCGCCCCCGCCGCTCCAAAGAAGGCCGCCAAACTGTCGTTCAAGGACGCGCATCGGCTCAAGGAGATCGAGGGCCTGATGGAAACCCTGCCCGCCGACATCGCCCGGCACGACGCCACCCTGGCTGACCCCGACCTCTACGCCCGCGACCCCAAGGCCTTCGACCGCGCCATGACCAACGCCGCCCGCGCCCGTGCGCAACTGGAGGCGATCGAGGCCGAATGGCTGGAACTGGAAGAGAAGAAGGCGTCGCTCGAAGGCTGATCCGGAATCTGTGGACAGATTAAATCCCGGACTCTCCGCAGGTTTTCAGAACGACCCACAGGCTGTCCGGAACTTGTCCACTGCGCGGGGCTCAAATCCCCACAGGGCGGGCAATTCCGGCGCTTGCCCAATAGCGGATTTCGTCGGAACGTCAACGGGCCGAGGGACACGGCAGCGCGGAAATCCGGGGAGACCCGGGGCTCAAGGCGAACCGGTCCGGCTCTCGGATCCAGGGTAACGGGCGATCTCCGGATCGTAACGGACCCCGGACCGGATCAAGGCTTCGAGGCAGGGTTTCGGCCCACACCTCGGGGAACCGGATCGGGATCGGAAGACGGCGCAGGCCAGACCTGCGGGACGCGACCGGACCAGAGTCGAGGGATACAGCCGACCGTCACCGGGGTTCGCTCCGCTGACGCCCAGGCCAGGGTCCAGAACTCAATGGCCAAGTCCAACCCGGACTTGGCGAGGGCGCGAAACGCAACGGTTCGACCGGGCGTTTCGCGCCCTCGCTCAATTCCGGCGCCCGCCCGGCTGCGCCCTTCCCTCTTTCCGATTGCGATGACAGACTGACAGTCGACCAGTCCGGGAGAGACCCATGCGCCTGACCCTCGCCATCGCCGCAGCCCTCATCGCCGGGCCCGTCGTCCTGCCGCTCGCGGTTCAGGCCCAGGACCGTCCCCCGGCATACACCAATGCCGAGGCCTGCCTTCGGGACCGCGCCGCCGACGCCGCGGCCGTCAGCAGCGGGGCGACCGACGCCGCGGAATTCCTGCTGGGTTACCTCTGCGCCGAGACCGTCGGCTATGCAGCGGCCTTTGAACAGAATACCGCCTCGCTCCTGACCATGAGCGACATGGCGTCGGGCATGGGCCAGATGGCCGGCCAGTCCGGCACCAAGACCGGCGAAAATCCCTTCGACTTCTCCGCCATGTTCGGCGGCCTCAAGGTCGACCCGGTCACCGGCGCCCTCGTCTCAGACCCCGACGCGGAGGGCGGTTTCATGAACGGCACGCTCAAGGCCCAGGCGTCGCAGATGAGCGCCCTGTTCGGGGACCGCCCGCCCGTTTTCCTCCGCGTTCTCGCCGGGGAGCTCGTCCTCCGGCAGCGCCGCTAGCCCTTGCCGGAAACCGCCCTTTCCTTCGCGGAAGTCAGGCCCTAAACCTTGGCCATGCGCCGCCCGCCCGTCCGCCTTGCCTCTCTGGATCGTCGAATCCTGCTGACCGGTGCCGCGGCGCTCGCTCTGTCAGCGACGGTGGCTGCCTGTGGGTCTTCCGAACCGGCCATCGACGAGAACGGCCGCATTCGCCTGCGCCTTGCCATCGATGGTCCCGCGAGCGTCGAGCTGGGCGGCTTCTATCAGGCGCTGGCCACCGGTCTTTACGAAAAGCGCGGCCTGAATGTTCAGCTGGTGCGGCCCGGCTTCGGTCAGGATGTGCCGCGTGCCCTGGCTTCGGGCAATGCCGAACTCGGCCTCGCCGCCAACAGCTTCATTCCCCTGCGGCTGGTTGAGGAGGAGGCCCCGGTCAAGGCTGTTGCCGCCTTCTTCCAGAAATCCCCGCGCGCCCTGATCCGTCACGCGGACGTCGCTGCGGATGCGGACCAGCCCGCCACGCCCCCGCCCGTTCAGGTGGCCGAAGCCGATCGCGAGACCCTCTGGCCCTGGTACCAGGCGCTCAACGACCTCACCGACGACCAACTCGCCGACCATGACCTTGAGGCCTTCATCCGCGACCCGAATGCCCGCATCCTCGGTCATGTGACGCGCGAGCCCATCCTGATCCCCGAAGCGGGCGGCGCGCCCCCCACCAGCCGCCTGCTGTTCGAGGACGGCTTTGCCTCCTACGGCACCCTCGTGCTGGCCCCCACGGCCTTTGCCCGCGACAATGACGAGGCGCTACGGGCCTTCATCGCCGCCTCGATCGAAGGCTGGGCAGCCTATATCGAGGGGGATCCTGACCCCGCTCACACCCTGATCCGACGCGCCAATCGCGCGGCAACCCGGGAGCAGCTGGAGCAGGCCCGCGACGCCTTGCTCGACGCTGCCCTCGTCACCGGCGACGACCCGTCGGCCCCCATCGGCAGCATGTCCGCGGATCGCTGGCGCGCCTTTTACGAGAGCATGTCAGAGGCAGGCGTCTTCCCGGTCGGGCTCGACTGGCAGCAGGCCTTCACCACCGACTATCTGTCGCCCGCCGCGGCGCCGGCCCCCGCCGGCTGAACAGACCGCGCGCGTTAAGGCTGTTTGCCTGCGGCTGTTAGCGACAGGTTAAGTCTGGACGCCTTAACCTTTGGTTCGATCCCCCATTTGCCGGAGGTGGAATGCGACCCGACCCGTCCACATCGCTGTTCCTGAGCCGCCCCTTGCTCTGCGCTGGCATGGCGCTGGGCCTGACGGCTCTGGCGATGCCCGCCGTGGCCCAGGACGCGCCGGCCCTTCGCTATCTGGACTGGAACGGTCGCCCCGAGCCCGTGGCCATGGCCCGCGCCGCCCCCGCCACCCGGGGCGACGTCCCGGCTCTCCGTTCCGCCTCACCCGTCATCCCCCATGCGGGCAGCCAGTCGATGGCCGCCGTCCCGCAACTGCGTCCGGCCTCGCCCCTTCTGTCCGGCCGCAGCGTTGACGCCAGTGGCCGCCCCGGCCTGACCCCGGCCGACGCCTTTTTCGCGCCGCCGCCGGTTCAGTCCCGTCCCCAGCCGACACCGGCGGCCGTCGTGCCCGCCCCTGCCCCCGTTCGGACCGTGGCCGCCC
>Ga0114898_1000407_pt1 | contig 34269 bp, 28 predicted proteins | sample Malvired_Geostar_FD_83496 | JGI IMG/M metagenome (GOLD analysis project Ga0114898, IMG submission 83496) | Marine viral communities from the Global Malaspina Expedition - Malaspina viral metaG DeepMed_Geostar | ecosystem: Environmental > Aquatic > Marine > Oceanic | place: Mediterranean Sea...
ATGCATACTTATCTCGATTTCGAGAAACCGATTGCCGAACTGGAAGGCAAAGTGCAGGAGCTGAAGCTCCTTGCGCAGGAAGACCCGTCCGTCAGCATTGGCGATGAGGTGTCGAAGCTCGAGCAGAAAGCGTCTCAGCTTCTTCAGGAAACCTATGCTTCGCTTACGCCCTGGCAGAAGGTGCAGGTTGCGCGTCATCCCTCGCGCCCGCATTTCCTGGATTACGTTGAACGCCTGGCTGAAGATTTCACGCCGCTTGCGGGCGACCGCGTTTATGGCGAAGACTCCGCCATCGTCGGCGGTATTGGCCGTTTCCGTGGCCGGTCGGTCATGTTTGTCGGTCACGAAAAAGGTTCCGACACGCAGGGCCGTATTAAACATAATTTCGGCATGGCCCGGCCCGAGGGGTATCGCAAGGCGATTCGCCTGATGACGCTTGCCGAGCGCTTCGGCATTCCCGTCGTCACGCTCGCCGATACGTCGGGGGCCTATCCCGGCATGGAAAGCGAAGAGCGCAGTGTGGCGGAAGCGATTGCGCGTTCGACCGACCGTTGTCTTTCTCTCGGGGTGCCGCTTATTTCCGTCATTATCGGCGAAGGCATGTCGGGTGGAGCCATCGGCATTGCCTGCGGCAACCGTGTGCTGATGCTCGAACACTCGATCTACAGCGTCATCTCACCTGAAGGTGCGTCCTCGATCCTCTGGCGCAGTTCCGACAAGGCGAAGGATGCGGCAACCGCCATGAAGATCACCGCCCAGAATCTTCATGAGCTTGGCGTGATCGATCGTATCCTGCCGGAGCCTGTCGGCGGTGCGCATCGCGAACGCAATCAGATGATCAAGGAAACCGGCGATGCGATTGCCGAGGAGCTGAAGGGCCTTGAAAAGCTCGATGCCGACTCGATTCGCCGCGTCCGCCGCGAAAAGTTCCTCGCGATGGGCCGTATCGGGCTTTCGTGAATCCGGCTTGAACTGTCTTCGCCCAAACCGGTCCGGCGTCCGGGCCGGTATCTCCCTTGCCGCGCCTCAAGCCCAGAAAAACATGATGAGCGGCACAGCGACGATGGTGACGACGATTTCAAGCGGCAAGCCGAGCCGCCAGTAATCCGAAAACCTGTAGCCGCCCGGCCCCATCACCAGCGTGTTCGACTGGTGCCCGATCGGTGTGAGGAAGGAGCAGCTGGCACCAATGGCGATGGTCATGAGGAAGGCGTCGGGATTGACGCCCATCGCCTGCGCGGTCGCAATCGAGATCGGCGCCATGATGAGTGCCGTGGCGGCGTTATTCACGACATCGGTCAATACCATCGTGGCGACGAGAAGGAGCATGACGACGGCCCATACGGGCAGCGTTCCCGCCGTCCCCGCAATGCTTTGCGCGATAAGAAGGTCGGCGCCCGTGTTGTGGAGCGCCTGTCCGACGGGGATCATCGCGCCGAGCAGCACGATGACGGGCCAGTCGATATGCCGGTATAAATCGCGCAGCGGCAAGATGCCGGTAATGACATAGAGGATGATCGCAGCGATGAAGGCGACGGCGATCGGCAGGACGCCCGTCATTGAGAGGACAATGGCGCCTGCGAAGATCGCGAAGGCGGTTCCCAGCCGTTGTGCACTGCCGAGGCGGAGGCCGCGTTCGGGGAGCGGCAGCAGGCCGAGTTCGGGCGGCACCTGCAGGTCTTCTCTTTCTTTTGTTTGCAGCAACAGCACGTCGCCTGTCTGAAAGCGGACGTTGTGAAGCCTTCCGCCGACCGGCTTGCCCTGGCGCGCTACGGCGAAGAGTTGAAATTCGTCCTGCGCGAGTCGCGCAAGCGTTCGCGGACCGAAGCCGATCAATGGAGAATTCGGTCCGACAATCGCCTCCATGAGCTTCAGATCCGAACTCGTGATGTCGGCGCGGGTTTCACCTTCCGGGCTCATGAGCTCCAGCCCCTGCTTGTTGAGAAACTCGGTCATGTCTACGGGGTCGGCGCGAAGAATAAAAAGATCGCCCGCTGCAATCGGCTGCCAGGATTCCGGCTGATAGAGCTGTCCGTCGTCGCGCACGCGCGCGGCAATGGCGATATCCTCGCCCGCCGCTGTCTCCATATGCGTGACGCGGCGGCCGACCAGGGGACTTTTTTCGCGAACGCGGACTTCGATCACATATTCCTCAAGAGAAAACATGTCTTCGGGTTGAACGCCGCCTTTACGTTCGCGCGGAATGAGCCGCCATGCGCCGAGTGCGATAAAGAGAATGCCGATCACCGCAATTGGCAGGCCCACCCATGCGAAGTCGAACATATGGAACGGTTCCTCCGTATAGGAACGGCGAAAGCTCGCGATAATGATGTTGGGCGGCGTGCCGATCAGCGTGATCATGCCGCCAAGCATCGAGCCGAAGGCGAGCGGCATCAGCAGCATGGCGGGCGGGCGTCCGCGTTCGGTTGCCGTTGCAAGGGCAACCGGCAGCATGATGGCCAGTGCGCCAACATTGTTCATGAAGGATGAGGCCAATGCGACGACACCGGTCAGCACGGCGATGTGGCCTGTCGCCGTTTTGGTGAGCGGTCCGATCCGTTGCACGATGACATAGACGAGGCCGGAGCTTCGCAATGCTTCGGAAACGACAAGGACGGCAGCCACGGTGATGACAGCGGGGTGGCCGAAGCCCGACAGCAGTTCCGCCGGCTCGACCAGTCCCGTGAGTCCGACGGCGACCAGCGAGATCAGCGCAACGATATCGTGGCGCAGCTTGCCGGAGGCGAACAGGACGAGGGCGAGAAAGAGAATACCGAAGGAAAGGCCCTGCTCAAGGGTCATGAAGGGGCGTTTCCTTTCGTGATCCCCATCTCGCGAAATGCGTCGCGTACGTCGTCGGCAAAGAGGTCGGGTTCTTCCATCGCGGCGAAGTGTCCGCCACGATCCATGATGCGCCAGCGTACGATGTTGTAGCCGCGTTCGGCCCAGGAGCGCGGTGTGTCCGGCAACACGTCGATCGGATATTCGGAATAGGCGGTCGGTACTCGTACCTTCTCGCCGGGCCGGAGCTGGGACGAGCCTTCGGCGGGACCTGCCTTGTAGAGCGTGTTCGCGGTGTTGATTGTTCCGGTGAACCAGTAGATCGAGAACTGGGTCAGGATATCGTCGAAGGGAAAGCGCGCGAGCATGCCCTCCATCGTGTCGGTCTTGTCGGTGTCGCCGAGACGGTAATATTTATCGGCGAGCCAGCCCGCGAGGCCGGCAGGGCTGTCCATCAAGCCGAAGGCAAGCGCCATCGGCTTTGTCGACTGGATCGAGCGGTAGCCTTCTTCCTGCCGCCACCATTTCTGCATCCCGGCGATCCAGTGGCCTTCCTCTTCGCTCACCGGCGGCTGGCTTTCATGCTTCAGCGAGGGCCGGAGCGGCAGCATGGTGAGGTGGATGCCCATGAGACTATCGCTGTGCTGGAGGGCAAGGCGCGATGTCACGAAGCTTCCCCAGTCGCCCGCCTGCGCCGCATAGCGGTCATAGCCCAGCACCTCCGTCATTACCCGGTGCCAGAGGCCGGCGATTGCCGCCGGGCCTATCGGCTTTCTCGGCAGCGAGGAAAAGCCATAGCCGACAAGCGAGGGAACTATAACGTCAAAGGCCGGTCCCGGCTTTCCGTATTTCTCCGGATGCGCCAGCGGATCGACGACGTCGAGAAATTCGCGAAAGGTCGAAGGCCAGCCATGCGTCAGAATGAGCGGTACCGGATTGTCGCCCGTGCCGCGCTCATAGATGAAGTGGATGGTGTGATCCTCCCCCTCCTCATCGCTCAGCGTGGCGCGGTATTGGGGAAAGCGGTTGAGCTTCGTTTCGGCTTCGCGCCAGTCGAAATCGTCGCGCCAGTATTCGACCAGCCGCTCCATATAGGAAAGGTTCGTGCCATAGTCCCAGTTCTCGTTCCCGAGCGGTTCGTTGGGCATACGTGTGCGTTGCAGGCGTCGCTTCAGATCCTCGACCTCCGCCTCCGCGACATGGATGGAGAAGGGGTCAGCCGGCACGATGCGATGCGTCATGCTGTATTCACTCCTTCACCTGATTGACGAAGGCGCGCACATCGTCGGCGAATAGCTTGCCGGTTTCGAGGGCCGCGAAATGACCGCCATGCTCGAAATCGCTCCAGTGGACAATGTTGTAGCCCTTCTCCACCATGCTGCGCGGCGGAAAGACGAGAAACTCCTTCGGGAAATTGGCGATACCCGTTGGTATGTCGACCTTCGTACCGGGAGCCATGTTGGTGCCGCCTTCCTCGAACATACCGCGGTAGAACCACGTGGCCGTGTTGAAGGTTCCCGTGACCAGATAAATCATGATGTTGGTGAGGAGCTGGTCCTTGGTGAAGGCGTTTTCGATGTGCTCCTTGCCGTCCGGGCCGCGCCGGTCCGACCAGCCGTGGAATTTTTCCACAATCCAGGCAGCCGCGCCCACAGGGCTATCCATCATTCCGTAGGAAAGCGTCAGCGGCTTCGTCATTTGCAGACGCATATAGGCGCTTTCGAGCTCGAAGGTCATCGCGGCGCCAGCCGCCCATTGCTGCTCGGCTTCCGTTTCGGGAAGCGCCGCGGGCCGCAAGCCATACATGTTGAGATGTACTGCCTTGCAGCCGCCGCCCTTCGTGACAGCGTGCTCATAGGCCAGCCAGCCCGAAACGATGGAGCCCCAGTCGCCACCCTGCGCGATGTAGGTATCGTAGCCGAGCACGTCGCGCATGAGCTTGTCCCAGAGCGCGGCGGTGCCTTTCGGGCCGATGGGCTTTTTCAGTTTTCCCGAAAAGCCGTATCCCGGCAGTGAGGGCACGACGAGGTTTACACCTTCTTCCGCGTTGCCACCGAACTTCTCGGGATGAGCGAGCTGCTCGATCACATCGTAGAACTCAAAGACGGAGCCCGGCCAGCCATGCGTGAGTAACACCGTCTCCGGGTTGGTGCCCGAGCCTTTCACATGGATGAAGTGAACCTTGTAGCCATCTACCTCGGCGTGGAACTGCGGAAAGGTATTGAATTTCTTTTCCGCCGCGCGCCAGTCGAACTTGTCCGTCCAATAGGTGCAAAGTTCACGCATATATTCCATGTCGGTGCCATAGGCCCAGCGGTCGCTGCCTGGCGCGATCTCCGGCATCTCGTGCCATTCATAGGCGCGCACTTTCGTCGTGATGGCGTCGAGCTTTCCCTGGGGAATCTCGATGGTGAAGGGAGTGGGGGTCATTTCCGCCTCGCTGCGTTTGTTTTCATTCTTCGTTGCAGGCGATTATGGCAGCGCGGGACGCTGCCGCAAACGGTCGAGATTGCGGGAGGGGGGGCGCGCCAGTAGAGTTGCCGGACCAAAAGAACATAAAAATCGAGGGGAGAGGAAATGGCCGAAGCCGCAATGGCCAAGGGAGCAGTGCCTGCGAAGCTGTCGCCGGGCTACAGACGTTATGCACTAATGATTCTCGTGCTCGGCTATACGTCGAGCCACGTCGATCGCAATATCATGGGAATCCTTCTTGAGCCCATCAAGGCGGAGCTCCTTCTTTCCGACACGCAGCTGGGCTTTCTCTCCGGCATCGCTTTCGCGATTTTCTACGCAACGCTCGGAATTCCAATTGCGCTTGTCGCCGACCGGGGGAACCGGCGAAACATCATCGCATGGGCAATCGCCATCTGGAGCGGCATGACGGCGCTTTGCGGCCTTGCCGGCAATTTCTGGCAACTTGCACTCGCGCGTATCGGCGTCGGCGTCGGTGAGGCAGGCTCAAGTCCGCCCTCCCATTCGATGATCGCCGACATGTATGGACCGGACGAACGCGCCAGCGCCATGGCGGTCTATTCGCTCGGTGTCTATCTCGGCGTGATGATCGGCTTCCTTATCGGCGGTTGGGTTGCTGTCTGGTATGGCTGGCGCTCGGCCTTCTTCGTAGTCGGGTTGCCGGGGCTTCTGCTTGCTCTTCTTGTCCGGTTCACGCTGGTCGAGCCAGAGCGTGGCGGGGCGGACGGCATGGCGCCGGAAAAGGCGGATACGCCGCTCAACATCAAGACCGGCTTCGGCCTTGTGAGGGAGGGGTCCCGTCACCTCTGGCACACGGCAGCCGCGCGTCACGTCGTTTGCGGTGTCACCATCACATCCTTCGTCGGTTATGGTGGCGTGATGTGGGGGCCGGCCTTCCTTATCCGCACGCACGGCATGTCGATTGGCGAAGTCTCGACCTTCCTTGCCATCATCGTCGGTGTGATCGGTGGTCTGGGCGCCTATATCGGGGGACACATGACGGACCGTCTCGCGCGGAAAGACGAGCGCTGGAACACCTGGGTCGTCGCCTGGGCGAAGATGCTGGTCGTGCCGTTCATTGCCGCCTTCTACCTGATGGACAACACGCCGGCCTTTTATCTCGGCACTTACCCGGTCTCGATCCTTTGGGTTCTCTATGTGCCGATCTCCTTCCTCGGCGCCTTCTATCTGGGGCCGTCCTTCGCGATGATCCAGACGCTGACGCCGCCCGCGAAACGCGCGCTCGCCTCCGCCGTGATGCTTTTCATCCTCAATATCATCGGCCTCGGCTTCGGCCCGCAATTCGTCGGCATCCTGTCAGATTTTTTCAATCACACGATGGGCATGGGCAACCAGTCGCTGCGCTGGGCGCTGTTCGGCACGTCGTTGCTCAACCTCTGGGCGGCGGCACACTACTTCCTCGCCGGCCACTATCTGAAAAAATCTTCATCGGCCGGTCATCGCGCCTGACCGGCATCGCATAAACGGAAAGAGCCGCGCTTCATGCGCGGCTCTTATTGTTTCGGCCCGTCGGGGATTTAAGTGGTGGCGTCAGAGCGCGCCGTGACAGTGTTTGTACTTCTTGCCGGAGCCGCAGGGGCAGGGTGCGTTGCGCGGGGTCTTGCCCCATGTGCGCGGATCGTTCGGGTCCATGGCAACGCCCGGGTCGTTCCGCGCCGGGCGCTGAAGGGTGGCGGTGTCGCCATCCGCGAATTCCTCTTCGCCGGTCACCGGATCGGCATGGTGAGCATGCATTTCAGGCAGCGGTTCGTTCTCGATCTTCGGGGCCTGTTCTTCCGTCACAAACTGAGCGGCGGAGAGCTGCCGTGTCACGTCTTCGCGAAGCCGCGCAAGAAGACTTTCGAAGAGTTCGAAGGCTTCGGACTTGTATTCATTGAGCGGATCGCGCTGTGCATAGCCGCGCAGGCCGACGGCCTGGCGCAGATGATCGAGCATCATCAGATGTTCGCGCCAGTGAAGGTCGAGTGTCTGCAACAGGACAGCTTTCTCGACCTGACGCATGAGCTTCGGGCCGACCTGTGCCGCCTTCGCGGCCATCAGGCGGTCGGAGGCTGCATTGATGCGTTCGCGGATTTCCTCGTCGGCAATGCCTTCCTCTTCCGACCATGTTTCCACCGGCAGGTCGAGGTCGAGGTTCTTCTTCGCGTCTTCCTTCAGGCCCGCAAGGTTCCACTGCTCCGCATAGGCCTTCTCGGGCACATGTAGCGACACCATGTCGTCGATCACCTGACGGCGCATGTCCTCCACCGTCTCCGACACGTCGTCTACGCGCATGAGTTCGACGCGCTGCTCGAAGATCGCGCGCCGCTGATCGTTCATTACATTGTCGTATTTCAGAAGGTTCTTGCGGATATCGTAGTTCCGCGCCTCGACCTTCTGTTGTGCCTTTTCGAGTGCCTTGTTGATCCAGGGGTGGACGATGGCTTCGCCTTCCTGGAGACCGAGCTTCTGCAGCATGCCGTCCATGCGGTCCGTGCCGAAGATGCGCATCAGGTCGTCGTCGAGAGACAGGTAGAATTTGGAGCGGCCGGGGTCGCCCTGACGGCCGGAGCGACCGCGGAGCTGATTGTCGATGCGCCGACTTTCGTGGCGTTCGGTGCCGATGACGTAAAGGCCGCCGGCTTCGAGAGCCTGACGTTTCTTTGCCTCGATATCGGCCTTCACTTCTTCCGTCTTGCGGGCTAGCTCGGCTTCATCCTCGATACCCGCCGTCTCGTCGGCGAGACGCATGTCGATATTGCCACCGAGTTGAATATCGGTGCCGCGGCCGGCCATGTTCGTTGCGATGGTGATTGCGCCGGGTACGCCCGCCTGCGCCACGATATGCGCTTCCTGTTCGTGGTAGCGCGCGTTCAGAACCTTGTGCTTGACCTTCTTCTTCTTCAGAAGCTCGGACAGTGTCTCCGATTTTTCGATAGAGGTCGTGCCGACAAGGACGGGCTGGCCGCGCGCCGCGCAGTCCTCGATCTCGACGATCATCGCCTCGTATTTTTCGAGAGCCGTGCGATAGACCTCGTCGTCTTCGTCCACACGGGCAATCGGCTTGTTTGTCGGGATTTCAAGCACTTCGAGGCCGTAAATATCGCCGAACTCGTTTGCTTCCGTCAGGGCGGTACCCGTCATGCCCGACAGCTTTTCGTACATGCGAAAGTAGTTCTGGAAGGTGATCGAGGCGAGCGTCTGGTTTTCCGGCTGGATCTGCACACGCTCTTTCGCTTCGAGTGCCTGGTGCAGCCCGTCGGAATAGCGCCGGCCTTCCATCATGCGGCCGGTGAACTCGTCGATGATGACGACCTTGCCCGCCTTGACGATGTAGTCCTTGTCCTTCTGGAACATCTTGTGTGCGCGCAGCGCGTTGTTCACATGGTGAACGATGGAGATGTTCTCGATATCGTAGAGGCTTCCTTCCTCCAGGATGGCCTGCTCCTTGAGGATGCCCTCGATGCGCTCATTGCCCTCCTCGGTGAGATTGACGGTGCGCTGCTTCTCGTCGAACTCGTAATCATCTTCGCCGATCAGCGGAATCACTTCGTCGATGGAGAGATAAAGGTCCGATTTGTCGTCCAGCGGGCCTGAAATGATGAGAGGCGTACGCGCCTCGTCGATCAGGATCGAGTCCACTTCATCGACGATCGCGAAGGCATGGCCGCGCTGCACCATCGAGGTGAGCTGGTACTTCATGTTGTCGCGGAGATAGTCGAAGCCGTATTCGTTGTTCGTGCCGTAGGTAATGTCGGCGGCATAGGCTTGGCGGCGCTGGTCGTCGGTGAGCCCGTGAAGGATCACCCCGACTTCAAGGCCGAGGAAACGGTGGACTTCGCCCATCCATTCGGCGTCGCGCTTGGCCAGATAGTCGTTCACGGTAACGATGTGGACGCCCTTGGCCGGCAATGCGTTCAGATAGGCGGCCAGGGTCGAAACAAGGGTCTTGCCTTCGCCGGTCTTCATTTCGGCGATGTTGCCGTCATGAAGCACCATGCCGCCTATGAGCTGGACATCGTAATGGCGCTGGCCGAGCGTACGTTTCGCCGCTTCCCGCACGGTAGCGAAGGCTTCCGGGAGAATTTCGTCGAGGGTCGCGCCATCCGCCAGCCGGGCGCGGAATTCGGCGGTCTTTGCCTTCAGAGCATCGTCGCTCAGGGCAGCCATATCCGTTTCGAGCGCGTTGATCGCTTCGACACGGGCGTTGTAAGCCTTGATCTTCCGGTCATTGGCGGAGCCGAAAAGACGCTTGGCGAAGGCGCCCAAGCTTGCCATCAGGTCAAATTCCTCTTGCGGTGCGCTCCCGATGTAAGGGCGCGTCTCAGCCTTGTCAATCGAACGCGGATGCATGGCGATTCCGGCGGAAGCCCGCGCTCCGTTCCAAGTCGTTTCTGGCGGGTGTCCGGTTGTTTCCCGCAAGCGTCTGGCGGGCCGCCGGCGGGCGAGAGGTGTGGCGCTTGTGTGACCAAAGGGCCCGGCTCATTATGGGCGGCCCAAATTTGGCCCGTTTTGACCGTTTCCCTGCATCCCATGAGCCCGAAAAGGCTGCTTACCCGCTAAGGAAGGCCCGTTCCATGTCCGTTTTCCGTCATTTCGCCTCTCCTGCCGCCATCGCGGCGGTTTTTCTGGCCGCTCTCGCTACAGGGCCCGCGCTTGCCCAGCAGGAAGACGTGCCTGACGAGGTGGTCGCGACGGTCGATGGCACACCGATCCGTTATTCGGACCTCGCCATGGCGGATGAGGAGATGGGGGCGGTGCTTGCCCAGCTCGAACCGCAGGTCCGCTTCCAGTATCTCCTTGGCATGCTGATCGACCGGCGCGTCGTCGCGCTCGAGGCAAAGGAAAAGCATGTGGATGACGATCCGGCGGTCAAGAGCCGGCAGGATTATTTCAACGAGAAGGCGCTGCGTGACGTCTATTGGGTCCAGCTCATGCAGGACAAGGTGAGCGATGAGGCGATCAAGGCCGCTTATGAAAAGAACATCGCTTCTGCTCCGGCCGAGAAGGAGGCGCATGCCCGCCATATCCTGCTGGAAAGCGAAGAGGAGGCAAAGAAGGTTGCTGCCGAGATAGAGGGCGGCAAGAGCTTCGAGGCGGCAGCGAAGGAATATTCGCGCGACCCCGGTTCCTCCGATGACGGCGATCTCGGTTTCTTTCGCAAGGAGGAGATGGTGCCGGAATTCGCCGAAGCGGCCTTTGCCATGAAACCGGGCGAGGTTTCCGGCCCGGTTCAGACGCAGTTTGGCTGGCACGTCATTCAGCTTGTCGAGTTCCGCGATCTGCCCAAGCCGACGCTTGACGAAGCGCATGATGAAATTGTGAGGAGAATCGCACGCGAGGAGGGGCAAAAGCTCATGGAGAAATTGCGCTCCGGTGCGAAGATCGAGATTATCGGCGTCGAATCGGCCGCACCTTCGTCCGGACGTCCGCAGCTTGCGCCGCCGGTCGAAGAATGATGCGCCGAATGCATGACAGCTAGCAGGCGGAGCGACCGATGGTGACGAAGAAGACGGCGCGGACGGGCACCAAAATCCCGGTCAAACCGAAGCGCAAGACGAGCGGCAAGGCGAAACCCCATAGCAAGGCGAAGCAGACCCGTGCCCAGCGCAAGACCGTGAAGCCGAAGACTGCCGAGAAGGCGAAGCCGAAGGTGTCGGAAAAGCCGGCTCGCAAGGTCGCGAAGAAGCCGGTCAAGAAGAAGGCCGCGCCCAAGGTCTCCCCTCTTGCGCCAAAAACCTATGCGAAGCTGCCGCCCGTCGAGGGCGTTCTTCTCGGCACGACGGCGGCGGGCATCAAATACAAGGGACGTACGGACCTTCTCGTTGTGAAGATGGCCGAGGGTACACAGGTTGCCGGTGTCTTCACGACCTCCAAAACGGCTTCCGCACCCGTCGAATGGTGTAAATCGAGCCTCGCGGATGGCGGCGAGGGCCGGATGCTTGTCGTCAATTCGGGCAATTCCAACGCCTTCACCGGCAAGGCGGGGGTCGCGACCGTCAAGGCGACGGCGGCTGCCGCCGCGCAGGCGGGGGGATGCCGCCAGAAGGATGTCTTCATTGCCTCCACCGGCGTCATCGGTCAGCCGATGGACCCCGAACCCGTGGTGAAGGGTATCGATGCCGCGCTCGGCAGCGCCGCAGCCGATAAATGGGACGAAGCCGCCCGCGCCATCATGACGACCGACACCTATCCCAAGCTTGCGACGCGCAAGGTGAAGATCGGCGGCGCCGAGGTCACGATCAACGGCATCGCCAAGGGTTCCGGCATGATTGCGCCGGACCTTGCAACCATGCTCGTCTTCATTTTCACGGATGCGGCGATCCCCGCCAAGGTCCTGCAGACGCTGCTTCTGCTTGGCGTGCGCGACAGCTTCAACGCCATTACGGTCGATAGCGACACCTCGACCTCGGATACGGTGCTTGTCTTTGCGACGGGCGAGGCCATGAAGGACGAGCCGCGCATCGCGCGGGCGGGCGATACCCGTCTCCGCGATTTCCGTGCCGCGCTGGACGACATCATGCTCGATCTCGCGCATCAGGTCGTGAAGGACGGCGAGGGGGCGACGAAATTCGTCCGCATCGCGGTTTCCGGCGCACAGAGCCACCAGGCCGCCCGGCGTATCGGCATGTCGATCGCGAATTCTCCTCTCGTGAAGACCGCGATTGCGGGCGAGGACGCGAATTGGGGCCGTGTGGTCATGGCGGTCGGCAAGTCGGGAGAGGCAGCGGATCGCGACAAGCTCACCATCCGCATAGGCGGCATCGATGTCGCGAAGAACGGCATGGCCGTTCCCGGCTATGATGAGACGCCGGTCGCACGGCACATGAAGGGCACGGATATCGATATCGCCGTCGATGTCGGTGTCGGCAAGTCCTCCGCCACGGTCTGGACCTGCGACCTCACCCACGAGTACATCCGTATCAATGCGGATTACCGCAGTTGATCCTGTTTACTCTTTTTTAACCACGATCGCACAAGGCGCGGCAGCAGGCCGCAGCCTCCACCCCGCCTTAACCCGGAGACTTCAGCATGGGAGACGAGCGCGAAGGCAAGACGGTCGAGCCCAAACGGCTTGTGCTCGTCGCGGCCTGCGTACTTGTCGATGCGGATGGGCGGGTTCTTCTCGCCCGCCGTCCCGAGGGCAAGCCGATGGCGGGCCTCTGGGAGTTTCCGGGCGGCAAGGTCGAGCCGGGTGAAGTGCCCGAGGCCTGCCTCATCCGGGAGCTGAAGGAAGAGCTTGATATCGACGTCGCGAAGGCCTGTCTTGCGCCGCTGACCTTCGCGAGTCACGAATATGAGGGCTTTCACCTCCTGATGCCGCTTTATGTCTGCCGGCGCTGGGAGGGACAGGTCCGGGCTCTCGAAGGGCAGGCGCTGACATGGGTGCCTCCAGCGAGGCTACGAGAATATCCGATGCCGCCCGCGGACGAGCCGCTGGTGGCGGTAATACGCGATCTGCTCTAGGGCGGTGCAGACAATGAGGGCAGTGAAGATGAAGTATCGGGAATTCTGGCGGGTCTTCTGCGCAGACGAAAGCGGCGCCACGGCAGTTGAATATGGTCTCATTCTCGCAGGCATCTGCATCGCGGTTATCGCCGCGGTCAGCGGCGTGGGCGAAGCCATTTCCGCTTTGTTCATTGATGTGATCGTGCCCGCTCTCAATTGATGCTCAGGGCTGGCCTTCAGCGGGGTGTCTTGTCTCCCGCCGGCCGCTCCACCGTGCCGAGCGCATCGGCAAGGCGCGTTTCGGCGCTGCCGGGCGTCAGCGGCTTCTGCTGGCCTTCATGCGGCGCCCACCCCGTCACGATGACGATGTCGAATGTCGCGGGCACGCGCCCGTCCGGCAGTCCGAATTTTTCCCGGTAGATTTCCGCGGCTCGCATCAGGGTCGTGCGCCGCAGCGGCGTCCGCCGCCGCTCGGAGAGCGCATTCGTTTCGCCCATGCCGCGCAGCTCCGCCATCAGCCTCAGCGGGTCGGCATAACGCACAGTCACCCGGTCCGTATCGGCGACGGGCAGCGCGAAGCCCGCCCGCTGGAGAAGGCTGCCCATGTCGCGCAGATCCGCGAAGGGCGATATGCGGGGCGAAAGACCGCCCTCGCATTCGATTTCAGCCTCACCGAGCGATTGCCGCAACTCCGTCAATGTTTCCCCGCCGAAAAGCGCGGCAATGAAAAGCCCGTCGGGTTTCAGCGCGCGGCGGACCTGGATCAGTGTGCCCGGCAAGTCGTTCACCCAGTGGAGCGAGAGAATGCTGGTCACGAGGTTGATGCTGCGGTCGGCGAAGGGAAGCATCTCTTCGTCCGCCACGATCTTGGGCCCCGTGGCATGGCGCAGCATCTCGCCGGAGAGGTCGGCTGAAATCAGGGTGCCGATCTTGCCATCCTGCAAGGCTGCGTCAGCCATTGCCTGGCGGAGCGCGCCCCGATGTGCGCCTAGGTCGGCGGCGACCTCGAAGCCGTGGTTCACGCCCGCTATCCGTTCCACGATGTCCTCTCCCGCCCGGCGCACGAGGAAGTCATGCGAGGGGAAGTTCTCAGCGGCCCTGTCGCGGCGGCGGCGCAGTGTGGTGCGGTCGAAGACGTGCATTCGGGGGCCGGTCTCTCTGGGGTCTGTTTCTGGCATGGCGCGCATATTGGGTGCGGCGTGCTCTGGCCGCAAGGCCGGCTTTTCCCGTGCTAGTCTCGTGGAGGGCTGGGCGCGAGGAGCAGATGGCGGCTTTCGGGGCATGGAGAGGGGAGTGGACGGCGCGGGCGAGGGTGGTGCTTGCTGGTCTGGCCGATGCGGTCCTGCCGCCTCTCTGTCTTTCCTGCGGCCGCGGGATCGAGGCGCATGACGCGCTTTGCGGGCGCTGCTGGTCCGAGGTGGATTTCATCGAGCGGCCCTGGTGCGCGGTGACGGGCATTCCCTTTCCCTATGAGGCGGGTGAGGGGGCGGTGAGTGCCGTGGCCCTCGCCCATCCGCCGCCCTATGCCCGTGCCCGGGCTGTCATGCGCTACAGCGATGCAAGCGCGCGGCTCGTTCATCGTTTCAAATATTCCGACCGGATGGAGGCGGCGCCCGCGTTTGCGCGCTGGCTCATGCGCGCGGGCGCGGACATTCTCGCGGATGCCGATCTGGTGGTGCCGGTACCGCTTCACCGGCAGCGGCTTTTTTCTCGCCGCTTCAATCAGTCGGCGGAACTTTCGCGCGTCATTGCGGATCTTGCGGGCATTGCTCATGAGCCGGCGCTCTTGATGCGCACGAGGGCGACGCGGCCGCAGGTGGGGCTGAGCGGCGATCAGCGCCGTCGCAACGTCGCCCGTGCCTTTGCCGTCCGTCCGGGGCGGGAGGAGCAGATCAGGCAGCGCAAGATCGTTCTCATCGACGATGTCATGACAACGGGGGCGACGGTCGAGGCCTGTTCGCGCGCGCTCCTGAAGGCGGGCGCGGCGGAGGTTTCCGTGCTTTGTCTTGCCCGGGTTGTTCCTGCGGGCGGCGCATCTATATGATATGTGACCCATTTTTGACGGAGTACCGCCCATGGCGGATGTAACAATCTATACGACCATGCTTTGCCCCTACTGCCACCGGGCGAAAAGCCTGCTGCAGAAGAAGGGTATTTCCTTCACCGAGATCGATGTCGGCATGGATGCCGGCAAGCGGAAGGAAATGACCCAACGCGCGCATGGCGGCTACACGGTGCCGCAGATTTTTGTCGGCGAGACCCATGTGGGCGGCTGCGACGATCTCTATGCGCTCGAGCGGGCAGGCAAGCTCGATTCCCTTCTCGCTGCCTGACCCATGAGTGCTGCCCCGCAATCCTTTCTCGCCGCCTGTGTGCAGATGCGCAGTTCCTGCGACGTTGCGGAAAATATCGCGACGGCGGGTGCGCTCGTTTCGGAGGCAGCAGAAAAAGGTGCCTCCTTCGTGATGACGCCGGAGATGACCTCTCTCCTCGTCACGAAGACGGATGATCTCTTTGCCAGCGCGCGCGAGGAAAAGGACGATGAGGCGCTGGCCGCTTTTCGTGTGCTTGCAGTGGAAAAGAGCATTTGGCTCCTTGCTGGCTCATTACCGATCAAGCTCTCCGGCACCAAGGTTGCGAACCGCTCCTTTCTGATTTCACCGGAGGGCGAGGTCGCGGCGCGCTACGACAAGATCCACATGTTCGATGTCGATCTCGAAGGCGGCGAAAGCTACCGCGAGAGCAAGAATTACGAGCCGGGCCGTGAAGCAATCATCGCGAAGCTTCCCTGGGGCCGCATCGGGCTTACGGTTTGCTACGATATTCGCTTTCCCCACCTCTATCGCACGCTAGCACAGGCAGGTGCCGATTTCCTCACCGTACCGGCCGCCTTCACGAAACAGACAGGCGAGGCGCATTGGCATACGCTTTTGAAAGCGCGCGCCATCGAGACGGGATGCTTCGTCTTTGCGCCTGCGCAGGGCGGCAAACATGAATGCGGTCGCGTGACTTATGGCCACAGCCTCATCATTGCACCCTGGGGCGAGGTGATTGCCGAGGCCGCGCATGACGAGCCGGGCGTCATCCTTGCGGAGATCGATACCGGACGCATTGCGTCCGCGCGGCGCAAGGTGCCAAGCCTCGGCCATGACCGAGACTTCAGTCTCCCGGAAAGCGGACAGGCGAGGCGCGTGTCATGATCCGATATGCACTTCTCTGCGAGAAGGACCATGAGTTCGATGGCTGGTTCTCTTCTTCCAGCGGATTCGATGCGCAGGTTGCGGCGGGCGATGTGCTTTGCCCGCATTGCGGCAGTTCGAAGGTGCGCAAGGCGCTGATGGCACCCAGCATCGGCAAAAATATCGGCAAGGTAGCGTCGAAGGATGCGGCGGCATCGACGCCGGCCGAGATGGCCCAGAAGATAAGGGGGGTGATGCTCGCCCTTAAAAAGCACGTCGAAGAGAATTGCGATTATGTTGGCGATGCCTTTGCGGAAGAAGCGCGCCGCATTCACTATGGCGAGACGGAGCATCGCGATATTTATGGCGAGGCCACGCCCGAAGAGGCGCTCGAACTGATCGAGGAGGGTGTCGAGGTCGCGCCGCTTCCGGTCACACCCCGCCGCCGCGCGAACTAGGCTTCCATGCCGAACACATCCCGCAGATAGGGATTGAGGAACCGTCCCTCCGGGTCGAGTTCCGCGCGCACTTCCAGAAAATCCTGCCACTTCGGATAAAGGCTCGCAAAGTCTGCCGCCTTCAGCGTGTTGAGCTTGCCCCAGTGCGGGCGGCCCTCATGTTTGCGGAAGATCGGCTCGATCAGGCTGAAGTAAGGCGTGTAGTCTTCTTCGTGATAGCGGTGAACGGCAATCGAGCAGCTCTCGCGCTTGTAGAAGGGGCTCAGCCAGATATCGTCGGGCGCGACGGTGCGGAATTCGATCGGAAAGAAGACTTCCACATCGTTCATCTCGATGGTTTCGATCACTTCTCGCAGTGCCTCGGGACCGGCTTCGCGTGGCAGGTGATATTCCATCTCGTTGAAGCGCATATTGCGCTCTGTCGACAGCGTCTTGTGCGAATAGTCGACGCGAGTTTCGGGCTCCATGCTGCCAAGGATCTTCTGGATCAGCCAGCGCCGCGTGGCGGGCGACCAGCCGAGCCAGTCCTGCAATTGCTGCAACTGGCGCAACCCGTCATCGTCCTCGTTCACAGGCTCTGGTGTTTCCGGTTCGTCCGTCAGGTCGTTGATGATGCCGATGGTCATGCCCGAATAGGGAATATAGTAGAATTCGAAATTGCGGTGCTTCGACCATAGCTCTGGCACCTGTTCCAGCATTTCCTCGACAGGTGCGGTCCAGGTGCGTTTCTTCAGCTTGTAAAGCGGGCACGCGGCGAACGTCGTTTCCGTCACGATGCCGAGCGCGCCGAGCGACACGCGGGCGGCCTGGAAAAGGTCCGGGTTTGTCCGGGCGTCGAGGTCGAGGGTTTCGCCTGATCCTGTTATCAGCCGCATGCCGTCGATAAAGGTCGAGAGCGACCCATCGTCTTGTCGGCGCTCACGAGCCCCGCCATGCGGTCGAGCGAGAGCAGGGTTCCTTCCGTCGGCACGAGGCCGGAGAAGGAATGTCCCGCGCCCACGGCGCGGATGGGCGTTGCGCCCTTGCTCACGATCTCAGCCAGTTCCGCTTCGCCCGAAGGGGCCACGCGCAGCGAGGGCGTGCAGCTTTGTGCGCCCGACCAGTTCTTCCACGGGATGATGCGCTTTGCGTCTTCCTCGGCGGCAAAGGCACTGGTGAGCGATGCCGGGATGGCGCCCGTTGCGGCGAGCGCGGAGGCGGAAGCGGCATATTGCAGAAGACGGCGGCGAGACAACATCACGGTGTTTCCCTGTTTTCGTCTTCTTCTTGCAGACTCGTGATGGAAGGAGCCGCCATGAAGCGTGTCAGCGTGAGGAAGTCTTCGGCGGTACATTCGATGCACTGGCCGAGCGGCGGCATGCCGTTGAAGCCATTCACGATATTGTCGAAGAGTTTGTCCTCGCCCTTCGTGAGACGCGGCGCCCAGGCCAGTGTGTCATGCGTTTGCGGTGCGCCCGTCGCCGGGTCTTCGTGGCAGGTCTTGCAACTTGCGGCATAGAGTTCGGTGCGTTCCGGGTTCAGCACCACAGGCTGCACCGCATCGGACTTTCCGTCGCACCCCGCAAGCATCGCTAGCGTGAGCGCAACCACGCAAATCCCCGTCCACTTTCTCATATGCCCCCCCCGTCTTTCGCCGATTCTTGTCGCGTGCCTCTTATTTTGCGGTCCGTTCGGCAAGCGCCATGTAGTTCACATCCGTGTCGCGGCCGAGCGACCATTTGTCGGCGAGCGGATTATAACTCACGCCGGTCAGCTCCTTGAGGATGAGCCCTGCCCGCGCAATGCCCGTTTCCATTTCGTTCGTCGTGATGAATTTCTTCCAGTCATGGGTGCCGCGCGGCAGCCAGCCGAGTACATATTCCGCGCCGACGATGGCGAAGGCATGCGCCTTCAGCGTGCGGTTGAGCGTCGCCACGAACATGAGGCCGCCCGGCTTCAGCATGCCCGCACAATCGGCAAGGAAGCGCATCGGGTCGGCAACATGCTCGATCACTTCCATGTTGAGGATGACGTCGAATGTCTCGCCCGCTTCCGCCAGCATTTCCGCCGTGGTGCAGCGATAGTCGATATCGAGGCCCTGTTCTGCAGCATGGACGCTCGCCGTCTTTATATTTTCCGCCGAGGCGTCCGCGCTCACCATTGACGCGCCGAGCCGGGCCATGGGTTCGGAGAGCAACCCCCCGCCGCAGCCAATATCGAGGAAGCGCAGTCCTTCGAAGGGCCGCACGGATTTCGGGTCGAGGCCGAAATGCGCAATGGCGCGCTCGCGGATATAGACGAGGCGGACGGGATTGAACTTGTGAAGGGGGCGAAATTTGCCCTGCGGATCCCACCATTCCGCGGCCATGGCCGAAAAGCGGGCGACTTCTGCGGGATCGATGCTGGAAGCCGAGTCTGCTGCTCTGGCCGCCCCTGCCGGTCCTTCATTCGTCTTCATCTGGGCCATTATGCAAGCTTTCCCCAGCGTCAATAAGGGTTTTTGTGGCAGCAACCGCTGGTTGCGGCTCTGCGCGAGGGCCTGTATGTATGGCCGCGCCCGGCGGCGCGGGTCCACCTTTCACGAGGTTATGATATAGGGCGCCATATAAAAGGTCTGGCCCTGTCAGGTCCAGCGCGCCGGTTTTTTGCGGCCTTTATCTGGCCGGCGATGAGGATAGTGGAAGAAGCAATGGCCAGACTGGTCATGAAATTTGGCGGAACCTCGGTGGCGGACATCGAGCGCATTCGCAATGTGGCGCTGCATGTGAAGCGCGAGGTCGATGCGGGTCATGAGGTCGCGGTCGTCGTTTCCGCTATGGCGGGCGCTACGAACCAGCTCGTCCAATGGGCGCGCGAAACCGCGCCGCTGCACGATGCGCGCGAATACGACACTATCGTCGCGAGCGGTGAGCAGGTCACGATCTCGCTGTTGTCGATCGAGTTGCAGCGCATCGGCATTCCCGCACGCTCCTGGCTCGGCTGGCAAATTCCGATCCGCACCGACGGGGCGCATGGCGCAGCCCGCATTCTCGACATTGATGGCAGCGAACTCGTCAACCGGCTCACTCAGGGACAGGTCGCGGTGATTGCCGGGTTCCAGGGTCTGGGGCCGGACAACAGAATCACGACGCTCGGCCGTGGTGGTTCGGATACCAGCGCGGTTGCAGTCGCCGCCGCGATCAAGGCAGATATTTGCGACATCTACACCGATGTCGACGGCGTCTATACGACGGACCCCCGCATCGTTGCGAAGGCCCGAAAGCTTGATAAGATCAGCTACGAAGAGATGCTGGAAATGGCGTCTCTCGGCGCCAAGGTTCTCCAGACCCGTTCCGTCGAACTTGCCATGGTTCATCGGGTGCGCCTGCAGGTCCGCTCGAGCTTCGCTGCGCCCGACGTCCCGCACAGTGCCTATGGCGCGGGCGATAATGGGCCCGGTACTCTAGTTTGCGACGAGGATGAAATCGTGGAACAGCAGGTCGTAAGCGGCATCGCCTATTCCAAGGACGAGGCGAAGGTGACGCTTGTGAAGGTCGAGGATAAGCCCGGCGTCGCCGCGCGTATCTTCGGTCCGCTCGCGGACAACTCCATCAATGTCGACATGATCATCCAGAACGTGTCGGATGACGGTAAAAGCACGGACATGACCTTCACCGTGCCACAGGCGGAGCTTGCCCGCGCCGAGGATGTGATCCGCAAGGCGCAGGCCGGGATCGGCTGCAGCGAGGTCAAGACCGACACGAATGTCGTGAAGGTTTCCGTCATCGGTATCGGCATGCGCAGCCATGCGGGTGTCGCCCAGACCATGTTCCAGACGCTGGCTGAAAAGGGTATCAATATCCTCGCGATCACCACTTCCGAGATCAAGGTCAGTGTACTGATCGCTGCCGACTATACCGAGCTTGCCGTGCGCGCGCTGCATACGGCTTATGGCCTGGACGCCGAGTAAGCGAGGGCGCTCTTGAATCTCCAGCGTACCCATCTCCGCAACAAGCAGGACGTCAGCTGATGGCGGGCTCCGTCGGTGGTCCGCGCATTCTGCTCCGTCGGCTGCGCGAGGTCATGGCGGAGCCGGAGAGCGCACAAAAGCGCCTCGACAAGATTGTCGTGCTCATCGCTTCCAACATGGTTGCGGAGGTGTGCTCGGCCTATCTGGTCAATGGCGCGCGCGAGCTCGAACTCTTTGCCACCGAAGGTCTGAAGCCCTCCGCCGTCCATTCCACGCGCTTGCGTATCGGCGAGGGCCTTGTCGGCGATATCGCGGCCCATGCGCGCCCGTTGAACCTCGCCGATGCGCAGTCCCATCCGGGCTTTGCCTACCGGCCGGAGACGGGCGAAGAAATCTACAAGTCACTGATGGGTGTGCCGATCCTGAGATCGGGCAAGGTCGTCGGCGTTCTCGTTGTGCAGAACCGCACCAAGCGGCACTACACCGAAGAAGAAGTCGAGGCGCTCCAGACGGTTGCGATGGTGCTGGCCGAAGTCGTCGCGGCCTCCGATCTCATCGTCGCCAAGCCCGACGAGCCCGACCTCTCGCATGAGCGCCCGTTCCACATCGTCGGCTCTTCCTTTGCCGAGGGCATCGCGCTCGGTCATGCCGTGCTGCACGAGCCGCGCGTCCATGTGACCAAGCTCATCGCGGAGGATGCTGAGCTTGAACTGAAGCGGCTCGAACAGGCGGTCTATGCGCTCAGGGGGTCCATCGATGACATGCTGGAGACGGAAGACCTCTCCCATGCGGGCGAACATCGCGAGGTGCTTCAGGCCTATCGCATGTTCGCCAATGATCGCGGCTGGCTTCAGCGGATGCTCGAAGCGGTGGACACCGGCCTGACGGCGGAAGCTGCCGTCGAGCGCGTGCAGAACGACACGAGAGCGCGATTGCAGCGCGCGGCGGACCCTTATATCCGCGACCGGCTGCATGATTTCGACGATCTTGCGAACCGGCTGCTTCGCCAGCTGACGGGTGTCACGCTCGCCTCGCTCTCGGCAAACCTGCCGAGCGATGCCATTATCATCGCGCGCAACATGGGCCCCGCCGAACTTCTCGATTACGACAAGGAGCGTCTGCGCGGCCTCGTGCTGGAGGAAGGCGCGCCCAATGCGCATGTCTCCATCGTGGCGAGGGCCTTCGGTATCGCCACTGTCGGCCGTGCCGAGAACATCATCGAGCATGTGGAGCCGGGCGATGCCATCATCGTCGATGGCGATACCGGCGAGGTTTATCTCCGCCCTTCGCAGGAAGTCATCTCCTCCTATTCGGAGAAGGCGCGGTTCCGTGCCAGCAAGCAGGAGCAGTACAAGGAGATCCGCGACGAGCCGGGGATCACGCTCGACGGCGAGAAGGTCGACCTCTATGTGAATGCGGGGCTGCAGGTCGACCTGCCGCATCTGGAAGAATCGGGCGCGGAGGGCATCGGCCTTTTCCGCACCGAGCTGCAATTCATGATCGCCTCCACGCTGCCGAGCCTGCGCGACCAGATCGAACTCTATCGGGCGGTGATCGAGGCCGCAGGGGGACGGCACGCCGTTTTCCGTACGCTCGATATCGGCGGCGACAAGATGCTGCCCTATATGAACCTCGCCTCCATCAAGGAGGAGAATCCGGCGCTGGGCTGGCGCGCCATCCGCATCAGTCTCGACAGGCCGGCGCTGCTGCGCCATCAGGTGCGCGCTCTTTTGACGGCGGCGGCGGGCAAGTCGCTGCGCATCATGTTCCCGATGATTGCGGAAGTCGCCGAATACAAGCGCGCCCGCGCGCTGGTCGACAAGGAAATGGCGCGGCTCGACAAGTTCGGCAAGGAAAAGCCCGCTTCGCTTGAGGTGGGCACCATGCTCGAAGTGCCCTCGCTTGTCTGGCAGCTGGATACACTCCTGCCGATGGTCGATTTCGTGTCCATCGGGTCGAACGATCTCCTGCAATTCCTCTTTGCAAGCGATCGTGGCAATCCGCGCGTTGCCACGCGCTATGATCTTCTGAGCCCGGCGGTGCTGAGCTTCCTCCGCCACATCGTTACGAAGTGTCATGAACACAAGACGCCGCTCACCCTTTGCGGCGAGATGTCGGGCAAGCCGCTGGAGGCGATGGCGCTGGTCGGTCTCGGGCTGAGGCGGATTTCCATGTCGCCTGCCGCCATAGGCCCGGTCAAGATGATGGTCCGCTCTCTCGACGCCGCGAAGCTGGAGGCCTTCATGGAAGGGCTCTACGGGCTGCCCGAGCGCAGCGTTCGCGACCATCTCGCCCGATATGCCGAAGAAAATGGCGTCATCGTCTGAGCCTCGCCGGACAGCGGCCCGGCCGGCAGTCTGACCGGGCCGAATCCGGCGGCTTATCCACAGTGTCATTTTGGGAATTAGAATTTTATCAAAACCCAGAAAAACGAGGGTGCAGGTGGAGTTGGGCCAAACTCCGGTTGCAGTTTCTCAACAGTTTTGTTCTATTCTCAGTTCTCAATACGTTTGGGCGCTTGCGAAAGCCGTTCGCGGGGTGCGGTTGTCGCGTTTTGAAACGTCCATGGCAATTCGTGGGACGAATAGCGTCAGCTATACGGATTGAGATGGCTCAGCTCGGGAAGAGCCCGGAGATATGAACAAAGTTACCATGTTGCCGACTGAAGACGACAAGTCGGAACCGCGACGCCGGCTGCATCTTCGAGACATCACCAATGAGGTGCCGGTCGAGGCTGAATCGGTCGGTGCGGATCTGCGCGTGGCCCGTTTGCGCCTCAGCGAGGACATTCGCACCATCGCCCAGGCGCTTTGCATTCGCCGCGATCTTCTCGAAGCGCTGGAAGAAGGCCGCTTCGATGCACTTCCCGCCCGCGCCTATGCCGTCGGTTTCGTTCGTTCCTATGCGGAATATCTAGGCCTCGACAGCCGCCATGTTGTCGAGCGCTACAAGGCCGAGCTTGACCGCGCCGAGGCGGATGCCGCCGATCTCCATTTTCCCGAGGCCACCGAAGAGCGCCGCCTGCCCAAGGGCACGGCCCTGATTGTCACGCTTGTTGTTGCGGCGGGCGCCTATGGCGGCTGGCTGCTGACGAAATCGACCGATGAAATGATGGCCACCCGCGTTGCAGCGCCTGCGCCGGACGCCGCGCCGCCGCTCGCGGCGGGGTCCGTGTCCGTGCGGGGTGACAGCGCTTCGGCATCCGAACCGCGCGCCGGGTCCGTTCCCGTGGTCCGCGGTCCCGGCATTGCGCTCACCCAAGCCGAGCGTAACGCGCTGATGCCGCAGACGGTTTACGAGCCCGCGCCTGCCGTCAGTATTTCCGAAGAAGCCGCCGCCGAAACGGAAGAGATGGAAGTCGCCGCCCTGGATGAGGCCGCGCCCGAAGTTCTGCCGCCGCTGCCCGAGGGTAAGCCCTATGGGGCGGAGAATCTCGATGGCCGCGTCGTCGTGCGTGCCCGCCGCGATGGCGCCTGGATCCGTGTCGAGGACGGCACAGGCAAGGTGCTCATCGAGCAGACCCTCAATGCGGGCGACAGCTACCGTGCGCCCCGCGAGCCGGGAGTTATCCTCGTCGCGCGCGATGCCAGCGTCTTCGAGCTTATGGTCGACGGCACTTCGCTCGGTCTTGCAGGCCCGCCCACGCTGGTCCTGACCGGCAAGTCGCTTGAAGCGCAGGATTTGCTTGCCGCCATGCCGAAGCCGGATCTGGCGATGGATGCGGAGGCCGGGAGTCCCGCCACCGAAGCGCCCGTCACGCTCGAATAGGTCGCGTATTCGCGGCCCTGCCATATTTCTGCTATGAGAAAGCGCGATCATGCAGCCTCGGGAAGAGGCGGCGGCCGGCTTGCCATTTCAGGATTGGCCGCCGGTTCGACGTTTGCAATCCGGCTTGAGACTACCAGCTTAAGACAACCAGCTTAAGACTATGAGCATCAGACCCTGGCGCGACATCATCCGCAGACCGAGCCGGCAGATCCATGTGGGGTCCGTGGCCGTAGGGGGCGATGCGCCGATTTCCGTCCAGACGATGACGAACACGCTCACCTCGGATGCGAAGGCGACCATCGAGCAGATCCGCCACATCGAGGAGGCGGGCTGCGATATCGTTCGCGTGTCCTGCCCGGATGCCGCATCGACCGCCGCGCTGCACGAGATCGTGCGCGAGACGACGATCCCCATCGTCGCGGACATTCATTTCCACTACAAGCGCGCCATCGAGGCGGCGGAGGCGGGTGCCGCCTGTCTGCGGATCAATCCCGGCAATATCGGGTCGGAAGCGCGTGTGCGCGAGGTCGTGCAGGCGGCGAAGGATCATGGCTGTTCCATGCGCATTGGTGTTAATGCCGGTTCGCTCGAACGCGATCTCCTTGAGAAATATGGCGAGCCCTGCCCGGAGGCGATGGTTGAGAGCGCGCTCGATCACGCGCGCATCCTTCAGGATCACGATTTCCACGAATTCAAGATCAGCGTGAAGGCATCCGACGCCTTCCTCACGGTTGCCGCCTATCAGCAACTCGCCGACGCCATCGACTGCCCGCTCCATATCGGTGTCACCGAAGCGGGCGGCCTCATGTCGGGCACCATCAAATCGTCCGTCGGTCTTGGCATGTTGCTCTGGGGCGGCATCGGCGACACGATCCGTGTTTCCCTTTCCGCTGACCCGGTGGAAGAGGTAAAGGTCGGCTTCGAGCTTCTCAAATCGCTCAATCTGCGTCATCGCGGCGTCACGATCATTTCCTGCCCGTCCTGCGCGCGGCAGGGTTTCGACGTCATCGGTACGGTGAAGCTGCTGGAAGAACGTCTCGCGCATATCGCAACGCCCATGACCCTTTCGGTCATCGGCTGCGTGGTCAACGGGCCGGGCGAAGCCGAGCAGACCGATATCGGTTTCACCGGCGGCGGCGCGGGCGCGGGCATGGTCTATCTCGCGGGCCTCAGCGACCACAAGATCAAGAACGAGAATATCGTCGATCATCTCGTCGAACTCGTCGAGGAGAAGGCGAAGGAAATCGAGGCAGCCCGCGAAGAAGAAAAACGGGCCGACGGCGAGGCGACGCTGGAGCCGCGCGCGCTTGCCGGAGATTAGCGAGGCTGTCTGATTTTCCAGGTGGATCGAATATCCGCCCGTCAGCGTTTCGTTACTTTCCAAGAGCCCGAGCCACATGATCCCCGAAGAAAAACTGCAAAGCGTCATTGCCCGTTTCGAAGCCGTTCAGTCCGAAATGAACGCCGATATTCCACGTGAGCGTTTCGTGCAGCTCTCGAAGGAATATGCGGAGCTTAGTCCCGTCGCCGAGGCGATCGGCAAGCTCATTGCCGCGCGGCGCGAATATGCCGATGCCGAACAGCTTCTCCGCGTGAAGGACATGGCGGAGATGGCGCATGAAGAGATCGGACGGTTGAACGAGGTGCTGCCGGAGCTCGAACATGATGTCGAGATCATGCTGCTGCCCAAGGATGCGGCGGACGAGCGAAACGTCATCCTCGAAGTGCGCGCGGGCACCGGCGGCGACGAGGCGGCACTTTTCGCGGGCGATCTCTTCCGCATGTATGAGCGCTATGCGGCGGGGCAGGGCTGGAAGGTCGAGCTGATTGCCGCCTCGCAGGGTGAAGTCGGCGGCTACAAGGAAATCATTGCCGGGATTTCGGGTGCGGGCGTCTATGCCAAGCTCAAATTCGAATCCGGGGTGCATCGGGTGCAGCGTGTGCCGGCAACGGAAGGCGGCGGGCGCATTCACACATCGGCGGCGACGGTCGCCGTGTTGCCGGAGCCCGAAGAAGTCGATGTCGAGATCGACGACAAGGATCTGCGCATCGATGTCTTTCGAGCGTCGGGTGCGGGCGGTCAGCATGTCAACAAGACCGAAAGCGCGGTCCGTATCACGCATCTGCCCACGGGCATCGTCGTCTCTCAGCAGGACGAAAAATCGCAGCATAAGAACAAGGCGCGCGCGATGCAGATCCTGCGCGCAAAACTTTTCGATGCCGAGCGCGAGCGCGTGGACAAGGAGCGGGCGGCCAATCGCAAGGGACAGGTCGGTTCCGGCGATCGTTCGGAACGTATCCGAACCTACAATTTTCCCCAGAGCCGCGTCACCGATCACCGTATCAACCTGACGCTCCACAAGCTCACCGAAATCCTCGAAGGCGATGCGCTTGGCGAATTGATCGCCGCCCTCATCTCCGAGGATCAGGCGGCCCGTCTCGCCGCGATGGAAGAAGAGGCGTGACGACCCGCGATCATGCCATGCGCCTGCTTGGCCATCGGCTGAAACAGGCGGGGATAGCGACGCCTGATCTCGACGCCCGCATTCTCGTGCAGGCCGCGACAGGTGCCAGCGATATCGAAATGATCCGCGAGCCGGGTATTCTTCTCACTCAGGCCGAAGAGAAACGCCTTGGCGAATGGGAGCGCCGCCGTCTCGCACGCGAGCCCGTTTCGCGCATTCTCGGTTCGCGCGAGTTCTGGGGCCTCACCTTCGCCGTCACGGCGGAGACGCTCGACCCGCGCCCCGACAGCGAAACGCTGATCGAGGCGGCGCTCGATCTTCTGAAGGGCATTCCGGCGCCGCGTCTCCTCGATCTCGGCACGGGGACGGGCTGTCTCCTTCTGGCGCTGCTTCATGAATGTCCCGGTGCATCGGGCATCGGCGCCGATCTTTCGGAAGGCGCACTCGCCGTCGCCGCGTCGAATGCCGCCGCGCTCGGTCTCGATGCGCGGGCGCAGTTCATCGAGAGCGAATGGATGGCATCGGTCGAGGGGCGTTTCGATCTCGTGATTTCCAATCCGCCCTATATCCCTCACGGTGATATTGAAGGTCTTGACGAAGAGGTACGCCTACACGATCCGATGCTTGCGCTCGATGGCGGGGCGGACGGGCTCGATGCCTATCGTGCCCTTGCGGGCCTCCTGCCGGACCATTTGACGCATGGCGGACAGGTGGTGATCGAACTCGGCACAGGGCAGGCGGCGGAGGTCACGACGATCTTCGAAGCGGCGGGATTTGGTGTGTCACGGGTGGTTTCGGACCTTGGCGGCGTGCCGCGCGCCCTCGTTGCGCACATGCCACGCGCTTGAATTTCCGTTTTTCCGGGCAGAAAACGGTTGGAATCTCGGGTTCGGGACGCTATTTTCCTGACAGGGAAAACGAGCTGGGCAGTAAGCCTCGCTCCTCAAACCCCGTCCTCCGAAAAACAGGAGCGATATTCCGAGGCAGATGCTGCCGGTCGGATAGGGGTCTGAAGGTGCTGCAGGCGGCCCGCATTAACTGAGGCCTTTTATACGTATCGTCGCGCCGGGCTGGGCCGCACGATGCAGGCCAGAACTTCTTAGCATCAGACCTGACCGCATCCTTTGAAGGACGTCAGATATGTGCTGGGGAAGCCCGCCTCGCGAGACGTATGACGTTCTTCGCGATGCCGGTGCGGCGACGCTTTACCGTCCGCACGAGGAAGTGCCTGGAAACAAACCCATGCACTCGCGGAAAACCGGAAACGGACGATAGCCGGTACATGATGCCGGACATAACAACGTCCAGACCAAGACCCTGAGTTGAACCAGTAGCGAGAAATCAGACGATATGAGGCAGGGGCAGAACAACTCCAAGCGCTCTCGCGGGCGCGGACGCAAGCCACAGCATTCGGCAAACCGCGCCTTCGACAGCAACGGTCCCGACGTGAAGATTCGCGGTACTGCCGCGCATGTCTGCGAGAAGTACCAACAGCTTGCGCGCGATGCGATTTCGGCGGGCGACCGCGTCACAGCCGAAAACTACTATCAGCATGCCGAGCATTATTACCGTCTGCTCATGGCTGCGCAGCAGGGCCAGGAGGGTCAGCAGCGCCAGCAGAGCAGCCTCGGCTATCGTCCCGACGAGGACGAAGAGGGCGATCAGGATTACGCGCCGGACGGTCCGCAGCCGCGTCATCCCGGTCAGCCTTGGCATGAGCAGAACGGCCAGAACGGTAATGAAGGCGGCCGGGAAAATAACCGCCGCAATAATAATGGCCAATCCAGCGGCCAGGGCGGTAACGGGCGGACGAAAGGCGGTAACGAAGGTGTTGCCGCTGCGCCTGCGGCTTCCGGCGAGGAAGGCGAGAACACCGCCAGCACGCCGGATACCGAAGCAAACGCACAAGCCGGTGGGGAGGGCGAGGCGCCGCCGCGCCGCCGCAATACCCGCCGCCGCCGTCCGCGCAGCGAAACGGCCGCCTCGGGTGGCGATGCCGCTCCGGCCGAAGGGGGCGATGCCGCGCCTGCCGAAAGCGGCGCCGCGGACTGATTTCGCCGTTTGATCGAGAACGCGTTTAATCGAGAATGATGTGATCGCCGGGCCTTATCGTGCCCGGCGTTTTCACGACCGCATAGAGCCCGAGATCAGCATTGTTCCAGTTCTGGAGCAGTGTCTTCGGGATTTCCATGTCGCGTGCGCCGGTGCCCGGATCGACATTCGTTGCCGTGCAGCGTTCGATCCTGTGGACGCCCTCCAGTTCCACATCGCCCAGGCGGAACCGCTTTCCCACCCAGTCATGGTCCTCGAAGGGGGTGAGCCCTTCCAGATAGACATTGCCGCGAAAGCGCAAGGGGTGGACATGCGCGCCGATCTTCTCCTCCAGCGCACGCAGGCTTGCCATATTGATGAGCGAGACGAGTTTTGCAGGCGCGTCCGAATGCGAGAAGCCGGGCGCATGGACAAGGCGGGGTGTGCCCCTCAGTTCCTTTTCCATGTAGGAGGACATGAAATCCTCCAATGCCTTGCGGCCTTCTTCGCTCATCAGGTTCGCGGCCAGCTTCTCCTTGCCGTCCTCGGCGATGTGAAGCGTCGTCGTGGCATCGTCGAAGCGGGTCTTCAGCTTCGCCAGCCGTTCGTCACGCATCAGCATCAGAAACTTGATCTTGGGAAAATGCTTCGGGTTTTCCGGGTCGAAATCATGTTTGCCATTCTCGATGGCAAAGGCCCGGTCCCAGGGAAAGGTGCCCCCCGCCTCAAGCCTTGCCTCTGCCAGCGGTTCTGGCGAGAGCCCCTTGACCGCATAGCGGTAGAGGCCGACGATCCTAGCCCTGTCTTCCATGACACTCCTGTTCCACCGCGCCATGAATTTGGCAGGTTTCTGCGACAAACTGTCTGGAGCTTGCCCCTTGTGTGCCTATCAGGCAACACCAATATCTGCCAAAGGCCAATGCCTCAATGAGGGTTGGGCCCGGCAGGAAGGCGTGAATGACGGTGCAGCAATGCTGGATTTCTGAATACGTGCTTGAAAAGGAAGACATATGGATCTGGAAAAATATACGGACCGGAGCCGCGGCTTCATCCAGTCCGCGCAGGGGCTTGCGGCCCGCTCGGGGCATCAGCGTTTTACACCTGAACATCTCCTGAAGGTTTTGCTCGACGACGAGGAAGGTCTCGCGGCGGGTCTCATTCGCGCGGCGGAAGGCCGTCCCGATCAGGCCTTGCAAGGCGTCGAGACGGCGCTTGGCAAGATGCCGAAGGTCGAGGGCTCGGGCGCCGGTCAGCTTTATCTCGCGCCCGAAGTTGCCAAGGTTTTCGATCAGGCCGAACAGCTCGCGAAGAAGGCGGGCGACAGCTATGTCACGGCCGAGCGCCTGCTGCTCGCCATCCTGCTCACGCCCGGCACGGAATCGGAAAAAATCCTCAAGACCGCGGGCGTCACGGCGCAGTCGCTGAACGCCGCCATCGAGCGCGTGCGCAAGGGTCGCACCGCCGACAGTGCGAGCGCGGAAGATGCCTATGACGCCTTGAAGAAATATGCGCGCGATCTCACCGCCGATGCGCGCGCGGGCAAGCTCGATCCGGTGATTGGCCGCGACGAGGAAATCCGCCGCACCATTCAGGTGCTCTCGCGGCGCACGAAGAACAATCCGGTGCTGATCGGCGAGCCGGGCGTCGGCAAGACCGCGATCACGGAAGGTCTCGCGCTGCGCATCGTCAATGGCGACGTGCCCGAAAGTCTGAAAGACAAGTCGCTCATGGCGCTCGATCTCGGCGCGCTCATCGCGGGCGCGAAGTATCGCGGCGAATTCGAGGAGCGTCTCAAGGCCGTGCTCGCCGAGGTTTCCTCGGCCGATGGCGGCATCATTCTCTTCATCGATGAAATGCACCAGCTTGTCGGTGCGGGCAAGACGGACGGCGCGATGGATGCGTCGAACCTGCTGAAGCCTGCGCTTGCGCGTGGTGATCTTCATTGCGTCGGCGCGACGACACTCGAGGAATACCGAAAATATGTCGAGAAGGACGCGGCGCTGGCGCGGCGTTTCCAGCCCGTCTTCGTCGACGAGCCGACGGTGGAAGACACGATCTCGATCCTGCGCGGCCTCAAGGAGAAATACGAGCTGCATCACGGCGTGCGCATTTCGGATGCCGCGCTTGTTGCCGCCGCCACCATGTCGGACCGCTATATCTCCGACCGTTTCCTGCCCGACAAGGCGATCGACCTCATGGACGAGGCGGCGTCGCGGCTGCGTATGCAGGTCGATTCCAAGCCCGAAGAGCTCGACGAGATCGACCGCCGGGTCATTCAGCTGAAGATCGAGCGCGAGGCGCTGAAAAAGGAAAAGGACGAGGCCTCCAAGGACCGGCTCGAAAAGATCGAGGTCGAGCTTGCCGACCTTGAAAAGAAGTCGGCCGACCTCGCCGCCAGCTGGGACGCGGAAAAGTCGAAGCTCGCTTCCGCACAGAAGATCAAGGAAGAGCTCGACAATGCGCGCAACGAACTCGTGCAGGCGCAGCGCGGCGGCAAGCTGGAGCGCGCCTCCGAGCTTGCCTATGGCATCATTCCCGATCTCGAAAAGAAGCTCGCCGAAACGGAAAAGCACGAGCAGCAGCAGGGCGGCGCCATGCTTGAGGAAGCCGTCACCGATCAGCATATCGCGCAGATCGTCTCGCGCTGGACGGGCATTCCCGTCGACAAGATGCTCGAAGGCGAGCGCGAAAAGCTCATCGGCATGGAGGAGGCGCTGGGTGCGCGCGTCGTCGGCCAGGGGGAAGCGGTCTCCGCCGTCTCTCGCGCCGTGCGCCGTGCCCGCGCGGGCCTGCAAGATCCGAACAGGCCCATCGGCTCGTTCCTCTTCCTCGGGCCGACCGGCGTCGGCAAGACGGAGCTGACCAAGGCGCTTGCCGATTTCCTCTTCGACGACGATCAGGCAATCGTCCGCCTCGATATGTCGGAATATATGGAGAAGCATTCGGTCGCGCGGCTGATCGGCGCGCCGCCGGGCTATGTCGGCTATGAGGAGGGCGGTGCGCTCACCGAGGCCGTCCGCCGCCGGCCCTATCAGGTTGTCCTTTTCGACGAGATCGAGAAGGCGCACCCGGATGTCTTCAACGTGCTGCTGCAGGTGCTGGATGACGGGCGCCTGACGGACGGGCAGGGCCGCACGGTCGATTTCAAGAACGTGCTCATCATCATGACGTCCAATCTCGGTGCGGAATATCTCGCCGAGCAGAAGCCGGGCGAGGATGTCGAGGGCGTGCGCGCGCAGGTCATGGATGTGGTCCGCTCGCGCTTCCGGCCGGAATTCCTCAACCGTCTGGACGAGATCCTGCTCTTCCACCGGCTCACCCGCGAGCAGATGGATACGATCGTCGATATCCAGATGGGCCGCCTGCAAAAGCTCCTTGCAGACCGCAAGATCGTGATCGAGCTGGACGAGGCGGCGCGCACCTGGCTTGCCGATGCGGGTTACGATCCGGTCTATGGCGCAAGGCCGCTCAAGCGCGTCATCCAGCGCAATGTGCAGGACCCGCTCGCCGAGCTTCTGCTCATGGGCAAGATCGCGGATGGTGAGGTGGTGAAGATTTCGGCCGGTGCCGAAGGCCTCATCATCGACGGCCACGAGGTCGATGCCGATACGGGCGAGGTGCCCTCGGCCAGCGGCGGCGCCGTCAAGGACGAGGGCGAGTAACGCAGGCCGCCATCCATTGAGGGGTTCGCCTCTCCATACAACGCAAAAACCCGCTCCCCGGAGCGGGTTTTTTCATCGCATATGTCATGTCCATCAGGCCCCGCTCTTCCGTGCCGCCCGACAGCGCACCATCCCTCATCGCGCTTCTCCCTTGACCCCGCGCCATCCTCCGCCATGCTCTACAATTAAAGACTGAAACGCTGAATCCGGGGGGGAACGGGGGGGCTATGCGGCTGAGCTGGAATGAGATTCGCGCCCGTGCGGCGCGCTTCTCGGAAGAATGGAAGGACGCCCACTACGAAAAGGGCGAGACCCAGACGTTCTACAATGAATTTTTTCAGATATTCGACATTCCTCGCCGCCGCGTCGTAACCTATGAGGAGCCGGTGAAGCTGCTTGACGAGAAGCGCGGCTTCATCGACCTTTTCTGGAAAGGCACTCTGCTCATCGAGCAGAAAAGCAAGGGCCGCAGCCTTGTAAAAGCCAAGGCACAGGCATTGGACTACTTCCCCGGCTTGAAGGACAAGGAGCTTCCGCGCTACCTGCTTCTCAGCGATTTCCAGAGTTTCGAGCTTTACGATCTGGACGAGGATACCGAGACCCGTTTCGCGCTCTGCGATCTCAAGGACAATGTCGAAGCCTTCGGCTTCATGATCGGCGTGCAGAAGCGCACCTTCAAGGATCAGGATCCCGTCAACATCGAGGCTTCCGAGCTCATGGGCAAGCTCCATGATGCGCTGAAGGAGGCAGGCTATGAAGGGCATGACCTCGAACGTTATCTCGTCCGGCTTCTCTTTTGTCTCTTCGCGGACGACACCGGCATCTTCGAGCCGAAGGACATCCTGCTCGATTTCATCCAGCACCGGACGCAGCCAGACGGTAGTGACCTCGGCGCGCGTCTCAACGAACTCTTCGAGGTTCTGAATACGCCGGAAGACAAGCGCTACAAGACGCTCGATGAAGACCTGAACCAGTTTCCTTATATCAATGGCGATCTTTTCGCCGAACGCCTGCGCACGCCTCCGTTCGATACCTCAATGCGCGGCACGTTGATCGAGGCCTGCGAGTTCAAATGGGAGGCGATTTCGCCAGCCATTTTCGGTGCGCTCTTCCAGTCCGTCATGGACAAGAAGGAACGCCGCGCCTCCGGCGCGCATTACACGACCGAAAAGAACATCCTGAAAGTGATCCAGCCTCTCTTTCTGGACGAGCTTCATGCGGAGTTCGAGCACGCAAAATCGCTCCGCCGGGGCAAGGCGCAGGCGCTTCAGGCCCTGCACGAAAAACTCGGGCAGCTTACTTTCTTCGCCCCTTACCGCGATGCCGAAACCCGCGAAGGGAAAGCGAAAGAAGAAAGGCTGAGACATCGCAACTGTCGACGACATCCCGAAATTCAATCAATTCATGGTTTCAGCCGGCCTCGATTTGATCTCTCGTTCGCCCATATCCAATCTCGTCCCGCTTCTCTAGGCTTGAGTCTTTCCGGCCGGTGCCGGAGGGGTGGCGCAACCGAGGAGACAGGCCATGGGATTCTGGATGAAACTCGTCCTCACATTCGCGGCCATCATTCTGGCCAGTGTTCTTGCGGGCTATCTCTGGAGCTGGCTTTTCAATGCCGAGATTCCGGGTTTCCTGGGCGGGATGCTGGGCGGCATAATTGCCATTCCGGTGTGGGAGTTTCTGCGCAGGTTCAATGCGCCGTGACTTGTGCGCTGTGACTTATGCATCTTGATTGGCGCGCCGTGATCTTTCATGCCGCCGGGGCAGTGGTGCGGTAAAACCGGGCATATGTTTTTTCCGGCCGCAGGGTCCGTTTTCCCGAGCTTGTCCCCGGGGCGGGGATTAGTGCGTCGCCATCGCCTTTTCCGGCTGGAGAGGCGGGGCGTGAGCATTTGCGTGTGTGCGAAAGCGTGCCGGTCGTCGGCAAAGACCTCGTCAAGCAGGGCCGAGAGATGCATTGGCTGCGCGTGGATCACTATATAGCAGACGGAAGAGAAGCGCGTAGAAATCGGTGGGCGCAAGCAGTTCTTCGATCTGTGAAAGAGTTGGTCGCGCTCGTTGCGTTCCGATCAGCAA